>Ga0208496_1000088_pt1 | contig 29971 bp, 30 predicted proteins | sample CryBogmetaGMA2M_FD_184552 | JGI IMG/M metagenome (GOLD analysis project Ga0208496, IMG submission 184552) | Freshwater microbial communities from Crystal Bog, Wisconsin, USA - MA2M (SPAdes) | ecosystem: Environmental > Aquatic > Freshwater > Lake | place: Crystal Bog, Wisconsin, USA | collected... | reverse complement strand
TTACTGTTTTAGAACAATTTTGCGTCTTTTAATCCGTTGGTCGCGAGTTCGAATCTCGCCCGACCCACCAGTAATACAAAAGCCTCTGGAGAAATCTAGGGGCTTTTTCATTTTTTAGAGCCATGAGTTTGTCTGGGTTTAGATCAGCACGAAAGTCCTTTGCTAATCAATTATGTAGTAAGGGGCTAGCGATCCGCTGGCCACTGAATGTCGCCTATCGACACGAGGTATTCACCAAAAGAGAAAGCTGCCCAAAGATATCCCTGGCATTACTTTGTGGCCCTAAGCAGATTAACACTGAGGTCACAATCACTTTACAGTCCAAGCGTTCTCCTGTGCCTTATCAGAGAGTGGGCCTTCATAATGTCATATTCTAGTGAAATGAGTAATGTTAGACTTTATGCATTGAAATATTGATTTGCGTATGGCCTTTAATAATTTACCATTCAAAAAAACGACGCTTATTTGTCATCTTAAATCTCAGGGAGCTGCACAATGTCTCAAGGCTTGAATAAAAAAATGATTGCCGCAGGCGCAATCGGAAATATTCTCGAGTGGTACGACTTTGCAGTCTATGGATATTTTGCAACATCCATTGGAAGAGTCTTTTTCCCAAAAGAAGACCCTATTGCTCAGCTCCTTTTTGCCTTTGGTGTTTTTGCAATTGGCTATTTAATGCGCCCCTTAGGCGGAATGTTGATTGGTAATATTGGCGATCGAGTTGGCAGAAAAGAGGCTTTATCAATTTCAGTTGCTGCAATGGCTATTCCGACTTTTATTGTAGGCATCCTGCCTGGGTATGACGCTATTGGGCTAGCAGCGCCAATTCTTTTAACACTGTGTCGCATGCTTCAAGGATTGTCTGTTGGTGGTGAATACACCACTTCGGTGGTGTTTATGGTTGAAAACGCACCTGCTCATAGAAGAGGTATAGCAGGGGCTCTAGCTTGTTGTGGAGCAACGATAGGTATTTTGCTTGGCTCGGCCACTGGCGCTGCTCTTGCCGCAATAATGTCTCCCGAAAGTCTTAACTCATGGGGCTGGCGAATTCCATTTTTATTTGGCTTGGTAATAGGATTTGTAGGCCTACTGCTGCGTAGAAACCTTGAAGCGAAAAATGAAGCGATGGGAGAACAAAAGCAACCTCTTGCAGAAATACTTCAATCTCATCGCCCTTTGCTTGCTAAGCTCGCAGGATTATCTGTCTTTACTGCAGTTTCATTTTATTTAATCTTTGTATATTTAGTCAGTTGGTTGCAGTTGGTAGATAAGATGGGACAAGAAATTTCTCTTGAAATCAATACCATTAGTATGGCTGTGTTAATTCCTGTCATGGTTGCTGCGGGGGCCCTATCAGACCGCATTGGTCGAAAACCATTATTGATAGGTACTGTAGCTGCCACAATTTTCCTTGCGTATCCACTATTTCATGGTATGTACCACCAAAGCCAAGTAGTTGTCCAACTCTGCCAGCTTGGTTTTTCTTTGCTAGTTGGGATATATCTTGGAATATCTCCTGCTTTTATGGCTGAAACCGCTCCAGCGCATGTTCGCTCTACTTCATTAGCATTAGGGTACAACTTAACAGTAGGGATAGTTGGCGGGCTTACACCATTATCTGCAACTTGGTTGGTAAATCGGACCCATAGTGGCATTGCGCCTGTATTTATGATTATTGCTGCTGCCCTCATATCCTTTGCTACCCTCTTGTTTATGAGAGAAACTTACAAAGAAAAATTGTGACTAGCTGTAGTAATGAGTCTTATAACCGACATTCGAAGTCGCTGGAATCTCATAAATGCCCAGTCTTCACAAAAATAGTGCAGCCTTCTTTGCTAAAGGGCTGGTGCAGACTCATGTGAGGGCTTCTGATCCATGAGCCAGAGGGATAGCGACCATGCTCATCTTCAAATACACCATCAACCACAAAAATCTCTTCGCCACCAAAATGCTGATGAGGATTGAAATAGGTTTGAGGTGCCCAACGGACCAAAGTTGATCCACTACCCTGCCGCATAAGAGGCATCACAGTAAGACCAGGAACCATGCCTTGATACCAAGGTGCTGTTGTGGTGTCAATAATTTCTCGCTCAACTTGATCTTGACCAAGATGCCTTAGCTTCACAAAAAGCGTACAGCCGGCATCACTAAAGGGTGCATGCGCTGAACCTGGTGGATTCATGATGTAAGTGCCAGCTGGATAATCGCCAGTTTCGTCACTGAAGACGCCCTCTAAAACAAAGATCTCTTCACCAAAATCATGTGTATGAATAGGGAATTTCGATCCTGGCTGATAACGCACTATGGATGTAGCTTTTGCTATCTCATCGCCAATACGATCTAGCATTCGTCTTTCTACGCCAGATTGTGGGCTGGTAACCCAAGGTAAGTCATGGTGATTGATGACGACCCGTTTGTTGTAATCAGAGTGAAGATTCATTAAGTAATTTTAGGTTCAAGACTGAGATCTAGACCCACTCTTCGTGAGTTCAAAAATATAGTTTTTGGCACAGTCCAAGTCTTCGGGAATATTTTATTTTTAGTTAGATTGATCTTTTTAATATTCAACTTATAAAATAATACTAATTAAGCTTTAGGAACATCCGGCTGGATTAAATTCCTGGATTAGCCCGAATCTTTTTCACCAAGGATTGAGTGGCATTGGGATTAGTACTTTTTCCCCAACTAGATCTTACGTAATTTGCAATTTCTACAATCTCTTGATCATTCAATCTCGAAGCAAATGATGGCATCGCAATATAACCATCTCGTTGCTGGATACCACGAATCATGACTTTAATAATATCGTTAGGCTCAGCTGCCATAACAACTGGATTTCCAGCTAAAGGCGGAATCACACCAGTAATACCTCGACCTGAGGACTGATGACAGCCGCTACAGTTCTCAATATATAGCTTACTACCGACAAGGTAACTGGCATCTACTTTTTTACGGTCTTCGGACAAGCTTGAGTTAGCTGGTATAGATTTCAGATAAGTACCCATTGCCAATAAATCTGCATCAGTCAATTTTCCAGTGCTGTTATGTACGACTTCCTCCATAGGACCCAATACAGTTGTCTTACCCTTATAGGAACCTGTCTTAAGATAAGCTGCAATATCCGCAGCGGACCACTTTCCAAGACCTGTTAGTGGATTTGAGGTGAGATTAAGAGCATACCAACCATCAATTACAGAACCAGTATATGCCTTAGAATTTTCAATCGCCCCCATCAAGTTACGAGGAGAGTGGCAAGCGCTACAGTGGCCTAGACCCTCTACTAAATATGCACCGCGGTTCCAAACATCAGATTGGCTAGGATCAGGCTTATATGAACCTTCCTTGAAAAATAATTCCCGCCACACAATCATGCTGGTTCGAATATTAAAAGGGAAATCTAAGTGATTTACTTCAATCGGATTTGAAACAGGCTGAACTGTTCTCAAATAATCATAAATCTTATCGGAGTCCTCTCTAGTCACTTTGGTGTAGGCAACATAGGGCATAAAAGGATAGAGATCTTGATCTTTTTTATTCACACCATTATGTAGAACACGAAAAAAATCATCTTTGCTATATGCGCCAATACCTGTTGCGACATCTGGAGTAATGTTTGGTGTTAGCAAATATCCAAACTGATTGGACATTTTGAGTCCACCAGCAAAGGGTTTTCCGCCAGGTGCAGTATGGCAAGAAGTGCAATCGCCTGCAGTAGCTAAATATTGCCCTGCCTGAGCAGATGTTTCTGCTTTCGTGATCGAGGGTAGCATTCCCATCAAACTGAAAAGTAATGCTAATAAGCTAGGGCGTCCTAAAAAGTTCTTCATTGTTTTATTCATAAAGTTTTTTGACCAATCGGGGTTAAATGGTTTTTGGCATCACTTAAAGTTTCATATAGCTCAAGATCAATGGCATGCATTTTCAGTGCGTCATTGAGTTTAGCCCGTAAAAATGTGCTCGATGTATAGCCCGTTATCACACTATAGTAACGATCTGCAATTTCTTTCAAAGCCTGCGCACAGCTATCAACCAATTCTGGAGTAATGTCAAATCGATCATAGTTGAAGATGGCAGCAACCTTATGAGAAACTCCCTTTAGATGCCTCTCGACCGCATCAACAATGTCTTGGATATCTCCTGCTTTACGAATCATCAAGCCTTCCAGATTGACAAAGAAGATATTCTTATCCACATCATAGGTGAAGCGATCTTCAAATGGAATACCTAGTAGCTGGGTGCGAAGTCCCATGGGCGTATCGGTAAAAATCCGCTGATCCATGATTGCCAGTTCTTTTGAGATCAAGGGGACAAAGTCCATTTGAGACAAAACATCTTTCTCTAAATCGATCCCGGGTGCAATTTCAATTAAGGTAACTCCTTTTTGATCTAAGCAAAAAACACAGCGTTCTGTAACATACAGAACTTCTTGCTGAGATTTGAGCGCTTGTTCGCCGCTAAAGGTTATATGCTCAACCTCTTGAATAAACTTTTTACTACTTCCCTCTTTATCAAGAATGAGTTTTCCCGCTTTAACATGTATCTCAGACTTACCTGTGGTGAATGTTCCAACAAATACAACCTTACGTGCATTCTGCGAAATATTAATAAAGCCGCCGGCACCTGCTAGCTTGCTACCAAATTTAGACACATTAATATTGCCCATTCGATCCATTTGAGCCAAGCCTAAGATAGCGATATCTAATCCACCGCCATCATAAAAGTCAAATTGACTAGGTTGATCTATGACAGCCTGAGTATTTACTGCTGCTCCAAAATTAAGGCCTCCTGCAGGTATTCCGCCAATGACACCGGGCTCTGCAGTCAGAGTTAGCAAATCAATAATATCCTCTTCGGCTGCTACAGCAGAGACTCCCTCTGGCATCCCAATCCCCAAGTTCACAACATCATTTGCACATAGCTCTATGGCAGCCCTACGCGCAATCACCTTACGTGCATCTAGGGGCATTGCTTTTATTGAAGAAGTTTCTGCACGGATTTCACCGGAAAATGCTGGGTTGTATAACTCCTTAAATGTCTGCATATGATATTCAGGCTTCTCGGCTACCACCACACAATCAACCATAATTCCAGGAATTTTTACCTGACGCGGATTTAAACTATGTGCTGCTGCAATACGCTCTACCTGAGCAATCACAATGCCACCAGAGTTATGAACTGCTGTAGCAATTGCCAAGGACTCAAGAGTGAGCGCCTCTTTTTCCATCGTGATATTGCCGTCAGGATCGGCAGTGGTACCACGAATGATTCCGACATTGAGTGGGAGAGCCTTATAAAAAAGATAGTCCTTGCCATCAATTGGCAGTACTCGTACCAGATCTTCTGTTGTCACTTTATTGAGCTTGCCACCACCAAGTCGCGGATCGACAAATGTGCCTAAGCCAACATGGGTTAGAGTGCCGGGCTTACCGGCTGCAATATCGCGAAATAAATGCGAGATCACGCCCTGTGGAAAATTCCAGGCTTCTATTTGGTTAGTCATGGCTAAGTGCTGTAATTTTGGTATGAGCCCCCAGTGGCCACCTATTACTCTCTTTACCAAGCCTGGATACGCCAAATGATTTAAGCCCCGATCAAGTCCATCTCCCTGACCTGCTGCATACACTAAGGTTAAGTTGCGAGGGCCCGCTGGTGTAGCAGTTTTTTTCTTACTGTTCTCAAGAAAAAGTTCCTCAAGAGCAATAGCAATATTTTCTGCAAATCCAATTCCTACAAATCCACCCGTTGCAAGAGTATCGCCATCTCCAATCAATTGAACTGCTTCACGAGCAGTCATAACCTTTCCGGTCTTACCAACGTGGAGGTGGCTGATTGATGGGCGATGCTCCATAACTGATTTCCGTCTCTATATTGCTTAGGTTAAAACTGCTGATAAGATTGATTTATCAACGATTATTACACTTCCTAAGTCTTTTGGCCCAGGCCTTTAGGCCCGCCAGTAACGCATTAGGTCTAATCACATAGCCGCTGACTTGAGTTTTAGTAGACAGAGAAGAAGAGTAGCTTATTTGGCTGTGAAGCCAATTTTTCCAATACCAGCCCCAGCTGGTATTTTTATCTCGATTGAGAGTTGGCTCGATAAGCTTTAGCAGCCACTTCCTGAGCAACCACTTTTTCTCTAAAGGCAGCCACTTGAGTTTGATGCTGCTTACTATTTTTAGTCTTGATGCGATAAAAAATACCTAGCACAATAAACCAGACCGGAAGGAAGTAAAGTGCAATACGCGTCTGATCACTCAAAGTAAGTGCATAAAGAACAATGGCAAAAAAAGCAAATGCAACGTAAGGCATGATTTTGCTGAGTGGCATTTTGAACTCAGATTCATCATGCGCCTGTGGCAGTCGCTTGCAATAAGCTAAATAGGCGATCAAGATCATCGACCAGATATAGATAAAGATGATTGCCGTAACGCTTCCTACCAACTCAAATGCGGCCATCATTGATTCAGCTGTTGTGAGGATAAGTGCAGCTGATAGCATTAGAACTGTAGCCAAAAAGATTCCGCCCGTAGGAATTTTATGAGAAGATAATCTACCAAATACTGCAGGCGCATGATGCTGCTTAGCTAAGCCATAAAGCATGCGCGATGTCGCATAGATTCCACTATTGCTAGATGAAGTTGCTGAGCTGATGACTACTAAATTGATGATGGATGCAGCACTCACCATGCCCACAATGGAGAACATTCCCACAAAAGGACTTTGATCGGGTGATATATCAATCCAGGGGGTAACCATCATTAAAACGATAACAGTGCCAATATAAAAGATCATGATACGCATAGGGAGTTGATGAATGGCTTTGGGTAGTAAGACCTTGGGGTTTTTTGACTCCGCCATCATGGTGCCCACAATTTCCATACCCGCGAACGCAAAAATTGTGGACTGTAAACCTGCTAGTAAGCCATAGCCACCGTGAGGAAAGAAGCCGCCATAGGACCACAAATTACTAACCTTTGCCTGAACTCCACTAGGAGATACAAAGCCGATGAAGCATAAGTAAAGACCCAAAGCAATCAAACCAATAATGGCAACCACTTTAATAATAGCCATCCAAAATTCAAGTTCACCGAATGCTTTCACAGTAAGTAAATTCAAAGTCAGCAGCAATAGAATGAAACTCAGCGCTGAAACCCAGCCAGGTAAATCTGGGAACCAAAAAGAGACATAACCGGTAATAGCAATAATTTCAGCAATGGCAGCGACAATCCATGCAAACCAATAAGACCAGCCAACAAAAAAGCCTGCAGCGGGCCCTAAAATATCCTCTGAGAAATCAACAAAGGATTTGTAATTCAGGTTATGGAGCAATAACTCCCCCATAGCTCGCATCACAAAGTAAAGAATGAGCCCAGTGATAGCGTAAATCAAAATGATTCCAGGGCCTGCTAATGAAATTGTTTTTCCTGAACCCATAAATAGGCCAGTACCAATACAACCGCCTATAGCGATCATTTCAATATGTCGGCCTCCTAAGCCACGCTCTAGTTCAGTCTTAGTATCCATTGGTATCCTTTATCAAAAGTTTCTGTGACAAGTATATGTTTAAGTAGTTGGCATTAATAATCGCTTCTCGATAGTTCTAGCAAATAGCACGACTACAGAAACTAAGAGCAAATACACTAAGGCAGCAAGCAAATAGGCTTTGAAGAACTGGAAATTGGTCGAGGCTAACTCCTGCATCCGCGCAAAAAACTCGGTGTACTGGATTAAAAAAGTAATTGAGGTATCTTTTAAATTAGCAATGACTTGGTTTGTTAATGCCGGCACTGAAGAGCGCAGTACCTGTGGCAAGGTAATCAAACGAAATATTTGCAAGGGCCTAAAGCCTTGGGCTGTTGCAGCCTCAATCTGAGTTTGATCTAGTCCATTAAATGCCGTCTTTAGGTAGGCTGCATTGTAGGCGGCCACATTGAATGTAAATCCAATGATAGCTACGGTAAATGGATTCAATCGCACACCCCATTGCGGAAGTCCGTAGTACATCAAGAATAGCAGCACGATCAAAGGCATCCCAATGAAAAAAGAGATATAGCTATTAGTGGCGTTACGTATTAGCTTGTTCTTACTAAGCGTCAAATAAAACACAACAATGCTCAAGACAAAGCCCGTAATACTAATGATGACTGCTAATTGCAGGGTATTGATAAGTCCGGCCAATATCAATGGCATTTGCTCGAGAAGATCACGCTCGAAAGCAGCCCAAGCACCCATTACGCAGATTCTCCTTTACCAAAGAATGCCCTGAGCTCTGGATCAGAATGGTCTTTTGCTAGAACATCAATACGGTCTTCAGCGCGGATAACGCCCTTATCTAAAAACAGCACTCTTTCAGCAATGGCACTTGCCAGCCCCAAATCATGGGTTACACAAATCATGGTGATCCCCTTTTCATGCAGGCGATTAATCAGATCGCCCACATCTCGCGACATCACCGGATCTAATGCTGAAGTTGGCTCATCTAACAATAGAACTGCTGGATCCATCGCCAAAGCCCTGGCAATTGCAACGCGCTGCTTTTGGCCACCTGATAGCTGTGAAGGATATTTGCTTTGGTGGGGTGTCATCTCAAATTGAGAGAGTTCATGCAAGGCTTTCTCATTAGCCTCTTTTAGTCCCATACCTTCTAATTTACGTAAGGCTAGTGTGACGTTGTCCAATACAGTCAGATGACTATACAAAGCAAATTGCTGAAATACGAATCCAATTTGCTTGCGCAAGGCACGAACATCGACATTGGGACCCAGTATTTCATTACCTTTGAATTGAATTGATCCGGAGGTAGGCTCCACTAGTCTATTAAGGCAACGCAATAGAGTGGATTTACCACTACCAGATGAACCCATCAAGACCTTCACCTCACCTTGATTGAGATCTAGATTAATTCCTGAGAGTACGGCTTGATCGCCAAATGTTTTAGCAAGATCTCGAATGGTAATAACCGTCATACCGCTGCTTCTTTCATGCCTGGAATCTCATAATGCTTTTGAATAAGCTGAACGCCTACTAATAAAATTCGATAAATTGCAAAGTAGAGAATTCCAACTGCAAGATAGATCTCAATTCCTTTAAGGGTGGTGGCAGTTAATGTCATCGCCTCTTTCGTAATTTCTGGTATGCCAACGGTATAAGCAAATGGTGAATACTTTAAGACGGAAGTAAATTCATTGACCATACCGGGTACAGCGAAACGCAGCATCTGGGGAATTTCAATATATCTGAGCACCTGAATACGACTCATCCCCATCGCTTGTGCTGCAGTAATTTCAGCAAAATCAACTGAATGAAATGCGCCCCGAAATACTTCAGTTAAATAAGCTCCAGCCACCAAGCCTAGGCTAAGCGCCATGGCTAATAGGGGTGGGGGCTTGATACCAATCCCAGGAAGACCAAAATACACCATGAACAATAAAACGAGTACTGGTACACCTCGAAAGACATAGGTATAGATATCGATTAGAAAGGAGAGGCTTCTGCTTTCAAGTCTATATAGACTAGAAAGCAGAAGACCAACCACAAGGCCAGTCGCACTGCAAACTATTGTCACCAGGATGGTGTAGGTAACACCATGTCCTAGCTCTAACAGAATATCGAGAAGACTCATCCCAACAGCTGTCAGAGAACTAGTTCATCCATTTATCTAAGATAGCTTTGATTTTTTCAGGCCCCAACTCTTTTAGGTACTTATCAAAATCATCACGTAACTTTGATCCTTTAGCAAAAGCAAAGCCTAACTGATCGTTTCCTGTAAATACATAAACACTTTGCAGTGGAAGCTTGAGCTTATTTTGGTAGTTTAGGAATACAGGCTCTTCAATAAAGGCCAAGTCAAGATTGCCATTCTGTAGATCTGTAACTACTTCAGCATAGGAAGGATAGAGCTTAACCTTGCTCAAAGAGTAGTAACCCTTGGGCTCAAGATCATTTTTGATCAAGTCATCGTAAGCCATGCCGCGCGGATAGCCAATAGAGTATTTCTTAAGCTGATTTAAGTCTGTAATCTGGATATTTTTACTTTTCAGACTTACGAGGTGCCAAGAGTTATCGTAGTACGGCTGAGAGAAATCCATTGCTTCTTTACGTTTATCAGTAATCGAGATGCCTGAAAAAGCGACATCTGCTTGACCACTCGATACTGCTCCAAGCATGCCCTGCCAATCGTAGGGAGTTACTTTGAGTGTGCAACCACGAGATTGGCAATAGCCCTGAAAAATATCCATATCCACACCAACGATCTGACCATTTTGATCAAACAACATTGGCGCTGATGCTGGTGATACAGCTACCTTAATTTCTTTTGAATTAGTTCCCTTGGAGCAGGCAATAATTCCAAGGCTCAAAATGCTGGCTAGTAATACTAAAAAGAGGCGCTTCATGTAAAAACTCCTAAAGTTAAAAATGAATCAATTGACTACATAGATGGCTGCTTTTTTATAAGTTATCTATATTCTAAGCATTTAATAGACCAAGGATGCAAAACTCATAAACTGAATCAATCCCTCCAAGTGGGATGCTTATCCATTACTGAAATAAATAGCCTGGACTCAATATGTTGATTTAACCATCTTTGAATATGAGGGAACGGCAATACCGTGAACTTTCGCTGATCGACTATCGAGAATTGTCGAATAAATGGAAAGATGGCTACATCCACCCAAGTCATTTTTTTACCTAGTAAATACCGGCTAGATCCCAGTGCAGCCTCCATTGGTTTTAGCATCAACTCTATTGCGTCAGCCAAAACCACTTCTTGCTCTAATTGAGGGTAGCGATTGGGATATTTATATTGATCCAATAAGATCTTAAAGAGTTCGTCATTTTTCTCAATCCATGTCTTAGCAATATTCTCATCAAGCATGTTCCAACCATCTGGATCAGATATCTTTAATGCCCATTTCATAACCTCCAAGCTTTGGTCTAGGATAAGTCCATCCACACTTAAAACAGGAACAGTGCCTTTGGGTGAGAGACGCAACATCGATTGTGGCTTGTCTCTGAGTTCAATCTCTCTATGCTCAACTTTAACGCCAGCATATTGCAATGCCATCCGAGCTCTTATGGCATAGGGACATCTTCGATAAGAATACAAAATAGGTAGCATTACTTGATTGCTAAGATTGGTTACTTAACTTAACCAGCTTTTATAAGCTGCTGCAATACTTCGCGTACGTGCTGTGGAATTGGTGTAGATTGATTACTCAATCGATCTACGTATACATGCACAAAGTACCCCATTGCACAGGCAACATCCTCATTATTTTTGAAGATGGCAACCTCGTATTTAGCACTACTATTGCCTAAATGAACCACCTTTAATCCCACATGAATAGCATCAGGATAAACAATCGGCGCAAAGTATTGGCATTGGGTTTCAACTACTAAACCTATTTCTTTACTATTTTGGAGATCTAAAGCATGGTGCTCAATCAAATAACGATTGACTGCTGTATCAAAAAATGAGTAATACACTGCATTATTAATATGTCCATATACATCGTTGTCATTCCATCTAGAATGAACTTCTTCAAATGCAACAAAATCTGTGCGTGTTGGCGGGGAGGATCTTTTATTACTCATAAGGCTTCTCTATAAAGAGCGGCAGCATCCGCTAAAGTAATTTCACGGGGACTATTTTGTAGCAAACGGGTTTGTAACATGGCATCTTTTGCCAATTGGTCAATATCATTTGACGTAATCCCAACTTCAACTAATCGCTTTGGAAGCCCCAATTCACTCGCGAGGTTGCCTACATAATCTGCTAGCTGAGCTGCCTGTTCTTTTGTGGAGCCTTGTAAACCTGGTTTAATAATTTGTCCTAGTTGTGCATACATAGCATGCGCTTGTTCGATATTAAAGCGCATTACAGGGCCCAGCATTAAAGAATTAGACAGCCCATGAGATACATGAAATCTGGCTCCAATCGGATAGGCTAAAGCATGAACCCCTGCTACTGGCGCATTCGTAAATGCCATCCCTGCTAAGCAAGCACCTAAAAGCATATTTTCACGAACCACAATGTCATTACCAGTATTTACTGCCGCATGAAGATTGTTGGCCAATAATCTGAGTGCTTCTTTCGCTAAACAATCAGAAATGGGGTTCTTTAAGCGCTTGGTCGTAAATGCTTCAATGGCATGCACCATGGCATCAATACCGGTTGCTGCTGTAATGTGTGCTGGCAAGCCTAAAGTCAGTTCAGCATCTAACAGTGCAACATCGGGCAAGAGCTTAGGAGAAACAACTCCTTTTTTTTCACTCTCGCCTACAGTGACTATAGAAATAGTAGTAACTTCAGAGCCAGTTCCTGCAGTGGTAGGAACTAATATGAGAGGCAGCCTTGGGCCCTTAGCCATCCCGACACCATATACATCCTCTAACTTTTCTGTTCCGGGTGCGAGGAGCGCTACTAACTTAGCAACGTCCATTGAGCTGCCACCGCCAAATCCGACAATGAAATCTGCTTTACATTCATGGGCAAGTTTTACAGCGCTATTTATCACAGCAACTGGTGGATCGGCCTCAACATCTGAAAAAATATCTAGCGAGAGTCCCAACTCCTTGAACTGAGGAAGTGCCTTATTTAATAAGCCAGCAGATAAAACACCGGGATCAGTCACAATAAGTACAGATTTACCACCACGCTCACCAATACGTTTAGCTAAATTAGCGGACCCACCCCGTTCTACGATGATGGAGTGTGTGGAATGAAAGTCAAATTGCATTTCTGTACCCTATCAAAATTCTGCCCAAGCAACTACAGAAATCATACCCCACGCAATCATGAGTTTTAGGCCAATTTATCCTTAAAACCTAGGGCTTGTACTAATCAGAAGCCCTCCTTCAGAAACAGGGCCAATATTGCCACCCCTATAATGATTTGATAAATTCATATTCAATATTAAGGGGACTATCGTGCGCTATAGAGCCAGTTTAAAAACATTCGCCAGCATTCTACTCAGCCTTGCTGCCATTACCTCATTGTGCCAAGCAGCAGATGTATTTCCATCCAAACCGCTCAAAATTATTGTTACTGCTGCGCCCGGAGGAACTACTGATATTGCTTCTCGAGCAATTGCAGATCAGCTTGGAAGAGAGTTAGGGCAATCAGTACTAGTTGAAAATAAAGCGGGAGCAGCAGGAATCATTGCTCTACAAGCATTAGTAGCTAGCCCACCAGATGGCTATACGATGGCAATGGGCAATATTGGTACTAATGCCATCAACTATGCTTTGTACAAAAGTCTGCCGTACAAATCAGAAGATATGAGGGCTATTAGTATAGTTTTAGCAACCCCTAATGTCATGGTAGTCAACTCCGCTTTCCCCGCTAAGACCGTAGCTGACTTCGTAGCATTGGCTAAAGCAAATCCAGGTAAGTATTCATTTGCATCCTCAGGCAGGGGACAGTCTATTCATATGTCAGGTGAATTATTTAAAAATATGGCTGGAATTGATATTGTGCATGTTCCTTATAAGGGAGCAGGCCCTGCACTGATTGACTTATTAGCCGGACAAGTAACTATGATGGTTGATAACTTACCAAGCTCTATGGAACATATACGCAGTGGCAAATTACGCGCCCTAGCAGTCACCAGCAAAACCCGTAATCCTGATTTGCCAGATGTGCCAACCATGCAAGAAGCCGGCTACCCAAACTTTGAAGTAATTGCCTGGTTTGGCTTATTCGTACCAGCTAAAACACCTCAGCCTGTAGTAGACAAGATTTATGCTGCACTGAAAAAAGTCTTGAATTCGCCTGAATCCAAAGCGAAATGGAAAGATTTAGGTGGCTGGGGAATTGGTGATACCCCGGCTAACACTGATCTGTTTGTGGCAGCCGAAAAGAAAAAGTGGGAGGATGTAGCCGTTCAGGCAAAGATCCCCCGCGAGTAAATCACAGCATCATTTACTGCGCAGGTCTTAAACCTAGCATCGCACGCGCTTCACTCGAAGAAGCTAACTCGCCACCCATACTTTCGATGAGCGCTTTAGCTTTGAGAACTAACTCAGCATTGGTTTTGCAAAGCACCCCTTTGCTAAGATAAATATTGTCTTCCATACCAACGCGTACATGACCGCCATATAACCAAGCCTGTGCAACGATTGGATACTCCGCACGACTAATGCCAAAGGCGGCCCAATTTGCTCCCTTAGGCAGTTGATCACGCATATACAACAAAGTAGCTGGGTCGGTATTTAAGCCATACTTCACACCCATTACGAAAGTAAAAAGTCCTGGGCCGTCAATCGTGCCATCCTGCAATAGATCTTTTGCTAAATTCAGATCACCCGTATCAAAGATCTCTAATTCAGGCATGACCCCTGAATCACGAATCACCTTAGCCATCTTACGAACGTTCGAAGGCGTATTCATCACAACATCACCACCAGAGTTCATGGTATTTAAATCTAAAGAGCAGATATCCGGTTTTAACTGGGCAACGTGCTCCACTCTTTTGAGTGGATGACATAAAGTAGTCCCTGGTGCAAATACCTTGGGATCATCTTCGCTCGGGATATACCTGCCACCTGGTCCAGTAGTTAGATTAATAATGAGCTCTTTATTTTTGGCCTTAATTAAACGAATCACTTCCGCGTAAAGGTTTAAGTCCATAGATGGCTTACCCGTTTCAGGATCGCGCACATGAATATGTACTACTGCAGCTCCTGCATCAGCAGCACCTAAACATGACTCTGCAATTTGCGCTGGGCTAATTGGCAAGTAAGGCGTCATCTCAGGCTTAGTGAGATTGCCTGTTACTGCACAAGTTAAGATTGTTTTATTCATGATTCACCAAAAAAGAACGTTAACGTATTCTATATTACAACTATAGGGCGTAATACTTAGCGCGAGACTCACATCAAGACTCTTTAGGCAGCCTTAAAAGCATTAAGCCTTCATTACCTTGACCAAGGCATTAAATTCTTCAATCCTCGCAGTTGATGGTCTCGCAATTAAAGCGATTCTTCTCTTGGGGGCTGGGGCGGTTAAGGGCTTTGCGATTAACTTCGTTTGGTTCAGAAGGCCAGACTTCACGGCCATTGCAGGCAAAAGTGCGATACCTAAGTCAGATTCAACCATTTGCAACAAGGTGAGCAAGCTGGTTGCCTCAATTCCATAATGATTGGCAACCGCACTTCTCTTGCATGCCTTCACAGTGTGATCACGCAAACAATTGCCTTCTTCCAATAGCAGAATACGGTCCGTTAATTTATTTGTTAACTGCACTTCCCTATCTTTAAGAGCGGGATCATCTTGGTTACCAACGACCCAAAACTCATCGTCAAATAATTCTTTCGTGAGAAAACCTTCTGTGTCGTAAGGGAGCGCGATTAAAGCAAAGTCTAGCTCGTGGCGATTTAACTTATCCATCAAATTGGCTGATAAGTCCTCTCTGAGAACCACCTTCAGCTTCGGAAATTGCTCGCGCATCTTGGGTAATAGTGTTGGCAATAGAAATGGGGCTATCGTTGGAATCACGCCTAACTTAATCACGCCCACCATTGATCCAGCTGAACCCTCCACAAAGTCCACCAAATCATCTGCCTGGACAATGAGGCGCTGGGCCCGCTCCACTACCCCACGCCCAATTGGGGTAACTGAAACCGAGTGCTTATCACGTTCCACCAGCTGAACGCCCAGGTTATCCTCTAATTCTTTTAGGCCGGCACTCAAAGTAGACTGGCCTACAAAGCAGATTTCGGCAGCTTTCGTAAAGCTCAAGGTCTCACTCAGGGCGATTAAATAGCGTAATTGCTTAATAGTGGGTAATGCGGCCATATTGAGCCCTTTCCGTTATCTATTAAATAGATCAATAAGATCATATTAATTCATTTGAACGATATAAGCAATGGGGCCATAATTCACCCAGTTGTTATATTTTTCAACCCCCTAAAAGGAACATCATGTCCATTATTAATACCGCAGTACAGCCGTTTAAAACAGAAGCTTTCCACAATGGTAAGTTTGTAACCGTGACCGACGAGACTCTTAAAGGCAAATGGTCTGTGCTTATTTTTATGCCAGCAGCATTTACCTTTAACTGCCCTACCGAAATTGAAGATGCAGCGAATAATTATGCTGAATTTCAAAAAATGGGTGCTGAGGTGTACATCATAACAACCGATACACATTTCTCACACAAAGTTTGGCACGAGACTTCACCAGCAGTAGGTAAAGCAAAGTTCCCATTGGTTGGTGATCCAACCCATACTTTGACAAACGCTTTTGGTGTGCATATTCCAGAAGCAGGCTTAGCATTGCGTGGTACTTTCATCATCAATCCTGAAGGCATCATTAAGACTGCAGAAATTCATTCCAATGAAATTGCTCGTGACGTTAGCGAGACCTTACGCAAACTGAAAGCTGCTCAATACACAGCTGCTCACCCAGGTGAAGTTTGCCCAGCTAAATGGAAAGAAGGTGCAGCAACATTGACTCCATCTTTAGACCTCGTAGGCAAGATCTAAATAGCTTATACCGCTTAACCAATCAGACTCTCTTCGGAGAGTCTATTGGAGAGGACTAGATCCTGCCCAATAGACTCACCCAATTTATATGAAGGAATCATTATGTTAGATAACAATATCAAAACTCAACTACAGACCTACTTTGAGAAAATTGTTAGTCCAATCGTCTTAACTGCAACTATAGATACTAGCGATAGCTCTAAACAAATGCTTGAGCTATTAAATGAAGTGTCTGAACTATCAGACAAAATTACCGTATCTACTGAGGGTCAATCTAAAAATATTCCGAGCTTTGCTGTTGGTAAGATTGGTGAGATTTCAAGGGTCGCATTCTCTGGTCTACCTATGGGTCATGAAATGACTTCTTTCATTCTGGCAATTTTGCAGTCTAGTGGCTACCCACCTAAAGTAGAGCAAGACATTATCGAGCGTATTCGTGGCATCGAAGGTAAATTACATTTTCAGACTTTCATTTCCCTGTCATGTCATAACTGCCCAGATGTAGTCCAGGCCCTAAACCTCATGGCTGTTCTCAATCCAAACATTGAGCACGAGATGATTGATGGCGCGCTCTTCCAAGGCTTAGTAGACCAATATGAAATCATGGCAGTACCTACAGTCATTATGAATGGTGAAGTCTTTGGTCAAGGCCGCATGACCGTTGAAGAGATTGTTACTAAACTCGATACCAATAGTCCACAAAAAGATGCTGCAAAACTCAATGCCAAAGATGGTTTTGATATGTTGATCATTGGTGGTGGTCCTGCTGGTGCAGCTGCATCGATCTACGCAGCCCGTAAAGGTATCCGTACTGGCATTCTTGCAGAACGCTTCGGCGGTCAAGTCATGGACACCATGGGTATCGAGAACTTCATCTCCGTTCAAGAAACTCAAGGGCCTAAACTAGTCCAAGCCCTTGAGCAGCATGTAAAAAGTTATGACGTAGACATCATGAACTTACAGCGCGCAAATGGACTGCGTAAAACTGATGATGGCTTCGAGGTGGAATTAGTCAATGGCGCGGTACTCAAGAGTAAATCTGTTGTTCTGAGCACTGGAGCACGCTGGAGAGAAATGAATGTTCCTGGCGAACAAGAGTATCGCAATAAAGGTGTAGCCTATTGCCCACATTGTGATGGCCCATTATTTAAAGGTAAGCGCGTCGCTGTTATTGGCGGTGGCAACTCTGGCGTAGAGGCGGCTATCGACCTAGCAGGCATCGTCAGTCATGTAATCTTGATTGAGTTTGATAGTAAATTACGTGCTGATGCTATTTTGCAAGCCAAACTCAATAGCCTCCCAAACATCACCATCATCACGAGTGCACTCACCAAAGAGGTATTGGGAGATGGCACTAAGGTTAATGGATTACGTTACCAAAATCGCACAAATAGCGCTGAACATAACCTAGAGCTTGAGGGCATCTTTGTGCAAATTGGTTTACTACCAAACACCGATTGGTTAAAGGGCACTCTTGAGCTGTCAAAGCATGGGGAAATTATTGTTGACCATAAAGGTGCAACGTCTATGCCTGGTGTATTTGCAGCCGGCGACTGTACGACTGTGCCTTATAAGCAAATCATTATTGCGATGGGTGAAGGTGCCAAAGTTGCCTTGGCAGCATTTGATTACCTGATCCGCTCATCAGTAGTTGAGCCAGAAAAAGCCTTAGCTGCTTAAAATTTGAGAGGCTTGAGAACATGAGCAATCAATTAGATACCATTGCGCCTTTGCGTGAATTTGTTATTGAAATGACGAACTTGGTTTCTCATGAGTCTGCCCAGAAAAATCTCATCACCAAGGGATCAGCATTACTCAAAACTTTGATTCAGTCAGATTCTTGGCTTCCAGAATTTTGCACAGTCCCCCACCCTGAGTTCTATCAGCAGTACTTACTTCACGCAGATCCTTTGGGTAGATTTTCAGTGGTTAGTTTTGTCTGGGGTCCAGGTCAAAAAACACCAATCCATGATCACTGCATCTGGGGTTTAATTGGCATGCTTAGAGGAATGGAAAAAGGTCAACGCTATCGAAAATTAGTATCGGGTGAACTAGTGATAGATGGCCCTGAAACTGTTTTACGCCAGGGTGATATTGAGTCAGTTGGCCCTGATATTGGCGATATTCATGTTGTCAGTAACGCAATCCCTGATAAAACATCGATCAGTATTCATGTCTATGGCGCCAATATTGGTGCGGTCAAACGACATACCTATGATCCTGCAACTGGCAGCGCAAAGAACTTTGTTTCTGGCTATTCTTCTAAGCAAGTTCCCAATCTCTGGGATCGCTCTGCCGAAATCAGAGCAAGTCTTAGCTAAGCCAAGTAGTAAATTCTTCTGCGCCCACTCTAGGCGTATGAAAGGTATTCACAATATCAGTCTTATCGATATAGCCTAGTGCCATGCCACACACTAACATCTCGTTATCTTGCGCACCGATCAATGGCAGAATAATTTTTGAGTAATCATTCCAAGCTGCTTGTGGGCAAGTATCTAAGCCCTCACCTCTCGCTGCCACCATCAAGTTCTGCAAGAACATCCCGTAATCCAACATAGAACCTTTACCTAATTCTTTATCAATGGTGAAGAAAAAACATACGGGTGCACCAAAAGCCTGAAAGTTCTTGCGATGTTGCACATGCATTTTGTCTTTATCGCCTTTGGTGATACCCAATAAGCCATACAAACTCCAACCATTTTCACGCCGTCGATCAATGTAGGGACTAAACCACTTGCTAGGGTAGTAGGTATAGCCAGGTTGATATTCTTTAGCTAGCTCAGGGTTGGCAGCAATTGCATCATAGGCTGTACACACTTGTGTGCAGAGATTTTCAAGGGCACGCCCCTCGATTACATAAACCTTCCAAGGCTGGGTGTTGGTACCAGAGGGTGCTCTAGCAGCAATACTCAAGAGCTTGGTGATGAGCTCCTTGGGGACAATGTCTTTAGTAAATGCTCGAACGGACCTTCGGGAGGTGATGGCCTCTTCTACAGTTAATGAGTTCATTCTTAAGCTTTTCTATTCATTTGATTTTTATTCCGCTGTTTAAATGCCACCCATACAAAGGTATTTCATCTCTAGATAATCTTCAATGCCATGCTGCGACCCTTCGCGACCCAGGCCACTTTCCTTAACTCCTCCAAAAGGAGCCGTCTCATTTGAAATGATGCCCTCATTAATGCCGACCATGCCGTACTCCAAAGCTTCTGCTACACGCCAGATCCGACCGATATTTTGGCTATAGAAGTAAGCAGCTAAACCAAATTGCGTATCGTTAGCCATTGCTATTGCCTCAGCCTCGTTTGAGAATTTAAATATCGGCGCTAAGGGTCCAAAAGTTTCTTCTCGGAATGCAAGCATATCCCTAGTCGCACCAGTAACCACGGTAGGCTCATAGAAAGAGCCACCCAAAGCATGGCGTTTTCCACCAATCACAATTTTTCCGCCCTTCTTGACGGCGTCATTCACCTGCTCTTCAACCTTAGCAAGTGCTTTGTCGTCAATCAATGGGCCAATAACGGTGCCAGTCTCAGAACCATTGCCCACCTTAAAGGCGGCAACTGCTTTGGTAAATTTTTCAACAAATACGTCATATATCGAGTCTTGTACCATGATGCGATTCGCACATACACAAGTTTGACCAGCATTTCGATATTTAGAAATAATTGCCCCTTTAACTGCCGCCTCAATATCAGCGTCATCAAAAACGATGAATGGTGCATTACCACCCAATTCCATAGAAACCTTCTTCACAGTAGTTGCGCATTGAGCCAATAGCAACTTACCAATTTCGGTTGATCCAGTAAAGCTCAGTTTTTTCACAATCGGATTTGAAGACAGTTCACCGCCGATTGCTGTTGCAGATCCAGTCACACATGAAAATACTCCCGGGGGAATACCCGCCTCTTCGGCTAACTTACATAGCGCTAAAGCACTAAATGGAGTTTGGCTGGCAGGCTTTAAAACAATTGTGCAACCAGCCGCTAAAGCGGGTCCCGCTTTACGGGTAATCATCGCCGATGGAAAATTCCAAGGGGTAATCGCAGCACACACACCAATTGCTTGCTTAATGACAATCAATCTTTTATCTGTAGCATGTCCTGGGATGGTTTCACCATATAAGCGCTTTGCCTCTTCACCAAACCATTCAATAAATGAGGCGCCGTAAGCAATCTCGCCCCTACTTTCTGCCAAAGGCTTTCCTTGCTCAGCCGTCATCAATTGAGCAAGTGCCTCTTGATTTTGCATAATGAGATCAAACCACTTACGCAAGATTTTGGCGCGCTCCTTAGCAGTTTTAGCACGCCAAGCAGGCAAAGCTTCATTGGCAGCCTCAATTGCTCTGCGAGTCTCAGCAACGCCCATACTAGGAACCGTACCAATCACTTGCCCTGTAGCAGGATTGGTAACAGAAATGGTGGCTTTGTTATCAGCCTCAACCCATTGACCATTAATGTAGGCTTTTTCAAACTGGAAAGTTAAATTACTCATATTTTTTTACGCTCAATCATTTATTAAGATTTAAGGCTTTTTTATTCAGACAGAAAAGAGAATTTTAATCCTTTCCGACCACGCCCTGATGGCATTCATTTTTGCCGCTTGAAAGCTCATAAATAGGCTCCTCAGAAGCGGATTCATAGCCTTTATGAGAATGTTCATGAGCCTTGCAGCCAAGAATATTTTCTCAAGGAAGTTCTGCTCACTTTAGGGTGTAAAAATGTTTATATGGAAGTGATTTTTACTTCACACCAACATTTTTTATGACAGCTGTGTGACCTGCACTACTTGAGTGCTAGAAGCGGATACGCATCATCAGTAAACCTTTAAAAGATCGACTCATGAGGGCTTTTATTGAGACTTATTTTAAAAACCCAAAAATGGTGCATGTGATTTTCAAAAGTGTGCAGCCCACTAACTACTACTAATTTCTATAACTTAAGATAGGGTATGCGTATCAAAATTACAAAAAGCCTCGTACTCGAAGCTCAAATTCAAGAGACTGAAACTGTCCCTGAAGCCCTCTTTCCGGAAGGAGAGTATTTGGCTAACCTCACCCCCGAAGGAAAGATTGAGCTGATGAACACCAAGAGGCTCAAGGCTAGATTTTCTTTTTCTCAGTTCAGAGAAAAAGTCTCTCTTGGCGAATTTGTTGTCGTCGAAAGCTAAGCTGACTTAATGCTCTAAGTCCAAACTCTGAACTAGGCTGGCAAGCTTGACAACCGACTCAAACGCATTAGAACGACAAGTCTCTACATCTAAATTTTCCCAATTAAATTCCAATGAGAAGTGGGCTGATTCAATAATCAGCTCGTAGCTTGAACTAGCTTTATGGTTAGGCTTGGCCTGGAGCTCCTCAGTAATAGGTACTTTGACTGCTTCAATCGCAGCAATCAAAATTGAGATTTCCGAGGCAGTAAGCTCTCTGCCATGCAAGACATCATCTGTCCTCTTAATCAAAATCTTAGAAGTCTCATCAATTACTATCTCATATTGGTTTAAGCCAAGATCAAACCAAACGGTTAACTCAAGGGCAATAGGATAACTCTTCATTTAATCTACCTCATCAGCATGGGGTTCATCAAAATGTTGCTTATGGGGCTTTAGCTTTGCCTCTAACTGAACCCATTTACTTTGCTGCTCTCTATATTGACAATCTTCTGCATGGTTTTCCAATAAGCCAAAGATTACTGTTGTCGGAATCTTGCAATACTGACAGCGATAAGCATGTTGATGTTCCTCGATTTTTTCCTGAGGGTAGTCAATATAGAAGGGTTTCATCCGAAATCTCCAGAGTCCTTAAGGCTGATAAATCATCTTACACCCCAATAGTGCTGGCGAACTACACCGAGAGTATTTTGAGGTACCCTATTGAAATTACTCATCAAAAACTCCAATACCTACTGGATGCCCTATGGAATTACTACCTTGTATTGAACTAGAAACTAGTCCGAACCCAACAGCTGCCGTTATTTGGCTGCATGGCCTAGGAGCCGATGGCAACGACTTCGTTCCCATTATTCCTGAGCTTAATCTTGCTGGCTGCCCTGGGATTCGCTTCGTCTTTCCGAGTGCGCCTAGCATGCCAGTCACTTTAAATGGCGGCTATGTCATGCCCGCTTGGTATGACATCGTTGGGCGTAGCTTAGTCGATCAAGAAGATGCTACTGGTATTCAGAAATCTGCTGTGTCAATTGTTCAACTCATTGAGCGTGAGGCTAATCGCGGCATTGCTTACAAGAACATTGTTTTGGCTGGCTTCTCACAAGGCTGCGCAATGGTCTTGCATATTGGCCTGCGTTTTCCACATCAGCTTGCTGGCATTATTGCGCTCTCAGGATACTTGCCATTAGCAAGCACTCTTCCAGTTGAGAGGGGCCCGGCAAATCAAAACACCCCCATCTTCATGGCGCATGGAGAATATGACCCAGTGGTTGCGCTAGATCGCGCTCAAGCATCGCATGCTCTGCTTACAAATATAGGGTATTCCGTAGACTGGAATGAGTATCCAATGGAGCACTCCGTTAATCGTGAAGAGTTGATTGATATCTCACGCTTCTTACAGCAGGTTCTTGGCTCTCAGTAATTAGAGCTTTTTATTAAAGCTATATTGTGCAAAAGCTTGCTCTGCCACATTAAACCATTGCGCTTCCATATTCCTAAATACGCGATAGTCATCAAAAATCTTTTTGAACTGAGGATTCTTGGCAGATTCCTCTGCATAGGTTTCTTGACTGGCTTTGAAACAGGCATCCATTACCGAGGTATTGAACTTACGTAAGACTGCGCCGCTTTCGAGTAAGCGCTGCAATGCTGGTGGATTTACAGCATCATACTTTGCGCACATCTCCACATGAGCCTCAAAACAAGCTGCTTCCCAAGCTGCTTGATATGCTGGCGGTAAAGAATCCCACTGCTTCTTATTCACCAAGAAAGAAAGTCCTGCGGCACCCTCCCAAAATGCAGGGTAGTAATAATTTTTGGCTACCTTTGCTAAGCCTAGCTTTTCATCATCGTAAGGACCAACAAATTCAGCAGCATCAATCGTGCCCTTTTCAAGAGCTGAATAGATTTCACCAGCCGGCAATTGCTGTGGAACAACTCCTAACTTGGCTAGTACCTGGCCTGCAAAACCAGCGATGCGGAACTTTAAGCCTTTGAGATCTTCAGGAGATTTAATTTCTTTACGGAACCAGCCACCCATCTGAGTACCAGTTTGTCCACCCAGGAAATTCACGATGTTGTAACTTGCATAGAGCTCACGCATCAGCTTCATACCATTACCATGCAGCATCCATGCTGATTGCTGACGTGCAGTCATACCAAACGGAGCTGCCGTATCAAATATAAAGGCGCTGTTCTTACCTAAATAGTAATAGCTTGCTGTATGACCGCATTCAACAGTACCATTCTGTACTGCATCTAATACTTGCAAAGCAGGCACGACTTCACCAGCAGCAAATACTTTGACATTAAATTTTCCGTCAGTAGCCTTACGCAATGAATTAGCAAATACCTCAGGCGCGCCATACAAAGTATCTAAAGATTTAGGAAAGCTAGATACCAAACGCCAATTGAGTGTCGGCAAACTTTGTGCAATCGCTGGAGCACCGATGACAGCGACTCCAGTACCAATAGTTGCTTTCTTTAAAAATGAACGTCTTTGCATTTTTATCCTCTTTCAGTATTTATTTTCCACCAACTGTCATTGAGCCAATCAAAATTGATCCAGTTTCTTTAGTGCCTCGGATCAAAGTATCACTACCAATCATGACAATATCCATCAGCATATCGCGTAAATTACCGGCAATCGTGAACTCTTCTACTGGATATTGAATTTCACCATTTTCAACCCAATAGCCAAAAGCACCTCGTGAATAATCCCCTGTTACATAGTTCACGCCCTGCCCCATTAACTCGGTTACTAGAAGACCTGTGCCCATTTCTTTTAGCAAAGCAGGTAAGCCGCCTTTAGGAGTTTTCTTACTCTGCAGCTTTAAGTGATGTGCGCCACCAGCATTACCAGTAGTCTTCATTCCTAATTTACGCGCTGAATACGTGGATAAAAAATATCCTTCTAAGATCCCTTTGTCTACAACGGTACGTGCAGTAGTCTTCACGCCCTCCTCGTCAAAGGGTGCGCTACCTGTCATCGACTTCAGATGAGGATTTTCAAAGAGGCTGATATGTTTTGGAAGAACCTGCTTACCTAGGCTATCAAGCAAAAAACTTGAACGTCGATAAAGTGCGCCGCCAGATACAGCCTGCACTAAGCCCCCTAGAAGCCCAGCAGCCAGTGGCGCCTCAAAAATGACAGGGCAACGGCGCGTTGTCAATGAGCGTGCCTTTAAGCGTGATAACGCCCGCTGTGCTGCATATCGGCCAATTAAGGCAGGGTCAGCTAATTCTTCTGGTATGCGTGAAGTGGAATACCAGTCATCACGCTGCATATTCGATTGCTTACCACCTTCACTTGCAATTGGTGCGCAAGAAATGTAATGGCGAGAAAATGGATAGCCACCCATAAAGCCATGACTTGTACCCATCATGAAATGCGCGTGGTGTGCAGATACAGATGCACCATCGCTATTCTGAATTTGTTTGCTCACTGAAAATGCTGCGCCTTCTGCCGTGCGGGCAATCTCCACTGCATGTACTGCATCAATATTCCATGGATGAAATAAATCTAAATCGCGAGGATTTTTTTCTAAGAGCTCACGCTCAGCTGGTCCAGCACAAATATCTTCAGCAGTGTGCTCGGCAATATGATAGGCAGCATCAACAGTTGCTTTCAAAGACGCTTTAGAAAAATCGCTTGTACTAGCATTGCCGCGGCGATGTCCTAAAAATACAGTGACTCCAACCTGCTTATCTAAACTTTGTTCAATCGTTTCAACCTCACCCTTGCGGACCGTTACCGATAGGCCTTGACCCTCAGAAACTTCGGCAACAGCGTCCGAAGCCCCCCTTCTTTTGGCTTCTTTAAGCAAGAAATCGACGATTTCTTGAAACTGACTAGATGTATATGTAAACATGTCCTAATAATAGCTAGAATAGAAACATGAAGCATACCGAAGACCTAAAGCAAGACTCCCCCAATGAGGTCAAAATTGGCCTGATTTCGATCTCCGATCGAGCCAGTAGAGGGGTTTATCGAGACGAGGGCATCCCTGCCTTACAGACTTGGCTAATGAAAGCCATTAGTAACCCTTGCGTATTTCATGAGCGTCTTATTGCCGATGACTCTGAAATCATCACAGAAGCTATTGTTGAATTGGTGGATGATATGGGGTGCGATCTAGTGCTCACTACAGGAGGCACAGGCCCATCTCGCAGAGATGTCACCCCCGAGGCTACTTTAGAAGCTGGAACCCGTGAAATGCCCGGCTTTGGCGAACAAATGCGTCAAATCAGCCTCAAGTTTGTTCCCACTGCAATTTTGTCTAGGCAAGTTGCAGTATTGAGAGAAATTGAAGAACATGCTGCGCTCGTCATTAATTTGCCTGGTCAACCCAAAGCAATCGCTGAAACACTGGAAGGCCTGAAAGACGAGAATGGCAAAGTCATTGTTCCCGGGATCTTTGCTGCTATCCCTTACTGCATTGATTTAATCGGCGGGCCTTATATCGAGACCAATGAAGAGGTCATTAAAGCCTTTAGACCAAAGAGCGCTCTTAAGAAATAAATTTTCTTTGCGTATTCACTTTTTTACTGGGGCAGCGGAACAATAAATTTATCGCGGTAGTACTTGAGCTCTTCGATAGATTCTTGGATATCAGCTAAAGCAGTATGTGCTTGATTTTTAGTAAAGCCTTTTACTAACTCTGGATGCCAACGCTTACATAACTCTTTAAGGGTTGAGACATCAATACTTCGATAATGAAAATAGGCTTCTAACTTTGGCATGTACTTAGCCATAAAGCGACGATCTTGACCAATCGTATTGCCACACATCGGCGCAATACCAGGCTTAATATATTTCTTTAAAAAGGCAATGCACTCTGCTTCAACAGTCGCCTCATCCAATGACGATGCCTTAACTTTATCGATCAGGCCCGAACGGCCATGCGTCCCTTTATTCCAAGCATCCATCGCATCTAAAACGGCATCATTTTGATGAACGACCCAGACAGGTGCCGTGGCAATGGTGTTGAGATGGGCATCGGTGACAATGATGGCGATTTCTAAAATCCGCTCAGTTTCGGGGTTTAAACCCGACATTTCCATATCCACCCAAATCAGGTGTTCGTTAGCAGGGGGCGCCTTATTCTCGGCTATGTTTGTTTGTTCACTCATATCTATAATGATCTCATGACATTCACAATTGTTTTTCTAATCGCCTTTATTGCCAGTTTTGGCCTACGCCACTGGCTATCCCAACGTCAAATTCGTTATGTTGCCCAGCACCGTGATCGGGTTCCTTCAGAATTTACTGAAAAAGTGACTTTGGCCGAACATCAAAAAGCAGCTGACTACACTATCGCCAAACTCCGTCTCGGTATTTTAGAAAACGGTGTTAGCGCCATTATTTTAATTACCTTTACCTTATTGGGGGGCTTGCAAATCCTCAATCTCGTTCTACTACAAATATTAGGCGAAGGTATTGCCCAACAAATTGCCTTACTGGCCTCGATTGTGATTATCTCAGGCATTATTGATATCCCCTTCTCTTGGTACAAACAGTTCTACCTAGAGGAACGTTTTGGTTTTAATCGCATGGGTAAAAAATTATTCTTTAGCGACATGATCAAAGGTTTAGGCGTGGGTGGCGCAATTGGTATTCCGCTACTTTGGGTTATTTTGACTCTCATGGCCCAAGCGGGTGATCTTTGGTGGCTGTGGGCATGGGGAGTATTGACTGCATTTAGCCTGCTAATGCAATGGATCTTTCCCACCTTCATTGCCCCACTCTTTAATAAATTTCAAGCTTTAGAAGAGGGTGCTTTAAAAACCCAAATCGAAGCACTTTTGAAACGCTGTGACTTTGCTAGTCAAGGATTGTTTGTGATGGATGGCAGCAAGCGTAGCGCTCATGGCAATGCATTTTTTGCTGGGATGGGCAAAGCAAAACGCATTGTCTTTTTTGATACCTTGATTGAAAAACTCAACCCAGGCGAAGTAGAGGCTGTACTTGCTCATGAGTTAGGCCACTTTAAACGTAACCATATACGTAAGCGTCTTTTAGTTTCTTTTGCCTTGAGCTTCGCTATGTTTGCTCTACTAGGCTGGATTAGCACTAAGGTCTGGTTCTATACCGATCTGGGTGTAATGCCTAATCTCAATGGTTATAACGGTGGTCTGGCACTAGCGCTCTTTATGCTCGTCTCTCCAGTATTTAGCTTTTTCTTCACGCCACTTGCCAGCCTCGCTTCACGCAAACACGAATACGAGGCTGACGGCTTTGCAGCTGAAAAATCCTCCGCCAAAGATCTGATCTCTGCTTTAGTTAAGCTATACCAAGACAATGCTGCAACGCTTACTCCAGATCCGATTTATACCGCTTTCTATAGCTCACACCCGCCCGCTCCATTGCGGATTGCTAATCTACAACGTTTGAGCTAATTACCTATTATCAATGGAACAGTTTCACGCGCTATTGACTGCTTCTTATGGAAGGCATTATTTAGCACAACGTTTGGTGGTAGATTCTCAAGGAAGTGAATCGCCTCAAGGGCCATTAATACAAGTAAGTACGCCTGCGAAGCAGCACGTTGGTGCAGTTGGTGATCGTATGCTACTCGAGATGACTTCAGCAGATCAAGCGCGCATCATCCAGATTGAGCCACGCGAAAATATTTTGTATCGCTCCGATGCATTTAAGAGCAAAATCATTGCTTCTAATGTCGATCAAATTTTAGTAGTACTAGCAACGCAACCTGCATTCTCACCTGATCTTTTAGGTAGAGCAGTAGTAGCTGCGGAAGCTAATCAAATTGGTTTGCATATTCTTCTCAATAAATGTGACCTCAAAGACAATTTAGAACACGCGCGCAAAATCATTGCCCCGTATGCACGCATGGGCTACTCAGTGAGTGAAGTATCTGCAAAGTTTGACCCTGAATCGATTGATGCACTCCAGATGGCTCTCTGTGGCAAGGTCTCGGTCTTTGTAGGTCAATCAGGCATGGGTAAATCTAGCCTGTTAAATGCCTGGGTGCCTAATGCCGCTGCCCTCACTCAGGAATACTCAGTGCGCCTAGATACCGGTAAGCACACTACTACGGCTTGTCGTTATTTTGAATTACCACAGGCTTGGGGTAGGGATAAATCTGGCAAGCTTGGTGCGCTCATTGATTCACCAGGATTTCAGGAATTTGGCTTAGCGCACATGTCAGTCAGTGAGTTACAACATGCCTTTAGAGAATTTAAAGACTTATTGGGTAAGTGCCGCTTTCATAATTGCGCGCATGAATCAGAGCCGGATTGCGCAGTGCGTGACGCAGTAGACAGAAATGAAATAGCGCCAGAAAGACTCGCGTTATTTAGACAACTGCACTCTGATTCAAAAACTGCAGATACGCAAATTCAGGGGATTAGCCAAGCCAAAGAGCGATGGTCAGCATTAGCAGTAAAGCCATCCAAGCGATAACCAAGCGCCATACCAAGCCTACTGCAGAGCGCATCGTGCGCTCGGTAGGCTCAAGACCTACTTCGTAGATCAGCGGCTCACCAGCTTCTGCCATGCGTAATGCTTCGTCACTATCGGGTTCACTTAAAGGCTCGCCTAAGCGTACTCCTAAAGCACCACCACCTGCAGCCAAAATAACTGCCGATAAAGAGTCAGCCCATTTTTGAGTGAGATAGCGCCATGCATAAACTGCGCCTTCGAAATTACCAACAATCGCAAATCCCATTGCAGTTATACGCGATGGAATCCAATCGAGTACGTAAAAGAAATGACGCGCCGCTTCGCTCAAATTAAAGTCATTACGCTCAGGCCAACGCTGGGCAGCAATATCAGCCAGACGATAGAGCACAACACCTGCAGGCCCCATTGGCATCATGAACCAAAACAACACGCCAAATACGTGGCGATGTGAACCAATGATGGCACGCTCAAGCGCCAAAGAGATAACTTGGGTTTCTGTCAAATGAGAGGTATCTAAATCTGGTCCATACCACTCACTCAATGCAGCCCGGGCTGCTGGCAAATCATGAGCCTCAATCGCTTCATACACCAAGGTAAAAGAATGACTGAATTGACGAAAGCCAAAAAATAAATAGGCAATCACAATGTTCCACAAGAAGCCTAAGATTGGGTAAGTCACCATGCAGGCTACATAGATTAAGAACACTAAAAAGGTTGGTAGGATAAAGGCAACTAAGCAGGCCATACGGGCGCCAACTGGGCTTGCACCCGCTTCAGACTTACCACCAAATTCTCCGGCAACCCAATTTAACCAACGGGTGCTAGTACGCACAATCCAATGGCTAGCAGTTACTGGGCGATATTGCTCAGCAATGAGGGCGAAGAGAATAGAAA
>Ga0208496_1000087_pt1 | contig 30071 bp, 28 predicted proteins | sample CryBogmetaGMA2M_FD_184552 | JGI IMG/M metagenome (GOLD analysis project Ga0208496, IMG submission 184552) | Freshwater microbial communities from Crystal Bog, Wisconsin, USA - MA2M (SPAdes) | ecosystem: Environmental > Aquatic > Freshwater > Lake | place: Crystal Bog, Wisconsin, USA | collected... | reverse complement strand
TTTCTATGATCTCTGCACCAGAGGACGTATGGACCTCACTTTTTTGGGGGCCGCACAAATTGATGGAGAGGGGTCTGCCAACAACTCCGTCATTGGTGACTGGCATAGTCCAAAAGTACGCTTACCTGGAGGTGGCGGTGGTGCGGTAATGTTGCCAACTGCCAAGCGAGCATGTACTTGGCGAACTGAGCACTCGAAGAGAACATTGGTTGATAAGTTAGATTTCCGAACCTCTTGGGGGGGATTTCATGGGGTAGTGACACCCATTGCAGTATTTATAAAGCGTGATGGTCGTTTAGCCTTAGAGAGTTGGCACCCCGAGTCGAGTCTTGAAGAGGTCAAGGAAAGAACCGGATTTACGTTTGATGCTTCACAGGCAAAACCCACAACCTATCCTACAAGCGCAGAAATTGAAACCTTACGATCACTGGATCCACATGGTCACTTTGAGCGTGATGCCGCTGTGAGCATCCGTATTGCAGCACATGCAGCTCCATAGCCATTATCAATATTGACTACTACTATTCCTGAAGAGCAGCTGCTTAAAGCTGCATTGAGGGCAGTACGCCCAGCTTCGGCGGCGCCATAGCCAACTGAAGTAGGGATGGCAATAATAGCGCTGTTCACTAGACCACCTAAAACAGTAGGCAGTGCGCCATCCATTCCAGCAGCTACGATAATAATGGGGAACTTCGCGATCTCATCAAGGCGCTCAAGCAGTCGCCATAAGCCAGCCACTCCAATATCATGGATTAATTCGGAACGATGACCAAAAAAAGTTAAGGTTCGAGCGGCTTCTATAGCAACTGCCGCATCACTAGTTCCTGCGCTAATGATGGCAATATTCTTCTCTGCGGATAGCGGATGTGGTTTAGAAAAAAAGCCAGTATTAGAGATGGGATCAAAATCGATCTGATTCTTCAGCTTTTCTACAATGCCTTCTAATTTAGTTGGCGTCAGATGAGTCAATAAAATGGATTTTTCATGTTGCATTACTGCTTGAAGAATATTGTTGATTTGTTCAGAAGTTTTTCCGCCACAAAAAACGGCTTCACCTAAACCCGTGCGTTGTTCACGGCTGAAATCAAGCTTAAAGTCCGGCGACTGCATGCTTATCTCCAATAAAAGCGCTGCCGGTAATATAAGGCGCAAACTCAATCACTTTGTCGGTGTGATTCTGATCTACCATTTTTCGAATGGTATTTTTAAGGTCGTTTCTAACTGAGGATTGATCTTCGGCTAACAGAAAATTGAGGCTGACATCATCCAATTCAACTGAGACTGATGTAGCACGAATACGACATCTGACAACTGAAGCCTTTAAGGACTCATGTATCAGATTCTCAACTCGATGTACCAGCTCTAGCATGCTTACTTGGATAGGTATTCCAGTTTCAATACGGCTTGATAGACAAGGCGATGAGGGTAAATTTGCAAGTTCTGCAAGACCTAACTCTAGCGCCATAGCCCTAATCATAGATTTATTAACCCCCCACTTTGCAAAGGGATGAATAACATCGAGATTGGATGCAGCCTCTAATCCGGGTCGATATTCCAAAAGATCATCAGCATTAGTGCCCGAAAAAATTTGTGCTGAGGTTTTCTTGGATATTTCAGAGATTGCCGTGTAAAGAGACTGTTTACAATAAAAACATCGATTGACCGGATTTGTTAAATAGCGCTCATCATTAAATTCACCGGAGTAGATTTCTATTAAATTCCAGCCATACCTTTTGGAGAGTGCGCGCACACGTTCTGTTGCTTCTGGTGGTACTGCAGGTGAGATAGCGTGAAATACCTCTAAAGAGTCATTGCTTACTAGACCAGCTATTCTTGTCAGAGTGATGCTATCAATTCCACCGCTAAGAGCAACCGCAACCTTAGGAAATCTGCTGATTTCCCCCTGAATTATTTCAATTTTTTCTGTAAGCTGACTATTTAGCATCTTTTTTCAAAACTTGTTGTTCTGAGATTTGCTTATTCATTGATCTTTGTGATGCGCTAGATGAGATTGCTGCGATATCTGCAATTTCCGCCTTAGCAGTTACTTCATTATTAGGCCTCTTTGCGATTTTTACTCTAGTTTTGGGTTCATCAAGACTGAGCTCTGATCGACTTAATATTTTTCTTTCGACTTTTGCGATACGTAGACCCAAAGTGCTTGTTTCAATAAAGCACTGCTCACATATAGATTCCAGGGCATCGGACTTTGCTAAAATTTGGACTTGCGTCAGCATGCGCCCCTTTTTCCCAAATAAGGATCCTTGGTAAACCTCAATAACACCTGGGTATTGTCGCAGCGCATCGATCCCTATAGCTAGATCTTCTGAGGTTTGATCATCGATTTCAAAAGTAATTGTGGATATCTGGTCATCATGAATGGTTTGCTCGCTAGCTTCAAAAGCTAGGCACCGCAGTACATTGGAAATGTTGGTAAGTTTTTTAGTGCCAAAACCATTTCCGTAACCCGAAATCGATGTACTTGAAGATTGATCTGGTTGAGAGATCGATAATAAGTATTTCACAATCGTTGCTCCTGTTGGAGTCACTCGTTCTCCTTGTATCCCATCATCAACTACCGGGATACCCTTCATCAGAATTGCCGTCGCAGGCGCTGGTATCGGTAAGAGACCATGAGCAGTTTTTACGGTTCCGCCACCGATAGGCAGAGCTGAAAAAGTCCACTCAACACTTCCGAGGGCATCAATAAAATAAGCTGCCGCAACAAAATCCATAATCGAGTCCCATGCCCCAACTTCATGAAAGCTAACTTCTTCTGGCTTGATGCCGTGAACTTGGGCTTCTGCTTTAGCTAAAAGTGAGAATAAATTCAGTGCATGAGAAATGACTTCAGCCTTAAGATTTGAATTTTTCAGCAGTGTACAAATATGTGCATATTGGACATGGTCGTGGTCGTGAGTATGCCCATGGCCATCATGGTGATGGGAGTGTGCGTGCTCGATAGCATCAAACCGCAATCCCTCAAGGATGCCATCATGGTGCTTTACAAACTGTACTGTTCCTTTAGATGATTGAGGAAATTTTTCTATTTCTTCTATCATCGTTCGAGCAATCTCGGGGAAAGTATTAGCTAGAGCTGCAACGAACATATCCCCTGCAATGCCACCAACTAAATCAAGATGTATACGCGTAATGTGTTTTGTCACTCTTAGGCATCCACGCGAAACTTCATTCTGGGTTTACTCCAAAAGCTGGGAGCAACTACTGCCCTAGGATTTTCCCCAACGATTTTCTTGGCGGTTTTCCATGCAGCCTCGAAGTTTGGTGCTGTATTCATCCCAATGGCTCTAAAGGCAGCTGGATTCGAGGTCCCAGCCATAATTACCGCACTAGCACGATTGAGGGTGTATTCATTTTCATATAGCAACCAGAATGGGTGCAGTGGGGGGTAGCCATGACCATGGGTGTACTGATGAACATATTCAGGATTATTGTTAAATTCATCTTCAAAATCGATGAGCCCCCGAGGGCTGTGTAGGGTTCCATATACCTCAATCACTTTTTTATAGGAGGGGTAGAGCTGAGGATCAATGTGGCCTGTGGTGGGGGATACCGCAATCACGACACCTCCTTCACGCAGTACGGGACCTTGTGCGTTGTAGCGAGGTAGAGTAAAAGTACCAGCGCCAGCAATTAAAGTGTTATTTGCATTGCCATAAGAAAAACTGGCTGATAGACCAACAATCAGAACATCAGCTTGTGGCGCATCATAAACAAAACGACTAGATGCTAACTCCCATGCTGGCGCTTTAATGGCACTTGCATGTCCTGCATGCACCCCAATCATTTTTCCACCTATGCCATTAATAGAATTGATATAAAAGACTTGTTTACCGGTAGCTTGTTCCATAAAAGAGCTCATTTCGTCTTTTACGTTGACCGCTTTTTTCTTTTCACCAGTTGCTACTTTGATGGCATCTGGGTCTGGGATGGCATTGATGCTGTGGTGAGATGCAATACTCTTGGTAGAGGCAAGGCCGATGCATACACCAGTGCCTGTATAGCTTGGACCTTGCGCAGACGAGACATTGCCTTGATAAATCATTAAGTCTGCATCTAAATAGCGCTTATTGTGTTCTACGTATCTTCCACTTTCCGTAATTCCAAGATAAGTAAGCTCATCTTGATTGGAACAGTCATGGTTGACGATGGCATTAAGACGCCAGAAGCGATTAAATAAAGTTGGACCAAGATGATTTGCTAATTCTGTACGAGTAGGTTTACGGTGATTGCTAGAGGCACAAATAAATAAAATATCTCGATCTTTGATGCCTGCACGATTAAGCTCTTCCACCAAAATAGGCAGGATGGTTCTTGCTGGTAGATTTGGTCTTGTAATGTCATCAAAACCAATGGCCACTTTCATGCCTGGCTTAGCCAAAGCAGATAGTGCTGGCATTCCCAGGGGATTCGCTAGGGCATTTAAAACAGCCTCGCGCGCATTCTCAATGAGAGCGCCTTCTTGATATTCGATAATCGATGCGCTATCTGGTACCTCGATATCAATTTTTCGGTCCCCATAATCGACCGCTACTTTCTTGGTGCCCATGAATTAGCCCTTTGCCGTTGAAAATGCTGCCCGTAAGTCATTTCTGGTGACCTTACCCATGGCATTACGAGGTAATTTATCACTAAAGGCGATGTATTCAGGAACTTTAAAGGGGCTAAGCCGTTCGCGACAGAATTTAATAATGGAATCAGGGTTTAAGTCTTTGGAAGAAACGACAACTAGACCAACACATTCACCCCAAATTGGATCAGAAAGACCCACTGCGGCAGCTTCAATAACATCCGGATGCATGGCTGCAACTTGCTCTACTTCTAGAGGGGATATGTTTTCACCACCCCGAATAATCATTTCTTTTTTTCTGCCAACAATGAAAACAAAGCCTTCTTCGTCAATGGTGGCTAAGTCGCCTGAATGAAGCCAACCATTTTTAATAGTGGAGCTAGTGTTGTCAGGGTCTAGATAATATTCTTTCATGATTAATTCACTCTGAATTAATAACTCTCCCACTTCATTTATCCCTAAGGAATTATTGTTTTCATCAACAATCTTCACTTTTTGTGGGGCTAAAGCTTGGCCAATCGAACCAAACTTTCTTTTTCCATTAATGGGATTCATAGTATTAATTGCAGTTGTCTCTGTAAGCCCAAATGTTTCTAAGAGTAAATTTTTCCCAAAACGATTTTCAAAACGCTCAGCCAATTCTTTTGAGGTCGGAGCAGATGCAACTTTGATGTACTTTAGAGAAATCTCACCTGAGGAGGGCGCCTGCTTTTCATGCTCAAGCAGAAGAGACAGAATAGTAGGGGAGACACTAGATGAATTGACTGCATATCTTTTGCATTCATGCCAAAAATTGCTAGCGGAAAAACGTTTTCGCAGCACAATGCTAGCACCCCGATATAGAAATGGTAGATTACTAAACATCAGTCCATTGGTATGGAAGAGGGGCATCACGCATAAGGTACGATCACTTTCTTGGATCTCAAAACCTTGGCTCACAATTTGTGCTGCTGAACATAAATTATGGTGGCTGAGTAAAACCCCTTTGGGGTTACCTGTGGTTCCTGAGGTATAGAGCAATAAAGCGCCGTCATCAGCAGTGACATTCTCAATCTTGAGCTTGCTATCAGAATAATTTTTTAATTCGTTATCACGGTGAGCTGCGATAGTGAGATTTTCTGGAGCACGCAACACTAAAATTTTAGGTGAATGCTTTATTAGGGGCAAAGTATTACTCAGAACCTCTATAAATTCAGGAGAAATGACTATGCATTTACTTTGTGCGTGGTTAAGAATGTAGGCAAACTCAGGAGGTGTTAAGCGATTATTGATAGGGTTTGCAACCCCTCCAGCTTTAAATGCTCCGAAATACCCCGCAATCAGCAAAGAGTCATTTAAAGAGATAAAGCTAACTCTATCTCCGATACCAACTCCAGCAGATTGAAAGAAATGGGCAAATTGGTTTGATAGCCTATCCAAATCTTCATAGCTAAGAACTTCATCCTCAAAAAAGATGGCAGGTTTCTCGCTATTATTACGAGTAATAATATCTTGAGAGAGCATATTTAATTGGACTTCAATTTAAGACGGATGATGAGCGTTTGACAACATTAGCCCATTTAGCCATTTCGTCTTTAAGTAAGCGGCAGGTTTCCTCAGGAGTGGTACCCAATGCTTCAGAACCTTGTTTTTTAAACGTACTGATTACTTCTGGTGTTTTTGATAAAACCTGAACCTCACGCGAGAGTCGGTTGACGATTTCAGGGGATGTGCCAGCCGGTGCAAGTAGTGCATAGGCGTTAGATACTTCGTATCCAGCAACACCCTGTTCTTGAATAGTAGCGAGGTCTGGTAATGAAGGTGCGCGTTTAGCACTGGTAACACCTAAGAGTCTTATCTTCCCAGTGCTCACATGTGGAAGGAGGGCAGGCATGGTGTCAAAAACCATATCAATCTGTCCACCTAGTAAGTCTGCTACTGCAGGACCACTGCCTTTATATGGAATATGCAGTAGTTGTGTATTTGTCATTGCTTTAAATAATTCTCCTGCCATTTGCTGGGGAGTGCCAGCACCCGCTGAGCCGAAACTTAATTTATTGGGTTGGGCTTTAGCTAAGGCAATAAGTTCTTGAACGTTCTTCGCTGGTACAGAGCTGTTCACCGCCAATACCATTGGCGTTGAAGAGGTCATGGAAATACATGCAAAAGCAGTTGCGAAGTCATAGGCAGGCTTCTGTGATGGCATTGCAGCATGGATGGAGTGACTTCCCAGTGCGCCTAGCAAAAACGTGTAGCCATCTGGAGGAGATTTTGCTACTGCTTCAGCGCCAATTTCACCACCAGCCCCAGCGCGGTTTTCAACAATAAAAGACTGCCCAAATTTTTCACTCAAAAATTGAGCATAGACTCGCCCTGAGGCATCACTTGCGCCACCCGGGGGAAATGGGACAACTATTTTGACTGGTTTATTAGGCCAGGCTTGCGCGCTCACAAGAGAGGTGACGGATGCTAGTATCAAAGCTAGCAACCCAATACTTAATTTTTGGCTTAGTCTCATAGATGTCTCGATAGATTTTTTGGCTGTAAAAATAAATTTTATTATTAAGGATTGGAGTCCTTAATAATCTTGACCTTATAGAACTTTACCACTAGGATCGAAAGAAAAGTAAATGAAATTTCCGTATTCATTTAATAAGATAACTAGCCTACTATTTGGAGAAATCGGTTGCTTAAGCAAAAAATACTGGTCAATTCATTAGACTTGCTGTGACTACTTAATCAAAACTTTGGTGGTGCAAATATGAAGCCTTTAAAAATACTACTCTTCTCCTTTTTCATCAGTTTTGCTAATTTGCTAATGGCCCATCCAGGCCATGATGGGGATCCTGGATTTACACAAGGTTTTTTACATCCATTTAGCGGCTTCGATCACTTTTTAGTGATTTTATTAGTGGGTTTTTGGAGTGTTTTTGCGCTCAAAAATTTCTGGATTGCCCCGCTCACTTTTATGTCGGGTATGATTTTTGGGGTTCTCCTTGGACTTATAGATGTCAACATGGAATGGCTTGAGCTTGGGATTTCAGTATCGCTTATGGCCCTTGGACTTTTCATTCTTCTTAAGAAAAAACTAGATCTACGGGTGAGCCTTTTTCTTATAGGATTATTTGGGGCATTTCATGGTTTGGCTCATTTGCAGTATTTGAATTTTATGCATAGTAACTTTATCTATCAATCATTCGAGGATATGGGCGGATTGTTGCTTGCAACATTTGTACTCCACCTTCTAGGGGCTGGTATAGCGAAAATATCGAAGCATCAAATTTCAATAGTCAGTCAAGGAGCAGGATCGATTGCTTTCATTTATGGACTTATTCTTACTGCTCGACTAATCTAGTTTTATTTAAGAACATTAGCAGCGAGCATTTTGCTAATTTGGTCTTCACTGATGCCAATGCTTTTAAGTAGCTCATAGGTATGCTCTCCCAGCGATGGCGCTGGATCGCTTATTAGTTGGGCGCCGTTATCGAGAGTGAATCCCAGTCCGGCGGTTTTGATAGTTTTATCAGCCTGCTTAAAGGTCATAAAAGGGGCTGTAACATTTGTTCCTTCGATGAGCTCATCCAGAAATTCGGAAAGAGTTCGCACCTTAGCTGCAGGAACACCCACTTCATTAAGACGAACTTCAAGATCCACAGCAGAATTTTCTGCAAATACCTTTTGAATTTTTTGCTTAACAAGATCAGGTTGTCTTGCTATCACAAAGCCTTCGTTTGATGCATTAAATGCATCAAGATCTAAGAGTTCCGAGTCAGTGCAAATTTCATCTAAATTGAGAAGACGCATCATTTTTTTAAATTGCGCAGGCGTATTAGCAGCTGTTGATATCCAGCCATCTACGCACCGGAAGGTATCTGAAGCGGGACTACCGCTGTAACCTTTATTTCCTAGTCGTTTGGCTATTTTTTTATCAGTTAAATAGTCGGTAGTAAATGGATACATTAGCATCAGAGCTGCTTGAATGAGGGACGTTTCAATATATTGACCTAGGCCATATTTTTCTTGTCGATAGATAGCAGATGTAATTGAGAGCGCCCCCAACATTCCGACTGCAACATCAATTACTGGAAATCCTACTTTTATAGGGTTTGTATCATGCTCGGGGCCAGACATCATCATCATGCCACTGAGTGCCTGAATAACTTGGTCATACCCCCCTCTAGTGGACCAGTTTCCCTGTTGGCCATATCCAGAAATCGAGCAATAGACTATTTGAGGATTGATCTTTTTAATGGACTCATAGTCCAAGCCATACTTTTTTACTACTCCAGGGCGAAAGTTTTCAATAAATACATTGGCATCTTTTGCAAGACTACGAATGGCATTTGCACCTTCAGCCGTTTTAATATCAACAGCTAAAGATTTTTTCCCAGCATTAAGACTTGAAAAACCTGTAGGCTTATCTGTTGGGGTAGATTCTTTATTGGCCCTCATGACATCACCAGATCCCGGCTTTTCTATTTTGATAACTTCTGCGCCTAACTGAGCAAGGTAATAGGAGGTTAATGGTCCGGCGATGACATGAGATATATCAATGACTCGAATACCCTTCAATGATGCTGTCATGGTTGTATTTATTCTCCGCTAATACCGGTTAGGCGGATAATCTCAGCCCATTTTTTGTTTTCACTCATCATATAGGCAGCGAAGGCCTGAGGGCTTTGACTTGGAGTAATGATATTTCCTGCATCTTCATATGCAGTTTTCAAGGCTGGGTTTGATAGCGCCTTAGTGATGCCTTGAAAAAGAATATTAATTCTATCTTGAGGCGTTTTAATTGGAGCCCAAATGCCAAACCATGATTCCTGAATAGTGAGTTCATTTTTCATGATTTCATTGAGAGTGGGCACATCTGGAAACTGAGCCAAGCGATTTTTGCTGGTGACTGCTAGAGCACGAAACTTGCCTCCTTTTACTAAAGGAACCCCTGTTCCCGCAATCGGAAATGCAAATTGGGTATCACCACGTATTAGTGATGCGGCAATTTCAACAGAACCTTTTAAAGGAATATGTGCAACTTTTAAATTATTGAGTGATACAAAAGTAGCCCCTGCAATATGAGCTGAAGTTCCAATACCACCTGAGCTGTAATTCATTGCTCCTGGATTTGCTTTTGCAGCATTAATTACATCCTCTACCTTTTTATAAGGTGAGTCATTGGCAACGACCATTACGGTTGGTGAGGAGTACATGTTGCTAACAGGAGCAAAATCTACTAAAGGGTTAATAGAGAGATCTGGCTTCATGATCTTCTGTACTAATTGAATATTTGATCCAAGTAGAAGGGTGTATCCATCAGGGGCTGACTGGGCAACAAATTGGGTTGCAAGTACACCTCCAGCGCCAACCTTATTTTCAACAATGATAGTTTGTTTTAGGGCTTCTCCTAGATATGGAGATACTTGTCGCAACTGAACATCTGGTCCGCCACCAGCTGCATAGGCAGAGATGGTTTTAATTGGCTTGTCAGGAAAATTGGTTTGTGCAAAGACAGGTAGTGATACCGTACAAATTAAGAGTGCAATCTTTAGCAAGATTTTTCGATCCATATTTCCTTCATTAGTTCTCAAATTTAGCTCAAGTTCAGGTGAGCCCACCAGAAATAAAATTTCTACTACTAATGTACTGAGTATTTCTTAGATATGCCTTAAGCTTTTTTATTCGACTATTTGATGACTGGAATAAAACCATCACGGTTAGGCATTCTCACTAGAGGTAAGGTCTTAGCATTCATTTCTTCATCAATGCTAATAATTTTATTCATATATAAGATATATGCGGTAGTGCCGTAGACCTCATTATTAGTCAGAGATTGAGGTTGTGAATGTGGCATTGCCCTTCTGGTGTAATCAAATAAGGTAGTTGTATATGGCCAATAGCTACCAACCGTCTTAATAGGTTTATCAGTGTTTAATGCGCCACCGCCTACTAAGCGATTAGCTACCCCACCTTGGCCTTGATTTCCATGGCATGCAGCACATTTTTCTTGGTATATCTTTTCACCTTGTTTGGCAGTTGCTCCACCAGAAGGTAGGCCATCTCCATTTGGGGCGATATCAATATTCCAAGCAGCAATTTGTGCCTCACTAATTGGCTTACCCAGATTATTGTATTGAGTGCTCGAGGTTTTTTTAGTGGTACAGCCCATCGCCAATGTGACCAAAATCAGGATGGTGAGGTAATTAGCGCGCATTAGAAACCTCCCCGTTGCTGGCAACTAACCATGGTTGTATTGCATTGTTGTGATAGAAGGCATTTGAGCTCCTTGCCTTTAAAACAGATTCCAGTGTTGGTTGTATATCACCCGTTGAATCGGTGGCTCGACTCAATATGGTTGCGCTATCTCCATTCCATTTCCAAGGTAGGCGGAAACGGGTTAAACAACGATCCATGACTGGGTCTTGCAAAATAGCATCCTCCCAAGATTTTCCGCCATCCACCGAAACCTCTACGCGACGGATTTTTCCGCTACCAGTCCAAGCAATCCCAGAGATCTCATAAAAGCCGGGTTTACTTAATTTCATGACTGCTGACGGAGTTGTAATCACTGATTTAACACCCATCACAAAAGTAAACTGCAATGCTTTGCCATCAGCTCCTAAATCCGTATAGGCTGATGTTTCTTCTCTTGTTTGCCAGGGCTCTGTTCCTAATTTGAGTCTTCGCAACCACTTCACACTCATATTTCCTTCAAACCCAGGAATAAATAAACGCAAAGGGTAGCCTTGCTCGGGGCGGAGCATTTCGCCATTCTGCGAGTAGGCAACAATGACATCATTCATTGCTTTTTCAATTGGAATGCTCCTTGTCATCACAGCGCTATCGGCCCCTTCTGCCAGTACCCAGCTAGCGTCAGACTTTACGCCACAACGATCTAACAGGGTTGATAGCCTGACGCCAGTCCATTCACAGCAAGAAAGCAGGCCATGGGTTTCTTGCACAGTTGCCCAGGTGCGTTTCTTCAACTCAGCATAGGTATTGCCAGAGCACTCTAAAAAATGAATTTGAGATACCGCAGGCAGACGCACAATATCATCCATCGTAAAGATCATTGGTTCATCCACTAAACCATGAATTACTAAGCGATGTAGGTCTGGATTGATATCTGGAATACCACCATGGTGCCTTTCGAAATGGAGGCCATTTGGGGTAATGATGCCGCGCAACTTTTGTAGCGGCGTCTTTGATCCATTAGCATATTTTTCCCGTGTAACTAACTTCTCATAAGAACTAGGTACCCCATAGTCTGGATTTGGAAAATTTTGTCGCTGCGTTTTTGTCCATGGGTCAATTGTTAAGAAATCCGCATCTTTGGGTGAACTTGCGACCGCAATCCCAGCGGCAAGTGAAGACCCAACACTGGCAGATGCAATAATAGATCGCTGCATGAACTCACGACGTGAAACTGATTCATTTTTTTTTGGCATTTGTAATGTCCTTATTCATTCTTCTTAGATTTAGTCAGCCTTGATGTTTGCAGCTTTCACTATCTTTGCAAAATTTTGAATATCATTTTTAACGTAGGTATCAAGTGATTGCGAAGTGCCACCAAAAGGCTCAGCAGCTTGTACAAATAGCTGCTGAACTACCTCAGGACGCTTTAATATTTCATTGACGTCTGAATTGATTGACTGAATGATTGCGGCAGGAGTACCTGCGGGTGCATAAAGCGCTACCCAAAAGACGCTATTAAATCCTGGGAAACCACTTTCAGAAACTGTGGGAACGCTTGGCAGATTTGGTGAGCGTTTTTCACTAGTCACTGCTAATGGGCGTAGGCGCCCAGCATTAATAAAGCCAATAGATGCAGTAAGTCCAGAGACTAAAACCGGTACTTGCCCTCCCAAAACATCAGCAGCAGCAGGGCCACCACCTTTATAGGGAACATCAACCATTTTGATGTTAGCTGTAAATTTAAATTGCTCACCAGCAATATGTTGTAGCGAGCCAATCCCAGCGTGAGCATAACTCAATGAGTCGGGATTGCTTTTCGATGCCGTCACAATATCTTGAAGTGACTTATAAGGGGTTTGTGGATTAACTGAGATAGCATTTGGAGTGGAGGCCAATCCAACTATAGGGGCAAAGTCCCTAGGAAAAATTTGGGCTTTAGCACCTATTAAGGCAGGGTTTGCAGCATTACCACTGCTAGCAGCTAAAAGGGTATATCCATCATTTGGTGAGTTTGCGACAAACTCAGTTCCTATCATTGCATTAGCGCCTGGTTTATTTTCTACTACTATCGAGGCCCCCATTTTTTCAGTCAACTTTTGGGCAATCATCCTTGTTATAACATCGGTGCTTCCACCTGAGCCATAAGGCACAATGATTTTGATAGGCTTATTGGGGTAAGTGGGTTGTGCAAAACTGGGTGTGATATTCCAAGAAATGAGTATCGCTAAACCAGACAAAATAACTTTTTTCATGTCATTCCCTCCTAATTATTTTTATTAATTTAACGCAGTTGTAATGCTTCTAATTGAGAAACTTCATTTCCAGCAATTTGACCGCTAATAAGGCATTCAGCTAAATTGCCTCCTGAAAGATATAAAAATCCCCATATTGAGCCTATTTCGCCAGCAACATAGAGTCTTGGGATCACTTCATTAAATGTATTTAATACCTCTTGTTTTGTATTGTGAATGAGAGCGCCCTGGGTATTTGATACCACTGGCCAGACTGCCCCGAAATAGTAAGGAGCGGTGTGGATAGGTATTCTAGTTTGAGAGGGCCTACCAAACTCATCAATTCCATTTGAGCTGCAGAGAGCATTCCATTCTTGAATTGTATTTTGAAGGATATCAATTGGTATATTCATTAAAGTTGAGAGCTCTTCGAGTGAATTTGCTTTTTTCAAAATACCTAAATCAACTTCTTTCAGGTTATCAGAGCTCCATTCGTAAACATCAATATCAGGGTCATTAATAAAAGCTTTTGCAACTGGATATAGTTTCCGTCCATTCTCATCAAATAGCATTAACGCAGGTAAGTTTGGGAATCGATTTTTACTAGCTTCATATTGATCCATATAGCGATGACCCGTATCGTGTCCATAAGGCTCATATTCATTCATAAAGCGTTTACCATCTTGATTGATCAGAATCCAAGACATGCGAACATCTGTGGACGTCACGCCTCTTGTCCAGTCTGGCAATTTTTTACTTCTAATGCCAAAGGGGTACTTGGGGTCTGTATGACGAAATCCATAGCTGCCATGGAAATGCCACATATGCCCAATATCTGCGCCTAAGGCTTGAGCCATTTTGATTCCGTCTCCAGTGTTGCCAAGGGTTGCAGCAGGTAAAACAGGGTGGAGTTGCCAATATTGACGCTGCATTTCAATACCCGCTTCAAACCCCCCGCAAGCGAGAACTACTCCATAACGCGTACCGATTCTTCGGATTTGATTATTGGCTTTAACTAATAATCCAGTGATGACCCCATTCTTATCCGTAATCAATCTTTGAACGGCGTTGGAATAACGTACTTCAACACCAAGATTTTTGACATTGTCATTGATGACCTTAAAAGCATTAGCTCCTGATTTGAGAGATTTTGCTCTCGGAAACTCTTTGCTTTGATCAAATCCAGGTACGGAATCGTATTCCATAAATTGAAAAGCTTCATAACCCGGTAGCGGATAATTTGCTGGTCGATCTAGTGTGCTTAGACTTGCATTGTTTACCTCGCCTAATTCTTTTAGTAGTGAAGGAAGCTTAACCATTTCCCCTGCAAAGTGACTTAATAGACTGTCATTAATTGTTTCCGCATTAGTTGCTTTTAGATACTCGTAGGCCTTTTCTTGATTAGTCGCAATCCTAAAACCGCCCCCCGAGCAAATCGACAAGCCACCTGGGATGCTCATCTTTTCAAAAATGATCGGCTGTCGTCCAGCCTTGGCCGATGCAATTGCAGTCATGCCGCCCGCAAAGCCATATCCCACAATTGCCACATCTATGACTTCGTCGAAATGGGCTGCCTCTGGTTGGTCCTCAGAAAACACTGTCATAGATATAGAAAGCCTTGAACAATAAGTTGTTCCGCATAGCAGAACATATAAATTAAGTATTAACCATTTTGAAATAAAAAAAACATATTGACAAGCATTTAATTAGGTTTTAGAGTCTTTTTAACTAAATAAATAAATTCTGCAATGCAGTACAAAAATAATCTAACGCGCAATCAAGTGATAGCTTCAGCTGCTGGCACCCTAGAGGTGCTGGAGGCGATTAGTAAATTAGGGGTGCCATCCTCTTTAGGCTCAATTATTTCTGCTACGGGAAGGCCAAAGGGCACTGTCCATCGTATGGTCTCAACCCTTGTAAATACCGGATTTGTGAGACAGGATGAAGCAGGACACTATTTTTTGACTTTAAAAGCTTGGCGCATTGGTTCAGTGGCAGTACAGGCTTTGGATATTGCCGATAAAGGTAGGCCGATTCTGAGTAAACTTGGCTCTGAAACTGGCGAGACTGTTCATTTAGCAGTACTAGATCCCTCAGGCGGCGTTGTATATGTTTCCAAGGTTGAAAGTCCCAAATCTATTAGTGTGCAGACCAGGCTTGGCCAAATCAATCCTTCATGGTGCACTGCGACGGGAAGAAGTATTATTGCTTTTAATGAATCAGTTGCCCAAACAGTTTTATCAGAAAAGCTTGATAAGTTTACGAATAAAACGATTACTAGTACTGACAAGATAAATAAATTACTCGATGAAGTTAGGGTGAACGGCTTTGCAGTCACCTTGGCTGAGAATCATCCTGAAATGGGCGGTATCGCTGCCCCAATTCGAGATCACACCGGTAAGGTAATTGCTTCATGCGGTGTTGCCATTCCAGAATTTCGCATGAATGCAGACCTCATTGATCGATTCATTCCTCTTGTGGTGGATGCGGCAAATAAAATTTCAAATCTACTGGGCTATACAACTACATTAATTAAAAAGGAAATCTCTCATGCATGAAGAGAGTTGTGACATTTTGATTTTAGGGGGAGGGGGTGCTGCCCTTTATGCGGCAATTAAAGCCCATGATGCCAACCCTAAATTAAAAATTGTATTAGCGAGTAAAGGCTTGATTGGCAAAAGTGGTTGTACTCGAATGGTACAGGGTGGATATAACGTTGTTCTTAATTCTGAAGACTCGTTTGACAAGCATTATGACGACACCTTGCGAGGCGGTGGATTAATTAATGATCAAGAGCTTGCATGGACCTTAGTGACGGAGGCTCCAAACCGGATTATTGAATTAGAGAATAAGTTTGGATGCTATTTTGATAGAAACGCTGATGGCAGTATCCATCAGCGCGCACTTGCAGGCCAATCATTTAATCGAACTGTTCATAGCGGAGATCTCACTGGCATAGAGCTAATGAATAGATTGCTTGAACAAGTGTTGGTTCGAGATATCAAAAAAATGAGTGAAGTACGCGGTATTGATTTATTGTTTGATGCCAATCAGGAACAGATTATTGGAGCCGTTCTTATGGATTTTAATTCGGGTGAATTAATCCAGATGAAAGCTAGAGCGGTATTGCTCGCAACAGGAGGAGCTGCCCCACTGTATAAGTTCACTCCAGCATCTTTAGAAAAAAGTGGCGACGGCTTAGCGATGGGTTTTAGGGCAGGTGTCGAAATGATCGATATGGAAATGATGCAGTTTCATCCAACAGGATTAATTGCTGGAGATTCTGTGATGACCGGTACGGTATTAGAAGAGGGACTGAGGGGTGCTGGTGGACACCTTTTAAATATAGACGGTAAACGTTTTATGGAAAATTATGATCCCGCTAAGATGGAGCGTTCTACAAGAGATCGCGTATCAAGATCAAGCTATATGGAAATACGAGCTGGTAGAGGTACACCTCAGGGCGGAGTCTTTTTAGATGTAAGGCATCTAGGAAAAGAGTTCTTACTCAAATCATCTCCCGGCATGTACAAAAGGTGTTTATCTGTTGGATATGACATGGCAAAAGATCCCATACAAGTAACTCCAACAGCGCACTTCCAGATGGGTGGAATACGAATTGACCCTCTGTGTCGAACTTCGATTCCAGGCTTATATGCTGCAGGAGAAGATGCTGGAGGGGTTCATGGGGCCAACCGTTTAGGTGGTAATGGGGTTGCCGAGTCGATTGTGTTTGGTGGCGTTGCTGGTGAGGCGATGGTCAACGATTTAGAAAACCAATCGGTACCAAGCAATCAGAGTTTCGGCAATTTAGAGGAGATATTCAATAAATTAACTCCTTCAAATGGCAGCTTAAATCCCTTTCACTTGCGTAAGGAATTGGGGGTAATGGCCTGGGATCAAATTGGAATTATTCGTAGCAAAGATTCTCTTGAAATAGCGCAAGCAAGTTTGGATGAATATGAGGAAAAATTGAAAGGAATTTCAATTCCAGAAAAAAGAGCTGGTAATAGTGCCTTACATGAACGAATAAATTTAGAAAATTTGATTGCAGTCGCAAAATTAATATCAAAATCTGCTGCATTGCGGACTGAAAGCAGAGGCAGTCACTATCGCGAAGATTTTCCTGAAATAGACCAAGAAAATCTCTATAACATTTACCTTAAAAAAGATGGTAATGGAGCAATTCATTCTGAAAAAAGGCCCGTTAAATTCACCAGGAGAAATCCAGAGCAACTTCGCGGCGAAACTGTTATTCCTAAAGGAATCGCTAAATTAGCAGGTGACTCCAAGATGACATCAGAGGTTTGAAATGTTGAGAATTTATTCAGCTAAAAATTGGAAATTCTTATTTCATCGGGTGAGTGGACTAATTCTGTTAATTTATTTTTTACTTCATGTACTGTCGATTTCTACCGCCTTATTATTTGGCCCAGAAGTATTTGATTCAGTCATGAACGCATTTAAATCCAACGCATTCCATTTGGTGGAAGCCATCGTAGTTATTTGTGTTTTGGGCCACGGATTAAATGGGCTCCATATCATTGCAAGTGAGCGTGGTTGGTTCAAAAATAGGCAGGGCAGCCAATGAAGCAAACTTATTTAAGTGGCAATTCATTGGATCTTCAATTGTGGAGGCTGCAGCGCAGCTCAGCAATTTTTGTAATGGTTTTAGTCGTTATTCACTTGATTCTCCAGTTTATTGTTTTTAATTCAGATGCAATTTCTTTTCTGGAAGTATCTGATCGAATCAAAAGCGGATTCATCTTAACTATTGATGTAGTTTTGCTAATCTCAGTATCCGTTCACGGGTATCTTGGCTTTCGCAGCATTTTGCTCGACTATATTAATTCTTCACGCCTTGCTTGTTTTGTAACATACACAATTCTATTGGCTATCGCCTTGACCATTCTGTATGGCTTAGTTGCATTGCGTGCCTTCATTTAAGGGAAACCACATGTCAAACGTAGAGTCCTTTGAAATTACTTTAGAAGTATCAAGAACTGATGGTGATGATCTTGTGTCATTCAAGGTTCCTGTTCCTAGTAAAAATAGTCGAGTATTAGACGCTTTACTTTATGTTCGACACAATATTGATCCATCCCTTGGATTTCGCTATTCATGCCGTGCTGGTATGTGCGGGTCGTGCGCTGTTGTAGTTAATGGCAAAGAGGGCTTAGCGTGTCAAACAACAATCGGCTCTTTACACTCTGATGTTGTTCGTGTCGAGCCAATGCGCGCATTGCCAGTATTGAGAGATGTCATGTGTGATATGGATCCCTTTTTTAAAACCCTAATCAACTCACACGCTGCTTTAGTTTCTAATGACCCTGATAGAACAACACTTAGAATTATGCCGCCTGGGGAAAAAGTTCGAAAATCAATTCAAGACCAAAATGGCTGTATTACTTGCGGAGCTTGTTTCTCAGCATGCGAGTGGTCCGCTACTAAAGAAGGGTATTTAGGTCCCTCAGCTATGAATAGAGTCTTAATGCTGGCTTTAGATGAGCGGGACTCACTAGGAAAAAAACGATTACGTGGAATTGCTACTGATTCAGGCATATTGCGCTGTCACGGGCTTGGGAATTGCTCTACTGTATGTCCAGTAGATATTCCTTTGCAAGAGGGCATGCAAAAATTAAAGGGTTTAATTAGCAAGGGTAATTTCGATTGATGCAAACGCCTGAATTGAACTTTTCTAATGCTGATTTAGTAGTTGGTAATGTGCCGAATTATTATGCGCAACTTGAACCAAAAAAAATAGCGCTTTACGATGGGAATAAGTCAATCACTTATGGGGAGTTGAATAATCAGGTAGAAATCTTAGCCTCCGCATTCATTACTTTAGGAGTTAAGTCAGGCGATATCGTATGTGCCTATCTACCGAACTGTATAGAGTATGTATTAGTGGTGTTGAGTGTTGCGCGTGCAGGAGCGATTTTTTCACCAATCAATCCTCGTTATAAAAGTGTTGAAATTTCTGAAATACTACAGCAGTCAAAGCCAAAAATCATTTTAACTAATGTCGAGCATGCAAGAAATGTAAAAGAAGTTCTAAGTAGCTGGGCTGAGAATAAAACCATTGTTATCGAAATTGATGGCCGGGATACCAATGGTAATATTTCTCTGGAAAAATTGCTTTCTGGAGAAAAAATAAAAAAACCGACTTGTAATGAGAATCAATTTTTTAGCTTGATGTTTACCTCTGGCACAACGGGAAGGCCAAAGGGTGCGTTAGCAACACATAAAGCGAGAATGCTTTGGGTTCTAAATGCAGCGATTCAATATGGTTTAAATAGTCAAGATATCTATCTGGGCACTATGCCTCAAGTGCATTCAGCGGGCTTAACATTTACATTAATGCATCTTTATGTTGGCGCAACTGTTCGGATCATGCCTCATTTTGATGCAGATGAGTTTATAAAGATCGTTGAAACCGAAGGAATTACATCCTCCTTAACGGTACCTACAATTCTCACAATGCTAGTGGAAGAATTGGAAAAGCAGCAGCAGGATTTAACTTCTACAAACCTAAAGCGAGTTGTGACATGTGGGTCGCCGCTTCCATTGAATACGAAAATGCGAGTGCTTGACAAAATTAGTAAGCAATTATTTGATTATTATGGATCTACTGAATCCAATAGCATGTCTGTTCTCCGCCCTGAAGATCAATTAAGAAAGCCAGAATCGGTTGGTCAGGCATTTCGTGGTGTCAGACTAAAAATAATGAACATTCACGGCGCGGAATGCCCTACTGGAGAGGTGGGCGAGGTTTGGTGTATTAATCCTTCTGTTATGACTGAGTATCTAAATCGACCAAAGGAGACCATGGAGGCCTTCACAGAGGGCTGGTACCACACTGGAGATTATGGTTTTTTAGATGAAGAGGGATACTTACACCTTGCAGGTAGGCTAAATGATGTCATTATTAGTGGCGGCATCAATATTTACCCCGCAGAAATTGAGCAAGTTCTAATGACCCATCCTAATATTCTCGATGCTGCAGTAGTGGGGGTGGATGATCCCAAATGGGGTCAAGCCGTTAAGGCTTATTTGGTAACCCGCGGCCATGTGAATATTGAAATAGGTGAAATACAGGCTTTTTGTGAAAAGCAAATTGCAACATTTAAAAAACCGCGGTATGTTGAGTTTCGAGAATTTTTACCAAAAAATGCAGGTGGTAAAACTGTTAAAGCCGCTTTAAGTGGAGTCCAGAATGTCTAATAACTCAAATTCTTTATTGACTTGCTCAGTTAAAGATCGAATTGCGATTCTTACATTAACCGATCCCTCAAAAAGAAATGCAATGAGTATTGTGTTGCGAAAAGAATTAATGACGTGCTTGCAAAAATTAGAGTCACTTGATGAGGCTGATGCCATCATTATTACTGGGGATGGGGACAAATCTTTTTCAGCAGGTGCAGATATCAATGAGGTGGCTACGAGAACGCCCGCTAAAGAGCTTTCAATTGAGGCGCAACTACGACGTGAGTTGCCGCGTCTAATTGAAACGATGCGGATCCCTACTATTGCTGCCATTAATGGATATTGTTTGGGCGCTGGTCTAGAGCTAGCTTTAGCATGCACTTTACGAATTGCCTCTAATAACGCAATCCTAGGACTTCCTGAAATTAATTTAGGTGTCATACCTGGCAGCGGCGGTACCCAAAGATTAATTCGTTTTGTTGGCCTGGGTAGGGCAATGGAATTAATTACGCTAGGTGAACCTATTTCGGCAGATGAGGCTTTGCGAATCGGCTTAATAAACAAAGTTTGTGCCCCAGTAGAGTTGATGGACGTAGCGCAGTCATTGTGTAAAAAATGGCAAAGTAAAGGGCCCATTTCTTTGATGCTTGCACGAGATGCAGTTCTTAAGAGTCTTGACTTAGATTTGCAGTCAGGAATTGATTATGAAAATAAATTATTTGCTTTAGCTTTAGCAAGTAACGAAAGAGATGAAGGAATTGCTGCGTTTAAAGAAAAGCGCCCTGCAAATTTTCGAAAATAATTCAATATTTGTATACCTTGAAAACAATTGCAGAACAATACGCTGAATTTTTAGTTCAATTAAATTATCAGCAGATCCCAGATGAAGTTATCTTCAGCGCTAAGCGCCATATTTTAGATACGATTGGTGTTGCAATTCGAGGGAGAAAACATGAGAATGCAGTCAACTCTTTAAAAGGCTTGCTTGAGGTAAATAAGAACGCACAATTCATACCAGTTTTGGGCTCCAAGGTAAAACTTTCAACTGAATATGCTGCTTTATCCAATGGGATTGCTGCGCATTGCCTTGATTTTGATGATACTCATACCGATTCCATTGTTCATGGCAGCACTATCATTACGCCAGTTGTACTTGCTTTGGGTGAGGAGCTCAATTCGTCTGGAGAAGAACTTTTAACAGCATTTATTGGTGCTTGGGAGGTTGCTGCCCGGATTGGTTTAGCCTCCAGGGGAACCTTTCATAAGAGAGGCTTTCACACAACCTCTATCGCTGGGATTTTTGGTGCAGTTGCCGCAGCCTCAAAGCTACTTCATTTAAGTGAAAATGAAATTACCAATGCACTTGGTTTAGCGGGAAGTCAAACTTCTGGTATCAATGAATACTTATCCAATAGCTCATCATCTAAAAGTATGCACGCAGGTTGGAGCGCTTTCTCAGGTATTTTATCAACCCGATTTGCGAAAAACGGCATGACGGGACCGCATTCGGTATTTGAAGGGCGTGATGGTATTTTTAAAACCTATGGCATATTTGATGAATGTGATTTGTCGATGGCAACAAACTCATTATTTGAAACATGGGAAACAACACGAATTTCTATTAAGCCCTACCCTTGCTGTCACTTTGCGCATGCCTTTATTGATTGCATAGGCAACTTACTTGAAAAAGGTATTCAGGTTGAAGCAATTTCTGCCATCAAGTGTTATGTTCCAGAAATTGAGCAAGCCTTAATCTGCGAGCCATTTGCTGAAAAATTACGTCCAGTTACTACGTATGGAGCTAAATTTAGCCTGCCATTTTTACTTGCTACAAAGTTATTAGATAAAAAAATAAATCACAATACTTTTGTCTTAGAAAATCTTAATCGAAGTGATATTGAAGCTATCTCAGATTTTGTGAGTTATGAAAGCGCTGATGCGTCAACAACGATGTTTCCAAAAACATTTCCGGGGCATTTGTTGATAACGTTAAAGGATGGAAAGATCATCACTGAGCGCTTAGATATTAATATAGGACACCCTGATAATCCGATTTCCCAGGAGCTTTTATTAGAGAAATTCTCAGATAATTGCAGCGAGCTAATCAGTGAGCAAGCGATTAAAAAAATAATTGATTCGGTCATGCTTTTGCCTAAATCTTCAATTAAAGAGATAACAGCTTCAACACAAACTACAGTGTAATTATTTTATAAGGATGGAGAGCTAAATGAAATTATATGAAAACTATCAATACTTGAAATTTGATAGACCTTCTGATAGGGTCCTCAGAATTACGATTAATCGGCCTGAGAAATTAAATTCGCTTCCTTGGGAGGCTCATGGAGAGCTCTCTAGAGTTTGGCTGGATGTTGATAAGGATAAAGAGACTAATGTGGCCATTATTTGTGGAGCAGGGAAAGGGTTCTGTGCAGGCGGTGACTTTGGTATGGTCGAAAAGATTATCAACGACTATGAAATGCAGGCAGAAGCTTTACGAGAATTTCGAGATCTTTGCTACAACATGATTAATTGCTCTAAGCCGATTGTATCTGCTATACAGGGTCCAGCAGTTGGCGCGGGATTAGCTACGGCACTAATGGCCGATATTTCAATCGCTGCAAAATCTGCTAGATTGATTGATGGACATACGCGACTAGGTTTGGCAGCGGGTGACCATGCTGCAATGATTTGGCCTTTGCTTTGTGGAATGGCTAAAGCAAAGTACTATTTATTAACCTGCGAGCCGGTGATGGGTGAGGAGGCCGAACGTATTGGTTTAGTTTCGATGTGCGTACCGGATGAAGAATTGCAAGCCAAGGCAGAAGAGGTGGCCGCAAGATTAGCCAAGGGAGCCCAACGACCTATTCGCTGGTCTAAATATGCTTTAAATAATTGGTTTCGCATGGCTGGACCAATCTTTGATAACTCGGCAACTTTGGAATTGTTAAGTTTTAATGGGCCGGAAGTCAAAGAAGGCTTAGCTTCTTTAAAAGAGAAGCGGGACCCTAATTTCAATTATAAAGTTTAGATTTGGTATTGATTAACTCGTTAACCTAGGCTCACAATGCTTTGCTCCCATGCTCAAGCAAAGTGAGCCCACCCGTACTGGCGGGGGTTTTCTTTTGCTTTAAGGATTTAAATTGGGTGCTGCTAAGCTTGGAATCATCATATTGATACAAGCTGGCAATTGACTATCTAAGGCGCGTTGACAGGCAGGTAGAAGATCAGCAAGATCATTTACAGATTCACCATGACCACCAAAACCTCTTGCTACGTCATCGTAACGAGTAGGGAGTAGATCGCATCCCATGGTGCGATCATTTCCATAATCTCTTAATTGAATTTGATGCTCGGCATTCCAGCATGCATCATTGCCGACGATCAGCAAGTAAGGTAAATGGTATCTCACTGCAGTATCTATTTCAGCACAATGAAATCCAAAGCTACCATCACCCATTACCGCCACAATAGGCGCCCCATCTTTAACTAGGCTGGCTGCTGCGGCAAAAGGTATCCCTGCACCAATTGCACCAGCTACTCCATTGATAATCCTGTGGGGTGCATGTAAGCATGCTTGTGCCCACTGGCCAATTTCTCCGCCATCGCATATCAATACCGAGTCTGGATGAGAATCAAGAATCGATTGAATTTTCGCGAATGCTTTGGCTGGATGGACAAATCCCTCTGAAGCTGAAGCTGTTAACCAAGATTCGGGACGATATTCAATTGCTTTATGAACGATTGCATACCAATCTTCATGCGCATGATTTGTTTTACCCATCTCTATAAGAGCTTCTATCACAGGCATTACTTCAGCCTGACAACTTAGTGCTAATTTCTGATCAAGCATGACTTTTGCTTTTTTAATTTCTTTTGGATCAGGATCAATTTGCAAAAATTGGCAGGTTTTTAAAAAAGCAGGCGACTGACCAAACTTGACTGTGAAATCGATCTTTTTTCCAAGGAAAAGAACACAATCACTTTGTGCTAAGACTTGCGCAAATGAGCCTAAAGAGGGATCTAGTATGCCTCGGGGACTTTCCATGCCGATGACTGGTATTCCCAATACTTTTTCAAGATGAGTTAATTGCAATCGACCACTCTTAGATTGCATTTGCGGACCAGTAAGTATTAAAGGTTTTTTAGCACTCGTCAGAACTTGTAATATGTTCTGAATAATATCTTTAGGTAAGGCTTCTTTAGCGCTGAGAAAATCTTTTTCAGAAGGGAGCTTGAATGTTGGAGGATATTGAGCTTCTAATAAGTCTATTGGAATACTGAGATGAACCACTCCAGGGCGCCCAGATTTAGCAATGCTTACTGCCTTTGCAAAATCAAATGGCAGGCTATCGATCGAGTTGCTAAGCCAGGAAGCTTTTGCAATAGGCTTAGCTAATTCAGCTTGCTCCATCTCTTGAAAGGCACCCTTACCTAACTGTGACAAAGGAGCATGCCCAGAAATCAATATGACGGGCGACTCTGCCATTTTTGCTGTGTAGAGAGCAGAGATGGCATTTGCATGTCCAGGCCCACCAGTAACTAAAGCAATGCCGACTTCTCCAGTTAAGCGAGCGTAGGCATCAGCCATATGAACAGCAGCTGCCTCGTGGCGAGTATGAATTAAGCGAATACCACTATCAATCAGCGCATCAAAAATAGGCATGATGTGATTACCTGAAAGCGTGAAGATGGTTTTTACTCCCGCTAACTTGAAGGTCTCAACTAGTGCATCAGCGCCACGTTTTGAAATTACATGAGAAGTTAAAGACATAAAAAATAGCGCATGATCATGCGGTTTGATTAGTAATGAGTTAAAAATAAGGGATAACCCCTAAGCGATATTTAAATTGCTACTTCTTAATTCGATGTAATCTTTCAATGTTGATTCAAGGCTCCAATCTTAATCCCAGAGAGTGAATATGCACAGATATTTTTATAAGATGATGGGCATTTGTGCCTGCTGCTTTCTTCTGAACAATGTATTTGCACAAGCGTCTTACCCAAATCGTCCTATTACTTTGGTTGCACCATATGCAGCAGGAGGAGATTCAGATTTAGCTGCGCGTGCTTTTGCTAATCATGCATCTTCAATACTGGGTCAAAGTATTATTGTCGTTAATCGTCCAGGGGCAAGTGGTGTCATTGGCTCAGACTTTGTAAGAAGAGCAGCTCCTGATGGCTATACCTTATTGTTATCCCGCCCAGGTTCGCAATCCATATTGCCAGCTATTTCGCCAAGCATGACGAAATATAAATGGGATGACTTTATTACCGTCGGCATTCTAGAGATCAATCCTTATGGATGCGTGGTTCGAGAGGATTCCCCGTATAAGAATTATGATGAATTTGCTCAAGCCCTAAAAACACGAGGCGTGAGTATGAATTACGGCACCGCAGGCACTGCCACTACTAATGATATGGGGCCGCGCCTTTTGTTTACCTTACTCAATCTTGGCGAAAAAATACCTCAACAGGTCCCTTTCAAGGGCACCAATGAAGCAGTGACTGCACTCATGGCTGGACAGATTGATTTTTCTTGCGGGAGTATTGGTACGATGCTGAGCCTAATTAAAGCCGGTAAATTACGTGCTTTGCTAGTGACTACACCAACTCGTAATAAAGATTTGCCTGATGTGCCCACTGCTAATCAATTAGGGCTCGAGAAAATGGAGCAAATTATTGGATGGAGCGGCATTGATGCACCTCTTGGGACTCCAAAGGCTGTCTTAGATAAATTAACAGAGGCGATTGCATCGCTCGATAAAAATGCAAATTGGCGTGCTGCTACAGAGTTAATGGGGTCTGTACCCTATATCAAAGTAAATCGCGATGCTGAACAATTTGCCAAACAACAATATGAAACCTATTTTAATTTGGGTAAAAGATTAGATTTAGTTGATAAGATTAATTAGGAGAGATAGTGGATTTTCAGAAGATCGAAACATATCCAAAATCAGTGAGTGGACCTTGTGTCTGGACTGGCCAGGAAATGTTGGCCAAAAAAGATCAATGGCACATGCAATGGACTAAAGCCCAGATTGATGAGCTAATCAATGCTGCGCAATACTTTCAATCTCTGAACCACCCTTTAGAAGACATATCTCCAGCTACTTTCCCCTTGAGCAAGGTCAAACCATTCTTAAAGGAAGTCTTAAGCCAATTACTAAATGGTAGAGGCTTTCTTTTATTGCGCGGTATTCCAGTGCAAGATTTAGGTATAAAACTATCCTCCATTATTTATATGGGCATTGGCGTTCATCTCGGAGCCTTGCGAAGTAGCAATGCTAAAGGGCACTTGCTAGGACACGTGCGTGACCAAGGCATTCAAATGAGTAAGAGTAGCGGTAGATTTTATCAAACGAATAAAAAATTAGATTTTCATACTGACTCAGCAGATTTTGTTGGTTTGCTTTGTTTACAAAAAGCAAAATTAGGCGGGGAATCATTTATTGCCAGTTCGATGGCGCTTTACAATGAAATAGCCCGTCGTCGTCCTGATTTATTGCCAGCATTGTTTCTTCCTTACGCAACAGATCGGCGTGGAGAAGTTCCTGATGGCCTATACCCTTGGTATGACATGCCCATTTTTACTTGGCATGAGAATATCTTGTCTTGTGTATATATCCGTCAATATATCGAGGCCGCTCAAACCAATTTCCCTGAGGCACCAAGGTTAACTAGCGAGCAAATTGCTGTAATGGATTTGATTGATGAAATATTGGCTGAACCCGGTTTTGTTCTGCCCATGGCATTTGAGCCAGGCGATATTCAGCTGTTGCACAACCATCAAATTTTGCATTCGAGAAACGACTTTGAAAATTGGCCAGAGCCCGAGCGTCAAAGACACCTTTTAAGACTCTGGATAGCACCCATACAGGGCAGACCTCTACCAAGTTATTTTGAACCAAGGTGGGGTTCAACCATTCCTGGTGATAGAGGGGGAATCATTTTGCAAGGAACAAAAGTATCCGTTGAATTGGATGTTTACTAAAAAGTACTAAATTTCCCTTTCTGCACTAGATATATTAATAAATCGATCTTCATATCAAACCACCTTTGGGTGGTTTTTTTATTGGAGTATTCTTAAGTTAACTCTTAAAAGCTGGGAATTCTCCAATGTCAGAACTAATCGATTTCAAAGCGCTCGTTCGCCATATTGGTGAGGCGGTGATTATTTCTGATCGAGATGAAAATATCTTGTTTTGGAATGACTCTGCCCAGCGTATCTTTGGTTATAGGCAAGAAGAGGCTTTAGGGAAGACGCTTAGCATCATTACGCCTGAGCGTTTTAAAGAGCGCCATTCTAAGGGCTACTTTCATACGATGGAGACAGGTAAAACCAAGTATGGGCACACTTTGCTGCGAGTTCCAGCAATTCACCAGGATGGTAGATCTATTTCTATTGCCTTTTCAGTCACTCTGATTTTTGATGAACAGGATAAGCCTATTGCGATTGCAGCCATTATTCGCGATGAAACAGAGCGATTCCAAGAGGAACGTAAGTTAAAAGAAAAGCTGGCGGCATACGAAAAAAATCATTCAATGTCATGATCTTTTGCTATAACGAAAGCTGAAAATAAGGGTAGCTTGCATGGATCATCGATTGAACATTGTCTTGATAGTGGGTAGCGCACCAGATGCAGTCAGAGTAAAGGACTGGGATCTTTCAGCGTTTACCTCTTGCGTCGTGATTAACAATGCATGGCAATTATCGGCAGATTGGGATTATTTAATTTATCCGGAAGATTTTCCATCGGACCGTCTTCCATCTCCCCAGATTCTTTCCTACAAGAAAGTGATTACTGCTAAAGAATTTGTGCCAGAGCAAAATCATTTCGGCGGATTTGTATATGCTGGCGGCACCATGGCATTTACTGCTGGCTATTGGGCTCTAGGCTTCCTCAAACCAGATGTGATCGCATATCTTGGCTGCGACATGGTTTACCCAAAGGAAGCGGCTGACCAAAGTCACTTCTATGGAAATGGTGCTGCAGATCCCCTGCGAGCAGATATCACGCTACAGTCTCTAGAAGCCAAGTCAGTACGCTTGATGGCCATTGCCCAAATGAATCAATGTGATGTTGTTAATTTATCCGAATTACCTGAGTCCAGGCTGATGTTTCCAAGATCCTCGTTGACTGAGCTCTTGAGTAAAAGCCTATCAAGCTTACCCAGTAGCTTGACCTCTCGTTTAGATGAAAATCTAGTAAACAAAGCGCTAGATAAAGAAGAGACATTTTCATATATGGCTCCCTCAGGGCGCTACTGGGAAGTTTTAAAGGAATTTGATCCCGTTAAGCTCAGAGAAATTGATGATCTTTGGCTGAACTCTTTGGTGAAATAGAGCGACTTGATTACTCAAATCCAACGGTTTAATTAGGCCTTTATTATCCACTAATGGGTAAGCACTAATTTCATAAAAACTCTAGAATAGTCTTAATTTCTATTTATTAATGGTTTGTATTTCTTGTATCAATTTTGCTCATTACATTTTTAAAGAGTACACAAAGGGGGAGGTCTATGAAAGCACCTGATAAGCGTTGTTGTGGATCTGGAGTTTGCATCATTAATGATGCTGGTGAGTGCTGGTGTGGGCAAGTTTGGAATGGCGAGAAAATGGTTGCTCCCAGTTTGCTTGCTACTAAAGGAGATGTTAAGCCATTGGAAAAAGATTTTGAGCTAAGCAAGCCCAATCCCAAGGATTTACCTTAAGATAGTAATTATTCAATCCATCAAGCAACAGCATCAATATTGATCATCAAATGATAGCCATGAAAAACCATCCAAAGACGTATTTATTTCTAGTATCTATTTTTTCTTTTCTGGCGATGCTGCCTTTGCTTGCAAAAGCAGAAGATTCTATTCAACGCGGAAAATATTTAGCAACTGCTGGTGATTGCATCTCTTGCCATACAGCCCCTGGGGGTACACCTTTTGCTGGTGGTCTAAAGATGAAAACGCCATTTGGATTTTTGGTAACTCCTAATATCACTCCTGATAAGGAAACAGGCATTGGCTCTTGGAATAAAGATGATTTTTTTAGAGCTCTTCATGATGGTATCAATAAAAAAGATCAAGATCTTTATCCTGCAATGCCTTTTACCTCCTATACAAAAGTAAGCCGTGAAGATGTTGATGCCATTTATGATTACTTACGAACACTCAAGCCAGTTTCAAATGCAGTCAAGGTCAATCAGCTATATTTCCCATTCAATATTCGTAGTTCTATGATGGTTTGGCGTGAACTCTTTTTTACTCCAGGCTTTTTTAAGCCAGACCCTACTCAATCTGCTGCCTGGAATCGTGGCGCTTATTTAGTGGAGGGCTTAGAGCACTGTAGTGAATGCCATTCCCCCCGAAATCTAATGGGGGCTATTGAGCCTTCTAAAGCATTTACTGGCGCAGTAATTGATAACTGGTATGCACTAAACCTCTCCTCTAATTTGACTACAGGTCTAGGTACATGGTCTACAGAAGATATTACTAATTACTTAAAAAATGGAAAATATCCTGGTAAAACTAGTGCGCTTGGACCGATGGAGCAAGTCGTTCACAATAGTACCCGGCACTTAAGTGAGTCTGATTTATTGGCAATGGCAACCTATCTTAAGACCATTCCGGCAAACTCAAGTCTGCATGGTAGAGAGAAGAAAGTAGACACAACAAAAATAGATGGTTTAAGTCTTTATGTTGCTAACTGTAGCGGTTGTCATCAATCATCTGGCAGAGGAATCAAAGGAGTGATTCCTCCTCTTGCAGGCAATCCAGTAGTAATGGCTCCGAATGCTTCAAACATTATCAAAGTCATTATTCGAGGAATTACCGCTAGGGATGGTTACATCATGATGCCTTCATTTGCCTCTAGGTTGACT
>Ga0208496_1000086_pt1 | contig 30221 bp, 38 predicted proteins | sample CryBogmetaGMA2M_FD_184552 | JGI IMG/M metagenome (GOLD analysis project Ga0208496, IMG submission 184552) | Freshwater microbial communities from Crystal Bog, Wisconsin, USA - MA2M (SPAdes) | ecosystem: Environmental > Aquatic > Freshwater > Lake | place: Crystal Bog, Wisconsin, USA | collected... | reverse complement strand
CATTGTTTGGCCTATCCTCTATGCGATTTTTATATGGTGGTTTAGCACGGGGATCATCCTTTTGTTGAATCAGAGGAATCCCTCAACCTATAAAAATACTTTCTGGGTAAGTGGTATGGTTTTGGCTTTGGCTTTAGTGGGGTTAAAAACCAGCGCCAACTTAAGCACTGTAGCTGGTGCTTATTGTGGCTTTACCTGCGCCATATTAGTTTGGGGTTGGCAAGAAATCGGTTTCTTATTCGGTTATGTAACTGGCCCACGTCGAGAGCCATGCCCAGCAGATTGTCGAGGCTTACAAAAAATGTACTTTGCATTTCAAACCGTCCAGCATCATGAGATTGCTTTGATTGTGTTGGCGCTGGCGGTTACTGTAATGACTTGGGGTGGCTCAAATCAAACGGGCTTCTGGACTTTCATTATTTTATGGTTAATGCGTCAGAGCGCTAAGCTCAATGTCTTCTTGGGCGTTGCAAATCTCAATGAACGCTTTCTGCCAAATCATCTGAAGTACATATTTACCTATTTCACTTGTAAGCCAATGAATCCTTTACTTCCGCTATCGGTGATTGGCGGCATTCTTTGCGCAGTTCCTTTGTGGTTAGCCGCAGTCAATCCTAGTTCAACTGATTTTCAAGTAGCTTCAATGTCATTGACTGGCGCTATTTTGTCGCTAGCAGTCTTAGAGCATATTTTGATGGTGGTGCCTTTTTCAAGTGAGCGCCTTTGGAAGTGGGGAATGCGATCATAAGTACAATCACCCTGCGCCGTTTCCCCGCGCCATCCGCCATTCTAGAATTACTCAAGCCCATTACTTGGTTTCCACCAATGTGGGCTTTTGCCTGCGGTGTGATTGCAACTGGCGTTTCTTTTCGGGGACGTTGGCACTTATTGGTTGCAGGAGTGATTCTTGCTGGTCCCATGGTGTGCGCAGCTAGTCAGGCAGTAAATGATTGGTTTGATCGTGAGGTTGATGCTATTAATGAGCCGCAACGTCCAATTCCTTCTGGTCGGATGCCGGGTGCTTGGGGGCTTTATGTTGCAGTTGTCTGGACTGGCTTCTCACTTTTATTGGGTTGGTTAATTAGTCCTTGGGCATTTGCAGCGACTTTGCTCGGATTATTGTTGGCTTGGTTTTACAGCATGCCGCCATTACGCTTTAAACAAAATGGTTGGTACGGTAATGCTGCTTGCGGAATTTCTTATGAAGGTTTGGCTTGGTTCACAGGTTCAGCTGTCATGATGGGTGATGTATTTCCATCAACACCTTCCATTTTGCTGGCCATTCTTTATAGTATTGGGGCCCATGGGATTATGACTTTGAATGACTTCAAAGCAGTAGAAGGTGACCGCCAAATGGGCGTTCTTTCTTTGCCAGTTCAACTTGGTATTAAAGGTGCGGCCGAGAACGCCTGCTTGATGATGCTTGTTCCGCAGTTTGGTGTTTTTGCGCTCCTCTTGATTTGGGGAGCCTTTTGGCAAGCATTCGTTATCTTGTTGTTGATCGCTGGTCAAATCAAGATGATGCATTATTTTTTACAGGATCCAGTCAAACGCGCATTATTTTTAAGTGGTTTTGGGGTGCCATTATTTGTCGCTGGAATGATGGTGAGCGCATTTGCAGTGGCAGGACGTTTCTCGATAAATTAATGATGAGCGCTCCCGAAACTACCTACCTCACTTGGCCCCAAATTGCCCGACTAGGTTTAGTCCAGGCATCTTTGGGATCGATTGTGGTGTTAACCACCTCGCTATTAAATCGTGTGATGGTAGTTGAGTTAGCGTTGCCGGCAATTTTGCCGGGCACATTGGTAGCGCTGCATTATTTTATTCAGTTAATACGCCCAAGAATGGGATTTGGCTCTGATCAAACTCGCAGAGCAAGCCCATGGATTCGTGGGGGAATATTAGTATTAGCTACCGGTGGCATATTGGCCGCTGCATCAACAGTTCTTTTAAGTGACTCGATTGTTTTAGGTATTGCGCTTGCAACCGTTGCCTTTTTAATGATTGGTATTGGCGTTAGTTCAAGTGGTACCGCATTATTAGTTCTTTTGGCAAAGCGAGTAGAGCCTAAAAAGAAGGCTGCAGCCGCTACCTGTGTTTGGTTAATGATGATCTTTGGCTTTGCTTTTACGGCCAGCATTAGTGGCAAGTTTCTGACTCCATTTACCTTTGAGCGTCTTTTAATGGTGTCAAGTACTGTATCTGTAATTGCGGTTGTAGTGACATTCTTAGCGATTTGGGGAATGGAATCGCCGGCCGTTAAAGTAGCGCAATTAAAAGCTATGGCTGATGAAGCCGAGCCTGAAACTGCACCTGCAAAGGTGAGTTTTCGTGAAGCCTTTGCTGAGGTTTGGAAAGAGAGCAGGGTGCGATCATTTACTTGGTTTGTCTTTGTATCGATGCTCGCCTATAGCTCCCAAGATTTGATCCTAGAACCTTTTGCAGCGGTAGCATTTGGATTCTCACCTGCAGAAACTACCTCTCTGTCTGGCTTGCAAAACGGCGGCGTACTCGTTGGCATGCTGGTATTGGCATTTGTCACCAGCAAAGCTAAATCTCAGAAGCTGACAACACTGAGTAATTGGACGATCGGCGGCTGCTTGGCTTCTGCATTAGCGATGCTAGGTCTTGTTTTATCAGGCCCCATTGCAAATGTTGTTTTCTTTAAGGTAGCCGTTTTCTTATTGGGTATCTTTAATGGTGCATTTTCTATTGCCGCTATTGGATCGATGATGCAATTTGCGAGTCTGGGTAGCGCACGGCGTGAGGGTGTTCGCATGGGAATTTGGGGGGCATCACAAGCGATGGCCTTTGGTTTAGGTGGAATTATTGGAACTGGATTAAGTGATATCGCCCGTATTGTTTTGGGGGATCCCGCTTCTGCGTATGCTTTTGTTTTTTTCTTAGAAGGTGTTTTATTTGTTGTGGCTGCGTACTTGTCTTACCAGGCTCGCTCGCAAACTCAATCAAACAATATGTCGAGTCATTTAGTGGGTGTGCAGTAAATCAAATAATTAACTGAATATGATGGAGATCAAAATGAGTGCCCTAGAAACTTTTGATGTTGTTGTTGTGGGTGGCGGACCAACTGGAGCTACAGCTGCAAGTGATCTTGCAAAGAAAGGTCGAAAAGTACTTCTATTGGATCGTATGGGCAGGATTAAGCCATGCGGTGGTGCCATACCTCCACGTTTGATCAAGGATTTCGAAATCCCTGATGAGCTCCTAGTAGCCAAGGCCAATTGCGCCAGAATGATTGCGCCGTCAGATAAGGCGGTCGATATGCATATTGAGGGTGGCTTTGTAGGGATGGTCGATCGCGATAAGTTTGATGAATTTTTGCGGGTCCGTGCAGCAAATGATGGCGCCGAGAGAAGAACAGGCATCTTTGAGAAGCTCACTAGAGATCAAGATGGAGTCTCAGTCATTCACTATGTTGTGCGTGGCAAGCATGGTGCGCCTGATGAAACTATGGCCGTTCGTGCTAGAGCAGTGATTGGTGCAGATGGGGCTAAATCTGGAGTTGGACGTCAGGCTATTCCAGGCGCTAAAGATGTGGAATATGTCTTTGCCTATCACGAGATCGTCAAAGTTCCTGAAAATCCACCAGCTGGTTTTGATGGCTCACGCTGCGACGTTTTTTATCAAGGCGCTTTATCGCCAGACTTTTATGGCTGGATTTTTCCTCATGGCACAACTATGAGCATCGGTACAGGCACAGCAGACAAAGGCTTTTCTTTGAGAAGTGCAGTAGGTGCTCTCAAAAAACAGACCGGTCTTGAAAATGCTGAAATGCTTAGACATGAAGGCGCACCACTGCCAATGAAGCCATTGAAGAAATGGGATAACGGCAAAGATGTTGTCTTGGCGGGAGATGCTGCTGGAGTAGTGGCACCTGCTTCAGGTGAGGGAATTTACTACGGTATGTATGGTGGCAGAGTAGCTGCCGAGGTCGTTGAAGAGCTGCTGGTTACTGGCAATGGCAAGGTATTGGCACAAGCCCGTAAACGTTTCATGAAAGAACACGGTACTGTATTCTTGGTGCTGGGAATCATGCAGCGTTTTTGGTACAACAACGATAAACGTCGCGAGCGCTTCGTCAAGATGTGTGAAGATAAAGACGTTCAACGCCTAACATTTGAATCGTATATGAATAAAAAACTTGTTCGCCGTGACCCTATGGCGCACTTCAAGATTTTCTTAAAAGATACTGCCCATTTATTGGGCTTTGCGAAAGTCTAATGGGAAGAAGTACTAATTTAGTAGCAGTTCTTAATCAGCTTTGATTACTGAAAGGAAGTGGAATCATGAGAGATAACAGCGCAACAACCTTAAAAAATAAAACCGGCAAGATGTATTTGATTGGAATTATTGCCTTTTCTGGCATGCTGATCGGAATTACCTTTATCAAATTCTTATTTTCAGTTTAATTTTGTGGTGTCAGGCTCAGTTTTTCTAGACTGAAGCCGTTATCGTTTACTAGGCGACCTAAAAGTGCTTGGTAACGGTTTTGATCAACCGACTTGGTACGTGAGAGTATCCAGAGATATTCTCTTCTTGGATCGCTTACAGCGGCCAGTTGGTACTCTGGGTCAATGTCGATTACCCAATAATCCCCCCAGACCATCGGCAGGAATCCAAGCCAAGCTGGTGCAAAACGAACCTCTAGCTTAGGTGAGGTGGACTCACCAATTTGCCTTGCAGTACCGATTGCCTCACCTTTTTCACCATCCTCAAAAGAGCAACGATTAGTGACGCTCACATTGCCATCATCTTTAATCTTGTAGGTCGCATTTGTATTGGCAATGCATTTTCTTTGAAACCAGTTCGGAAATTTGGCAATCTCATACCAGGTACCTTGGTAGCGAGCAACGTCTAGTGAGGCAATGGTTTTAACTGGAGCTATTGGCTTTTGTTCAGTCTGAGCTATAGCCCAGTTTTGTGAGCAAAAGAAAATAAGCAAGCCAATAATGTAGTAATTTTTTTTCATAATGTTTGCCCCAATGATGTAATGATGAGATCTTTCTCTAAGATTTTTTTAATTCTGCCACACAAGTGGTGACTTGTTCATTGCCGCCTTTGACTTGAGTCAACTCATTGCCCATCTTATTGATTTTGAGTTGCCCAATTTGCGGGTCAAAGCGCATGATGATTTGATAGAAATCTTTTACTTCCAGCAAATTGGCCTTAATCTCTTTACCACCATAGAGTAGGCTTGCATCGAGGGATCCCTTGGTAATCGCTATCGAAATGGGGTCTCCATTTAGAGAACATGTCAGTATCTTAGATTGCTTATCGATTGCTTCTATTTTTGGGGCCTGGGAGTCACATCCTGTCAACAACAGCATCAACATTACACTGCTGAGCGCCCCTTTGAGATGCATGCAAGCTGCTTTAGAGGCGGATATCAAGATAGCTGGGCGAGGGGAGAGACTCCAATGAGATATTGGTGCAATCCGAATAGGAAAACAATCCATAGAATCACTCCAGAAGCGATGGTAATGACAGTCGCTTTTGTGCTGATTTGAGCTTTCTCAGGCACAAGAATAGGTCGCTTTCTGGCTGAACGAAAATCCAACACAGCCCAGATTAAAAACGATCCAAAGAGGATCAGATCTACTAGGGTGCCATTGGATAATAAATGCGCCAGCGCCCATACTTTGACTCCCAAAATCATCGGGTGTTTGAGTTTGAGGCGAATGGCATTATTAGAGGGCGAGCTTCCTGCCAAGAAGATAAAGGCAACTAGGTTTAATACCAGGGCAATATAGATGAGAAAAGTATTGGGTTGCCACAAAACGATGGTGTTTTGTCTTGCCTCACCATAGCCAATGACCATCACGATAAATCCAAGTAAAGAAATAATGGTGTACAAACCTTTCCATTTCACTTCGCCGATTTGATCAATCATTTTGTTGCGCCATGACTCAGCAAAGATGCGAGAGGAATGGCTAGCAAGAAAAATAAAGAGACCGATGAGGAATAAAGCCATGAAATGCTCCAAAGAAAAATAGGTTTAAGGTTTATGAACTTCTTGTTCGCTAGGCTTGATCCCATATGGCTCGACTAGAGGCCAGATATGCTTAGGAACCATGGAAGCCATTTTTGCAGCTTGTTCTCTTCGCAGGTGAAGTACTGTTTCAATCGCTTTCATCTCAACGCGTGTACGAGCAAATTCAAGACCACGTGGCCCAACCTTAGGCATTAACCAACCCACAATTGGCCTTAACCAGTTCGGCATTTTTCGCAAGGGAAGGCCGCCAGCAGCGCGTTCAACGTTTTTCATAAAACCAATGACGGCTGAATGACGTTTACCTGCAGTTCCTGGTGCAGAGGTCTGAACTTCATCACCCAAAAGACTCAATAGTTCTTCGCCGCGCTCATTGCGAACAATGAGCCATTGTTCACCTTGACCGCCCATGTAGCCTACAGTGATATCAGAAAGAACATTGGTGTAATCGACACAGGTACGACAAGTTAAGGGAAAGAAATCATTTGGTAAAGTGGAGAGTGGTAATTGTAGAAACGGAATCTCTTTCTTTTTTCCATTTTTAAACCGGACTTCAACGTGATAATCAGCCCTAAATTCAAGATAGTTAATCTCTTCTGGTTCTGAACTAACCAATGATAGAAAGTGATGAAAATTCTCGGTAGTAGTGTTGTCTGAGCAGGGCGTACCAATCACATACAGCTTTTCTAGGCCAAGCTCTTTCTCTAGAGCCCTTAAGGCATATACCTGGCAGGGGATACCAATGACGGCCATTTTTTTATAACCTTTAGCAATAGCAGGCTCAAGCAGAGAGAGAAGTGGGGCATAACCCATTTTCATACCTCGACACTTGGCCATATCAGATGCTTTATCAATGATGATAGGCAGTGGTTTCCAACGATCATTGGGATCTTCTGTCATCGTCAAAATGGCATCTACTGCGCCAGTTTCTAAGAGGCGCTCTCCAATCCGAGTTGTAATCCCGGTCCACTGTGCACCCGTGCTGGGATTTTTTAGTCCTGCACGAAGCATCTTGATGAACGGGCCAAAATGCAATTCATCAGGACGATTTAAGTCTCTTGCTCTGCCGTGAACCTGAGTTTCTAGCGCTGGGTAATTGGGCTTGATAAATTGACAAGCTTCACCACAACGTTTTGGGTTAGCGGTTCGAGAAATTCCACAGTCGGTGCACAAGCTCCGATAAGGCGCATTAGAAGGGTTCAAGTAATCCTCTAAGCATCATGATGCAATACGGAAACGGGATAAGAAAGCAAGGCAGACATAATGCATTTATTATGACCTGAATATCAAATATTTGCAGACCGATTTTATACAGATGGAGAGTAATCATGTTACCTAATATCCCCCTAAAGAGACTCAATGGAAGCCAAGAAAATCTGCAAGATTATGCTGGCAAAGTGCTCCTCATAGTCAATGTGGCTAGTCGTTGTGGATTTACACCACAGTACCGTGATTTACAAAACCTATATGACGCAAACAAAGCTCAAGGACTGGAAATTTTAGGATTTCCTTGTAACCAATTTGGCGCTCAAGAGCCTGGATCTGCTGAAGAAATTCAAAAATTTTGTAGCACCAACTATGGCGTGACATTTCCGATGTTTGAAAAGGTAGATGTCAACGGCGCTGGAACTTGCCCTTTATATGAATTCTTAAAAGAGAAAGCGCCAGGCATTCTGGGTACCTCTGGCATTAAATGGAACTTCACTAAATTTCTCGTGAGCAAAGATGGTCAGTCAATCACACGACTTGCATCTGCAGATGGCGCAAGTAAGATGGAGGAAGCGATTAAAAAGCTACTTTAGGTTCGTAATCACTTCTTTTTCTTTTTATCAGTATCTAGCCATTCGTTGACATCAGGGAAGGCGTCTTGTACTTCTCCCATAAATTCTCGAACCATGTAGTACAGTCCAGCAATTAATAGGCAAAAAACAAAGATCGATAGAAGGAGTAGTGTTGTATCACTCATTTTTTACGATTCAATAATGCAGACAATTTAAAGTAAATCCCAAAGCAAAATATTGATGGCACCCAAAGCGCTGTAAATATAGATTGCTCTCGATCTTGGACTACAAACCATAAATAAGCGGAGGTAAAAAAAGAAATTACCACCGCCATGAGAATGAAGTAATCTGATTTTTTAAACATACTCACTCCTTCACTTCGTTATTAAAATAATCTCCAATGCCGTAGCCAGTTGCGCTCAGAAGGCACCCAATGATAGCGCAGCCGCCTAATACGCGAATGCCCGAAGAAATACCAAAAGAAAATAGGTCTGCAGAAATGAAGTCCCACAGACTCAAGGTAATCAATATAAAGCTAATTGAGCTAATGAAGAAGCCAAAAATAACGAGGGTTTTTTCGGCTAATTTCGGTAAGTTAGCCACTTAAGCAACCGATTCTACTGGCTTGGCTGGCCATATAAAATTTGCCATTGCTGCGATAGTGATTAACAGTAATATGATTTCTAAGAGATAGACTCCGCAGTAACCGGTGGCTGGATTGTTGAGGTCTGCGCCAAAATAATTTCTGGAGGCCATGCCGGCCAGAATATCCCGAAATACGCCCCCCACGCCAACTGCGATACCTGCCGCAGTGGCTTGCACTGCACCCCATGCGCCCAGGGCTAAACCACTTTGATTCTCTGGAGCGTATCTCATAGTGGCAGTTAAGGTTCCATGACTAAATAGCCCGTTACCAAAACCAATTAAAACCACTCCTACAATAAAGATGAATGTGCTGTTAAAGGGTGCAGCCAAGATCACCAGCAGGAATGCAGGAATACCAATCTTAGCCCCATTGGCAGCCATCTTGAAGGGATCGTAACCAGCACTTAATACTTTGGAGGCAATACTAAAACCAAATAAACAGCCAAGGGCTAAAGTAGCCGTTAATACAGTGGTAGCACTCACGCTCATGTTTAATAATTCACCGCCATAAGGCTCTAGCAGGACATCATTCATGCTAAATGCCATTGTGCCAAAACCAATTGCGATTAAGCGGCGAATAGCTTGACCGCCTTCCTTGAAAGTTGCCCAAGATTCTTTAAAGTTTTGCTCTCTAGCAATCACCGCTCTTGCGCGTGCCTCTTCACGACTTTCCTGTTTCCAGAGCGCAATCGCATTTAATACGATGGTTACAACAGCGCTGCCTTGAATGACTTGAATGAGGCGTCCAGGGCTGTACTCTTCTAATAGCTGACCAAAAATCAAGGCGCTACCAATCATGCCTATTAATAACATCACAAACATCAACCCAACAATATTAGGTTGGTCTTTAGGTGGCGCAAGATCGCAAGCCAAGGCAAGGCCTACAGTTTGAGTGGTGTGAATACCAGCACCAACAAATAAAAATGACAGACCAGCAGCGGCTAGCCCAATCCATGCAGGTGCCTCGCTCGCATTGCCTGCACCAGCTAAAACTAGTAAGGCAAAAGGCATAATGGCCAGGCCACCAAATTGCACCATCGTCCCCATCCAAATATAAGGAACACGACGCCAACCTAGGGCAGATTTATGGGTATCGGAGCGAAAACCAATTAAGGCTCGAATAGGAGCAAAAATAATGGGTAAGGAAACCATAATCGATACCAAGGATGCTGGCACATGTAGTTCAACAATCATTACTCGATTAAGGGTGCCCACTAAGAGCACAAGGGCCATACCAACGGAGACTTGGAAGAGGGATAGCCTCAGTAATCTACCTAAGGGTAATTGTGCGGAGGCAGCGTCTGCAAAAGGTAAAAAACGAGGGCCTAAATTTGCCCAAGTATTTATTAGTTTTTTACTAAAACGATTCATGTAAAACTGAGTTTAACTGACGGATGCTGAAAACAAAAAAATAAGACCCAGATCTAACGATCTAGGTCTTATGACACAAGTTAAAACTTATTTTTGTGCTGCTGGTGCCGTCGGTGCCGCTGATGCAGCGCCAGCTTTAGTAGACTTACCGCCTTCTAAAAAAGCCTTCACCCAAGTTGTGTTATTGAGTAATGCCAAATGAACTGAAAAAGAACCAACTGCTACTGCACCCAAAAACAATGGGATACCAACTGTTGGCTTTACTACTGTCCACATTTTTCCGTAGATCATCTCAAGCTCCTTTAATTACTTCAACCAAGGTGAATAGATATAAGCAAGTAGATGGGCGAGTGCTGCAATCATCCCAAAAAATTGCGTCCCTTGAATGAGGTTGCGATGTAACTCTTCCGCCTCCTCAACACTCAGACCTGTAAGAGTGTTATTTGTCATAGCTCTTTTCCTCTCAAATCTAACTGCATCGTGCTAACCCACACGAGGGTACTAAATTAACCTTCTTTCCCACAAGGTGAATTTAGTACTAATGTGTAAAAAAATCTATACAGTTTTCTAAGGAATTTCCCTTATAAGTCAAAGTGTTGCAGTGCAAGATAATTCGCTATTTGCAGAGAGGGTTGATGCCCTTTAGGGCATATGGGATATAGAATGATCCCTATCTAGGTCTGTTTTGAGGTGTCAAATGAGTCAAATTAGTGAGCGATTTAGCACCATAAAAATGCTATTTGAAATAGCTTGTGCTGCGGGCGGGTTTGGAATGTCCTTGGTATTTGCCAGGCAACTTGACCTAGGTGACGTTCCTGGAGTGTTTATGGGTCTTATGGGAGCAATCTTCACCTATATCCTTGCCCAAGGCTTCACTACCTTCATTTTTCGTATACTAAGAAGGGATTAATCTGAGGCCCAGCCTCACATAAAACAAGGATAGATCATGAATAAGCAGTCTGAATCAAGCCCAATGGATGCAAAATCCAAAAGAACCATGCTTTGGCTCAAATTTGCCATTGTGGTGTTCCCATTAGCCTTAATTGGCCAGGTCTGGATCCTATATCAAGAGTATTCATTTACCAATTTACTATTCGTGCTGATTACGGCCTTTGCTTTGTATTCCACCATCAACTCATACAAAAAATTCAAGGCTTACGAAGCCGCCATTAAGAAGCAGCAATAATTTACTCATATATGGGTTTTCCCTAGGTAGGGAATCTGAAATAGGTGTCAATCTTGATTGACATATTGTTCATCAAGAGGAAGAATCATTTGCATGATTTTTCTAGATCCACTCAGGCTATTTTTTAGTAGCTATTAGCATGCAAATACTTAATCTTGGCGTGAACCATCACACGGCTCCAATCGATATTCGGGAGCGTGTTGCTATTTCTCCGGAAGATTTGCAGGATTCATTACAAGATCTTCGCAATTATTTAAGAGGCACCCATTCGGAATTAAGGCCAGAGGTAGCAATCTTATCCACCTGTAATCGCATGGAAATTTATTGCGCTGCCAATGATGTTGCACATACTAGCCATCATCTAGAGGAGCGTGCTTTTGATTGGCTTAGCTCTCAAAAGCGTTTGCATGTCGATGAGTTGAGACCATATATTTACTCTGGAAAAGAGAGTGATGCTGTAAAGCATGTATTTAGAGTTAGCTGTGGAATGGACTCAATGGTTTTGGGCGAGACTCAAATACTTGGTCAAATGAAAAAGGCTGTTGAGTTAGCTGACCAAGCAGGTACTCTAGGAACATATCTAAAATCTTTATTTAATAAAACATTTTCGGTTGCCAAAGCGGTTCGAGCAACCACGGATATTGGTACACAATCAGTTTCAATGGCGAGTGCCTCGGTGCGTTTGGCAGAAAGAATCTTTGGCGATCTCAAAGATTCAAAAATTTTGTTTATCGGTGCAGGCGAAATGATTCAATTATGCGCCTCTCACTTTGCTGGCAGAAAGCCAAAAGTGATTGCGATCAGTAATCGTACGGTTGATCGTGGTGATGAGATGGCAAAAGTATTTGCTGAAAAAGGTTTGCAAACAGATTCTTTTCCTTTGCAATCTTTGCCAACCCGCCTGCATGATTTTGATGTAATTGTGTCGTGCACAGCAAGTGCATTACCAATTATTGGTATGGGACTTATCAAAACAGCCTTGAAGGCTAGAAATAGCAGGCCTATTGTGTTGATTGATTTGGCTGTTCCTCGAGATATAGAACCGGAGATTCGATCTCTTAAAGATGCTTATCTTTATTCAGTAGATGATTTAGGTAGCGTTGTTAATGAAGGTCGCAATATCCGCGAACTTTCTATGGCAGACGCCGAAACAATTATTGATAAAGGCGTTAGTGAATTTTTCCAGACACTCCAAAAAAGAACGCTAGTACCTATTATTCAATCCTTGCAGACTACTGCAGAGCGACTCAAAGAAATTGAGTTAGAAAAAGCAGTACGGCGTATTAAAAAAGGCGAAGACCCAGTAGAAGTGTTAGCCATCATGGCACAAGCTCTAGCCAATAAATTTATGCACGCGCCTATCAATGCATTGCAAAATTCTCCAAATAATGAGATTGAAGATTTTAAGCGAATTCTTTCTAGTATTTACACTCCTAAATAATTACGGCTTCAAACATGCTCCAGGCAACTAAAGTGCTTCATACGATTAATTCTTCGCAGGAATTAAAGCAACTCGAGCAGTCTGAGCTCCCACAATTAGCCGATGAATTACGTGAATTTATTCTGCAGTCTGTTGCTGGTACTGGAGGTCACCTTTCTTCTAATCTAGGAACAGTTGAGCTAGCAATTGCCTTGCATTACGTTTTCAATACGCCTGATGACAGAATCGTGTGGGACGTGGGTCATCAAAGTTATGCCCACAAGATTTTGACTGGGCGCAGAGAAGGGATGCCTACCTTGCGTCAGTTCGGAGGCATATCTGGATTTCCAAAGCGCTCTGAAAGTCAATACGATTCTTTTGGCACGGCGCATTCCTCTACTAGTATTTCGGCAGCTCTTGGAATGGCTGTTGCTAGCAAGGTCAAGGGTGAAAAAAGGAATGTCGTAGCAGTCATTGGCGATGGCTCAATGAGTGCTGGCATGGCCTACGAAGGTTTAAATAATGCTGGGGTAGATAAATCTATTCCCTTAATCGTTATTTTAAATGATAACGAAATGTCAATTTCCCCGGCTGTTGGGGCGTTGAATCGATATTTGGCAAAGCTCATTAGTGGCTCACTCTATGGGGCTACCAAAAAAGGTTTGGATAAGATGCTTTCCTATACCCCTCCCTTAAGAGAGTTTGCAAAAAGACTTGAGGGCCATGCGAAAGGGATGATTGGCCCAGCTACTATTTTCGAAGAATTCGGTTTTGACTACTATGGTCCGATCGATGGCCACAATCTCGACGATCTCATCGTTACCCTTGAAAATCTCAAGAAAATTGCCCAGACCGATGGCCCACAGTTCTTGCATATCGTTACAAAAAAAGGAAAAGGATATGAGAAGGCGGAGTTAAATCCGATCTCCTATCATGGCCCTGGAAAATTTAACCCTAGCGAAGGTCTAAAGCCTTCAGCACCAGGTAAAAAAACCTATACCGAAGTCTTTGGGGAATGGCTATGTGATATGGCTAGGCACGATGAGCGTCTCATCGGCATTACTCCAGCCATGCGTGAAGGTTCTGGCTTAGTTCAGTTTGAACAACAGTTCCCCAAGCGCTACTTTGACGTAGGAATTGCAGAACAGCACGCGGTTACTTTTGCTGCTGGCATTGCTTGCGAGGGTCTAAAGCCTGTAGTAGCAATCTATTCCACCTTTTTACAAAGAGGCTACGATCAGCTCATACATGATGTGACTTTGCAGAATTTACCAATTGTCTTCGCTGTAGATCGAGCTGGTATGGTTGGCGCGGATGGCCCAACGCATGCCGGTGTATTTGACATTGCTTTTCTTAGATGCTTGCCGAATGTGGTTTTGATGACACCATCTAATCAAGAGGATTGTAGAAATATGTTGACTACAGCTTTTGGCATAAACGGCCCTTCAGTAGTGCGCTATCCACGTGGAACTGGCACTGGACCAGAGGCATCTCAGAAACTCGAAACCATTCCGCTTGGAAAAGGATTAGTTGTTCGTCAAATAAAAGATGCCAAAGCCATTCAAAAAAGAATTGCTTTTGTTTGCTTTGGCCCATTACTTTATAACGCACTTCAGGCCGCTGAAGAGCTTGATGCTACTGTCGCTGATATGCGCTTTGTTAAGCCTCTAGATGAAAAATTGCTATTGGATCTTGCAAAAAATCATGATGCATTAGTCTTTATTGAAGATAGCTCAATTCAAGCGGGAGCGGGAAGCGCTTGTTTAGAAGCGCTATCGACATATCATATTCAAATCCCTACGCTACAAATTGGCTTGCCCGATGAGTACGTTGAGCATGGAGATATCAATGTGCTCTTAGATCTTTATGGGCTATCCCCGCAAAAAATTCTTACTAAAGTACGAGAGCATTTTCAAATATAACGATCTATTTCATGTTTAAGAAAGAAAAAAGAGAGGCTAAAGCTTTATCAAAAGAGCAAAAATGGCAATATATTGGTAAACCTGTTGCCATCATATTTGGCACCCTTAACCTCTTCATTCTCGTTTTTTTCTTAATTTACTATTTCACTTAAATAGCAAGTGCAGCAATCTTTTCTTAAGGTGTTTATAAATACAATATAGTATTGCTTAATATCCATAAAGGCTGTTTTACGATCTAACCTCTTTTGAAATAAAGGCTAATGAAAATATATGCTAAATAAGAAAGTAGTAATGCCATTGGCCTGGGGTTTAACGGTAGCGATTCTGGGCGGCTTAGCGACTGATTTAGGGCCCTGGTATCACGCTTTAAAAGAACCGTTTTGGAAACCGCCTGATTGGTTATTTGGCCCAATGTGGTCTACCATTTTTATTTTTTCTGGTGTTGCTTGGGTGGGTGCAAAGCACTTTACTTCAGATGCTTCTATTCTTAGCCGATTGACCGTTTTATTCTGGTTAAATGCTCTGCTCAATATACTGTGGAGTGTTTTGTATTTTCGCTTCCAAAGACCAGATTGGGCATTATATGAAGCAGTATTTTTATGGCTTTCAGTCCTTGCCATATTCCTGACGATCAGAAAAGTTTCTACTAAAAATAGCTTATATATCTTGCCATACTTGATCTGGGTCACTATTGCTATTGCTTTAAATTGGGATACTGTTCGGCTGAATGGGCCTTTCACTTAAATAGTTGGCATCAGAGGTGATTCATACGTATTCCTAACTAATGCCCGCTAGTAGGTGGGTTATACAAAGATTGCATGACTAAAGAACATCGAATTGTGATCGTTGGAGGAGGCGCTGGCGGTCTAGAGCTAGCCACTAAACTCGGCGATCGCTTTGGCTCTCAAGAAATTGCCTCTAAAAAAGTATCCATTATCTTGGTAGATAAGAATCGTACCCATTTATGGAAACCTAAATTGCATGAAGTTGCTGCAGGTTCAATGGATCTTGCAGATCAAGAGCTTGATTACATTGCGCAAGCGCACTGGCATCATTTTAGTTTTCGCTTAGGAGAACTTACAGGAATAGATAGGGAGAAGCGTCAAATTCAGGTGGCCCCTTTTTATGACGACTCAGGAGAGTTAGTTACTCCACAGCAAACAATTGATTACGACACTTTAATTATTTCGATTGGTAGCTTAACCAATGATTTTGGAACTCCAGGTGTCGAGAAATATGCTCAAAGACTCGAATCTCTTTTCGATGCAAAACGCTTTCACTTACGCTTGATTAATGCTTGTTTAAGGGCTCAGGCTCAAACTGAGCCTTTAGCGCCCCATCAACTACAGGTGGTCATTATTGGGGCTGGAGCAACTGGGGTAGAGCTGGCTGCAGAATTGCATCGTACAACGCGTGCGATTATTTCTTTCGGAATGGATAGGGTTGATCCTGAGAAAGACCTCAAGGTGATTTTGATTGAGGCTGCCCCTAAAATATTACCCGCGCTTTCTACAAGAATTTCAACTGCAGCTGAAAAATTATTGGAAGATCTTGGTGTTGAAGTGATGACTAGTGCCAAGGTACAAGAGATTCAAGCAGATCGAGTATGTTTATCAAACGGTGTAGAAATTCCTGCCGAGTTAATTGTTTGGGCGGCTGGCGTCAAGGCACCAGATTTTCTGAATGGAATTGGCGGATTAGAGTCCAATCATGCCAATCAATTATTAGTATTGCCAACCTTGCAAACTACTCGTGATCCTCATATTTTTGCTATAGGAGATTGTGCTGCTTGCCCGTGGCCAGACGCTAATAATGGCAAAGGAGGAATCGTTCCCCCTCGAGCTCAAGCGGCTCATCAACAGTCTTCACATCTCTATTCTCAAATCAAGCAAATTATCGATGGCAAGCCGCTTAAGCCTTATCAATACCGCGATTTTGGATCTCTCGTATCCTTAGGTGAATACAGTAGCGTAGGTAGCATGATGGGCGGCTTAATAGGCGGCAGTCTGATGGTTGAGGGCTTATTTGCCAAGCTCATGTACATTAGCTTATATAAGCTACACCAACTAGCCCTGCATGGCTGGGTTAAGGTCTTTCTCGACACGATTAGTCGTTTAATTCATCGTAGAACGCATTCCATCGTCAAGCTACACTAGGCCAAGCAAACTCCTTTTGAAGCGAGTAGAATTTCTATAGCCAATAGAAATTAAAGACCGCGACATGAGCCACTACAAACCCGTTAATCTATCTGACAGAGTGGCACTTTCCTTTACAAAAAGCATGCGCTTTTTTGCTGATACTTTCTTTCAAAAAAGATATGGCCACCGTGCAGTAGTGCTTGAAACTGTCGCAGGTGTTCCCGGTATGGTTTCTGGAATGTGGACCCATCTCACCAGTTTGCGACAAATGAAAACGGGTTACGGCCCCAAGATTCGTACTTTGCTAGATGAGGCAGAGAACGAAAGAATGCATTTGATGACCTTTATTGAGATTGCTAAGCCTAATGCATTTGAGCGCTTTTTGGTCTTAATTGCTCAGGCAATATTCTGGAATGTGTTCTTTGTGATTTACGTTTTTTTCCCACGCACAGCGCACAGAATTGTTGGGTATTTTGAAGAGGAAGCAGTGTATTCCTATACAGAATATTTAAGAGAAATTGATAATGGAACACTACCCAATATCGCCGCTCCAAAAATTGCGATTGACTATTGGAACTTATCTGCAGATGCTACATTGCGTGATGTTGTGATCGCAGTGCGCGAGGATGAGGCTAAGCATCGTGATGTTAACCATGAATTTGCTACTGAATACGACTGTTAGCTGGTAGCATCTGATTTATCTTAAGAAAACGAATAAGCCAGTCATTGCAATTAATGCATAAAGAAATGCATAAATCTTTACATCCTTAAAAACAATTTCTCGAGCAAGTTTCTTATACTTTAAAAGATACAGGTGATAGATAATCGGCGAGATCAATATCACACTGAACTCAATGATCAGCTCTAGTTTTTCACCAGTCATCTATTTAATGTATTTGCTTTTTGAGAATACTAGAACTGCAACAGAAACGATACCTACGGCAAAAAGCACAAAGGATCCCGTTTTAACAAAGGCAATAAAGCCTAGTAGCACTAAACCAAATGCAATCAATCCTAATTTATCTCTGGACATTCCAGTCGCTCCTCAAAAATTTAATTGATGTTACGCCGCTTCAACCATACTAAATAACAGGCTAATGAAAATCAAGCTCAACTAACTGGATTCAGTGTTTTGATGCACAAAAAACGATTAAATTTGATTCAATTACTATAAGTCATTGTTTTATAATTAATTTTTGTAAATTAGCCATGGAGTTGGAATCAGATTCCTCACTCATTTTGTAAATGATCGAATTACGCCAAGCCGCTCTAGAGATATTGGCACTTACCAATCCTCATATTAAAGTCGAACGGGCCCATCAATTATTTGATGGCTACCATTCTGGGCTAGTTGGGATCGATACTTCAGCTGATTTAAATTCAGATAATTTAAATCTTCCGGGGAGACCAGATCGACCAGAATTAGTTCCACCACTAGAGGTGCCTAAAAGAAAAATGGACACTCTAGATGGGAGACTATCTTTACTGCACTCACTTGCCCATATTGAATTTAATGCGATGAACCTTGCTTTGGATGCTATCTGGCGCTTCCCAGATATGCCCAAGCAATATTACGAGGATTGGCTAAAGGTTGCTAAAGAAGAGGCCTATCATTTCAAATTGATACAGGAGCACTTGCAAACTGTTGGAGTGAGCTATGGGGACTTTCCTGCTCATAACAGCTTATGGGAAATGGTAGAAAGAACTACGGATGCAGTCATTGCTAGAATGGCCTTGGTTCCTAGAACGATGGAAGCAAGAGGCTTAGATGCCGTCCCAGCGATACGAGATCGGTTCAAGCAAATTAAAGATCACAAGGTAACCCAAATATTAGATATTATTTTGAGAGATGAAATAGGGCACGTTTATATTGGTAATCATTGGTTTAATTTTTTATGTACTCAGAAATGTTTGTCACCGATTCAGGCCTATAGAGATTTGGCGAAAAAATATCGCGCACCGGTATTAAGAGGACCATTCAATATAGAGGCACGTAAAGCAGCTGGCTTTTCTGCAGAAGAATTAAATTTACTTGGAAGCAAGGTTACATAAAATCATTTGAAAGGAATCATATGAATCCTACGCGCCGTTCTTTTATTGCAAGTGCAGCTTTATTACCAGTTGCTTGTGGAATTCCTCTTTCTTATGAAAATGGAATTCCAGTTGCCGCCCCTAATCCATTGCCAACTATCAGGCCACCTCAAATTGGACAAGAGTGGACTTATATCAAACGAAATACCTTCAATGGCAAAACTTTAGGCACTATCACTGAGCGAGTCACTAGTGTAGGCTCGGCGATCAAAATTGAAAGCACTTCCGAAGGTGCGGCTCAATTGCCCAGTGAAATTCAGCAGCCCTGGGGAATGGTCGTTACAGACCCTAATTGGTCAAAAATCCTCAATTTCAGCCCAGCTATTCCTTTATGGCCACAAGAACTATCTGCTAAATGGAGCAAGCAAATTCAATCAAAATACACTATCGCTGGTTATCCAGATTCCAAGTTAAATTGGCAGGAGTATATGACTGTTCAGGGGTGGGAAAAAATTACTGTCCCAGCTGGTGTCTTCATCGCTTTACGTTATCAAAGCCTGATTAACTACGAGAGTGAAGACGCCAATAAGGTTGATTGCATTCATAAAGAGACAGCTTGGTTTGCACCTCAAATTGGCCGCTGGGTTGCCCGTGAGACTTCAGGTTCATATCGCATTCAAGGGCAGATTAATGCTGAAAATATGGAAGATAGATTCCAATGGCAGCTTACTTCATACAAGTAAATTCCCTATGTAGAGTTGTTGTTGTACTCCTCATGTTTTCAATGCTAGGGTGTATTTCATCACAACCTTACCCTTCTGCAGAACTCATCGCACCGCCTAATCCTGTTCCGCAAATTCGTCCACCAAAAATTGGTCAGGAATGGGTTTATATCGTTCGCAATGTTTTTAATCAAGCGATTGTAGATACCGTTACCGAAAGGGTCGTATCGGTTGGCAAGGAAGTACGTATTGAGCGAAGTAGCGCAAAGCTTGGACCTTTGCCTGATGAAATACAAACCCCATGGGGATATGTATTACAAGATCCACACTGGAACCCGCCACAAAAATTTTTCACGCCGCTGCCACTTTGGCCAGAACAACTTTCAAAGGGTTGGAATGGTCATTACAAAACGCGATACAGTGTAGTTGGCTATCCCGATTCTAATTTTTATTGGGGCTTAAATATTGAGGCATTAGGCTGGGAGAAAGTTAGAGTCCCGGTAGGTGAGTTTGTCAGCTTTAAATATCGCAATGACATGCCTTATTTTACGAGTAATGATATTTTTAGAGTCGCCAATATCAGACAGGAAGACGTCTGGTTTTCTCCTGAAATAGGTCGCTGGGTCATTCGTAGGGGGTATGGTAGATATCTTCTGGGCGGCATGTTTTGGAGAGATGCGCTTTGGGAAGACTACCTCGAATGGGAGCTTATCTCCTGGAAGTAGGCAATACGCTTAAAATAAGAGTATTGCTATGTATACCGTTAAAGAAATTTTTCCTACGCTTCAAGGTGAGGGCGCCCATACTGGGCGTGCTGCAGTATTTTGTCGTTTTGCAGGTTGTAATTTATGGAGCGGACGTGAAGAGGACCGCGCATCTGCAACCTGCCAATTTTGCGACACCGATTTTGTAGGAAGCGATGGACTTGGTGGCGGGAAGTTTGAAAATGCCAAAGATTTGGCTGATGCCATTGAGTCTTTTTGGAACAGTACTTCCGCAGGACCGCAGCAGCGCTACGTCGTATTTACTGGTGGTGAGCCACTCTTGCAGCTAGACGAAGAGCTTATTGCAAAACTACATCAAAAAGGTTTTGAGATTGCAATTGAAACCAATGGCACGATTAAAGTTCCCAAGGGTGTCGATTGGGTTTGTGTGAGCCCAAAGGCGGGGTCTGATTTAATCGTCTTGCAAGCTAATGAGCTGAAGTTAGTCATTCCACAAGCTGGGCATGATCCTTTGGAAAAGATATTGGCCCGTTTTGAAAAGATGGATTATCGCAATCGATTCTTGCAGCCAATGGATGGCCCCAATCTTCAAAGTAATACTGAGTTGGCAATCAGCCTCTGCCAGAAACGCCCACTTTGGAGACTAAGTCTTCAATCCCATAAACTTGTAGGAATCCGATAAGCTGGTCAAGATCAGAATGACAACTAAACAAGCTGCTATTTCCATTACCCGCCGTCTTGAATTTGACGCGGGCCATCGCATCCCTAATCATGATGGCCAGTGTAGGCATTTGCATGGACATCGCTACGCTATCGAAGTAACTTTGACGGGCGAAGTTGCCGACCATCCAGGTAAAGCTGATGATGGCATGGTCCTCGACTTTGGTGATATTAAGAACCTAACAAATCAATACGTCGTTGATTTATGGGACCATGCGTTTTTGGTGGCCAAAGAAGATAAGTCTGTAATAGATTTTTTAGCCACTTTGCCAAATCATAAAACAGTGATCATGGAGCATGTGCCTACCGTTGAGAATCTAGCCAATGCGGCATTTGCTATTTTGCAGCCAGTATTTAGTAAAGCATTTGCTGGGCGCTTAGAGCTTTCTGCGCTCCGCATTTATGAGACTCCAAATTGTTGGGCTGACGTACGCCATCCTTAAATGAATCAGATAGAGCTTGACCAACAGTTTATGCATCAGGCAATAGAGCAAGCCCAATTAGCTGCTCTTGCTGGTGAAGTGCCGGTAGGGGCTGTACTTGTAAGAGATGGGCAAGTCATATCAAAAGCATTTAATCAGCCGATTACGAATCATGATCCTAGTGCCCATGCTGAAATGCTAGCCTTGAGACAAGCAGCTTTATCCACAGAAAACTATCGTTTACCAGGCTCCACTTTGTATGTCACCCTGGAGCCTTGCATCATGTGTGCTGGTGCCATGATCCATGCTAGGCTTGACCGTGTAGTTTATGGAGCAGCCGACCCAAAAACGGGTGCCGCTGGTAGTGTTTTAGATGTATTCTCATCAAAACAGATTAATCACCAGACTAGTGTTGAGGGTGGAGTGATGAGTGAAGAGTGCGGTCAATTACTGCGTAATTTCTTTAAGGAACGTCGTTGAAATCTATTCACCTGATTGCTTCTTCTGGAGCAAGCCTAGATGATAAAAGTCCTTTAGCTGGTATTGACTGGCTAAAGCGCCAAGGCCTTACCATTCACAACTCAGAATGTGTTCAAAGAGTTTATGAGCGTTTTGCTGGAAGTGATCAGGAACGTTTAAGCGAGCTCAATCATTTAGTTAATTTAGGTTCACAGGATATAGTGATGGCAATGCGAGGTGGCTACGGTATTCATCGCCTGCTTCCTGATATTGATTGGAATGGACTTGCTAAAGCAATCCAAGGAGGCCTACAAATCTGTGGCCATAGTGATTTCACAGTATTTCAATTGGCTTTACTAGCTAAGACTGGCGCCATTACTTTATCGGGACCGATGCTCAATTACGATTTTGGTAGAACCGATGAGGGTGGCAAAGCCATTCCTCCAGATGAGTTCATGTGGAAACATTTCCAAACTGCGATTGAGCAAAGAAAGATGGACTGTAATGTATCGGTACCTCAGTCTTATTTAGCCAAAGCAAATACTGGGCAAGTTACAGGGATTTTATGGGGTGGTAACTTAACGGTGGTATCAGGTTTAGTGGGAACCCCTTATTTACCATCATTGCAGCAAACGCAGAATGGCATCTTGTTCTTGGAGGATGTAAATGAGCATCCTTATCGTATAGAGCGCATGCTCATGCAATTACTCGATGCTGGAGTCCTTCAAAACCAAGTAGCAATACTCTTAGGTGGTTTTTCTGCATATCGTCTATACGATAACGATAGAGGGTATTCATTAGAGCGGGCTATCGAGACAATCCGTCAGCGTTTATCAAAGGATATTCCTATTCTTACGGGATTGCCGTTTGGCCATCAATCCAATAAGCTTACTTTGCCCGTAGGTGCTCAAGCAAACTTAGATTACAGCGTCAGCGGCTTCACTCTTAAAGCAAATTGGTAGATCCTCTTGAGAAAGTTATTTCTACAAAGCGTTTTGCTTCTTATTACCTTGATATTTACGGGGGCCGTAATGGCAGTCGAAGAACCAAAATATTCTGTTCTAGAAAAAACTCCACCCTTTGAGCTGCGCTCTTATGCGCCGATGATATTGGCTGAAGTTCAGGAGGAAGGTGACTTGGACGAGGCCTCTAGTCGGGGATTTCGAGTTATTGCTGCCTATATCTTTGGGCAGAATCAAGTGAGCGAAAAAATTGCGATGACCTCACCAGTGGCAGTTGAAGAGCAGGCCCCCAAAAGTGCAAAGATTGCGATGACTACTCCGGTAAATATTGAAGCCAATGCGGGTAAATGGATCGTATCTTTCGTCATGCCTTCTGAGTACACCCTAGAGAACTTGCCAAAACCGCTTAATTCCAAGGTACAACTTCGGCAGATACCTGCAGTAAAGCGGGCAGTGATTAGCTTTTCTGGTTTTTACAACGCAAATACTGTGGCCGAAAAGACTGTTGAACTAGAGCAGTGGATGAAGACAAAAAATTTACAAGCTGCTGGCGCCCCAAAATTTGCTCGCTATAACCCACCTTGGACATTGCCCTTTATGCGGCGTAACGAAATCATGATTGATGTTCGTGATTAAGGGCGGTTTAAAGGAAAAGCGTTAGGCTTCGAAACTCTTTAATAAGAATCGAGCGCCACCATCAATACCTAATGCCTTGATAAGGGCGGGCAAGGCATCTGCCAAATGTTTTTCTAAGGTCCATGGTGGATTAATAATGAGCATGCCACTTGCTTGTAAGCGTCGTTCACCAGGAGCATTCTCAACTCGTAATTCCGCATGAAGCCACGAACGTTTATGAGCAGTCGCAATTTTCTTCATTCGATCTGGCAATGCTGCTGACTCTCTTCTTGAAAGGGTTGGATACCAAATAGCGTAGCAGCCTGTGGCAAAGCGTTGTAAGGATTCTTCTATTGTGACTTCGAGATATCGATAATCTTGCTTGTCTTCATATGATGGGTCAATCAATACCAAGCCCCGTTTGCTCGGAGGTGGTAGTAGACCTTTCAGTCTAGAAAAACCATCTTCAGCATATACATCGATTTGCTTTGCTTGCTTTAGCTGATGGATATTGTGTCGCAAAATATCTATCTCTTTAGGGTGGAGTTCAAATAATTTCAGCCTATCTTGTGGCCTTAGTAAGCTAGCGAGGATAAAGGGGGATCCGGGGTAGCTAGCGAGCTCTGCATCATTACTTCCTGGCTGAATGTACTCCAGATACTTTTGGATGCTCTCTGAAATGGGATTTCCTTGTTTAATAAAGTCTAAGAGGCGATATATACCCCCTTCAGCTTCTTTACTTACAGCAGCAAAGCCATCCTTTAGGCTATAAATACCGGCTCCAGCATGAGTATCAATCATCGTTAGGGCGCCAGGCTTTTCCTGAAGGTATTCGACCAGATGAATGAGTGTGAGGTGTTTCAGAATGTCAGCATGACTGCCAGCATGAAACGCATGTCGGTAGCTAAACATAATGCATCAATCTAATTTACTAGGTGATGAATTGAATTGGGCTTTAATAAATACAAGCAATGTCATTGCAATGATGGTTATCGATGCGTACTGCAGCGGCAGATTCAGTTCGTGATCCATGATTTGCGTAAGATGAGCATAGATAGCAGCTACGCCACCTAATGCGATGAGTCGTAACCAAATACTCTTGGGAGTCAGAAACTTTTCTGGAACATGGCTGGCAAAAATAGCACCTAATATTCCGCACCAAATACCAAATCCAGCGCCTCCCAATACATCAGTAAGCCAATGAGCCCCAACTGCATTGCGGGAGAGTCCAACGAGGGCTGCCACAATAAAAAGGATGGTCATTGGACCACGTTTATTTTTATCACATGCAAAATACAAGGCAGTCGCAATCGCAAAGGCTGTTAAGGTGTGGCCTGAAGGGAAGGCCTTATGTAGTAGGGGCTCACCGAGGCGGTAAAAGCTACCATCTGGTAAAACACCAGCAGGCCTTGGAAGGTTGAAAACGTTTTTTAGAGCAGTGCTCACTATTGCAGAAATCGTCCCAGCAAAGATGCCCGCAGTGATGAGGCGGGGTGCAAATAAGAGCAACGGAAATGCAATGGCAAAAACACCCCAACCATTACCTAAAAAAGTAAGCCATGCCCATAAAGTATCTGGCATTGCTTGGGTAAGCTGATTAATAAATAAGAAACTCCTGCTTTGAAACTCACCAAGGTAGATTGCGAGTGCAAGCCCCAAAGGAGCAAGCGGCAAAAACCAAGCAGATACAGGAATCGCTTTATTGCTCATCCCAATTAGCGAGCCTTTTCTTTATCAGCATCTTGTAATTGAATACAAACCTTTTCCAATACTTGGCTTACAGTAATCGCTTGCATACAGACATTATTTTGACAAGGTGTCTTACGATGGTTAGCAGCACTGACGCATGGGGAGCAAGCTAAGTTTGCGGTGATGGCAATAGAATTACCTACTGATCCATAGAGCGCTGGTGTTTCTGGGCCAAAGAGAACAACCGTTCTTAAAGGGGTTACTGCTGAGAAGTGGCCTGGACCAGAATCATTTGTCACCATCACATCAGACAAAGTATAGAGCGGAGGTAATTCAGCAAAACTGACTTGCCCGGCGAAGTTCAGGGCGTTTTGAACATTAGCGACTGTACGAACTTTTTCTACATAAGCAAATTCAGCGGGGGATCCAGTAATCAAAATAAGATCATGTGGATATTTTGCGTGGACAGCTTGAATGAGTTCAGAAAAACGTTGCTGTGCCCAGCGGCGTTGTGGCAGCAAGTCACTTGCATTAGGGTTAATCAAAATTAAGCGGTTTTTACCTGGGGTATATTGAAGACCAGATTCCTTAGCCAGCTTTTCAATTCGCTCTCCTACCTTTTGGAGTGCTACCGGGTCAATCACTGCTTGCTCTAAGCGCACCTCAGAATCTAGAATTTGAATTTTGCTAAAAGGCACTTCAATCTCTTTAGCAAAAGCGGCATGAATTAAGGAAAGAAAATTTTTGGTAATGTGGATATGTGGGTTGTAATGCACCTTACGAGTGAGCATAAAGCCGCGCCACAGACCCTCTCCATGAAAAATGTGATAACCCACGCGACGGCGAGCTCCACATAGGCCAGTGAGTAGGGCGGTAAAGCGCGAGAATAATTCTAGGTCGATCACAGTATCTATTTGACGGTGTCGAGCAACAATCAGGAAACGCAAAGTATCTTTGATTAAGCCACTCAGACTTGAAGAGTCGATCGTGAAGATATTTTCTGGTTTAACGGTATTTAATAAAGTTAGGCTAGCGCGATTACTTTTAAAGATAAGAAAAAAGAGTTCGGCACCACGAGCCTGTGCATTACGCATGGCTGGGTCAACTAAAATAGCACTACCCATTTCAGAGAGCTCAATAAAGAGTAATTTCTTGGGAGTTTCTTGACCTCGGCTAAAGATACTCTTTATGCCATCAAGCAATGCAACGAATGGGCTAACAATCGCACAGAGCGGAACACCGACCCAATGATCAATTGCACGCATGGTATTGACGCTAATAGTCATCGTTTTTCTCTGAAAGAATTATTTTCGTTTTAGTAAAAAGTATGCGCCAGGTAGTGCTGATAAAACAGTAATAGCTCCATAACTAATGGATGCTAAGACTGTCAAAGAGGGGTTAACACCCCACAGCGCTAAAACAGACGATAAAGTAGCTTCCCGCAAGCCCCACCCTGAAATACTAATGGGGAGCATGAGCAATAAGCTCAGAGCTGGTAAACCAATCATTAAGCCTTGGATCGGCGCATCAACGCCATAAGCCTTCATGCAAAATAGGAGTGTCAGTATCGTCATAAAGTGAATGCCGATGGCTAAGCATGCTTGAGCAATATTGGTGGGCCATGCAAAAGCTAATCTGATGCCAGGCATCGCATTATTCATTTGAAAGCGATCAAGCAGTTTCTGAATCAGCTGCTTACTCGGGGACCATGCAAGCAGGAAAGCAATAATCAAACCCGCAGATACCATGACGCCAAGCACTACATAACCTAAGTCTTGACCCCAAGTGGCTAAAGTGGCGCCACCTAGTATCAAGCCAATTCCGCCTAATAAGTTATTGCCAGCTAGCCCGAGAAGACGATCTACTAAAACCATAGAAAAGCTCAGACGTAACTTAGGTTTTGCATGCTCCAGATCTACTGAGTGATGCAATTCTTCGTCAAGCTCCTTAGGGTCGCTTAAGTCACCAGCGCTTGTCAGATGAGTGGCAGTAATAGCGCGATAGCTATCGCCACCTAAAGTGCTTGGTAAGCCTTGGTTGATTAATCCGCCTGCAAAATAAAGACCAATATAGGAGTGGATGCGACGTGGAAAGCCAACGGATTGCATAAATAAACCCCAGCGATAGCCGCCACAGATAAAGGCGGTCATCATGCTAGCTAAAGCAGCTAAAAACCAAATGGGCTCCATTTTGATTTCAGAATCAAGCAGGGTATGCCAATCAATTCCGCTAGTTGCTTTCCAGAGTAGCGCAATGGATAACAGAATGCGGATGGTTGGCCATGCGCGCTTCAGAACTGATTTCCATCCAGAGGGGCTTTTTTGGGTGGCTTGGGGTATTGAACTCATAGGCGTAAGGATAATGCCTTGGACGGCTAAGGTCTTGAATTTGGGAGAATTACTTCGCTAGGGAAGGCCCCCGCCAATTGCTACAAAGGCTAAAGTCAAATTTAGACAATATCTGACCAAAACGCTGTATCTCAAGACTATCTAAGGGTTCACAGCGCTCAAAGCCAGATTTATCGCTAATCGGAGCAGAAAATGCCATGCCTGACCAGTTAATCAGCAGAATATTGGCTCCTGATGGAAGCTGTCCAAACCAGAGATCGAATTGATCTTTTCTTTGGTCAAGAACAAATACAGGAATAGGTTTGGCATACCAAGCAGCGCGACTACCTAAGGTCCAATTTTGAACTGCAATACCATTTACCTTAGTGGCCTGACTAAGTTCAGCAGCTTTTTGTCCTGCCATTTTCCAGCCATAGAGATCGGCGATGGGATTTGACTTAATTACCGCAGAAGAAATGCCTCCAGATAGAACAAACCCAAAACCAATCAAGCACAGTGCAACTTGAAGGATAAAAAAAGCGCGAATCAGGAATCGATGCTGAGCAGACCATGCTTTAGCTAAACCAATTCCAGCAAACGGAGCTAAGCAGAACCAAGCAGGTGTTGTCCAGTGTGGAAGACTACCTCCACCCGACAGACTTGCAAAAATGATGAAGGGAATAAAAAAGAATCCCAATAAGCAAACGATAGAAAATTTGGTGACATGCATGCAATCTTTTAAAAAGATAACGCTACCCATGATTAGAAGAGGGCCAAACACCGCAATCTGAATGCCAATAAAGGCGCCCAGCCTGCGCCAGAGCCATTCACCACCACTGCCATGAGCAATTTGGTATTTGAAAGAGATCCAGTCATTGGCCCAATTCCAATAGAGCACTGGGCTTACCAAGATCAAGGCTATAGCCAATGCTAACCAAAAACCGATTTTACTGATGGAAGATTTTCCGCGAACACTAAGCAATACTAGGAGTAGTGCAAAGGCAGTAAATACAGAAGTGTATTTACTTAAGCCTGATAATCCCAACAAGATTCCTATGACTATCCAGTCTCCAAGCGTAAAGCGATCTTGAATCAACCAGAGAAGTGCCATATACATTAAACCAAGACTCAAGGGCGCAAGCAAAGTATCTGGCAATAGACCAATCGCCAGTACATGAGGCATTGGGGCAGCAATGATGGCAAGTACAGCCATGAGTCCGCAGATATTTGCTGAAGGAAGTGAACTCGTCAGGTAGCCTGCGTTACGTCCTTGTATAAAGTGATGGATCTCCAGCGTCACTTGATAAACCAAAAGGCAGGAGAGCACCCAAAGCAGTTCAGGCACTATCCGAATCAAGCCCTCAGATGAAGTCAGTGATACCAGTGGCCACTGAATCCATCCTACCAATGGTGGGTGATCAAAATAGCTCCATGCTAAATGTTGAGCATAAAGGGCGTAATGCGCCTCATCTACTGAAAATTCAATTGAAAACCCTAAAGCAAAGTGCACTATCGCTGCTATGCAAATGCAGATGGCTGCCCAGCTTGAGGGTGATTGATGGCGCATGAAGTGATTTTAGACTCACTTGGACAATTCTTTGGGACAATTAGAGCTATGTTGAAATATGTATTTAACCCCCTTATCCTATGCAGCTTGATGACGCTGGCTGGTTGTGCTGGTTTCGGAGGCAATTCAGTGCAAGATGAATCAGGAAAAGTCTTTGACCTGAGTAATCTTCCGGCGCAGGAAGATCTGCCTAAATTTTCTGCTGAAACTGCGCGTGATGGAATACCGAAAGGTTGGAATTTCTATCGCATAGCGCCTTACAAAAAGAATACGGTATATCGCCTCGAAAACTATCAAGGTAAAACTGTACTGAGCGCTAATTCCAAAACATCTGCCTCGGGCCTGGCGGTAAAGTTGCGCCCAAGACAGGCGAATAATTTATGGCTACAGTGGGAGTGGAAAGCATTAAGTCCAATACCTGCAGCTGATAATTCCGATCGCTATAACGATGATGCACCTCTAAGAATCTTAGTGGCATTTGACGGTAATAAATCAAAATTGCCACTAAAGGAAAAGATGAACTTCGAGATGGCAAACCTCATCAGTGGTCAAGAAATGCCATATGCCACTTTGATGTATATCTGGTCTGGTAAATCACCAGTAGATACGATTATTAATAGTGCTCATACTTCCCGTATCAAAATGATAGTAGTTGATTCTGGCTGGAACAATTTGAATGAGTGGCATAAACATCAACGTGATCTAGCTGCTGATTACAAGCGAGCCTATGGAGAAGCTCCAGGCGAAGTGATTGGCATTGCTTTATTAACGGATACTGACAATACAAAATCAGAAACGCGCGCTATCTATGGCGATATTGAGTTGATCCGCAAGAATTCAAAATAAAGCATGCTTAGGAGTGGGATGGACGCCAGCGTTTTAGTAAAAGGGCATTACTTAATACGCAAAAACTCGATAGTGCCATGGCGCTACCAGCCAGCATTGGTGAGAGATAGCCTAGAGCAGCGAGTGGTATTCCCGTGCAATTAAAGATAAAAGCCCAGAATAAATTTTGTTGAATTTTTCTCCAGGTTCTCTTGGAGATATCAATTGCGTCAGCGACTAAAGTGGGATCTCCCCTCATCAAAGTAATGCCTGCGGCCTGCATTGCGACATCCGTGCCTGTAGACATAGCCATACCAACATCAGCAGTAGCAAGCGCGGGCGCATCGTTGACACCATCACCCACCATCGCAACCCATTGTCGCTTATCGGTACCTTTAGATGATTGCAGATCACGAATAACATCTGCTTTACTATTTGGCATGATTTGTGCAAAAACTTCATTAATGCCGATAGCATTGCCAACCCGATTAGCTGCTGCAGTATTGTCGCCAGAGAGCATCACAGTTCGAATGTGTAGCTGATGCAAAGCAGTAATGGCCTCTAGAGCATTACTCTTTAGTTCATCACCGAAGGCAATGATTGCTATTGGCGATGAGGTTTCTTGATTCATCAAAACAGAAACGGTTTGCCCAGCATCAAAACATGCTTGCGCTTTTTGCA
>Ga0208496_1000085_pt1 | contig 30282 bp, 37 predicted proteins | sample CryBogmetaGMA2M_FD_184552 | JGI IMG/M metagenome (GOLD analysis project Ga0208496, IMG submission 184552) | Freshwater microbial communities from Crystal Bog, Wisconsin, USA - MA2M (SPAdes) | ecosystem: Environmental > Aquatic > Freshwater > Lake | place: Crystal Bog, Wisconsin, USA | collected... | reverse complement strand
GCCCGCTTTGCAGATGGCGTAATAAAAAGAATTATTAAAACACTTTACGGACGCTAACTTGTTTTGGCTTAAAATTTAATAACGCGGCGCATTTCGTGAACGTTGCACTCTTGGCTGTCTTTTATCTTTTCGCTCCCAACACGGTGTGTGCCAATGTCGACGTGTCTCAAGATCTTCATGAATCCACGCAACGATATGTGGTGTTGCGGTAGGAATCAATTGATCACATCCCGGACAGCGATAGGGTTTTGAAGAACTAGAACCAGTTATCCGGCGAACCCGATAAATTCCCTCGTCGTGTTCTTCAATCGCTTCAAAAGATTGACCCAATTCGCGTTCAGGCTGATTTCCCTTCGAACGTTTTGGGTGATTTCTACGGGGGCTCACGCTCATATTCTCCCATTTATTTGGTACTTGATTCGCCCATCGCCACTCTTTACGGCAAGATTTACCTCATGAGCGCTTCAGCAATTTCCATTAAGGGGCTAACAAAGAAATATGACGGCAAGTTTGCCGTTGCAGGCATTGACCTAGAGGTTTCCTACGGTGAGATTTTTGCAATCCTCGGCCCAAACGGAGCTGGAAAAACAACAACAGTTGAAATTCTTGAAGGGTACCGGTTTCGTGATAGCGGTGAAGTAATCGTTCTCGGTGATGATCCACAAGCCCTTGGTGATAAGACCTACACGTGGCGTGAGCGCATTGGGATTGTCCTGCAAAGCTCAGCAGACGCTGGTGATCTCTCGGTGAGAGAGACTGTGCATCATTTTGCAAAGTATTACCCAAATCCAAAAGATCCTGAAAGTGTGATCTCTTTGACTGGTCTTGCCGAGAAGGCTGATGACAAAATTCGTAATCTTTCTGGCGGTCAACGCCGAAGACTTGATGTTGCACTTGGAATTATTGGGTCTCCAGAACTTCTCTTCTTAGATGAGCCCACTACGGGATTTGACCCAGAAGCAAGGCGCGCATTTTGGGAGTTAATTAAGACTTTGCGAGATGAAGGAACAACAATTTTGCTGACAACTCATTACCTAGATGAAGCAGAGGCACTTGCCGATCGAGTTGCTGTCATTGCGGATGGAAAAATAGTTGAGATTTCACCTCCCGAAACCCTTGGTGGTCGTCATTTAGCTCAAGCACGGATTTCGTGGGTTGAAGGCGGCAAACAGCACGAAAGATTTACATCCACTCCAACTTCCGATGTTGCAACAATCGCATCGCGAATGGGAGGTGAGGTCCCAGAACTCCAAGTAATTAGACCAAGCCTCGAGGATATTTACCTCCAGATGATTGGACAGTCAAAATGAAAGTCCTTCGATTAGGCCTTCTGAGAGGACGCTTGGAGATTAAACAATTCCTTCGTCAGCGTGAATCAGTTGTCTTTACGATTTTCTTTCCTGTAATGCTTCTCTTCATCTTTGGCTCCGTATTTAAGAATACAATCGCACCTGGCGTTACCTTTAGCCAATATTTCGTTGCCGGCATGATTGCAACCGGATTGGTCAACTCTGGTTTCCAACAATTGGCAATCACAATTCCTATGGAACGAGACTTTGGAACCTTAAAGAGACTTCATGGAACGCCAATGTCGCCTGCTTCATACTTCATCGGCAAAGCCATACTTGTAACCGTTTCCACAGTCGTACAGATTGCACTTTTAATGGGCTTTGGCGCAGCAATGTTTGGCCTAGATATGCCGACGAGTGCTGCAAAATGGCTTCGCTTTGCTTGGCTCATCGTTGTGGGAAGTGCATGCACGACGGCGCTTGGAATTGCATTCTCGACAGTTCCAAAGAGTGGGCGTGGAGCGTCCGCTGTCGTCTCTCCAATCGTTATCATTTTGCAGTTCTTCAGTGGAGTCTTTTTTGTTTTCACACAACTGCCAAAGTGGATGCAAGATTTTGCGGCAATTTTTCCCTTGAAGTGGCTTACCCAGGGAATGCGATCAGTCTTTCTCCCAGATAGTTTCATTCAGCAAGAAGTAGCTAAGTCCTGGGAAGTTGGGAGGACTGCAATAGTTCTTGTTGTCTGGACCATCATTGGTATTGCCGTCTCCGTAAAGAAATTTAAGTGGTCAAATTCGTGAAGAAACTTGTAGTTGCGCTCGTTATTCTTGGGCTAACAGCTCCTTCTTCCTTCGGAGCGACGGCAAAGCCAGTTCCTAAAGCCACGGCAAAGGCAACGGTTTCTAAGAAGACAGTCGCCAAGAAGCCAGTGGTAAAACGTAAGGTTTACGTACGTAAGAGAGTTACGCCAACTCCGTCGCCTAAGCCTGTTTGGCCACCTAAAGGATTTAAAGAAAATGACGGTGTCTTTGCGCGAATACCAAGTGGCGCAGAATTAGTGGGGCTTCTATCCTCCAAGAAGACACTCGCAAAAACAGTGGCAGCATGCGAAGCCAGTGCATGTGGGGCCGTGTACATAGCCTCGGCTACTGATTGCGCTTGGTGGGAAGTAAGTGCCACCGTTTTTGGACCAAGTTATGCTGATGTCACTTCATACATCCCATTTGGAAATCTGCGCATACTTCTCGGCGGTACTTCTGCCCACACTGTTACACCGGTCTTTCTCGTAAGCACCGAACCTTTGATTCCAAATGAAGATCTGATCCTGCAAACAATTGGGATAAAAAAAGATAAGTTTTACAGTCTCGTCGCATCGGGTCAAAGTCTTCGCCAAATAGCAGGCACGAAAATTAACTCAGTCGTAAGCGCAATAACAGGCGCAGAACGAAAAGATATTGAGTCAAGGCTCGCCGCAAATACAATTTCTGAAACGCAATCCCAGGCAGAACTTGATGAGTTGCCGGCTCGAGTTTCTAACGAATTAACTTCCTATAACTTAAATGTAGGAGCAATTAATGTGAAATGCTGGCTTAGCTCGCCTGTCGAAAGCGTTCCCAGCAATATTTATACGCCTGCTTTAAGTCGTTAGCGGTTAGCTCCAGGAACCCAAAGAACGTCGCCTTGATCCTTATTTGCAACTCTAGCCAAAACAAATAACAGATCTGAAAGTCTGTTGAGATATTTTGCTGTGAGTGGATTTACTCCTCCACCGAACGAATGAATAGCGCTCCATGTTGCACGTTCAGCACGTCTTACAACTGTTCTAGATGTGTGAAGAAGAGCCGCAGCAGGAGTGCCTGAAGGCAGAACAAAGGAACGAAGTTCAGCTAAGCCAGCGTTGTATTTATCAATGTGTTCTTCAAGATAGATTACTTGTGATTCCAAAACACGTAGAGGTTCGATCTTTGGATCATCGATAACTGGAGTGCAAAGGTCTGCTCCAACATCGAAAAGATCATTTTGAATTCGAACCAGAAGTGAAGTGATGGCTTCATCTAAAATCCCGCCAAGAGCAAGCACCACTCCAAGAGATGAATTTGCTTCATCAACTGTTGCATATGCCTCTAGGCGAGGATCATTCTTCGATGTACGACTCATATCCCCCAAAGAGGTCGTGCCGTCATCGCCTGTTTTTGTATAAATACGCGTCAAATTAACCATGGGGTGGAGCCTAATAGAGCCGTTAAGATGTGACCACTCGAGATTCGGCTTAATGGGATGTACAGAGAAAGGTTGGGTATCAAAAAATGGAAGGCTCGAAGTCATTTCAGATCACCGGCCCGGCCCGCCTTCAGGGCTCTGTAACCCTTTCTGGTGCAAAGAATTCAGCCCTAAAATTGATGGCTGCGGCGCTTCTCGCGGCAGGCAAGACAACCCTTCAAAATGTCCCAGCTATAGCTGACGTAGAGATAATGGCAGACCTTCTACGAAGCCTGGGCTGCGTGGTTGATTACGAGAGTTCAAGCCAAACTCTCACCATTGATGTTCCCGAGATTCCAGGTCATCGCGCTGAATACAATCTCGTTCGTAAATTGCGCGCATCGATTAACGTACTTGGCCCGCTTCTCACTCGACTTGGTAGCGCAGAAGTGGCACTTCCTGGTGGAGATGCCATTGGATCAAGAGGTTTGGATTTTCATATCAAAGGTTTGACAGACTTAGGCGCGGAGGCACATTCAGAACATGGCTATGTAATTGCAACCGCGAGGGATGGGCTAAAAGGTGCACCTATTTCCTTAAGCTTCCCAAGTGTTGGTGCGACCGAAAATATTATGACGGCAGCTGTATTAGCAAAAGGTGTCACAACAATAGACAACGCGGCGCGCGAACCAGATGTTGTAGACCTCGGAGAATTTCTCATTGCGATGGGAGCAAAGATTGAAGGACTTGGTTCTTCGCTCATCACAATTACTGGTGTTTCGAAACTACATCCGACAACCCACGCAACTCTGCCTGATCGTATAGTTGCCGGAACATGGGCATTTGCAGCGGCTATGACTCAGGGCGATATAACAATCGTTGGCGGACGGGAAGCTCATCTAGAAATTCCTTTAGATAAATTGGTGCAAGCAGGGGCAGTCATAACAACTACCTCCGATGGCTTTCGAGTCAAAATGGATCAACGTCCAAAGGCCATCGATATTGTCACTCTCCCATATCCAGGCTTTCCGACAGATTTACAACCTATGGCAATTTGCATGAACGCTATTGCAGAAGGACATTCGATGGTTACAGAAAATGTCTTCGAAGGTCGCTTCATGTTTGTTAATGAATTAAAGCGTTTAGGCGCAAATATCACTGTTGATGGTCATCACGCTGCAATTAATGGAATTCCCCTATTGTCGGGGGCACCTGTGGTTGCAACGGATATTCGTGCGGGCGCTGGACTGGTTTTAGCAGGACTCGTAAGCGAGGGAATTACCATTGTCGAAGATGGTTATCACGTTGATCGTGGATATACCCACTTTGCAGAAAACCTCAGGGCCTTAGGCGCGCAGGTTGTAAGAATCTAAAAAAATATTAGTGATTGAGGAAGGCAATAATAATTGCAGCCAAACCAATGCCTGCCCACAACCTTGCCGAATAGGACTTATCTAGTTGCCTACGTCCAGCTGAAATCAAAGTCAATAACAACAAAATAATCCCTGGAGTCACTATCAATAAGCTGTAAAAGACCACATGTGGTTGTGCCCTTTGATAATCCCAATTAAGCAGACCGATTGCGATAAGGGAATAAGCCCACATACGAAAATTATTCAATGAAATTTCCTCCTGTATTAAATAGGTTTTGCCTAAATAAAAAATGGGGGCAGTATCAACTGCCCCCATTTTTCAATTTACTTAATGTGAATCAGCCATGCCTTCAGCAGCAGACTTCATACGAGCGATCTTGTAAATTGTTAGGCCAAATACGCACTTTGCAAGTACGTCTGCAACCGTGTAACCAATTTGACGATCGGTGAAGAGACTTGCCATTTGGTTTGCACTTGGGTTCTTAACCAAGATTGGAATGAGGTAAGAGATTGGATACACGCCCCATGTAGCAATGAGGAGCAAGCGAAGACGGCCGACTGTTGCAGCAACGCCCTCTGGTTGGCGATCCAATGACTTGCCAAGTTCAACAAATAGAACATAAAGGATATAGAGGAATGGAATTGTTGAAAGAATTCCCCATAGAACCTTTGTTCCGTTGTTTGATGAAATTTCGCCAGGGTATCCAAGGATAATCATGGCAGCTGAAGCTGGCACAAGACGAGAAATCAAAGACTTTGATGCTTCCTTTGCAATTGCAAGCACTGCAATTACTTCAACTAGAAGTAGTGGAACTGTGAGAATCCAATCCACATAACGGTATGCCTCGTTGAAAGCACCTTGTTGAGTTCCAATTGTTACAGCATTTGCTTTTGAAGCTTCATTAAATGAATTGAAGATTCGGAAATAGTGGTAACCAGCAATAAAGGTAACCATGGATGACATAACAAGAGCATTACGATATTTAGGAAGTACACGCGACTGCCCAACTAGCGTAAAGACTGTGCATGCCAACATTGAGATGAGACCAAAGGAGAAGATGTTAAATAACGAACTCCACTGGCCGTTTGAAAGTTGAAGCATATTTTTGATCCTCCGTGAGTAAGAATTTTGCGTGATCAGGTCTGCTACCTGGAACAAAATTGCTAGTAAAATTGTCCTAAACTAATGGTCCAAAAGGAAGCATCTCCGAGGCTTTTCTTAAAAAAGTTCGGGAAATCCCCCTGAATTAACGCTCAAAAACCAAAAAATCGAGCCCATCTGCCCCGTATGTACGTCCGGGGGTTTCTTTATTCGGCGGACTGGCCCAAGACTGAAACACGATTTTGCGAGACCGAAAGAAAGCCACCGTTTATTGTGAATTGAAGGCTCTCACCCCCGACTACCTTGATATCAACTTTTCCATCTACCAAGACGCCAACAAGTGGCGCATGACCAGGCAAAATACCGATATCACCTTCGAGTGTACGTGCTGAAACCATCGTTGCTTCACCAGACCAGACGCGCTTGTCTGGTGATACAACTTCAACGGTCAAACTTGAAGTGGTCATTAAGTTTAAGCCTTAGCCAATTCAGCAGCTCGGCGTTCTACATCTTCTAGGCCACCACACATAAAGAACGCTTGTTCTGGAACATGGTCATACTTACCATCGGCAAGTGCTTCGAATGCTTCGATTGTCTCTGATAGAGGAACGAATGAACCTTCGATACCTGTAAAGACCTTCGCAACGAATGTGTTCTGTGAAAGGAAGCGCTGGATACGGCGTGCGCGACCAACCAAGATGCGATCTTCTTCCGATAGTTCATCGATACCCAAGATAGCGATGATGTCCTGAAGATCCTTATAGCGCTGCAAGATTTGCTTTACGCGGTTTGCAACTCGGAAGTGGTGCTCACCGATGTAGCGAGGATCCAAGATGCGTGATGTTGAGTCAAGTGGATCCACAGCAGGATAAATACCAAGTTCAGAAATTGGACGAGACAGCACTGTTGTTGCATCCAAGTGGGCAAAGGTTGTGTGAGGAGCTGGGTCGGTGATGTCATCGGCAGGAACATAAATTGCCTGCATAGATGTAATCGAGTGACCACGAGTAGAAGTAATACGCTCCTGCAATTGACCCATTTCATCAGCAAGCGTTGGCTGGTAGCCCACAGCTGATGGCATACGTCCTAGAAGCGTTGATACTTCAGAACCTGCTTGAGTAAAGCGGAAAATATTGTCGATGAAAAGAAGCACATCTTGCTTCTGCACATCGCGGAAGTATTCAGCCATTGTGAGAGCTGAAAGAGCAACGCGAAGACGCGTGCCAGGTGGCTCATCCATCTGACCGAAGACCAATGCGGTCTTGTTAATAACGCCTGTTTCCGTCATTTCAAGGAATAGGTCGTTTCCTTCACGCGTACGCTCGCCGACACCGGCGAATACAGACACACCGCCGAAGTTTTCAGCTACGCGATAAATCATTTCCTGAATCAATACAGTCTTACCCACACCAGCGCCTCCGAAGAGACCGATTTTTCCGCCGCGAACATACGGTGTCAGAAGATCGATAACTTTGATACCTGTTTCAAACATCTCAGTCTTTGACTCAAGTTGATCGAAAGCAGGGGCGGTACGGTGGATTGGCCAACGCTCTTTGATATCAAGTGAGGCTGTTGGTACATCCATTGACTCGCCAAGGGTATTAAAGACGTGACCTTTTGTGACGTCGCCGACTGGAACTGAAATAGGTGAACCTGTATCGCGCACTTCAGAACCACGGACCATGCCGTCGGTAGGTTGCATCGAGATCGCACGCACAAGGTTGTCGCCAATGTGTTGTGCTACTTCGAGTGTCAACAAGCGACTCTGACCTGAGAGCAAGACATCCACATGGAGGGCGTTAAAGATCGCTGGCATCGCATCAGATGGGAATTCAATATCCACCACCGGACCGATTACGCGAGCAACTCGTCCATTCTTCGTCGCTTCAGTAGTTTGACTCATTATTCGCTCCCTGCGCTAGCTGAGGCAAGCGCATCTGCGCCGCCAACAATTTCACTTATCTCTTGTGTAATTTCTGCCTGACGAGCTGCGTTAGCAAGTCGGGTCAAAGATTTAATTAACTCATCAGCATTATCTGTAGCTGACTTCATCGCACGGCGACGAGCTGCATGCTCCGAGGCTGCCGATTGCAACATCGCGTTGAATACTCGAGCCTCAACATAACGAGGTAACAAAGAGTTCAGCACCTCGGTTGGGTTGGGTTCGAATTCATATTCTGGAAGTAGGCCATCTGGCTTTACTACCCCATCAAGAACCATCGGCAACATGCGTGCTGCAATTGGTTGTTGAGTAATCATCGACTTGAAAGTTGTATAAACGATATGGATTTCGTCAGAATCTCCAAGAAATTCTTGAGCAAGTGCGAAAGAAACTTCTTTGGCATTCTCAAATGTTGGGTTATCGGAGAAACCAGTCCAAGATCCAGCAACTGCGCGGTTACGGAATTTATAGAAATTCACTGCCTTACGCCCCACCAAATATGTACGGACATCAAGTCCACGCTCTTTAAGTGAAGCAATCAAAAGATCGCCCTCTTTAATTGCGGCATTTGAGTAAGCACCAGCCATACCTCTATCAGCTGCGATGATCAGAACCGATGCGCGTCCAGCATTAACATGTTGAGCAGTAAGCGGGTGATCTGTATTGGAATAGGTAGCAATGGCTGCCACTGCATTCGTAATTTCATTTGCATACGGAGACGAAGCAGCCACACGCTGCTGCGCCTTAACGATTCGAGAAGCAGAAATTAGCTCCATCGCTTTCGTAATTTTCTTTGTCGCCTTAACGGAACGCATCCGTCGGCGATAAATCCGTAGTTGTGCACCCATGAGTTAGTTCTTCACCTCAGTAGATTTAAACTGCCCTTTAAATACTGTAACGGCCTCTTCAAGTGCTGAAACAGTATCGTCGGTGAGTTCACGGGTGTTGGAAATGACATCCATGATTGATGAACGCTCACGAGCAACAAAATCTAAGAACTCAGCTTCAAAGCGGCGGATGTCAGCAACAGGAATCGAATCCATCTTGCCAGTTGTTCCAGCCCAGATTGAAACAGCCATGCGCTCTACTGAATAAGGGCTGTATTGACCCTGCTTCAATAGTTCAACCATGCGAGCTCCGCGCTCAAGTTGTGCCTTTGATGCTGCATCAAGATCAGAACCGAAAGCTGCGAATGCTTCGAGCTCGCGATATTGCGCAAGGTCAAGGCGCAAACGTCCAGCAATCTTCTTGATTGCCTTTGTCTGAGCAGATCCGCCTACGCGAGAAACAGAGATACCTACGTTAATCGCCGGACGAACGCCCGCATTAAAGAGATCTGTTTCAAGGAAGCACTGGCCATCAGTGATAGAAATAACGTTTGTAGGAATAAACGCTGAGACGTCATTTCCCTTTGTTTCGATGATTGGCAGGCCAGTCATGGAACCGCCACCGAGTTCATCTGAAAGCTTTGCGCAACGCTCGAGCAAACGTGAGTGTAAGTAGAAAACGTCTCCTGGATACGCTTCGCGACCCGGTGGGCGACGAAGCAAAAGTGATACGGAGCGATAAGCCTCTGCTTGCTTGGAGAGATCATCAAAAATAATGAGAACGTGTTGTCCGGCGTACATCCAATGCTGCCCAATTGCAGAACCTGTGTATGGTGCTAGATATTTGAAACCAGCTGGGTCAGATGCAGGAGATGCAACGATTGTTGTGTATTCCATAGCGCCAGCTTCTTCAAGCGCGCCTTTAACTGAAGCGATTGTTGAACCCTTTTGACCGATAGCTACATAAATACATTTAACTTGCTTCTTTGGATCCCCGCTCTTCCAGTTTTCTTTCTGGTTGATGATGGTATCGATTGCAATTGCAGTCTTACCTGTCTGGCGGTCACCAATGATGAGCTGGCGCTGTCCGCGACCTATCGCTGTCATGGTGTCGATAGCTTTAATACCTGTGAGCATTGGCTCTTTGACTGGTTGGCGCTGAACTACAGAAGGAGCCTGAAGTTCAAGTGCACGAGTAGCTTCAGCGACGATTTCACCCTTGCCGTCGATTGGGCGGCCAAGTGGATCTACAACGCGACCAAGGAAACCATCTCCGACTGGTACTGAGAGAATTTCACCAGTCCGTCGAACGGTTGTTCCTTCTTCAATTCCGGTGAATTCACCCAAAATAACGACACCGATTTCACGGACGTCTAGGTTCAAAGCCAAACCAAGAGTTCCGTTTTCAAACTTTAAAAGTTCGTTAGTCATGGTTGAAGGCAGACCCTCAACGCGCGCAATACCATCGCCTGCTTCGGTGACTATACCGATTTCATCGCGAGCTGCAGCGCCTGGGTTATATGACGCAACGTGCTTTGCAAGCGCATCACGAATATCTTCAGGGCGGATTGTTGTCTCCGACATTTGTACTCCCTCGATCCTCTAACTGGTCTTTACTGGGTGATTAGTAAAGAATTCTTAAACTGCGAGCGCTCTGCCCGCTTCTGCCAAACGATTACTGATGGTTCCGTCGATGACTTCATCATCAAATCGGACTTCGATGCCACCGATAACGCTGGCATCAATTTCAACTGAAACGTGAACTGGTTGGCCCATCTGCTTTGTGAGAGTTGAAGCCAACTTCTCGCGTTGTGCAGTGGTTAGTTCAACTCTGCTTCGCACAACCGCACGGAGGCGGGAATGACGTGCAGTAACCCCGTGAATGAAGGCAAGGAGCGCTAGCTCAATGCTTCGACGCTGGAGTACGCGCACGAGCTGTTCTAACAAGCGAACTGATGATGGCTTGTACTTACCACCAAAAATTGTCTTGATCAGTTCAGCTTTGTGATCTCCAGAATCTAGTGAGCTATTGAGCACCTGGCGGAGGTCATTGTTTGCAACCAAGACTTTAGAGAAAGCAAAAAGTTCCTCTTCAACTTGGTCGAGTTGATCTTCAGTGTTCGCTGCCGTTGCTTCTGCTTCTACAGCTAATTGTTCAATTGCATGAACGATATCTGAGGTGCGTGACCAACGAAGTGCGACAAGTTGAACAACCAAGTCCAACGTCGACTTTGATAGCGATGAACCAAATACATCCGTGACAAGAGCTGTCTTAGCCACATGGTCGCGTGCTGGATCAGTGACTGCGCGGCGAAGCGCGCCTGATGATTGAAGAGCAAGTAATACATTGAACAGTTCTGCAGAAACTACCGTGCACTCAGCAGATGAAACGCCCTTGAGCTTTCCATCAAGTACAACGCGAATCGCCGATAGCGATTGACGAGAGTTTCCACCAAGGTTCAACATTTTTAGTTGCGTCCCTTTTCTGTAGCAAGATCCTCAAGGAAGCGATCGACAACACGAGATTGACGAGCCTGGTCTTCTAGAGCTTCCCCAACGATTTTGGATGCAAGATCTGTTGCAAGCGAACCAACTTCAAGACGAAGTGAGGTGATCGCTGCCTGACGCTCAGCTTCAATTGAAGCGTGAGCCTGTGCTGTGATGCGAGCAGCTTCTTCTTGCGCACGTGAGCGTAAATCTTCGATGATTGCTGCGCCTTGAACGCGCGCCTCTTCACGAATCTTTGTAGCTTCTCCGCGAGCATCCGCAAGTTGCGCTGTGTATGACTGCAACGCCTCTGCTGCTTCTGCTTGCGCGCGCTCTGCCTTTTCAATGCCACCCTGAATTGCTTCGGTGCGAGCTGCGAATGCTTTTTCAAACATTGGCACAACTGCCCTGCGAAGGACAAGGAAGAGCAAAGTGAAGGCGATGAAACCAACGATTAATTCAGCGGTGTGCGGAATTAATGGATTGGCTGCTGCTTCAGCTGCAAACCTAGTTTTCACTCAAATCTCCTAATTATTAGCTAGTACGAAATAACTCGGGATTAGAGAACGAATGCGAGAACGAGACCGAACAGAGCAAGTGCTTCAGCAAGTGCGAATCCGAGGAACGCGATTGGCTGTAGAACGCTACGAGCTTCTGGCTGACGAGCAACGCCGTTGATGTATGCAGCGAAGATCAAGCCTGTTGCAATAGCAGGTCCGATAGCTGATAGGCCATAACCGACCAGGTTGAGTGTGCCTTTCATTGTGGTGCCTTTCTGTAGATGGTGCTTTGGGTTTTGTTCGTGTTAGTGCTCGTCTGACAGCGCGCCAGCAATGTAGAGCGCTGATAGAAGAGTAAAGATGTAAGCCTGCAAGCACTGAACCATGAATTCAAAGAATGTCATGACAATGCCAAGGGTGAATGAGAACGGAGCAACGAGCTTGAGTCCAATGACACCCTTAATGAGGTGATCTCCGCCCATAATGAAAACGAGAAGTAGCAAATGGCCCGCAAACATATTTGCAAATAAACGAAGCGAAAGTGTCAGTGGGCGTACTAAGAAGAATGTAGCAATTTCAATTGGAGTGAGTAGAACATATACGGCTTTTGGAACACCAGGCATAAACGCGATGCCCTTGAGGTAATGTCCTAGGCCTTGCTTTTTAATTCCAACCCAGTGAAATACGATGAATGGAAAAGCTGCCAAGACATATGGGAATGAAACGTGCGACATTGCAGGAAATTGCAAAAGTGGGACGATTCCAAAAATATTGTTGGTCAAAATAAATGTGAAGAGTGAGAAAAGCAAAGGAACAAAGCGCATGAATTCAGCGCCGATAATTTCTTTACCAAGATCGTTACGAACGAATCCGTAGATCAATTCACCAGCAAATTGAAGTTTTGTTGGGACCACGAGTGCTTTGCGGGATGCTGCAACAAAGAATACGGAAACTAGGATTACTGAGAGAAAAACTAGGAGTATCGGCTTAGTTGTAAATTCGCTATTTCCAAATGCGGGTGGGAGATTGAAGTCGGCAGTGCTAGGTGGGACGAAGCCCCCTTCAAAAGCAAAAGCGCGCACACAAACTCCTACGGAAGAGCCCAATTGAGGGTAAACGGGAAGACGGTTGAACCTTATTAGTTATTCAAGGAAAGTTGAAATCCAGAGGGCTGTGATGCCGGCTACTAGCTTCCTCAACTAAGAATTCATCATTGCTTAACGAAGCGGAGCCAGACCAGGTAGAGGGATGCCCCCATGCCCAAGAGGAACCCAACGAGCATGAACCAGTGATTGTGGTGAATAACCCAATGGTCAATTGCCGCCCCAATGCCGCCCCAGACCAATAGCCCTGAAAGCAGGTACCCGAAGATCGACCACATTGCACCTTCTTCGTTACTTCGTGCCATCTGAGCCTCCTGAAACGCCGCTATCTAAACCGCCTGCCTTGGAGGGTAATGGTAACCCCAAGCGGAGCTTCAGAAAGGCTCTAATCTCTCCGCCCAGCCAGGCCGCCGTAATTGCCAGAGCTGTCACGGCGAAGGCTGGTCGGTCCACGGAGTCAGGGGTTGTTGCCTTTGTGACTATTACCAAAAAGGCACCCATCACGAGGACTTTTGCAAAATATGAAAACATCGCCAGCGCCATTGTCGCAATCGGGTCAAGATTTTTGGAAAGCTGATTGATGATCAGATGGATTGAAAAGAAGATTATTACGGTGGCACTCGCCATGAGGGCGCCCCAAAGGCCAGATGTGTGTCGAATTAAATCAGAACCAACTAAACAGATAATTGCCACAATAACTGAGGGGATAACGGCGCCTTTCCACATGGCAGTTGCAGATTGGTCAGATTCAGACATTTTCGAGCACCTGATTTCTTCTTAGAGTGTCGCCAATCATGGCAAGTGAAATTAAAAGCATAAAGAGCGCCACGACGGTTGCAATCCAAAGCGGTGCGAATGCAGCGATAACCGTGGGGATGGCAAACATCGCTGTCCATATATACAAAATAAATGTTGTGCGCCTATGCGAGTTACCCATTGATAGGAGTCGGTGATGAAGGTGCTCTCGGTCAGCAGCAAAAGGTGAGCGGCCAGCACGGAGGCGGCGCACAATTGCCATTCCAAGATCGATCAGCGGAATTGCAAGAATTGTAAATGGCAGTAAAAGTGGCAAGAAAGTACTTCGTGAATTTGACTGTGAAATAGCATTTAAATCAATTTGGCCCGTCAAAGTAATTGCACTTGATGCGAGTAAGAGGCCTAGGAGCATGGCGCCCGAATCTCCCATAAAAATCTTGGCTGGGTGAAAATTGTGCGGCAAGAACCCAATGCAAATTCCAACCAAGACAGCAGTAATGAGTGATGGGGCGCCGGCGCGATTAAATCCATTCACAACTGCGAGTATGTAGGAAAAGATAAAGAAGGCCGTGCCGCAGATTGCAACGATGCCGGTAGCAAGCCCATCAAGTCCATCTACGAAATTAACGGCATTAATGACCAACATTACAAAGATAACGGTAAGAACTTGCCCCAGCGCTGGCGGCAAAGTCAAAATTCCATTAATCGGGAGCCAGAGAATCTGCACCCCATGTAGCAGAAGAATTCCTGCTGCAAGTGCTTGTCCCGCCGACTTTGTTACGGCATCCAAATCAAAGCGGTCATCTAGTGCGCCGAGTAACATGATGAACGTACCGGCCAAGAAAATTCCCTGAGCTTCTCTTCCAAATGATTTACTGACGAGTGGAAGATGACTCACGACAATCATCGTCACTGACATCGCTGCCCACATCGCAATTCCGCCCCATCGCGGGGTTGGAGATTTATGAATATCTCTCTCTCGAATACTGATGAACGCCCCAGTTTGCATAGCAAAGCGTGCAACCCATGGAGTTATCAGGAAACAGAGCGTTGCCGCAAAACTAGCGGTGAGAAGATATTCGCGCATCTACCTGAAATTTATGAGTGAGGATAAACAGGGAATTTTGAGGTAAGCGCGTGAACATCTGCGCGAATTGCAGCTGCCTTTGATTCATCCGCGCCATCTTTGATTGCGCGAGAAATTAGTGAGGCAATCTGCTGCATCTCAGGCACACCCATACCTTGAGTTGTTGTGGCAGCCGTTCCAACACGAATACCGCTTGTAACAGCGGCGGTTTCTGGATCGAATGGAATCGAATTCTTATTTAACGTTATTCCTGAAAGTCCGCAACGCTCATCAGCAACTTTTCCATTAATTCCAGTTCCACGAATATCCATCAGTGCAAGGTGAGTTTGCGTTCCACCTGAAACGGCTCGCATACCCTCGCTTTCAAGTGAAGCTGCCAGTGCTTGTGCATTCTCAATAACTTTCTTTGCATAAGCCTGATATGCGGGTTGGGCTGCTTCCTTCAATGCAATCGCTTTTCCAGCCACAGCGCTCATGATTGGACCGCCTTGCATTCCTGGGAAAACTGCTTTGTCTAAGGCTGCTGCATGCTCTGCCTTTGAAACAATCATTCCACCTCTCGGTCCGCGCAATACTTTGTGCGTCGTGAATGAAACGACGTCAGCAAACGGAACTGGTGAAGGGATAGCTTTTCCAGCAACTAAACCAATGAAGTGAGCGGCATCCACCCACATTATTGCTCCCACTTCGTCACAAATCTTTCGTACTGTCTCAAAATCAATCAGGCTTGGATACGCTGTTGCGCCGGTACAAATCATCTTTGGTTTGTGCTCGATGGCCAAATCTCGAAGTTCGTCATAATCAATTAATTCATTATCTTTGCGGACGCCATAGGAAACAATGTTGTACCACTTGCCTGAAAAGTTAACTTTGGCACCGTGGGTTAAGTGACCACCATGTGGCAATGACATTGCAAGAACGGTATCGCCAGGATTTGTAAATGCTTTATAGACGGCCACGTTCGCACTCGCTCCTGAGTGTGGCTGCAAGTTTGCATGTTCGGCGCCAAAGAGAGCCTTTGCGCGTTCGATCCCAATCGTTTCCACTTTATCAACTTCTTCACACCCACCGTAATAACGCTTTCCTGGATAGCCTTCTGCGTATTTATTAGAAAGGGTTGAACCAAGCGCAGTGAGAACGGCAGAGGATGTGAAGTTCTCGCTCGCAATAAGCTGGAGATTTTTGCGTTGGCGATCAAGCTCGGTCAATAAGAGAGCTGCGATATCTGGATCTTGTGAATTTAGTGCATCGAAATCTGGACCGAAGAAAGTTGTCATGGGGCAAGCCTAGAGCGTGCCGTGAGAAATGCCAGAAACAACCCCTTCGAGTTGGGCAAATGAGATATCTCCCTCACGGACCATCTCCAATCCTGAGATTCCATTTCGAACAATTGTCGAGGTCCCTGCCTGTGCAATTGGCCCCTCATCGACGTAAATACCGACATCACTTGGGAGAGCGGGTACGTAGTTAATATCCAAAGTTGGTGGCCTTCCAGCCACCGACGCCGATGCGGCGGCCAAGGGCCCACTTTCGCTGAGCACTTCTAATAGAAATTTGTTCGTGGGAATTCGAAGAGCAAATTCATCAAGCGCTCCCTCGTCACCAAGATCCCAACTCAATCCGCGTTGTGGCGCGAGAAGCAATGTGAGTTGGCCTGGCCAAAATTTTTCAGCGACTATTTTCACATCACTTTCCAGATTGCGAGCTACGCCAAGGGCTGTCGAAAGAGATCCGACAAGAATTTGGCATGCAGTTCCGGTCTCTGTTTTTCTAATTGCGTGAATTCGCTCAACTGCGACCGAATTAAAAGCATCCGCAACATAGATGTATCCATTTTCTGAAGCTAGGACTGCGACAGAACCCGCTTTGATGCTCCGAAGAACTGCATCCTTCGTCGCATCCCGTTCCTCAGAATCTAGTGTCAAGAAAACGCTCACGTGATTACCCTAGCTCTTCCAGTTTACGTGAGATAGAACCATCGACAAATGCGTGAATGATTGTTCCATCTTCTGAATATGACTCGGAAATGATTTCGCCCCGCTCGTGTATGGCTGAAACCAGATCACCACGACTAAATGGGATAGTAGCGGTAATTTCGATCCGTGGTTTTGGAAGCGAAGTTTCTATCGCTTTGAGCAGGGTATCTAGCCCGAAACCGGTTCGGGCTGAGAACGCGAAACTATTTTGCTCTTCTCGAAGCAATTGCATAAGTACCTCAGGTAGCGCAACATCGGCTTTATTTACTGCAATGATTTCCGGAATATCTCCGCCACCAATTTCATTAATCACTTCGCGAACGGCGCGAATTTGTCCTTGCGGATCTGAATCCGAACCATCCACAACATGCACTATCAAGTCAGATTGAGAAACCTCTTCAAGGGTTGACTTAAAAGCTTCAACTAATTGATGCGGTAAGTGCCTAACAAAACCGACAGTGTCTGAAAGGGTGAATATTCGACCATCAGTTGTTGTTGCCTTGCGAACGGTTGGGTCAAGTGTCGCGAATAATGCATTTTCAACTAATACACCAGCATTTGTTAAACGATTCATAAGAGACGATTTTCCTGCGTTTGTATACCCAGCAATCGCAACGGATGGAATATTATTTCTGCGACGTTCTTGACGCATAGTGTCACGAGCTGTCTTCATCTCTTTTATTTCACGACGAAGTTTTGCCATCTTGTCATTGATACGGCGCCGATCAGTTTCAATCTTTGTTTCACCAGGACCGCGTCCCCCGATACCGCCTGCTTGACGCGAAAGTGAATCACCCCAACCACGAAGGCGTGGAAGGAGGTATGACATTTGTGCTAATTCAACTTGAGCTTTTCCTTCACGAGATTTAGCATGCTGCGCAAAAATATCTAAAATTAATGCAGTTCGATCAATTACCTTTACTTTAACTTTCTGTTCCAGAGTTCGAAGTTGCGCCGGAGATAATTCGCCATCGCAAACAACCGTGTCCGCACCCGTCGCTTGTACCGTCTGGCGGAGTTCCTCGACTTTACCTGAACCAATAAAAGTTGATGCATCAGGTTTATCACGGCGTTGAATTAATCCATCCATAACTTCAGATCCGGCAGTTTCAGCGAGAGCTGCCAATTCCTTTAATGAATTTTCTGCATCGCTCGCGGTGCCTTCTGTCCATACGCCGACTAACACAACCTTTTCCAATCGGAGTTGGCGATACTCGGCATCTGAAATATCTTGAAGTTCGGTTGAGAGCCCAGCTACACGTCGGAGCGCTTGGCGATCTTGCAAATCATGCTGCGAGCTTTCTGCATAGTTTGCATCACTTTCGGCGGCATCAAACTCTGCAGCAGCCATTGCCGATTCGCGAAGGAGTTGATCGATATCTAAATCGAGAGGTTCATCTTTCACAAATATTGACTCACATCGCGATCCTCGAGCAAGACTGCAGGGCCAATAAGTGTTGCGTTGTTGTGGCCATCTGTATCAACTACGAGTCGTCCACCTGGAGGATTAATAACCCAGTGCGATGGAAGTTTTTTGCCAAGCTTTAGCGTGGCAGCGAGCGCAACTGCGCACGTTCCAGTTCCACAGGATTGAGTTTCTCCGACACCGCGTTCATGTACTCGCATTGCAAGTTCACCATTCCCCAGGAGCTGAACAAATTCGACATTAACGCCCTCTGGGTATGCCTCCACTGGATCTACCTCTGGAGCAACAAATAACTCCCCTGCTTCTGCAAGGTCATCCACAAATACAACTGCGTGAGGATTGCCAACGTTTATATTGAAAGCAGGCCAGGATTTTCCATTCACCGTGACTGCAACCTCTGGGTACTCCTCATCAAGAACTGCGTGGCCCATGTTGACAGAGATGTCATCGTCAGCGGGAACAGCTAGATACCTCATGCCTGCTCTCGAGTTAATTCCAAATATTCCTTCGGGCTGATGGCCTCGTTCAACTAAGTAGCGCGCCATTACGCGAATCCCATTACCGCACATCTCTGCAAGTGAGCCGTCGGCATTTCGGTAATCCATAAACCACTTGCCATCGAGTTTGCCGATACGAATAAGGCCGTCAGCGCCGATCCCTGTTTGACGGTTGCAGATCTTCTTTACTTGCTCGGGAGTGATTTCCAGCTGGTTCTCCGGATCGAAAAGCAACACAAAATCGTTGTGTGTACCGTGGCCGTATGTTCCAATCATGATTTGATAATAGAGGTTAGAACGCGCTCTAGGAGCACAGTCGTGGATTCGGGTTTAAGCCACGTGATGCGCTCATCGCGAGTGAACCAGGTTTCCTGGCGACGGGCATATTGGCGGGTAGCAATTTTTGTTTCATTTTTTGGATCAGCGCTTAAACCGCTCTTTGCGGAGATGATCTGGGCATATCCCAAAGCCGCCTGCGCCGTTTTGCCTTCTAGAAGCCCTAACTCAATCAACTTATCAACCTCGGTTTCAAGACCTCTCTCCCACATTCTTTCAACACGTTTATCTATTCGCTCATCAAGGGCGGCGCGATCAAGTGCCAATCCAAATTGTTGCGCCTTTGGGTAGCGGGTCGAATCTTCGCGAGGAAGATTTGCCGTAAAAGGTTTGCCCGTAATTTCAATGACTTCCAGCGCGCGCACTACTCGTCGAACGTTCTCTTTTGGAATAGCCACTGCAGCTGCTGGGTCCAAAGTGGCAAGGCGGTTGTGAAGTGCCGCTGCGCCTATTCTCTCGGCTTCTTCTGTGAGCTTGGCTCTGACTTCTGGATCTGTCTCTGGAAAATTCAAATCATCCAAAATCGACTTGATGTAGAAACCTGTTCCCCCGACGATAACGACCGGCGTGGACGCTCCGAGTAGCTCATCGACTTTCGCACGGGCCAATTCCTGATAGAAAGCAACAGTTACATCAGTACTGACGTCAACAATGTCGAGAAGGTGGTGAGGTATGCCTTCACGTTCTTCTAAAGATAGCTTCGCGGTACCGATATCCATCCCGCGATAAAGTTGCATCGAATCTGCGTTAACAATTTCTGCGCCAATTTCTTTTGCGACTGCCACAGCCAAATCACTCTTACCTGTTGCAGTTGCACCACAGATTACGATCAAAGTCATGAGCCGTGAATTAATTTCAATTTCGCAAGAGATGGCATGCCAATCATGATTGGTTCAGGCCCAATTTCTGCCACGCGCGCTTCATGTGCATCTCCCCCGCGTGTGCGGCGGACAGAGCCAACTTCTCCTGCCACCATGAAATTAGGAGCTGCCTGCGTGATTATTCCGGTAACAATATCTCCGGGGCGAGCATCAACGCCTTCAGGTATATGAACTAAGCGAAAATCTGGTGTGCGGGTATCCCGGCTCTCTGTAACTAGGAGTTCATAACTCTTTCCAAGTGATGCGTCATTGATCTCTTCGGAAATACGTTGCTGCACAATATGCAAACGGCCATATCGATCGGCCATAGTGGCATCGTCAATTTGATTTGGCATTGTGGCCGCAGGTGTACCAGGGCGCTTTGAATATTGGAATGTATATGCCGCAGTAAAACGTGCCTCTTCAACCACTTCCAGGGTCTGCGCAAAATCTGATTCAGTTTCTCCTGGAAAGCCGACGATGATGTCCGTCGTAATTCCTGCTTCCGGAATTGCTTTTCGGACCCGCTCAATAATTCCCATGTATTTCTCTCGTCGATACGAGCGGCGCATTGTCTGAAGAATTTGATCAGATCCCGATTGCAAAGGCATGTGAAGATGTGGCATGACAGAGGGAGTCTCTGCCATAGCTGCGATGACATCATCGGTGAAATCACGAGGGTGAGGAGACATGAAACGAAGGCGTTCCAAACCATCCACGCTTCCTACTTGGCGAAGCAGAGTTGCAAAGCCGCCATTCTTGTATGCATTGACATTCTGCCCAAGCAAAGTAATTTCGACAACTCCCTGGTCGACAAGCGCACGCACTTCTTTCAAAATATCGTGTTCGTCGCGATCTTTCTCAACGCCGCGAAGCGCCGGAACAATGCAAAAAGTGCAGGTGTTATTGCAACCAACTGAGATTGAGACCCAAGCGCTAAAAGCTGAATGTCTTCTCGATGGCAGCGTTGAAGGGAAATGTTCAAGTGCTTCTTTAATTTCAACTTGAGATTCTTCTTCAATACGGGCGCGCTCAAGAAGCGCCGGCAAGGAACCAATGTTGTGCGTACCGAAGACCACATCAACATAAGGCGCACGTTTGATGATACTTTCCTGATCTTTTTGTGCCATGCAGCCACCGACAGCGATCTGAAAATTTCGATTCTGTTTTTTGATTGGAGCAAGAAAACTTAGACGTCCATAAAGCTTGTTATCAGCATTTTCGCGAACCGCGCATGTGTTGAATACGACAAGGTCTGGCTCAGTGCCTTCTATAGCTTGTGTGTATCCCGCATCCAAGAGGAGTCCAGCAATTCGCTCACTATCGTGAACGTTCATCTGGCAGCCGTAGGTTTCTACGACAAATGAGCGAGTGGACATACGCCAATCTTATTAGGAGTCTGCGCCCGTCAATTCACGAATGATGCGCGAGGTAAGGCCACCTGAGAACCCCTTGCGGGAAAGTGCGCCTGAAATTCGACTATAAATCTTTTCGGCTTCAAGATGTGAACAGGAGCGATATTTTCGCTCCGCCAGCGCATAGGCCAATTTATATTCACTTTCATCATCAATCTGCTCAATAACCTCATCAATGATCTCTTGAGAGACTCCCTTTGTGCGTAGCTCTTGAGAAATGATTCGCTTACTCATTTTCTTCTGGCGTTGACGAGATTCAGACCAAAGCTGGGCAAATTCCAAATCATTGATGAGTCCCTCGATCTCCAATTGATCAAGCACGTTTTCACAGGTTGAGATTTCGAAGTTTCGCTTGATCAAGTGGGCGCGGAGCTCGGTCCTGCTCCGAGCGCGAGGCCCGAGCGCATAAAGCGCTACGTTCATCGCGTCGGAGTAAGAATCCGAAGGTAGGTCTTGAGTTAGCTTCTCGCTTTTAGAAGTCGACATCTGCGCCGGCTTCATCAATCGCAGCGACAAGAGCTGGATCAACTGCAGTCGGTGCGTTCATTTCGCGAATCTGCTTTTCGATGTCATTTGCAAGGTCTGGATTGTCAATGAGGAATGAGCGAGCATTTTCTTTTCCTTGACCGAGCTGATCACCGTTGTAGGTGTACCAAGCACCAGACTTCTTAACAATTCCAAGCTCTACGCCGAGGTCAATGAGGGATCCTTCGCGCGAGATTCCAACACCATAAATAATGTCGAACTCTGCTTGCTTGAAAGGAGGCGCCATCTTGTTCTTAACAACTTTGACACGAGTACGGTTTCCGACAGCATCTGTTCCGTCTTTAAGGGTTTCAATACGACGAACATCAAGGCGAATAGATGCGTAGAACTTAAGCGCCTTACCGCCGGTTGTTGTTTCAGGTGTTCCAAAGAAGACACCGATCTTGTCACGCAACTGATTGATGAAGATTGCTGTTGTATTTGATTGGTGAAGTGCGCCAGTCATCTTGCGGAGCGCCTGTGACATCAAACGAGCTTGGAGACCCATGTGGGAATCGCCCATCTCGCCTTCGATTTCAGCACGAGGTGTAAGTGCTGCGACGGAGTCGACGACGACGATATCTAGCGCTCCAGAACGAACCAACATATCCATGATTTCTAGAGCTTGTTCACCAGTATCTGGTTGTGAAACTAGAAGCGCATCAATATCAACACCGAGCTTACGTGCGTACTCTGGATCGAGCGCGTGTTCTGCATCGATAAATGCAGCGATACCGCCAGCCTTCTGTGCATTTGCAATTGCATGCAAAGCAACAGTTGTTTTACCTGAAGATTCAGGTCCGTAAATTTCAACAATACGACCGCGTGGCAATCCACCGATTCCGAGCGCAACATCGAGCGCTACTGAACCAGTTGGAATAACTTCCATAATCTGTGGGCCGCGATCGCCCATCTTCATAACCGAACCCTTACCGAACTGACGCTCGATTTGGGATAGGGCACTATCAAGAGCTTTGGCGCGATCTAGCGACGCCTTATCTGTTTTTTCTGGCTTTTCAGCAGCCATTGTGTGAACCTTTCATCGTTCGTCTGGTTGGTTATTCACCAACGTCTCGGTCCAGAAGGTACGGAAGACCACCGACGGCCTAGGCGCTTGCCTGGCGGAAGTGTGGAACCGCTCTGGTTGGGTATATCCACGCCGGTTAGCGCGAATAGTGGAATACTACCGAACATCTGTTCGAATGAGCAAGACACGCTCAAGTGCTGGGTTATTCCGCCCTAGATGCTGATGTGAGCGTCAAAACGAGGCTCAAAAGCTGCTGAATTATGAGCAACAACGAGCACGCCGTGCTCTTTTGCAATCATCGTAACCAAATCCAGAGTTCGATCCTGGTGGTTTACATCCTGAGCGCTGAGGGGTTCATCAAGAAGATAGAAGGAGGCTTCTTGAATTAAGGCGAGGGCCACGCTGACTCTTTGTTGTTGACCTATGGAGAGTTCGGTAATTTTCAAATCTGCGAGTGCGTCTATCTCAAGAGCTTCCAGAACGTCGGGGCTATGCGCTGCGCGGCTCTCAACTGAAACTATTTCCAATAATTGATTCACGGTAAACGCCAAATCAAAAATCCGCCTTTGAGGAGCAACTGATCTAATTTTCGATTGCTCTTTTGCGGAGAGTTTGGCGACATCTAGCCCATTAATAATGATGCAACCTGCATTTGGTTTTAGAACTCCACCAATGAGGTTGATAAGAGTTGTCTTGCCCGAACCATTAGCACCCGTTAGTAAAGTGGATCCGGTTGCTGGCACAAGAGCGCTGAAACCCTTAAAGATTTCCTTTGTCGGTCTTGAAAATGAAATTTCCTTAATCTCAATCATGATCAACCCACTGAGAACGTTGGAGGCGAAGCAAAATAATAAGAGCTGGGGCGCCAAGTAGAGAAGTTAATAGTCCCAAAGGGATTTCATGTGGTTGTGCAATTGTTCGAGCCAATAAATCAGCAAGAACCAAAAGAGTTGCTCCTACCAAGGCGCTCATAAGCAACATTCCCCTGTGTGCAGGTCCGATGAGAAGTCTGACAATGTGTGGAACGAGGAGTCCTAGGAAAGCTATCGCCCCAACGGCGCTGACTGAAGCGCCAACAAGTAGAGCCATTGAAATAATCGAAATGAAACGTAACTTTCTTGGATTAATTCCTAAGAAATGAGAAGTCGTTTCTCCAAGACTGTATCCATCCAAAGAAGGTGAAAGTGCAAATGCAAGTATCAAGCCAATAACTATAAAAGGGGAAATCATCAATACTGTGGAATTATTCAAGAGCGTGAGTGATCCAAAATTCCAGAATGCAAGTGATTGAATTCCCGGTTTTGGGGAGATGGTGATGACTAATCCAGCAATTGCAGTAAGTACTGCAGAAAGAGCTAAACCTGTAAGAAGAAAACCATTTCCCTTATTTGGCGCTAGCAATTGCACCAATGAAGCGGCGCCCATTGCAAATACAACAGCAAAAAGGGCATTCACTATTGATCCATATGCAGCAATTCCAGTTCCAATGACAGTAATTGAACCCAGAGTCGCTCCGCTAGAAAGACCAATCAGCGTTGGTTCAGCAAGCGGATTTCGAAAGATAGCTTGAGCAAGACCACCAGCGACACCTAACCCCGCACCGATAATGAGAGCGCCAACGGCCCGAGGAAAGCGGACATCCCAAACGGTGATGGCATCTGTCGAGCCATGCTTACCGATGAGAGAAAAAACTGAGTGGGATAGGTGCAAGATTCCTGTGCGAAGTGAAAGCACAAAGAGGGAAGCCATCAGCGTTGCAATGAAAACAGAAACTATTGCTTTCTTCATTTCGCTTTCCTCGCCACTTTCTCAATTGCTGCTCGTAACTTAGGAAGTAAGGCTACAGACCTTGGGCCAAATGAAAGGAGAAGTGAATCATCGACAGTCACAATTGCACGATTTTTCCCTGCCGGAGTTTGTGCAATTCCGGGCAACTGCACCAGTCCATCAACACCGCTGACCGATTGCAGCCCTTTTGTCATGAGCAGTAGAACATCAGGTTGCATAGAAATAAGTTCTTCCGCCGTCATTGAATTAAACGGGTGAGGTAATTTTTCAGCGCCAATATCTCTCATTCCAATTGCAGTAAGAAGCGAGTCAGCTCCTGATCCTTTGCCGCCAATGAGATAAATCGCAGATGTTCCGCGCACGTAGAGAAATGCAACTTTTAATTCAGATTTTGGAAAGCTGGCAGATTGAATTTGGGATGCGAGCTTTAGACCTGCCAGTGGTGTTCCAATGGCCAATGCAACTTCTTTCTCCTTTGTGGCAACGCCATTGAGATTAAATGGATCAGAAACTGTTACCAATTTGATACCACTTTTGCGTAAGGTATCGAGAGCCGTTTGTGGCGATGTATTTGCATCAATCAGAATGAGATCAGGGTTTTGAGAAAGGATTTTCTCAATTGATACGTTGTGAGATGGATTATCAATTGGGACGTTTTTCAACTCTGGAATACTAGAAGCGACATCGCGGCCAACCAAAATAGATTTGAACCCGAGGGCGGCAATGATCTCTGCGCTGCCATTTGCCAGTGCAACAACACGTTTAACGGCAGGAACTTCCACACTTTGAACAATAGGGAGTGCGATATCCGTCGCAGAAATGTCGGACACTGCCGGCTTCTGTGTAGAGCATCCAGTGACCGCAACGCTCAAAAGGAGCGTGATGGTAAGGAGCTTCTTCATAAAGGCGAGTATGGCAAACCTTTAGCCGACGAGTGAGGTGACGTTGTCGGATAACGGAAACTTCCAAGGGATTTATATTTCACTCGTGATGAGGAAGTTATTGCTGTGCGGTGTCCTTATGGGACTGCTGGCTGGTAGCCCAGCAATGGCAGTCTCAGGTTCTCATGGAGAAATGCTTTCCGTTTCTAAAGTTTCAGGAGTCAAAAGTGGAGACACCTTAACGATAATAGGTCAACATTTTGATGAGACCGTGGGTATTTACATCGCGATGTGCGTAGTTGTTAAGCCCGGTTCCCTGCCTACGCCATGTGGCGGTGGCGCCGATGAAACTGGAGCAACGGGAGCTTCCGCCTGGATTTCATCAAATCCTCCAAGTTATGGGAAAGGCTTAGCAAAACCTTTTCGCCCAGGTGGCCGATTTATCGTGAAGCTCAAAGTATCTCCGATGATCGGAAAAATTGATTGCCGAAAAGTAAGTTGTGCGATTTATGCTCGAGCAGATCACACTCGAGGAGATGATCGTGCCTACGACATTTTTTCTCCTCTGAAGTTCATCAAATAAACAAAATAGAAAGCTGGGAATTAATGAATCGAAAGATAGTCACCGTTTTAACCTTTATTTTGTTTTTTGTGGGTACGCCCATAGCTCATGCAGCCCCCACGATTGTGATTCAAGGAGGGCCTTATAGCGGCTTGAAATATGATGGAAATGATATTTATTTGGCAATAAAAGGAATTCCTACGTCAAAGGGAATTTATATATTTGAGGCTGTTTACGATACGACTGGCGCCCGTCCAACGGAAATTAATCCAACTGCGCAAATAAATGTAATTGATGGCGGTAAAACTGATTCAAAAGGCACGTTTGCAGCATCCGATCCTGCAATACATTTAAAAGTGGCAGGCACGTGGATTGATCCGAAGACAAAAAAAGTAACTGACTGCCTCGTGGTGACGTGCGCACTATTTGCTCAATACGATTACCCGACAGGAAGTTACTCCGATTTGTCGCAAGATCAATATTTTGCCCCAAAACTTACTTTCATAGCTGGGGGTGCACCAAGTGCTCCTAAGCCAGCGACTTCTCCGTTCACCGTTTTTGCAGATGGAACACAACTCTCACAAACTACTCCAGGCACCCTCTATTTTGAAAAGGAAGTTAAGTTAAAGACAATTTCAACTAAGGGAAGTGTTCGATATGCACTCTCTCCTGATCCAAGCGGAGTCTCAGTATGTGTCTTAAGCGGACATCGCTTAAGAGCTCTCAAGGGATCCACCGCATGCAATCTTGAAGTCACTGTTGGGACAAAGACTGGTTACTTCCCATTTTTCCTCAAGCCTTCGGCGCAGACTGTCAATAATACAAACCAAACTATTACAGTTGGTCAACGATTGATTTTGCGCAGACTTACTAATTTTGGAGAGGCTATTACTTTCTCGAATGCCACACCAAATATCTGTACGTTGACAAATGCCTCAGCGAAAGCAATTTCTAGTGGCGATTGCGTTATAAACGAAGTTGCCCCTGCATCAACGAACTATCTTGCTCTGAATGAAAAACTTACAATAACTATCAAGTAAAAATTACTTTGACAGAGCTCGGAGTCCAGCAAGCGCGAAAGTTACAGCGTTCTGGATTTCGAGCTCTGCGTCATTTCCGGCATCAATTCGCACGCTTGCAGCATCCGTAACGCTCTGAAGAAATGACGCGGCGGAAGAAACTTCTTTAATACCAGTTTCTGCAAGTGCTTGGCGAAGCGGAGATATCAACCTTCGATGGCCCATGGCAATCTCTTCCTTGCGAAACTCCGGTGTTGAAACGGTGTTCAGACTTTTCACAAGCATGTGGCGACCATCTTCTACATAGCGAAGCCCTTCAGCCATCCATAGTGAAATCTTCTCAAATGGATCGGTCGCATCCTTTATGGCTTCGGCCAGGCGTGCGGTGTAGTAATCAAGTTCCTCTACAACAAGGTCAGCAATTAGATCAGCGGAGCTTGAAAAATATTCATAAATGGAGCTGCGAGACAATCCTGCTTTTTGCGCAACTGCCGAAACAGTAACGGCTTCAGCGCCGCCAGAAATAGCTAACTCCATAGCTGCGGCAATCAATTGGTGGCGCCGCAGTTCGCGGTGTTCAACAATAGAAGGTGCTTGGATTTTCGGCATTTGGCTATTCTTGCACGGAAGTTGGATTACCGAAACTTCTCAGGCATTTCTGGGTTATGTCGTACGACTGCCTTCCAGATATCCCCTGCTTCCATTCCCATCTCAATGGCCTGATTGACAGTTTGTCCGCCGAGTTCTGAATGGACAATGTCCTGAGAATAAGTCACAGGGTCAGAAAAGTACTCGCTAATTCGAGAACGAAGTTCAGTAATGCGCATTTAGAGAAGAGATGCCAATTTCTCGGCCTGAACTTTTGACTGTGATTCGCTGAGTGGAGAAGTAAATTGCGCAAGTAACCATCGAAGAATTAAACCAACGTTATTTTCATTTGCTCCAAATACATCGGCTAAATTACGATGAACAGTAATCCACAGCGGATGGTCTGAAATCGTCACAAGCTTGACCATGTCATCGTGGTCAGTTTCAACCATTTTAGCCAGAGCGGGATCGGCAGATATCTCCCGAGATAATAGGAATAGCGATTCACTCTTCGAGTCAGCGTTCATAGCAACTTCGGTAAGTCTGTTTATCTCTGACTCAACAATGCCAATCATCATCTCTTCACGATCTGCGAAGTGATTATAAATTGTTGCTCGAGATATTTCAGCACGAGTCGCAATATTCATCATGTTCGACTCATAGGAACCAACCTCAGCGATTACCTTCTTTGCGCCGCTTAAAATCGCTTCTCGCGATCGTTGGTGTGTAGCCATTTGGGTTGCGTATTTCTCGATTGGAAGCAAGTGAAGTCACCTTAAGCGGCGGCTTCGTCCACAACGATTAGTGCAGGGGTTTCGGCAATTTTAATTTCGCGAGCAACATCCACCAATACCGTGCCAAGCGTTAAATCCAAAGCAGAGCAGATGGAATTTAATAATTCCGACGAAGCTTCTTTCTGCCCACGTTCTACTTCCGACAAGTACCCGAGTGAAACACGGGCCGATTTTGCTACTTCGCGCAGGGTACGTCCTTGCGCCACGCGCGCTGAACGCAACGTGGAACCCAGATGAGTGCGAAGTAAAGTCACGAGGAAAGAATACGCGCAAAAGTGGCAAGTGCGCTAATAATTGTTGCGTTTCGCACGGCTTCGCGGTCACCAGATAGGGAAAGTGCGACAGAAACGCTCTCTTTTTTCGAAGCGATTGCAATCCACACAGTTCCAGCTTTTTGCCCATACGCCTTCCCGGGGCCGGCCACACCGGTCGTTGAAATCGCGAAATCACTTTTAAATTCTTTACGAACTGCTTCCGCCATAGCAATGGCTACTTTCTCAGAAACTGCAGTTTCCTTCTTCAGCAACGCTGAAGTAATTCCAAAAAACTTCTTTTTGCTCTGATCGCTATATGAAACCACTCCGCCTAAGAAAACTTCAGAGGAACCGGGAATGCTCGTGATTATTGAAGCCAACCCTCCACCTGTGATGGATTCGGCAGTGGCCAAAGTCTTCTCTCGCTTTTTAAGCTGCTTAACTAAATCTTGAGCAAGGGAATTCATTTCGTTAGAACTTTCTTAAAGTAGTCATAACCAGTTGTAATTGTAAGCAAGATCGTTACCGCCATGAATAAATCCCTCGGTATGTGCAAATAGGAAGGCAATGGAAGGATGTAGAAGCCGATTCCAAAACCCTGAAATAGGGTTTTTAGCTTTCCGCCCTTGCTTGCGGGTATCACGCCATCCTTTATAACCACTAAGCGAAGTAGCGTCACAGAAATTTCTCTCGCCAAAATTATGATTGTCACCGCCCACCAAAGTTTATGAAGCATAGAGAGGCCAATCATGGCTGTTCCGATAGCAATCTTGTCTGCAACTGGATCTAAGAATGCTCCCAAGCTAGTTATCTGCTTACGAGATCGCGCAATACGCCCATCAAAAAAATCCGTGAGGCCAACAGTGAAAAAACCACACCAGGCAATTATCTGCCAATGTCTCTCGTTTCCACCATTCTTAAATAGTGCATACGCGCAAAATGGAACTGCGATGATTCGTAGGACTGTTAAGAAATTTGGCAGGTTAAAATTCTTTTTCACAGTGGCTGCGCCACCAAGTCTGCGCCGGCCACATCAATCACCACAGCACTAACGTACTCACCAACTCGATATTTGTTTCGAGATTGAATAAATGTTGAGCCATCGACCTCTGGGCCTTGGTGGTCGGCGCGACCTTCTTGAAGTTCTTCGTCTTCAATCAAAACTTTCACATGTTCACCAATTCGCTCTTCGGCGCGCTGCAATAGAAGTTCATCCACTAGGGTCGAAAGTCCTTCAGTTCTTTGGTGAATTACATCAGAATCTAACTTTCCTTCGAGTGTAAGGGCCTCGGTCTTATCTTCATCTGAGTATCCAAAGACACCAATTGCATCAAGACGCGCTTCATTAATGAAATCCACGAGCTCTTGATATTCGGCTTCGGTTTCACCAGGAAATCCAACAATAAAATTGGAGCGAATTCCAGCCTCTGGTGAGAGTGCGCGAATCTGGTCGATGAGGTGCAGAAATTTCTCCCCGTCACCAAATCGACGCATTCGGCGAAGGACAGTTCCACTTGCGTGCTGGAAGGACAAGTCAAAATACGGAACAACCTTCTCGGTCGAGATCATGGCTTGCAAGAGAGAAGGTCGCATCTCTGCCGGTTGCAAATAGGAGAGACGAATGCGCTCAACGCCATCGATTGCAGCAATTTCAGGTAACAGTTTCTCT
>Ga0208496_1000083_pt1 | contig 30418 bp, 26 predicted proteins | sample CryBogmetaGMA2M_FD_184552 | JGI IMG/M metagenome (GOLD analysis project Ga0208496, IMG submission 184552) | Freshwater microbial communities from Crystal Bog, Wisconsin, USA - MA2M (SPAdes) | ecosystem: Environmental > Aquatic > Freshwater > Lake | place: Crystal Bog, Wisconsin, USA | collected... | reverse complement strand
TTACCAGTCATCAATCTTTTGATACCTCCAAGGCCCAACTTCAGGTGGCCCAGTCCAAGTACAACCAGGCCCTTGAGGCTGTGAATTCAGTCCGGTCAGGTCTTGGACTTCCATCGGCCGATGCAGACAGCCCAGAGTTTCAGCAGATCCCTGAGAACCTAAACCGTACCTTTTCCGGTGTACAGGAAGCCGAGGCACTGCTGATGTCGGCCTGCGAAAAACTCGGGCTCACGTTCCCTGAGGTCTACATGACACCTGACCAATTGATGAATTTCTTCAAACAAAATTCTCATGGCAATGAAGGTGCCTATTTTGCGCAAGTCCTGACGAATGCCCCCTCGATCAAGGAAGCTCAGGCCAAGCTCGAGCAAGCACAGGGCAATCTGGAACAGGCCGTGATGAACCTCCATTACTGCGATGTGACCGCGGCCATCGACGGGGTGATCACGCGCCGTAACCTGAATCCCGGAAACTATGTGGAGGCCGGCCAGCAACTCATGGCCATCCGTTCGCTGACGGATATCTGGGTCAATGCAAATTTCAAGGAAACCCAGCTTTCAGCCCTCCGTATTGGCCAACCGGTCGATCTGGTGACCGACATGTACGGCGGTCATCATGTTTTCAAAGGGCGGATATCCGGATTTACCATGGGAACAGGGTCCACGCTCGCTCTCCTCCCTCCCGAAAACGCCACCGGCAACTTCGTCAAAGTAGTTCAACGTCTTCCCGTGCGGATCGATATCCTGAACTATGACCCCGACAAGATGACGCTCTTTGTCGGTTTGTCGGTAACACCCAATGTGCATATCAGGGAGACACCCGCCGGTCCAAATGCAGGGAAGTTCCTGCAGGGTGCACTCTCCCTCCCTTCCGTGGGCAAATCTGAAACCCCAGTTAGGTGATGAGTCAGGGGGGCGTCGTCCCAGGGGAGACAATCTCCTTTCAGCCAATCAGACGGCCTGTGATCAGCGTCTGGATTCTGGCGCTGATCGTCGTGATTCCCACCTTCATGGAGGTTCTGGACTCCACGATCGTGAATGTGGCGCTTCGTCAGATCGCGGGAGGATTACAAGCGGCGGCAAATGACAGCCAATGGACTGTGACAAGCTATCTGGCGGCGAACGCCACGATCCTCCCGATCTCCGGCTGGATTTCCGAACGCCTCGGACGGCGTAACTACTTTCTCCTCTCCATCGGAATTTTTACTCTCTGCTCGGCGTTGTGCGGTTTTTCTACCAATCTCGGCCAATTGATTTTCTTCCGCGTTGTTCAGGGGTTGGCCGGAGGAGGGCTCCAGCCGATGAGTCAGGGAATCCTTTTTGACATCTTTCCCAAGGAAAAGCAGGGGGTGGCCATGACGATTTTCGGGGTGGCCGCATTGGTTGCCCCTGTTCTTGGGCCGACACTGGGGGGATTCCTCACCGATACCTACTCCTGGCGATATATTTTCTACATCAACATTCCCGTAGGAATAGCCGCATTGGTTGCCTGCTACATCTATTTGCAAGATCCCGAGTATCTGCAAAAGGAGCATGCCGAGATGAAGAAAAATCCAGCTCCTTTCGACACATTGGGTCTGATGCTGCTCTCCATCACGATGGTCTGCTGGGAGGTCGTGAACACTAAGGGACAGGAATGGGATTGGTTCGGGGATCCGTTCTGGAGAGTTCAAGGATTGTTGGCTCTCTTCATCGTGGCTCTTGTTTCCCTGATCTATCGGGAGCGGAGATTTCCTTATCCCATTCTGAATTTCAAACCGCTTGCTGATAAAAACTTCCTCGTTTGCAGTGTCATTATTTTTATGGCATGCGCGGTTCTTTACGGATCAGTAACCATCCTCCCAACACTCCTGGAATCGCTCATCAACTATAATGCATTGAACGCAGGGCTCGTGGTCTCCCCCTCGGGTATCTTTGCAATTCTCACGATGGTAGGAGCTGGAATTGCGATGAGTCGTCAGGTTGACACACGACTTCTGATCGGACTGGGCCTTGCTGTGATGGCCGTCGGGTGTCTGTGGACATCTAAGCTCAACCTGTTGTGCGCGCCTATTAATTTTGTCGGGCCGAATATTGTCATCACAATGGGAATTTCACTGATCTTTGCGCCGATCAATGTGGCTGCCTTCTACTATATTCCAGTTGAACTGCGCGCTTCGGCCATCGGTCTCTTTGCTCTTCTGCGCAATGAGGGAGGAAGTTGGGGAACATCGGCGATCCAGACAATCCTTGATCGCAGGGAACAATTTCACGCACTTCGCGTGAACGAGTATCTGGATAATTTTAACCCGGCGGTAGTTTCCTATCTGGACAAAATGACCTCGTATTATAGGGGTGAAAATTACGGTCCCGTCCTTTCCAAGGAAATGGCGTGGCAATCCCTGAGCAATCTCAGGACACAGCAAGCCGACGGCCTTGCCAATTTCGACTGCTTTTGGGTGATGGGTGTTGTTGCACTGATATTGATTCCCGGCGTCTATTTCATGAAACGCGCCATATCCGAAAAAGGCGCCATGATCAGCGCTGGCTAGTGAAAATGAAGGCGTGAGATTCGAGGGTCATCAGCGCGGGTTCTAGACCAATTCCGCGACGACTTTGGCGTAGGCTTCCTTCGGATTATCCGCGGCGGTGATCGGGCGTCCGATCACGAGCCAGTCGGCTCCAGCGGCGACAGCTTCCGAGGGAGTCATCACCCGCTTCTGATCTCCTGCGGCGGCCCATGGGGGGCGGACTCCCGGAGTCACGATGCGGAGCTTGTTTCCTAGCGATTCACGGATTGCGGTGACTTCCAAGGGACTGCAGACGATGCCGCCGATCCCTGCGCCTGAGGCCAGACCCGCGAGCCTCAGCACTTGTTCTTTCGGTTCCACGCTGATGCCGGCAGCCGACAACTGGGCGGCATCCATGCTGGTGAGCACGGTGACGGCCAGCAGGAGCAGATCACTGTTCCCCGAGGCGGCGGCGGCTTTGGCGGCTGCTTCGAGCATGACCGGGCCGCCTGAGGCGTGGAGTGTGGTCATGGAGACGCCGAGATCGGCGGCCGAGCGCACGGCATGGGCGACGGTGTTCGGGATGTCGTGGAACTTGAGGTCCAGAAAGACAGAGCATCCGCGTGATTGGACGGCTTTCACGACTGAGGGGCCCTGCGCGGTGAAGAGCTCCAGACCGATCTTACAGAGGGCCGGGGTGCCGAGGGCATCGAGCAGGCGGAGGGCTCCATCGGTGTCGGGGACATCGAGGGCGATGATGATTTTGTCTTGGGGTCGGGACGGCAGTTTCACACGATGGACGGATGAGCAGGGTATCTCCATCCATCTCACTCGCCGCTCCGGCCAAGATCAACCTTTCTCTCCGTATTCTGGGAAAGCGTCCTGACGGCTTTCATGAGCTTGAGACCCTGATGGCCCCCATCGGTCTGGCCGACCAGATCGAGATCAGTCACGGGGGAGGGAAGGGGATCGAGTTCCTCTGCAGTGACCCCGAGCTTCCCGGGGGAGGCGATAATCTCTGCGTGAAGGCGGCCGAGGCGTTCCTCGCGGCTACCGGCCTCGATCACGGAATCCGGATCGCACTCATGAAAAAGATCCCCCATGGGGCGGGTCTCGGTGGTGGGAGCAGTGATGCCGCCGCTGTCCTCAAGGGACTTAACGAACTCTTCGACCATCCCTTGGTGGAGGAGGAACTTCATCAGATCGCGGCGACGCTGGGCTCCGATGTGCCGTTTTTCCTGCATGGGGGAGTGGCCGTGTGCCGTGGTCGCGGAGAGATTCTCAAGGAAGCGCCAGTCCTCCCGGAACGCACACTACTTCTCATCAAGCCTCCCTTTCCCGTGCCGACCGCGTGGGCGTACAGACACTATGCCGAGCTGAAGGAATCCGGAATGTCACCGCTTCCTCAACAACGACAGCGGCTCGGGGAGATTGAGATTGTCAACGATCTGGAACCCGCCGTCTTCCATAAGCACCTCCTCCTGCCCTCAATGAAGGCTTGGCTCCTGGAGCAACCGGGAGTGGAGTGTGCCTTCATGACCGGCTCCGGCTCAACCATGGTAGCGGTGATGAAACCCGGAACAGGCGCCGAGATTACTGCCGCGCTGAAGAGGGATATCCGCTCTGAATTCGGTGAAACGATGTGGCTCTACGAGACGGGGTGGGGGAAAGGCTGAAGATTTATCGCGCGGAGGCGCGGAGAACGCAGAGGTGTGTGTTTTCCGTAAGATCACTCAATTCCTCAGCGCCTCTGCGGGAAAATGACTCTTGATCTGTCTTTATCTGTTTAACGGTTCCGGATCGATTTCGACCCGGCCGAATCCACTGGCCGAGAGGGCAGCGAGGAGGGTCTGTCTGGTGGATTCCAGAAGCGGAATTTCCTCCGGGGCGACCTGAAGCTTGGCGCCGGGATGTTCCGACCCTTCTGGAGCCTGATAGCGGACCCGGAAGACCTTGAAACCGAACTCCCGCACGATCGCCTCTCCCCTCTCCACGAAGCCAAGTGCCTCGCGCGTCACCATCGTGCCGTGTGGAATGCGTGAGCTGAGGCACGGTTGGGCCGGGGCATCGGCGGTCGGGAGTCCGAGCTTGCGGGAAAGTTCCCTCACGTCGGCCTTGGTGAGTCCAGCCTCCTTGAGCGGGGCGATCACCGAGAACTCCGCCGCCGCGAGCGATCCCGGGCGCAGATGGGCCGGATCATCTGCATTCTCGCCGTAGGCGATCGCTGCGAACTTCCGCTCCCTGGCCACCTGATCCATCCGGGTGAACAGCTCCGCTTTGCAGAAGTAACAGCGGTTCATCGGATTCTCCGCGTAGCGGGGATCCTCGAGTTCCGTGGTGGAGACGACCTCGACGACCGTTCCGATCCCTTCGGCCACGCTCAGGGCCTCCTCCAGCGAGGCGCGCGGGAGGCTGGGGGAGTCGGCGATGATGCCGGTGGCATTCTTTCCCAGCGTACGGTGAGCCACCGCCAGTAGCAGGGTGCTGTCGACACCTCCCGAGTAGGCGATCAGGAGCGGTGCATGGCGACGCAGGATCCCCTCAAGGAACCTCTCCTTGGCCGCCAGATCACCACCCGTAGCGATTTCGTTCACCGGAAGCGCGTCAGAGGTTCAGTCGGTTGCAGAGGTCGGGAATATCCATCCGGATCCCGATGAAGAACTCGCCGAACTCGGCGTACTGCGAGCTGACCTCGTCGAAGCGCATCTCGTAGACGATCGCCTTGATCTCGCTGGTGGTCTTGGCGAAGAGGCTCACGCCCCACTCCATGTCATCGAGTCCGGTCGATCCGGTGATGAGTTGGAGCACGCGGCCGGAATAGGTGCGTCCGATGCGGGCGTGTCCGGCCATGAGGCGCTTGCGATCCTCGAAGGAAAGCGCATACCAGTTCTGCCCGGGATTGCGGCGCTTCGACATCGGGTAGAAGCAGAGGACCGGCCACTCGGCCGCGGAGGGGAGCTCCGGCTCGACCCGGTAGCGCATGTACTTCTCCATCCGCGTGCGGAACTCGGCCATCTTCTCCTCGAAGGCGGGGTTCCCCAAGGCGATCCCCTCCTCCTGAAGGGTCATGATGTATTCCTGCTCGGTCATCGTGTATTCGCTCCGCTCCGTCATCGAGAGCCAGGAGAAGGTGGGGGTCAGGATTCCGGCGCCGAGTCCCTCGCCGAGGAGCTTCGCCGAGCGGTCGGCCACCTGCAGGTCGGGAGTCACCAGCATGAAGCCGATGTCGGCCTTGGGGCTCACCGCGCTGAAGGGGAGCAACTGCGTGTCGGGGAGCCCCTGGATCTCGCGGACCAAACGGGCAAGGGCATCGCGGCGTTTGCGACGCTCGCCGGCCTCGAGGTAGTGCCACGCCTCCTGCTCCACCCTGTAGTAGAGGTGAAGGACATGGCGACCCTCGGTCGGGAGGATCGGGGGCAGGGAGGTCGTGGTATCGCTCATGGAGGGGATTTTGACCAAACGAGGAAATTTGGCAACGCACGGCCAAAAAAACCGTTGCAATCAGGGGTAGCGCTTTTAACCTTCTGGTCACTATGGCTGACGTATCCAACAAATATCCCGAGAATGTTGCAGGCGCCTACTACTGCGACGACCAGTGCATCGATTGCGATCTTTGCCGCGAAACCGCCCCTGCCAATTTCAAGCGCAACGAGGATGGCGGCCACTCCTATGTCTACAAGCAGCCCGAGACTCCCGAAGAGGAGGCTCTCTGCAAGGAGGCCATGGAAGGCTGCCCCGTCGAGGCGATCGGCAACGACGCGGCCTAGTCTGCCCTTTTTTCCCCGGGCATGACCGCACCCGCCGGCGGCCGTTTCCCCAAGAAATGGACCGCCGCCCGTCGTCTGCTGCAGGAGTGGCGCGGTTTTGACAATGACGAGCGACCCGACCGGTCCGCTTCCGTTTCCTCTCTTCTGGGGAAGCTTCTCCCCCAACTCGGGCTCGATACCCGCATCAAGGAGGCCGATATCACGGCCGCCTGGAAGGGGATCGTCGGGGAGTTCATCGCCCAGCATTCCCAGCCCGACCGCCTGGTTGCCGGCACGCTCCACATCCGCGTGATCCAGCCGAGCGTCCGTTACGAGCTCGACCGGACCTGGAAGCCCGAGATCATCCGCAAGCTCCGTGAGCAGTTCGGTGAGAAGGTGATCCGCGACATCAAGTTCGTCCTCTGACCGTCATGACCGGCGAACGCATCATCGCGATCAAGGGGCTGGAAGTGAGCGCCCATGTCGGTGTTCCCGAAGAGGAACGCTCCCGCCCCCAGCGACTCCTGCTCGATCTCAGCTTTGCGGCCATTGATCAGCCCTCCGATCTCAGTGATGAGATCAGCCGGACGGTGGACTACCATGCGGTTTCCTTGAGGGTGGCTGAGGTCGTCGGGGAGCGCCCCCGCAAGCTGATCGAGACGCTGGCCGATGAGTTGGCTGTGACTCTTCTCGCTGAGTTTTCCCTGCGCTGGATCGAGATCACGATCCGCAAATTCATCCTTCCCAATGCGGAGTGGGTCTCGGTCACTATTCGCCGCGAAGCGGTCTGAGGATCAAGCTCTCGACCCTCGTCGCTCGACTTCGGGTCTAGTCAAACATCAGCACGATGTAGGCGATGAAGAGCAAGAGGTGAACAAATCCCTGCAGGATGTTCGTCTGTCCCTGGCCGAAGGTGATGAAGCAGCTTCCCAGAGTCACCGCCAGCAGGGTGACGTACGCGGGAGAGAGTCCGAGGAGGACCGGCTTTCCTGAGAGGATGCCGATGGCCAGCGCCGCGGGCACTGTCAGGCCGATCGTGGCGAGCACGGAGCCGAGCAGGACATTGACCGAGCGCTGCATCTGGTTGCGCGCGGCCGCCTTGATCGCGGCGAGACCTTCGGGTGCCAGAATCAGGATCGCCACGACGAGACCGACCAGTTCCACCGGGAGGCCTCCCCCGCGGACCCTGTAATCAAGAAGGTGGGCGAGTTGCTTGGAAAGCAGAACCACCGGGACAAGGTGGAGGATCAGCAGGATCGCTTCCGTGGCGATCGATCCGTGGTTGGCATGCTGCTTGGTCTCCTCCGGAGTCCAGTCGGTTTCGTTGAAGAACTCCCGGTGCCTCGTCGTCTGCACGGCGAGGAAGACCCCGTAGATGATCAGGGAGAGGAAGATCAGGCTCACCGCATGGAGGGTGGAGAACATCCCGTAGCCTCCCATCCGTGTGAAGTTCGGGAGCACCATCGAGAGGACCGAGAGCGGGAGGATCAGTCCGAGGAAGGAGTTGACCCCCTTGAGGTTGAAGTTCTGCTCGCCGAATTTCAGGCCGCCGGTGAGCAGGGCCGTCCCGAGCAGTCCCCCGAGCACCACCATCACGACAGAGAACATCGTGTCCCGTGCGAGTGCCGGGTTGTTCCCGTTGAGCATCAGGGCTGAGATCATCATCACCTCGATGCTGGTGACCGCGAGCGTGAGGATGATGGTGCCGAGCGGTTCACGAAGGATTTCCGCGAGATGATCGGCATGACGCACCACGGCGAAGGAGGCCGCCAGCATCACGGCGAAGAGCCACAGGAAGAGCACCCAGCCGAAGCCGATTCCGGGATTGCTTTCGAGCCAGTGCTGACCCTTGGTCAGGAAGGCGGCCGTGGTCCCGTAGCTGGCCAGAAGGACCCACTCCCGTCGGAGCAGTACCGACACGGATTTCTGGCAATGATCGGAAGGATTGCTCATCAGGATTTTAATGGTGCTTCGGGATGATGCTGATCGAACCGTCGTTCTCGAGGATGGCCGTGCGGACCTCGTTCAGGTCGTTGTAGCCGGCCTTGTGAACCGCCGCGATGAGTTCCTGGCGGGTGATCTGATCCTCCGAGAGAATCTTTTCGTAGATCTTCCCGTTGTGGAAGAGCACCTGAGGGCTTCCCTCGATGAGTTGTTCCATTGTCCTGCTGGAGGTGGTGACCTTGCCGACGATCCAGTTGGCGGCTACCAGGGTGACGGCGAGGATCAGTCCCGCGCTGACGGAGTTGTCACCGCCCACCATCGAGTTCTGGACCGCGTTGCTAAGCACCATCAGCAGGACCAGATCGAAGGGGCTCATCTGCCCGATCTGACGCTTCCCGGTCGCCCTGAGCAACAGAATCAGGAAGAAGTAGATCAGAAGCCCTCGGCCAATCAGCTCGGACCAATGAACCGTTAAATTCCACATCCCTCCCGATTACCCGATCCGCCCCGTACCTTCCACTCCTTTCGGATTGTGATCTCCCCTCAGCGGATCAAAACACGCCAACTGGATTTGGTGAGGGAGTCCTTCAGGGCCGTCAGCACCTTGGGAAACTTCGCGAGCCATGCCGGGGGCTTGCCCCCTTGAAGCAAATGGTCGAGCACCCCGAGGAAGAGAGGGATCTGCTCCTCCTCCGCCACATGAAGCTCCTCCGGGAAGCGTGCATCCAGGATCCAGGTGCCACCCTCCGTCGTGATGGCCAGCTCGCCCGCCCAGCCCGAGATCGTCTCGAGCGGCTTTCCTTGGTAGCGCTTGCCGATCATCGCAAGGATCCGCGTGCGATCCGGAACGGTCAGCAGCAGCGCCAGAAAAAACCGGTGTTCCACCTCCTCGATTGAGGAGCGCATCGCGACCAGCGCGTCGCGCCGGACGATTTCCTCAAGCGTTGGGGCGATCTTCCCAGCTAGCTTGCCGTGACGCTTGGCAAAGCTCTTCCAGACACGCTCCCATGCCCCGATTGCCTTCAGGTGGCCCATGCAGTTCTGCAGGATGAAAAAGCCGCGTTCGAGATCGAGCTTCCCGACCATCGTCGTCACCAGCGCCGCGTAGCCGGGATCACCCGTCCTCTCCATGGCGTCGAGCAACTGCTTCCTGCGCAGGGTCAGGGCATCCTCCTTCATCGGATCGAGCGCCACATGCGGCGGCAGGTAGGTGAACTGAGGTCCCGTTCCCGGATCCGAGTGCGTCCGCACCACCACCGTCACCGAGGGAGTCTCCAGGTGGAAGAGCGAGTGGATGCATCCGCCGCCCGAGAGGATCGGCACGCTCACGCACCTCTCCAGCAGTTCGGCTTTTTTCAGCGATAGCTCACCCAGACGGAAATGGGCAGTGACGGGGTGGGGGTTCCGGAACTCGAACTCCGAGTGGATGCTCGATCCCTCCATCACGTGGAAGGCACCCGAGAAGCCGTGCTGGTGGATGTCGGTGGTCCCGTCGAGCCAGAAGAGCAACTGGATGTAGAACTTCGGGTTGTCATAAACGATTAACTCCGGTTGACCGAATCCCGAAGTCGTCTGGAAGGGTTGCTCATCCTCCAGCAGAAAATCCCGCATGAGCGCCTTCAGGTCGACGTGCTTGGAGGGAGGCTTTTCCTTCAGGGTCTTGGTCGCGATTCCGGGAAAGGCCTCCAGGGAGAAGTTCTCCTTCTCCCAGCGCTCGTACACCCTGCGACCCAGCTCACTGAAGTAAGTATTCATGGTTGGGTCTCCAAAAAAAGTGGAGCTTCGTACTGGAGTCGAACCAGTCTGACAGGTTTTGCAGACCCGTGCCTAACCGCTTGGCTAACGAAGCATGGGAAAATCCTAACGCCATCTCCCGCTTCTTCCAAGAAGCAAGTGACATGGGTTCCAGACACAAAAAAGCGGGACCACATAAAATGGTCCCGCCTGATGTGATTGAGTTGTCCGGGTGTCCGCTTAGTAGCGGCGAGGACCGCGATCGCCGCCGAAGGAACGGCCTCCACCGCCCCTGTTTCCTGAAGGGCGATCCTCGCGGGGGCGGGCTTCGTTGACGGTCAGGTTGCGACCTTGGTAGTCCTTGCCCTCAAGTGCGGCGATTGCTGCGTTTCCTTCCTCGGCGTTGCCCATGGTGACAAAACCGAAACCGCGCGAGCGGCCCGTTTCACGATCGGTCACAAGGGCGACCTCGGTCGGCTTGCCGTACTGGGTGAAGAGATCGCGCAGATCCTGGTCGGTGGTGTCAAAGGTCAGATTGCCTACGTATAGTTTCATGTTGGTGTGTGAGGTTGAGACGAAATCCGCTAATCAGAGCTGTTCCCGAGAACCGGGTTTCAAACCACCGTTGAAAAACTCAACCGGCAGTTCACCACGCAACAAATCATTAAAAATCGAACATCTTCAATGTGATGCCTTTTTTCGCTTTAGCAAGGGAAACCACTCACCATGGGTCCCTTACCAGGGAGAGATTTCCGAGGAATTGATTCGCGCAGGTGGTTGCAGGGGCGTAGCTTCTCAGAACCTTGCATAAGGCCGTTCTCCCATCCTGCCCTCACCGAAGCGCCTCCCATGGAGCGCTTCCCTCCCTCTAATATGGGTCTCGGCACAAAAAACCGCCAAAATCAGACTGCAGACCTTTGCAGGGAACACCTGCGTGTTACCTACGCCGCGCAGGGAGTCCTTGTGGAGGACTTCATTGTCGAGATTGAGGGCTCTGGAAAAACCAGAGACATCCTCAAGTGGGAAGAGTTCACCAACATGGCCCGGGACACGACCGCCATGCTCGGACGGCTTGATGAGCAATTTAACAAATGGCTAAACGGCGACGTTTAACCGTTACCAACAACAACCATGGTCAAAATCAATTACGGATTCGAGAAGCGCAGGAAAGAGATGGAGAAAAAGCGCAGGAAAGAGGAAAAGCTCAAGGCCAAGGCTGCCAGCAAGGCCGCCGGACTTTCGGGGGCCTCATCAAAGCCAAAGGAAGAAGATCCCCCGCCAGAGTAATCTGCAAGCGATGCCGCACCTTGAGAGGTGTTCTCAAAACCTGGTTGACACCAAGAACCCGCTCCAGTACTTGTGGAAAGTCAGTTTATGCGGGCGTAACTCAGTTGGTAGAGTGCAACCTTGCCAAGGTTGATGTCGAGGGTTCGAATCCCTTCGCCCGCTCCACTTCCACCTTGTGGAAGTGATTTTCCTGAGGGGGATGAGAACCCTCTCGTTATTGGTTCGCAACGAGGCCTTGGGAAGGCCGAGTAGTAGCCTCCGAAGGAGGGCCCGTAGGGTGAGCCTCGCTGGCGCGAGCGAATACAATCCCTTCGCCCGCTCCACTCTTTTTGTGGGGAGCCATGTTGCTCTTCGCTCGCCATAGGGCTACTACAGCATCAATCAGGCGCCTTACTCCCCATCAAAAACAGGCCCATCTCTGTAGACGTTGCCATTGCGGAACGATGCTGTTACCTCTGACATCCACGCACCGGTAGCTCAATTGGATAGAGCGTCGCCCTCCGAAGGCGAAGGTTGTGGGTTCGACCCCCGCCCGGTGCAACTTTTTTAGGAACCGTTTTCAGGCAGGGTTTGGTGGTGATTCCAAAAGTACGGTCTACGGTCAAATTCCCGTGGTTACGTCACGCCCTAAAATGTTCCCACAAGTTCCCACAAACACCCCTCCCAAGTTTCCGGGGGGGCGCTCTAGGACCAGGTTGCCCTGATAGGTTTGCGTCCCTACTCTCAACCACCATGGCCAACCCCCGCGCCCTCCCCGTTTTCCTCATCCTCGCCCTGTTGGCGGCGCTGCATGCCGCGCAGGGTGCACAGGAAACAAACGGGCCGACCCAGTATCCCACCGAGGCGGTGAGGATCCCGTTGATCGGCCAGATCTTTTCCCCCCTGACCTGGGAGCAGGCGAGGGACGGGGTTCCCGAGATCAAGCTCCTCGGCAAGAAAGAAGAGGAAATCGAATACATCGGCGACAAGAAAGACCTCGTCGATCTGAAGCTCTGGCAGGAATCCCCCTCGCGCATCATTTACGACGGCGGGAAATACCATGTCTGGTTCATGCATCTGGACAACCGCATCAATCCGGAGGGGATGGGGTATGCCGCCAAAAATATTTATCTGACCTCCGCCGATGGATCCAAATGGGAGGTGATGGGTGAAATCCTCAATGGGGAACCCGGATCCTTCGACGACGTGTGGCGCGAGGGCCTTCAGGTCGTGAAATATGACGGCAAGTTCTGGATGTTTTACGCCGGAAACACGCGGGACAAAACCAAGACACTCTACGGAGGGAAGGTGAATATTTATGGCATCGGACTGCTCGTGTCCGACACTCCCGCCGGGCCTTGGAAGCCCGCGGTGAAGGGGCCTCTCTTCACCCGCTCCCTTGATCCCAAGGCGTGGGATCACGACATGGTGAACAATCCCTATCCCGTCCACTTCAAGGGGAAATGGTATATTTATTACAAGTCGTCCAACAGGTTGTTGAACGGTGGCTCCGGGCGAACTCGGCAGGGAGTGGCTGTGGCGGACAAAATCACCGGCCCCTACACGAAGTACGAAGGCAACCCGATTTGCGACGGGCACGGCTCCTTTGCCTGGGTTTACAGGGGAGGGGTCACGATGATGCCCTTCGGTTATGATCTCACCGAAGGTCGAATTTACTGGTCGCCCGATGGCCTGCATTTCCACGAAGTCGATGATCCTGTCTCCCGTGGTGTGAAGACCCCCGTCTTCAGTTCGCTCTACCTGCCTTACGACCCGTTGAGCGGCGATCCGGTGACCGACAAGGAGCCAGACCAACTCTGGGGACTGGAAACACGCCAGACCCCCAACAACAAGCCGGTGGATTGGAAGCTCTTTCGCGGCACGCTCACCTTCAACCCGGTGCGCAAGGAAGTCTTCACGAAGGAACTGCTCAAGAAGATCGAGGGAATGGACAAGGAAATGAGGCCCTCCTACTGGCGCGAGGTGTACGACCCCGGGAAAATCCCCAGACCGGTGGAGAACAAGCCGCAGGCGCAGTGACAACAATGTTGCCAACTTGTTTGCAACTTCAGGAGGGTTTCGGTGTTATGACAGCAAGTTCCCATGCGCGACCACAAAACAAGGATGCATAGGGTGAAAGTCAGAACCATCGCCTTGCATGGCATCCTGCTGCTCGGAGCAGTCTGCGTTATGAAGGCTTCCCAAGCGTCTCCTAAGAAAGGGCCAGACAAGCCCAATATCGTCTTCGTTCTTTTCGATGACATGGGATACGGGCAACCGCAGAGTTACAATTCCGAGTCGGCCCTCCGCACGCCGAATTTTGACCGTTTTGCCAAGGAGGGGATGCGGTTCACGGATGCGCACTCCGCCGCATCAGTCTGCACTCCAACGCGCTACGGCGTCCTCACCGGGAGATATCCCTCGCGCATCGGGAAATACGGGGTGCTGGGAACATACAGCGCACCGATTATTCCCAAGGATCGGATGACCGTCGCGTCCCTTCTCAAGCAGCAGGGATACGCAACCGCCTGCATCGGCAAATGGCATCTCGGCATGAACTGGGATGCGGACAAGGAACAAAAAAAGAACGAGGGATCCATTCCGGTGGGAACAAAAATGACCGGGGGACCCAACGACCTCGGATTTGATTATTTCTTCGGCTACACCCATGCGAGGAACATCGGAACCATCATCGAGCAGGATCGCGTGGTGGCCAATGTGGACCCCGTGGAGAACCAACCCCAAATGATCAAAAAGGCCGTTGAGTGGCTCGACCGGCGAAAGACGAACGAACCATTTTTTCTCTATTTTCCGATCTGCCCTCCGCACATGCCCGTTGTCCCCTCCTCCGAGTATCTCGGAAAAAGCGGGGCCGAGGACCTGGTGAAGCATGATCCCAATTACGGCGACTGGCTTTATCAGGGTGACGCAATGCTGGGACAAATCCTCGCAACCCTTGAGAAGAATCATCTGGCCGACAACACGATCGTCTTTGTTGCGAGCGACAACGGCGCCGAACATCGCGCCTATGATCCGCTGCGTGACTCCAAGCGGAGCATTTATGAGGGGGGGCACAGGGTTCCATTCGCGGTCCGCTGGCCCGGCCAGGTCAAGCCCGGTTCGGTCAACGCCCACACCATCTGCCTGAACGACCTCATGGCCACGGCCGCCGCGGTTACCGGCGCGACGGTTCCGGACAACGCCGGCGAGGACAGCGTGAACCTGCTTCCGGAACTGCTGGGCGCGTCGAAAGAGGGGGTGCATGAGGCCACGGTCCACCAGTCGAGCCATGGAGACCTTGCAATCCGCAAGGGGCCGTGGAAACTGATCTTCAAGGCCGACGGCACCAAGGAACTTTACAACATCGAAACCGACCTGAGTGAGAGCAAGGATCTGACCGCCACCCAACCGCAGCTTGTCTCCGATCTTACCGTCCTGATGCAACGATACATCGATACGGGCCGCAGCACTCCCGGTGCTCCGCAAACCAATTCCGTTTCCATCTCGCTGGCTGGACGCAAGCAGGGTAAGGCGGAAGACAGCGGTGAACCGGAATAAAAGGATGAAAGGGATAAAATCTGGCTTTTTTTTTGGAGTCATCCTGATTTCCGCGCTCGCGGCATGGTTCACGGTTCACTCGCACGCGCAGAAAAAGCCCTCCAAGCCGAATATTGTGTTCATCCTGCTCGATGATCTCGGCAAGGAGTGGATCAGCTGTTACGGAGCGGAAGGGATTCAGACGCCCAACATCGACAGGTTGGCGGCCACGGGCACGAAATTCATCAATGCCTATTCGATGCCCCAATGCGCCCCTTCTCGTCTTTGCCTTCTCACGGGGCAGTATCCCTTCCGCAACGGATGGGTGAACCATTGGGACACCCCCCGCTGGGGCGTGGGGTACTATGACTGGAAGACGAACCCAAGCCTCGGGCGGGTGATGAAATCCGCCGGCTATCAGACCGCAGCGGCCGGTAAGTGGCAGGTGAATGATTTCCGGTTCCAACCCGATGCCATGGTTCAGCATGGCTTTGATGAATATTTCATGTGGACCGGCGGGGAAAAGGATCCCAATGACCACAAGCATCTTCAGATCAGCGACCAGCGCTATTGGGATCCCTACATCCACAGCAAGGATGGGAGCAAAACCTATCCCGGAAAATTCGGCCCGGATCTCTTTAACGAGTTCCTGCTTGATTTCATCACCAAGAACAAGGACCGCCCGTTCTTTGTCTATTATCCCATGACGCTCGTGCATCTGCCCCTGACGACCACTCCTCTGGAGCCCAATGTGACCGAAAAGTACGACCAGATGAGGGCGATGGTTCGCTACGCCGATTACTTGATTGGCAAAATGGTGGATCATCTCGACAAGCTGGGCATCCGGGACAACACGCTCATTGTCTTCACCACGGACAACGGGACGGCTGCCTCGTTTGAAAACATCATGAACGGCCGGCACATTACGGGTGGCAAAACCAAGACCACCGAGAACGGGGTCTGCGAGCCGTTCATCGTCAACTGGCCGGGCAAAGTGCCGGCGGGCAAGGTCAGCGATAACTTGGTGGATTTCACCGACATCTTGCCAACGTTTGCCGATTTTGCCGGGGCGAAACCCGATCCGGGATTCGTGTACGACGGTTTTTCCGACAAGGATGTTTTTCTGGGTAAAGCTCAGAAAACAGGACACGACTGGATTCTCGCCATGGGAGGTCATCCGGGTCTGGCGACGACCAACGGCATCGAGAACGTCTCTTGGTTCCGTGACAGGGTCATCCGTGAAGGCCGCTACAAACTCTTTGTCGGGACCGATCGCAAACCCGAAAAACTGGTGGATGTCATCAACGATCCCGATGAAAAGACCAATCTGATGGGGGATCCGAAATATCAGACTGAACTGAAGCGTCTCTCCGGCGTCATCGATCTGCTTCCCCAAAAGGATAACAATCCCATCTACACCAGGATCCCGGATTATCCGCGGTATCGCCCCCTTTCAACCAACGGACAGAGCCAGAACCCGGATCAGGGCGACAAGGGCGCCAATGAGTGATCGAAGGTTCTCGATGAAACCAAATTTTCTCCCGTGGATCGCGATCTTGTCCATGGTTGCCGCTGGCACCTATCTGCTCGTCCGTATTTTTCCGCCCCCCGATAAGACCACGCCGGATCGGAAACCAAACATCGTTTTTTTTCTCGCCGATGACCTGAGGCCTGACTGCCTGGGCGTGCTGGGTCATCCGATGGTCAAAACGCCCAACATCGACAAGTTGCTGGAACACGGATTCATCTTCCGCAACGCCTATGTGCTCGGAGCGAACAGTTCGGCGGTCTGTCTGCCGAGCCGCACCATGATCATGACCGGGCGAAGTTATCTCCGCACCGCTGATGCCACACCCACTCTCGCCCAGACACTTCGGTCGGCCGGGTATGCCTCGATCCGCAGCGGCAAGTCAGGCAACACCCCGAAGGAACTGGAAGACCAGTTCGACCAGCATCCTTATAGCTACAATGCCGGGGAGAACGCAGGAAACCTCATCAAGTTCATCGGGGAGAATACGGGCAAAAAGCCGATGTTCCTCTACATGGCATCGGCGGAACCCCACGACCCCCAGGAGGCCACCGAAGAGTTCTACAAAATGTACAAGCCGGAGGAGATTCCGTTGCCGGTGAATTTTCTCCCGTATCACCCCTTCGACATCGGCAACATGACGGTGCGCGATGAGAGAACCCTTCCCTGGCCGCGCACCAGGGAGAGTGTCACGGGAAAGCTGGCCCGTTATTATGCATCGGTCTCCTACTGGGATTCCCAGGTTGGCCGTGTCATCGAGGCCCTGAGTAAGGCGGGCCAGTACGACAACACGATCTTCGTCGTGGCCGGCGACAACGGCCTCTCCCTCGGCGAGCACGGCCTGCTTGGCAAGCAGAACCTCTATGAATTTGGAGGCATGCATGTTCCTCTTATCTTTGCCGGTCCCGGCATCCCGAAGGGTGACAGCAAGGCGCTTGCCTACCTGTACGAGGTCTACCCGACCCTGTGCGATCTGACAGGGATCCCCGTGCCGCCGGGGCTTGATGCCAAGAGCCTTGAACCCGTGATCCAAGGCAAACAACCGGCCATCCGCACAGCCCTCTTCACGGCCTATCAAAACTCTCAGCGCAGCATCCGTGATGCGCGTTGGAAGCTGATACGCTATCCTGGCATCGACAAGACTCAGCTTTTTGACCTGCTGGACGATCCGCACGAGATGAACGATCTGGCCGGCAAACCGGAATCCGCCGCCAGGATCAAGGACCTCACCGCACTTCTCGAAACCGAGCGCGCAAAATACGGCGACACGCACCCGCTCACCGTTCCCAATCCGAAAAGCCCCGCCTGGATTCCTCCCACAGGAGATGAGTGGCAACCCAAGAAAGAAAAGGCCACCGCAGGCGAGACCCCTTGAAGGAGGTCTTGCGCCCCTATCCTAGAATCCCCGGCCCGGGATTTAGCCTCGGCAGCCTATGAATGGGTTGGTAAGAAAACTCTCATCATGAAAAACCATCCGCTCCTAGCCCTCCTTCTGACCCTGACCCCCATGGTTGCGCTGGTCGCCGCGGAACCGTCACCTACTCCCACCCAGGAGACCGTGAAGAAAGGCGCGGCGGGCGGTGGAAAAGGCGGGGTGGAAAACCTCCTCCGGGATTCGGGAGTCTCATGGAACTATAACTGGCACCCGGAGACCGGGATGGTCATGCCGACCGGTGTGGAATTCGTCCCGATGATCTGGGGCAAGAGAGACATCCCCTCGATCGGCAAGCTCTCGGGGGAGGGAAGGCCGCTGCTCGGGTTCAACGAGCCTGACCGCAAAGATCAGGGCAACATGACCGTCGAGGAGGCCCTTGCCGAATGGCCCAAGCTCGAGGCGACCAAGATGCGCCTCGGAAGCCCTGCTCCGGCCGGTGGCGGAGCGCGGCCGGGCGGGTGGTTGGACCTCTTCATGAGTGGATGCAAGGAGAAGGGATACAGGGTCGATTTTATCTGCTTGCACTGGTACGGGCCCAATTACGACCCCGAAGTCGCCACCAAACAACTGAAGGCTTATCTCACCGCGGTTCATGACCGTTATGGCAAGCCGATCTGGCTCACGGAATTTGCCCTGAGGAATTTCAAGGGAGACATCGCAACGATGGCCCAGCAGCAGGCCTTCATGGCCAAGGTACTCCCGATGCTGGACGAACTCCCCTTCGTCGAGCGCTACAGCTGGTTTGTCTTCGGGGCCATGAATCCGAAGAAGCCACCGAACTCCTGGTATCTCCTCTCTCCCGAACAAAAACTTTCCGAACTCGGCTCCACTTATGCCACGACCGGGAAGTCGGTCAGGAAGTAGGAAGGGGGCATGCCCTTTACAAACCAAGCACAAAGAGAATGAGGGTTCTCTCAGCTTAAACTCAATCGCCCGATGAAACGTCGTGATTGCTTTCTGGCAGTCCTTGTTCTTTCGCTCACAGCGGTATGTTTGAGGGGAAGTGAAACCGCTTCGGATCTTCCAAAATGGGAAAGTGAGGTCGTTGCCTTTGAAAAGGCAGACGCAACAAACAAGCCCGCGAAGGGTGGCGTCGAGTTTATCGGATCCTCCACCATCAGGAGATGGTCCACGCTTGCGACTGATTATCCCGATCACCCTGTTTTCAACCGGGGTTTCGGCGGTTCCTGCATCTCGGATTCAACGCGCTATGCATCCCGGCTGATCTTTCCCTACGAACCCCGGGCGATCTTCTTCCACGCGGGAGCCAACGATCTGAGCTCTGGCAAAACACCCGAACAGGTCTTCGCGGATTTCAAAGCATTCGTCTCCACCGTTCACGCAAAGCTGCCTGATACTGATATTTATTTCATATCGCTGAGGGCGTGTCCCGCGCGATGGAAACAGCGCGAAAAAGAGAACGAGTTAAATCAACTGATAAGCAACTTTGTCCAAGGCAAGCCGCATCTGCGCTTCATTGATACTCACGATCTTTCGCTGGGATCCGACGGTCAGGTCCGTCGTGAACTTTTCGTGGAGGATGGCGTGCATTTCAACGACAGGGGCTATCGACTGCTGGTCGAGCGCGTGCGACCATATCTTGAGAAGTGGTGATGAACAAAGGACGGCGCGTGATCGGCGGGTATTCAGGCCAACAACATCCGGGGCTATAACGCCATGTTTTCAAAACTTTCCAACTTCGCTCACTGCGACCGAGATGGAAGACTGCGGAACCAGTAACCCCTAATAAACAATGAAAATCAGACTGCTTATTCCTGCTGTTTTGGTAGCGCATACAAGTCTGCTGAATGCAGGGGATGCCCTGCATGGGTGTTTCCCGGAAAAATGTAAAACAAGCGCCGGAACCGCCTACGCTTTCTACAAGGACGTAGTTTATGAAAATGGTGAAAGCGCATGACAACGACTCGTCCCCTCCCAAAAGGACCTACGTCCAGTGCTACATGATTTCTTAACGAAACAACTGAGAGATCAGTGAGTGAGAAACAGTAACACCTAACAGAGAATGAAACATACCCAAACTCTCATCACCGCACTGATCCTAACGGCAGTCTCCGCGCTGACTGCCGCTGGTGTTGCCGCCGATCAGTCCAAAACTAATAGCCCGATACCGCCACTTGTCACTTTGAAGAAATCGCTCAAGGTCACCAGCCGTTATCTGGTGTTTCCGATGATGTTCTTCGAAAAAGTGAAATCATCGGTAAACGTCAGCATTGATGGCAAACCGTTATTTAATAATCCGGGGACGCTGTCCACCCGCGGCCAGTTCCTCTGGGCTAATCTGGATGTCTCGGAGTTTGCCGGCAAAGAAATGACGATTTCCGCGGGAGTGCGCGAGGATGAACAGGAAGCGATGGATGCCGTCCACTTTTCAGATACCATCGAAGGCCACCCCGATCTCTACCAGGAGAAGCTGCGCTCGCAGTTTCATTTCAGTTACCGCACGGGAGTGATGGGAGATCCCACGGCCATGATCTACTACCCACCGAAAAAGGAGTGGCATCTCTTCACGATTGCAAACCCATTCAACGGCAGGGAGATCTGCTGGGGACACGCGGTCTCCAAGGATCTGGTTCACTGGGAAGAACGCGCGCCGATTTTTCATCCTCCCCATTTGATTTTTAACGGGGTCGGGTTTATAGATACCGAAAATTGTCTAAAGCTCAACACGAACAGCCAACAGGCGATGGTTTTGCTAACGCCAATCATGGGGCGTCAGGATGGGAACGTCTCCATGAAGGTGAGTATTGACGGTGGATTCGTATTCAAAGATATGAACGACCTGAGAGCTGAACTCAAACGGGAGGATCTGCCTAAGAATCCGATCGTGCCGGGCTGGGCCGATGCACCCCGAATCTGGCAAAATCCGGTGGCCGGGAAATATTTCATGACCCACTGCCGATGGGAACACACCGGCAAAGAGCACCCTTTGACCTCGCTGCAATACACATCCAGCGATTTGAAGACCTGGGAGCGCGTTGACAATTTTCCGCTGCTGATTCACGCCAACTTCAAGGGCGAGGGTGACGCCAACGATGTCGTCGAAATACCTGTGGACGGAGACGCGAACAAGAAAGTTGTCTTTGTGAATTGCGGTCGGAATGGATATGCGCTCGGCAAATTCAGCAAAACGGGACTGGACAACCTTCAGGGTGAACCGCTCTCGCCCAAGGATACGCTTAAAGACGGCCATGATGGATTCCCGAACATCTTTGCCAACGCCCCCAACGGCAGGGTTGTCGCCATGGGCCATCCTAATAATGTCGGGATTGTGTCGACCTTCGCCGGGTTCCATACCCTGTCGTTTCCATTGGAACTCTCGGTGCGAACCACCCCTTCTGGACTCCGTCTCTTTCGCAATCCCGTTGCGGAAATCGCAACGCTCCAGGGCCAGATGCATTCCTACAAGGATCTTACCGTCAACGCCAACACCCTCACACCGCTGGTCGAACCCAAGGGTGATCTTTTCCATATCCTCATCGAAGCGCAGGTTCCCATCGGCGTGAAACTTGAACTCCAGGTCGATGGAAAGAAACTGCCGGTGAGTCCGGAGAAACTGTTCAACGGCGAAGCCGCGAATCCAGACCAGTATCCTACCCTAAAAGCTGAGTTCCTCGTGGATCGCACCTGCTACGAGGCCTTTTACCAGGATGGGCAATTCTTCGCGTCACGAGGCAAGATTCTGGACAGCCAGAGAAAACCAGGAACCCCACCGGTGAGCCTCTATGCCTTTGGCGGCGCGGTCAAAATCATTAGCATGACCGTTTACGAACTCAAATCTATCTGGAATCAGAAATAACTGGAGCATAAAAACCATGGGCCTCAACCTTGCGTCGCCGCTTCGACCCCGGCCTGCTCGTACCGGGACGATTCAATCAACACTAAAACAGGAGTTCAATAATGAGAAACGTTATTCTGATCACCGCCCTGATGCTGTTTTCGCTGGCTGGAGGTCAATCCAAGGATGCCGACGATGCGGTCCGCGCCCGCTATGGCGAGATGCTTCAACGAGTTGCTGATGATCCTGCCCGTTACACCGAAAAGTGGCGGCCCCAATACCACTTCTCGGCACCGCAGGACTGGATAAACGACCCCAACGGTTTGGTGTATTTCAATGGCAAGTATCGCATGTCCTTTCAGCACAAGCATTCGCTGTTTCAGGGCATGTCGTGGGGTAGCGCGGTTAGCACCGATCTCGTGCATTGGAAGGTTTTGCCGCCGGCAATCCTCAAGGATGACCTCGGAGATATCTTTTCTGGCACCGCCGCGGTGGACTGGAAAGATACGAGCGGGTTCTTCGGAGGCAAACCAGGTCTGTTGGCGATGTTCACTTACAATAAGTCGGGTGAGGTCGGTCAGACGGAGGGCCTCGCATACAGTCGCGATGGGGGTGACACATGGCAGAAGTACGAGGGCAATCCGGTGATTCCCAATTACGGCACCAAGATATTCATCGACCCTAAACTGTTCTGGTATGAACCAACGAAGCGCTGGATCGCGTTCGTCGGTGGACACGGCAAGATGCGGATCTACTCGTCGCCGAATGCCCGCGAGTGGACTTTTGAAAGCTGCGTCGAGGAAATTGCTGAGGGAGGTGAGGTTGCGGACGTGTTTCAACTTCCCGTCAATGGCGATGCAAATAACATGAAATGGGTCTGGAGCGCGGGCGGCAGCTGGTTTGTGGTGGGAACCTTCGATGGGCATAAATTCACACCGGAGACAGGCCGGATCCCCTTCAACGCGGGTCCCAATGCCTATGCCCTGCAAACGTGGAGCGATCTGCCTGCCACAGACACGCGCCGCATCGCAATCTATTGGATCAATGGTCTTAGGCCGAAACCAGAGTTGACCGGCTCATGGTGCGGTGCGCTGACACTGCCGCGCGAGCTTAGCCTGCTCAAGCCGGCCAACGGCAGCTACCGGATCGCCCAGCACCCCGTTCGAGAGTTGGAGTCGCTGCGCGACAAGACTTACCATGTGGAGCCGCGCACGATGAAAGTTGGCGAAACACTCCTCCCAGGTATCGGCGGCAGCACCGTGGAGATTGTGGCCGAATTCAAACTCGGCACCGCCAAGCGCTTCGGCCTCAAGCTACTCAAAAGCGGGAAGGAAGAAACGCTCGTCGGCTACGACGTCGGGTCGAAACGCATATTTCTCGACCGTTCCCAGTCCGGCTATACTCGCCTGTTGGACTATGCCAAGTCCTATAGCGTCGAATTACTTCCCGACGACAGCCGGATCAGGCTGCACATCTTTGCCGATGTCAGCATTGTGGAGCTCTATGGCAACGAAGGTGTGGCCAACATGACGGCCATCGTGCTGCCCTCTCCCGCGAGCAAAGACATCGCGATCTTTGCCGAGGGGGGAGAGGTGCAGCTGACAAAGCTGGATGTTTACAAACTCAAGTCCATCTGGGGCGGAAAACCGGCTTCGACTGGCAACGACGGGGTCGCCGCAGCGGAATCGCCCAACCCGTTCGAGGCGCAGTTTATCAGTAATGTGAGCCGATGGGTTCCATTCTCCGACGCCGCATGGAAGTTTGTTTCGGGGGGTCTTGAAGGCCGTCAAGATAAGATGGATGCGCGCCCTATGAGGTATGTCGCCGAAACCAAAGTCCTGAATGGCATCCTTGAGGCCGATATCACATTGGAAAAAGGAGCCGTTGCCGGACTTTCAGTCCGAGACGATGGGAGTTGCTATTTTTGTCGCACGATCACGCTCGATGAAGCCGCGAGAACCGCCACTTTTTACGAACAAAACTCCTACGTTTACACCGCCAAGCTCGGCGAGGCAAAACTGCCTCCAAACAAGGATGGAAAGTATCATCTGAAGATCGAAGCAATCGGGGCACATTATCGCATCTGGCTCGACGGGGCATTACTAATGGAGGCTGATGACCAACCCCAATGTAAAAGCTCCGCAGGATACCCGCTCCTCTTCGTTACCCATGGCGGTGCCGTGTTCCAAAATGTTATCTTCCAGGAGCTGTCCAATTGATTGTTGTGCGCCCAGATGGCCGGGGTGCCAAGAAACTTAGATTGATGATGAAACACCCAATCACACTCCTGGCTACGTTGTTGTTTGCTACGCTCGTCGCGCTCCATGCCGCCGGAGACGAACCGCAGGCGAAACCCTCGGTTGAGGCTGTCCCTCCCTTCCAATCCGGCGAGCGGTGGTGCGCCTTGGGCGACAGCATCACCCACGCGGGATCTTATCATCGCGACATCGAGATGTTCTACCTCACGCGGTTCCCCTCATTGAAGCTGGATGTGATCAACTGCGGGATTTCCGGTGACACCGCTGTCGGAGCGGAAAAGCGGCTCCCGTGGGATTGCCTCAATGCCAAGCCCACCGTGGTCACCGTCATGCTGGGCATGAATGATGTGAAGCGGGATCTGTACGCGGCCGGCGCGACCGGACCCGAGATCGAGAAAAAGCGGACCGCCGCCGCCGAAACCTACGACACAACCATGAGGCAGGTCCTTGAGGCGCTTAAGAACTCGGGGGCGAATGTGGTCTGCATCCTACCCACGCCCTTCGATGACACGGCCGATCTTCCATCCGCGAACAATCCCGGATGTGACGCGGCCCTCCAGGGACTGGGGCAACGGGTTCGGGCCATGGCCCGAGAGTTCGGATTCCCGATCATCGACTTTCACGGACCATTGGCAGCCATCAATGTGGAGAAGCAGAAAACCGACCCGCATTTCACCATCATCGGGCCGGACCGGGTGCATCCGAAGGAACCGGGTCATCTGATCATGGCCGCCGAATTCCTCAAGGCCCAGCACCTGGAGGGACCCGTCTCCCGGATCGACATCAATGTCGCGGCGAAACGTCCCGGCACGCTGGAAAACTGCGAGGTCAGCGACCTGAGCGTTTCCCCCGAAACCGTTTCCTTTACCTGCGATGAGCATGCGCTCCCTTTTCCCGTGCCGGAGGGTGCGAAACCCGCGCTGGAGCTGATTCCGTTCATGAAGGACTTCGATCAGGAGACACTCCGCGTCACCGGTATGGCGCCGGGTGACTATGAATTGAAGATCGACGGTCAGGTTATCCGTCGTTACAGCGCGGCCGAGTTGGAAGAGGGGGTGAATCTCGCGGCAGAAATATCCACCCCTCAATATCAGCAGGCGCTCGCGGTGCTTGCCGCCTTGGGCAAGAAGTGGGAAGCCGCGGGAAAGATCCGCACCATCGCTTACGTTGAGTTTAGCTCGTGGCCCGACGCTCCCCGTCCCGTCGACCCCGTTCTCCTGCAACCGAAGATGGAGGCCCAACTGGCTTCCGTAAAAGGGAAAAGTTACGAACCCTACATCAGGGATCAGCAAAAGAAATACGCCGAGCTCAAGGCGCACGAAGCGGAGTTTCCGGTGCAGGTCGAGGCCGCCGTCGCCGCGGCCCGTCAGGCCGCGGTTCCCAAACCCCATCGCTTCACGCTGACCCGCGTGGCGCCGACATCGTCGCGTTCAAGCCCCTGATTCGGTTCACCCGCAAAACGTCAGCCGCTTCCCTCAATATTTAATTCACATACCGACGGAAAACCGAGTTAAGTTAAGAAATGACCAGGAGACAACGACCCCTCTTCCGGCAGGCGGCACTGTTTACCTGCGCCCTGGCTTCAGGTGCTTTGTTTTCGACCGGAGTTCATGCCGAAGAGGCGACGAATGCATCCAAGCCGAACATTCTCCTCATCATCTGCGATGATCTCAACGATGCCGTGCAGGGTTTCGGGGGCCACCCTCAGACACTCACGCCGAATATCAGCCGTCTGGAAGAGCGCGGGGTCAGGTTTGTGAACGCCGCGTGCAATGCGCCGCTCTGCGCCCCCTCGCGCCCCAGCATGTTGACGGGTCTCTATCCCCACACCACAGGATATTTCGGCGATCCGCAGGTCACGGAGGGGGGATGGCAATACGCATGGAAACTCCCCTTTTTCAAACCGTTGAAAACCTGGGTGCAGTATTTCAAGGAAAACGGTTACGATGTCCTGGGGGCCGGGAAAATCGATCATAACTACGCCGAGCGTTGGAGCGACTGGACCGATGACAAGGGGCAGGTGATCTACGGCCCCAAGCCGGAATGGGGGCCATGGCCCTACAAAGGTTCCGGTCAGAATCCGGACGACGACTTCACGATGAATTTTAAACTGGCCGCGCCTCATCCGGCCATGCCGCAACTCGGGAATCTCGGGTACTTTGTCTCCCTCACCAACGTCCCCACCACTCCCCCGGATCCCAAAACCGGGTTCCAAGGTTATACCGGCTGGTACCTTTACAATCATCCCTACCGGTATGTCTCTGAAACCAACAGAGATCCCTTGCCGGATGAATTGCTCGCCGCCTATGCGGAGAACTTCTTCGCCACCCGCCCCGCATCCGGGGATACCCGTCCGTTCTTCCTGAACATCGGGATCAACCGTCCCCACGAACCGAAGGTCGCCCCGGAAAAATATTTCAAGATGTTCCCCCTTGATAAGGTTGAACTTGCCCTGAGGAAGGAGGGTGATCTGGATGACTGCGCGCCTTTCCTTTACAGGGATTTTTCACACAACAGCGTTTCGCACAGCAGTGGATTTGGAAAATACCAGAAGATCACCCAGTTGCATCTTTTGGCAGAGTGGACGCAGTCGTATCTGGCATGCGTCGCCTTTGCCGACGACATGGTGGGGCGCATCCTTGATGCCCTGGACAAGAGTCCCTACCGCGATAACACCATCGTCGTGTTGGTTTCCGACAACGGCTATCACATGGGCCAGAAGGATTATGTGTTCAAAAACTCCGCATGGGAGGAGTCCGCGCGCATTCCCTTCGTGGTCGCCGGACCGGGCGTGGCTCAGGGAAAAGTATCCTCAAAACCGGTTTCCCTGGTGGATCTCTACCCGACATTCATTGATCTGGCCCAGTTGCCGAAACAGCCGCATCCGGGCGTCAACCTTGACGGACACAGCATCGTGCCCTTGCTGAAAAATCCGGAACAGGGAGTTTGGGACGGTCCCGAAGTCAACCTGACCGCACTGGGAACCTGTGATCTCAGCAAATACAAAGATAACTCCCTTGGGGAGGGCAAACCCGAGGCCCAGATCTACTCTCTCCGTTCGGAGCAATACCGCTACATCATCTGTCCTGACGGGGGTGAGGAACTCTATGACATGAAGAATGATCCTCATGCCTGGACAAACCTCGCAAGCAAACCCGAGTTCGATCCGATCAGGAAAAAGATGCATGCACAGGCGGAAGCACTCGTTGGCAAACCATTGGGGGTCTATTACAAGCCGAACTCCTACGATCCCCGCTAACGATCAAGAGCTCTTTCGGGCTGTGTGGCGCCCAAAATCCAGCCGCGAACACTTGACTCGAATTGGTGATCACCCAGACTTTGTTTTCTGCAAATGAATCCCGCGCCCTCAACCAACCTGCGCTGCGGCCTTGCGTGCACGCTCTTTCTCGCGATCTCCACTCTGCTCCCCTGCTTTGCGGAGGATCCGGCGCTCCCACCCTATAAGGTCGGTGTCCTTTACGACACGAACGAGGCGGTCGTGACTCCTTGGAAAGCCGCGGCGGCCGCGGCCAAACCGCCAATTGAGGTCACAGGTGTCTCCTACACGGCGGCTGCGGGACCCGACGCTCTGCTGGCGTTGAACTGTCTGGTGATACCCGACAGCCCCGCCGTTCCCGCAGCCCTGCAGCCGGCGCTCGGAAAATTCGCCCAGAGTGGCCGGGATCTCATCCTTGCCGGGGGGCTTGCATTCTCCAAACTGCCCGCCGACCAGAAGGCCTTCACGGATCTGGCGTTCGATCCGCAGGAGCGCTTCCAGTTCAAGGGGGATTTCTCCGTCCGCCCGTGGAGTCAGGCCGGCATCACACTGACCCCCGGAACCATTCTTCCGAAGAACACCCGCCTTTCCGGAGCCTCGGCACTGGGGTACGCCTTCCCGAATCAATCCTCGTTCCACCCCCTGCTCGAGGTGGTTGATAACGAGGGGCGCCGCGAGGCATGGGCGGCGGGACTCCTCCGGCACACCGGCGGCGAGTTCAAGGGAGGAAGTTGGCTGCTCGCCGGCATCGACCAGCCGGAGTTCTACAACTCCCCCGGTCTCCTGACCTGGATGATGGAGACGGCCCGTTCCTATTCCGCCCCTGCGCCGGTCGCGCCAGTCGCCGCGACCCCTGATCCCGCCCCTGCGGCGGAAAAGATCGCCATCGGGAAGGATGGCCGCTTTGTGCGGCCCGACGGGTCTCCCTTCTTCATTATCGGAGCCAATTACTGCGGATCCTTCGACGCGAAACTGGAGGAATTCTTTTCCAAGCAACCCTTTTCCCCCGAGTTGCTTGATGCCGAATTCGCGAAGTTCCATGACATCGGCATCAATGTCATGCGCTCCTTCTCCTTCGGCCGTATGTCCACCTTGGAGGCGCCCGGGGATCGGGTCCAGGTTATCCGTGATTGCGCACGCCGCCACGGTATGTATCTCCTGCCGGAAATCGGGCTGAAGGCGCTTGGTTTGGGTCCCTTGGATATCACCGATAACGCGAAGCATGCGGGGGCTGTCGCCCGCGCCTACAAAGGCGACCCGATGCTCCTGGGTTACGACTTGGCCAACGAACCTTATATCACAGAAGTCGGTTCCATGACATTCCATGGACAGCCCAGCCCGATCGTTCAGGCTCGCCCCTACGAGACGATGGCCGATTTGCTTGTGGCACCCCGTGATAAAAACTGGGTGGATAGACAGATGCAGAAAACGGATGGATGGCTGAATCTGCCGAAGTCCATTCCTGCCGACACCAAGCGCGAATTACTGGCGGCCACAGCGATATGGTTAGCCTCTATGAAAGAAAATGGTAACGCCGGCAATGAGAGCACTTTTCCCGGATTCAATGGCAAAATCGACATTGCCAACTCGGGCAAATACGCTCCGTTTTTTACCGCGCTGAACGAAACCTTTGGACAGTGGATCGATGAAATGTCTCAGGCCATCCGTGCCGAAGACCCGGAAGCCCTCATTACCATCGGCTACAATAGAGGCTATATCGCCCTGCCGGTGAACGAGAAGCTCAGCTTCATTAACAATCACATTTACCAAAAACCGCTCGCCTTCAAGGACACGGAGATCAGCCTCGGAACGTTTGACAGACTCCACGCAATGTACCCCGGCAAGCCGATCACCATGGGCGAGTTCGGCCTCAACAACGGGGAGCCGGTCAATGGAGTGCCGCCGAGCTATCAGACCCAGGCGCTCTGGGAGATTCTTCACTACATCGACGCCTACGCGCATGGATACAGCGGTGCGATGAAGTGGATGGATAACGACTGGACGGCTCCCTACATACATCGCTTTGCCAAGTGGTGGACCGATCCCAAGGTCATTGCCCAGCAGGAACAATTCGGATTCTTCAAATTCGACGGCACCCCCTCGGGCACCCCCAAGCCGATCGCCTGGTGCGTGAAGTTTTTCTCCGACTACCTGAAGTCCAACCCGAAACCGGGGGAACTCCGCGTCTTTGAAACCACCAATCAGGTAAAAGCCGGATTCGAGTACAAGGCTGACAGTGCATGGTTCTACGGAGGGGAGGACTTTGGCAACCAAGCGATCCGCTGGGATAACCCCGAGACGAAAGTGGTGATGGTTCGCTGGGATGAGAAGGGGATCACGCTGATGTCAACAGTCGACCTGGATCTGGAAATCGATCCTAAGGCCCTAACGACAGCCATCGCTAAGGGGGCATCCCCCAAGAACTCTTGGCAGAAAATCCACCTCTTGAGAGGAGAGCAGAAAATCATTACGCGGAAAGAAAAACACCCCCTTTAGCAGTCAGCAACAAACCCCAAACAAAGAACCCCGCAACACCATGAAGCAGAACATCGCACTAACTCTCACGGCCATGGCGGCCATCGCCATAGGCACCCTCGCCCATGCCCAGGATGTGACCTATAAGCCCACGCTCAAACAGGTGAACATGTACGGTAAGGAGTTGAAGACGAACGAAATTGTTGCTTCGGAAACGCCCGAAGCGCTGAAGTTTGTCTTCAGTGGCGACGCCGTTGCTGACAACAACCAAAAAGCGATCCAGACCTATTGCGAGGTGTATCAACTCCAGCCCGGGAAATATAACCTCAAGTTCCGGATCAAGGGTCAGGCCCCCGCGACCGAGGTTGTTGGGCAGATGACGGCGAAAACCAAGGCGGCCGGCGAGTCGGGGCAGCCTGTCAAGATCGGCGAGTTCAAGCGTTTCCTCCTGAACGGCGAGTGGCAGGATGCCGTTCTCCCGCTCGAGGTCAAGGAGCCCCTGGCGCAGGGATCCTTCATCATGCGTGTCGGTGCGGTGCCCAAGGGGGGAGAGATCTCCATCGCACCTCTCTTCACGATCAGTCCGGCTCAATAGGTTTTTCCCCGGGCACGGAAGGTGCCCTGAGGCACTTGCGAAACCCCGCCTGGACCGGCGGGGTTTCTTTTTTTTCAAGGAATCCCAGTCCGGCATCCTTGAAAAATCCTTGGCTCTTCAGCCCAAGATCTATCCGATATTAGGAATGAAAAAACTGGCATGGCTCCTGCTTTTTATGGCTTGGATCGCACCCGTCACCCTCCTCGCCGCCGAGGTATCGCTCCCAACGGATCATCCCTATTCCGTCACCGAATCCGGCAAACCAGTCTCTGCGGCCTCCGGGATTAAGTTCCTGCGTATTGAGGATAAAAGGGTCATCTATGAGGTCAGCTCCGGAAC
>Ga0208496_1000082_pt1 | contig 30422 bp, 29 predicted proteins | sample CryBogmetaGMA2M_FD_184552 | JGI IMG/M metagenome (GOLD analysis project Ga0208496, IMG submission 184552) | Freshwater microbial communities from Crystal Bog, Wisconsin, USA - MA2M (SPAdes) | ecosystem: Environmental > Aquatic > Freshwater > Lake | place: Crystal Bog, Wisconsin, USA | collected... | reverse complement strand
GCCTTGTTGACGAAGAGTACCTGGCCGAGCGGACGGATCTTCACGCCCTTGATGTGCAGGCCGGTGTAATAGATGCCCGTGGTCGTGTTGACCTGAAGGCCTGGGGTGTAGCCGCCCTGAGTGATGACAGGTGCGTCGAGCTGGGCATCGGCAAACCAGCTCCACTTCTCATCCGAGGTGATCCGGTGACGGTGGAAGAAGCCAAACAGGATGTCGGTGCTCCCCGTGCCGATCTGGTTGTCACGGTCGATGTCGGGAACCGTCCAGTTGCCGGTGGCGAACTTCATCCCGAGATTCACACCCGTGGACATGTCAGGGGAAAAACCTGTGTAGTAACCGTTCAGACGAATGTCTCCCATGCTCCACCACTGTTTGGTGACCACGGTTGGCGCCGCCGCTTCTTGCCCCTGCTGGACCTCCGCGCCGTTTTCGGTTTCAGCGCGGACGATCCGGTTGGCCGAGGGGACGACAAGCGAGGCGCCCCATTTGTTGTTGAAGAAATACTGCATCCCACCCTGCAACCAGGAGGTCTGGATCAGTTTGTGCGGATTGTTGTCGGCGCCCGCAGGGCCGAGGCCGTGCCAGTTCTGGCTCTGGCCGATGTAGTCGTATTCCGTCCAGACGAGTCCGCCGGGGCCATCGGGAAAATTATAGCTAGTCCCCACGTTGTAGGAGCAGGATCCGCAGCCGCAGGCGAGTGCTGATGGTGAAATAAGGGTGAGGGCAAGCATCAGGCCTGCCGCGAGGAGTTTGGAAAAGAGTGATTTCATATGGATAAAGTTTTTTGGTGGATGGGTTGAGTGAATGTGAGGGAGGCCAAATAGCATGGCGGCATGGCGTGCACGGCATGAGCCGACCCGCGCATAGAAGCGGGCCGGATTTGGCGAAGTCATCTCACTGACGCGGCTCCCGCTTAACGGAGAGAGCCCACGGCAGCGAGGAGTCGCTTATTGCAGCTTAAGCCGCAATGGGTACCGGAACGGGCGGAGCAAAAAAGCGCTCCGGCATCACAACAAAAGGGGCAGGCCCGTAGACGATCGGGCGGGCAAGAGGCATCGGCACCTCGGATCGGATCGAGGCGACAAAGACCTCGGCTTTCTTATCGACCTTGAGTGTCACGGGAGCCTTCTCCTCGCTGGCACGAGCGTTCGTGAGCTTTTTGCACATCGCGCAGGGGTGCTTGCCATCAAAGGTCTTGCCGACTGCCTCGGTCAGCGATCCGGTCTTGGAAAAATCCTTCACCATGGTCGCCCAGGCCACGCTCTGGAGCATAGCCCAGTGGCCGCCGGCAACCAGGAAGAGGGCCAGCGCCATCACCAGAGTCATGAGTCGGCACCGGGCGTTCATCGGCAGGCATTCATACCCCCCAGTAAAAGAACTTCAACAGAAAATCGACGAATTCACAGAAAGCGGCGATGAATCCTGCTCCAGTTCCTATTCACGGCCATGATCACGGCGCCCGTGGTCATCATCACTAAAATTCATCTTTCATCTGGAACTCAGGAATTTCTTGGTTCGGCTTTAGAAGGCTTGGGATCTGAAGGCTCCGTAAAGGCGAAGGGATTTTCGATGTAGGAGCAGGCGCGCGAGGGGAGGCGTAGCAATCCTACGCCAACCGAGCAGCAACGAACTCCTGCGCGAAAAGACCTAGCCACCCCAATTACTTGAGGTCGAAGCGGTCGAGATTCATGACCTTCGTCCAAACCTTCACAAAATCGTTCACAAAGACCTCGTGTGCGTCGGCGCAGGCGTAGACTTCCGCAAAAGCACGGAGTTGGGAATTCGATCCGAAGACCAGATCGGCGATGGTGCCGGTCCACTTGAGTTGGCCTGTCTTCCGATCGTGTCCCTCGAGCACGCCGGGTGAAGTGGAGGACTTCTGCCACTTCGTGCCCATGTCGAGGAGGTTCACAAAGAAGTCGTTGGTCAATGTTTCGGGCCGCTTGGTGAAGACGCCGTGCTGGGAGTGGGTGAAGTTGATGTCGAGGGTGCGGAGGCCACCGAGGAGAACCGTCATCTCGGGAGCGGTCAGCGTGAGGAGATTGGCCCGATCGATCAGGAGATCGGCGGCAAGGCTCTCATGGTCCTTCTTGATGTAATTGCGGAATCCGTCAGCGGCGGGTTCCAGAACGGAGAACGACTCGACATCGGTCTGCTCCTGCGAGGCATCCATGCGCCCCGGGGTGAAGGGAACCTTCACCGCGTGGCCACCTTTCTTCGCAGCCGCCTCGACGGCCGCACAACCTCCGAGAACGATCAGATCGGCGAGCGAGACTTTCTTTCCGCCGGATTGGGCTCCGTTGAATTCCTGCTGAATCTTGGCGAGCGCCTGAAGCACCTTGGCAAGTTCGACAGGTTGGTTGACTTCCCAATCCTTTTGCGGGGCAAGTCGGAGGCGCGCGCCATTGGCGCCGCCGCGCTTGTCACTACCACGGAAAGTCGACGCCGAGGCCCAGGCGGTGGCAACGAGTTCCGAGACCGTGAGGCCGGAGCCGAGGATCTTGGTTTTCAGACTCTCGATTTCGGCATCCCCGATCAGCGGGTGATCCACCGCGGGGATCGGATCCTGCCAGATCAGCACTTCCGCGGGGACATCCGAGCCGAGATAACGCGCTCGCGGGCCCATGTCGCGGTGGGTGAGCTTGAACCATGCGCGGGCAAAAGCATCGGCGAACTGATCAGGATGCTCGAGGAAGCGGCGTGAGATTTTCCCGTAGGCCGGATCGAACCGGAGCGAGAGATCCGTGGTGAGCATGGTCGGCAGGTGGCGCTTCAACGGGTCGGCCGCATCGGGGATCGTGGCTTCGGCATCCTTGGCAACCCACTGGTGGGCTCCGGCAGGGCTCTTGGTCAGCACCCACTCGTATTTGAAGAGATTCTCGAAGTAGAAATTGCTCCACTTGGTCGGCGTCTGGGTCCAGGTGACCTCGAGGCCGCTGGAGATCGCGTCGCCTCCCTTGCCGCTGCGGAAGTTACTGATCCATCCGAAGCCCTGCTCCTCGATGCCGGCCGCCTCGGGCTCGGGCCCGACATGACTGGCGGGGCCTGCCCCGTGGCACTTGCCGAAGGTATGGCCGCCGGCGATCAGGGCGACGGTCTCCTCGTCATTCATCGCCATCCGGGCGAAAGTCTCGCGGATATCGCGCGCGGCGGCCAGCGGGTCGGGGTTGCCGTTGGGTCCCTCGGGATTCACATAGATGAGGCCCATCTGCACGGCGGCGAGGGGATTCTCCAGTTCGCGGTCACCGCTGTAGCGCTGATCGGCGAGCCACTCCTTCTCGGCACCCCAATAGATCTCCTCCGGCTCCCAGATGTCCTCGCGGCCACCGGCGAAACCGAAGGTCTTGAAGCCCATCGACTCGAGGGCGACATTCCCCGTGAGGATCATCAGGTCGGCCCAGGAGAGTTTCCGGCCGTACTTCTGCTTGATCGGCCAGATCAGGCGGCGCGCCTTGTCGAGATTCACGTTGTCGGGCCAGCTGTTAAGCGGCGCGAAGCGCTGGCTACCGTTGCCACCACCTCCACGCCCGTCGCCGGTACGGTAGGTGCCGGCGCTGTGCCACGCCATGCGGACAAAGAGAGGGCCGTAGTGACCGAAATCCGCGGGCCACCACTCCTGCGAATCCGTCATCAGCGCGCGGAGGTCTTTTTTGACGGCCTCAAGGTCGAGGCTCTTGAACTCCTCGGCGTAATCGAAGTTCTTCTCCATCGGGTTGAATCGTGGGGAGTTCTGGTTGAGAAGCTGGAGGTTGAGTTGGTTGGGCCACCATGTGGCGTTCATCGAAGCTCCTGCGACGGCTTGTTTGCGGGGGGAGCCCGAAAAGGGGCACATTGATTCGGTGGTCATGGCGGGGATCTCTTGTGGTGGTTGAAGTAAAGGACGGGGGGTGAATATTCATCCTAGCAAAGCAATCAGCCATTGTTGAAAGACTGATTGCCTTTGGTTATCATAGGATCCTCCTATGGAAATGCATCAGCTCCGCTACGCCGTCGCGGTGGCCCGCTCGGGAAACTTCTCCCGCGCGGCGGAGCAGTGCCATGTCTCCCAGCCGTCGCTCAGCCAGCAGATCCTGAAACTGGAAGAGGAGCTCGGAGAACGCCTCTTCGAGCGGACAAAGCGGGAGGCCCGCCCCACTCCCCACGGAGAGGTCTTCCTGCGCCGGGCGATCCGCATCCTTGAAGAGGTCGATGCGGCCAAGCGGGAAGCGGAGGATGCCAAGGATCTCCTCACCGGAACGGTGATGATCGGCGTGATCCCGACCGTGGCTCCCTACATGCTCCCCAAGGCGATCACCGCCTTCATGAAGCGATTCCCCGGCGTGGAAGTCGTGGTCCAGGAAGAGCCCACGGCACGCCTCCTGAAGCTCCTTCACGGCTATGAAGTCGATCTGGCATTGCTGAGTCCACCCTTCCCGACGGAGAGACTGGAAACCCTCCCCATCATGGACGAGGAGTTGCTCCTGGCCGTGCCCCCCTCCCATCCGTTTGCGACGAAGCGCTCGATCACGGCCGGAGATCTCGAGCAAGAACGCCTCATCGTGATGCAGGAGGGACACTGCCTCGGAGATCAAGTTCTCGGATTCTGCTCACGGGGACAGAACCATCCGCGAATCAGCTTCCGCAGCGCCCAACTCGAGACCATCCAGTCGCTGGTCACCGCGGGCATGGGCATCTCCCTCGTTCCCGCGATGGCGATGCGGGAGGATCGCAAGGGACAACCGGTCTACCGCTCACTCTCCGGAAAAAAACCCACCCGATCCGTCGTCGCCACTTGGCCGAAGCAACGCCCGCCGGGACGCGCCGCCATGGAATTCCTCACGCTTCTGCAGAAGCCGGGCAAGCGGCACCATTCCTCCGCACGATGACGTCGCCCCAGAATCTCGATGCACTGCTCGCCTCATCAGTACCGATACTGGCGCTGGCGCCGATGCAGGATGTGACTGATCTCCCCTTCTGGAGGTTGATGACCCGCTACGGCGGGGCGGATCTCTACTACACGGAATACTTCCGGGTCACCCAGACCTCTTGCCTCGACAAGCCGATCCTGGCCTCCATCACGGCGAATCCGACCGGCAGACCGGTCATCGCCCAGATGATCGGCAACGATGTCCCGTCGCTCGTCCGCGCTGCCAAGGAGCTCCAGCGACACCCGATCGCGGCGATCGATCTGAACCTCGGATGCCCCGCCCCCGTCGTCTACCGCAAGTGTGCCGGAGGGGGACTCCTTCGCGACCTGCCCCGGATTGACGGGATCCTCGGGGCTCTGCGCGAGGCGATCACCGGGAAGTTCACCGTGAAGACACGGCTTGGGTTCGATGATGAGAAGACCATCGGGTCACTTCTTCCGCTCTTCCAAAAGCACTCTGTCGACCTCGTTACCGTGCACGGGCGCACCGTGCTTCAGATGTACAGCGGCGGCATCCGTCATGACCTCATTAGGATGGCCGCGGAATCGCTTTCCTGCCCGGTCCTTGCCAACGGAAACGTCTCCACACCCTCCGATGCCGCATCAGTGATCAAGGCAACAACCGCCAAGGGGCTGATGATCGGACGCGGCGCCGTCCGCAATCCCTGGATCTTTTCCCAGATTCGCGAACATTTGGCGGGCAAGCCCATCACCCTGCCGAAAGGGCGCGATGTGCTGGCCTATATTCACGCCCTCTACGAGACGGTCTGCGATCCCACCGTTCCGGAACCCAAAGGGGTGCAGAAGATCAAGAAGTACGCCAACTTCATCGGCGAGGGGATTGGCCCCGAGTTTCTCCATGCCGTCCGCCGCGTGAATACCAAGGGGGACTTCTTCTCCCTTTGCTCCGAGCATCTCGACCATGGGGAGCCGATGCAACTCGATCCAAAAACAATAGGGAACTCAGGAAGTCAGGAAGTGAAAGACTCTCCGAACTGCCAGCTCGGATGACGAACATGGGGTGCAGGTTTTACACCATGGTGTATTCTTTCTTGGATTCCTTCGTGATTTCCTGAGTTCCATATTCATTTACCTCCCCACTCCCGAATGTTCGAAATCAAACGCCGTGAAAAGATGGTCGAGCGAGCCCTGCTCGTCGGCGCCTACACGGAGACGGCTGGGAAAGAGGATGCCGATGATTTGCTCAACGAACTCGCGGAACTCGTCCGCACGCTAGGCGTTCCGGTCGTCGGGAGGATGCTCGCCTACAACCGCGCGCCGCAGGCGCGCCTGCTGGTCGGATCGGGCAAGGCCGAGGAGATCTGTGAGTACGCGCGTTCACTGGAGTGCGACGTGATCATTTTCGACAACGAGCTGACGCCGGCCCAGCAGAGGAATTGGGAGAACCTCGCCAAAATGACGGTGATCGACCGGCAGGAAATCATCCTCGATATCTTCGGGGCACGGGCCCAGACCCGCGAAGCGAAGATCCAGGTCGACCTCGCCCGCATGACCTACTCGCTTCCGCGCCTCACCCGCGCCTGGGGCCACCTTGGCAAGCAGGGGGGCGGCATCGGGGCAAAGGGCGAGGGCGAGAGCCAGCTCGAGCAGGACAAGCGGAAGATCCGCGGACAGATGGACCGGCTCAAGCGCGACCTCGTGGAGGTGCGGCGCAACCGCGCCAACCAGCGCAAGGACCGCAAGCGTGCGCCCGTGCCGAATGCGGCGATTGTCGGATACACCAACGCGGGCAAGTCCTCGCTCCTCCGCCGCCTCACCGGAGCCGATGTCCTTGTGGAGGATGCCCTCTTCGCGACCCTCGACACGACGACCCGCAAAATCGACCTGCCGAACAAACAACCGCTCCTGCTCACCGACACGGTCGGCTTCATCCGGAAGCTCCCCCACCAGTTGGTGGAGTCGTTCAACGCCACGCTCGAGGAAGCGGTGATGGCCGACTTCCTGGTCCACCTCCTCGATGCCTCCCACCCCCGCGTGCTCGAGTTCCACGGAACCACGATGAAGGTTCTCGAAGACCTCGGCACCGACACCAAGAAAACCATCACCGTCTTCAACAAGATCGACCGCGTCACCGATCCGCTGACCAAGGCAATGCTCCGGAACAACCATCCGGAGGCCCTCTTTGTCTCGGTGCACACGGGCGAGGGGCTCGACCTCCTGGTAGAGCAACTCGGCCTTCTCGTCGGCAATGACACCGGGGAAGTCCTCCTCCACTTGCCGCATGAACGGAGCGATCTCATGGCGCGCCTCCACCGCGAGGGGGTCGTTCACGAGACGGTCTACGAGGAGCAGTTCAGCCGCATCCGCGCGACAGTTCCGCCGAGGCTGAGGGAGTTGGTGACGCCGTTTACGGCTGAGTAACGCGTGCGATCCCCATCGCGCAGACAATGTGCCCCGGCAAAAGTCCGCAAATCACGATGGTTTCCTGCTTCCCCATCCGCACACCTCTCATGCTAGTGTGCTGGGCCATCCGATGAGCGACGAATCCAACGCCCCCGCCGATCTTTCCAATCTTGGAATCGATCTCTCCGAAATGTTCCGTCCGTCATGGACCACGGAAGCATCGGGAGGCTCGGACGCCACCGCCCGACTGGCCGCAAAATTTGACGAAGGAGAGCGGCCTGCCCGTGGCGATCGCCACGACAGACCCGGCAGGCAGGGCGGCCGTGATGGTGATCGGGGCAGGGATCGCGGCCCTCGTCGCGAAGGCCCACGCGGAGCGGGAGGAGATGGGCGAGACCGTGCCCCACGTCCCGGGGGACGCCGCGAGGGACAAGGTGGAGGCCCCCGCAGGGAAGGCGGCCGCGGTCGTGATGATCGCAGGGGACCGCGTGATGCCCGGGAGCAACGTCCTGAACCAACCCCAAAACCGGCCCTGGAAGGGTGGAAGCTGGAACTCGTTCCCGATGCCGCAGCCATCGAGGGCATCGCCAAGCAGGTCCGCTCACGCGCCAAGGCCTACCCGCTTTTCGAGCTCGCCCGACTCATTCTCCAACTCTCCGACCGCTACAATGTGAAGCTGACTCCGGAGTCGGAGCAGACCGCAGGTCTCTTCCGAGTTAAACAGGATGCCTCTCTCTGGCCCTCCCGCAAGGAGGCCGTCAGCCATCTCCTCTCGAGGCATCTCGGAAAGTTCTACCGCAAGTCCTCGGTGGCGACCGAGCCACCGAAGGGAGCCTTCACCGTCGTGGCCCAGTGCGGCATGAGCGGCGTCCTGCTCGGCCCCCCGAACCACCACGAGTACACCTCCCGCCTGATCTCCCTGCACGCCTCGCGGTTCAAGAACATGCCCTTCGAGGTCTACAAGTCGCGCGTGCGCATGGTGCGCGAAGAGGCTCTCATCGAGCAGTGGAAGAGTGAGCAGTCGACCAAGACCGTCTATATTCCGCTGACGCCCGGCTCTGAACCCATCGAGAGCGCGGTGCCGGCCAGCGAGGTGCCAGCCGTGGAAGAGATCGCAGCAGCGCCGGTCGCTGAAAGCGAATCCGCTGTTGTGGAAGCCGAAGCTCCCGCCCACGTGGAATCTGAAGAGAGCTCCCCTGCGGAAACTCCGGCAGAGGAACCAGCGCCAGAAGTCACCGAGTCTCCCGAAGCCCCGGAAGAAGGAACTCCCGAGGAGTCCTCGGCCGAATCCACGGAGGAGACCCCTGCAGCCGCCTCCTCCGAAGAGGGGGGCCTCACGCTCGAGGAGGCGACCGCCCACTTCCAGGAACACCATGCCGCAAACGAGGTGGAGAGCGCCGAGGGTGAGCTCACGCTTTCCGGTCGCGCCGCCCTGCACGAGTCGACACCGCTCCTGCGCGAGTTGTTGCTGAACCATCTCCGCGAGATGGACCGCTTCCCCCTGCCGCTCGCCCAAGTGCTTGGCAAGGAGCTGACCGGTCGCGGACTGCAGCTCTTCAAGTCGCACAAGAAGATCATCAATGTCTCCATGGCCCGCCCGCGCTACCTCGATCGGGAGACCACCCCGATCGGAGAAAACTTCCGCGCCATCCTCGAGTATCTCGAGGCTCATCCCAACCAGCGCCGCGACAAGCAGTGGACCGCGCTGCTCCGCTTGCGCACGGGGACCACGGGGGAAACTCCCGCTGCGACGACCGCCCCCGCAGCAGTCGAGTCTCAGCTGGAAGCCGTAGCCGTGACCGAATCACCCGCTGCGACACCACCTCAAGCTCCCGATGCAGAAACCTTGAAGCGGTACGAGCAGGCCCTCGGCGCCGACCTCCTGTGGCTCCTCCATCAGGGTCATGTGATCGACTTCGCCATGGGTAATCTACAAGCCGCCACACGCCCCGCGCCGAAGCAACCTTCCAAGAAAGAAGCCGCGGAGGCGCCCCCCAGTAGTGCCGCCACAAACGAGACACTCACCGGTGATACCGACAAGGTTCAACCCGGTGGATCCGCAACAATTCCCTCCGAGCACGACGGGGATATCATTACGGAACCGGCGGACCATCACGAACCCCTTGAGATCCCCGCTGGTACCACACTGGAAACTCCTCCCCCAGTAGATCCGGGAGAGTTCCTACCCAAGGAATAAGACGTGTCCGGCCCTTCGCTCTACGAGTCTCCCAGACTCCTGGGCGAATACCTGCTTCTTCACTACGGCGGCTCAGAGACGCTCCGCCACGAGGCACTCCCGGTCGATCGCTCCGTCACCGATCTCCCCTTCCCGGTTCGCACGGTCAGGGAGTTGCTGGATCTCGATCTTCTCCCGCGCGAGGCCACGGCTCTTGAGGCCGGTTGCGCTGTCGGCGCCTCGGCCTTTGAGTTGGCCCGTCATTGCCATCACGTGGATGCCAGCGATTACTCGAATTCCTTCATCACCGCCGCAAAGACCCTCGCCCTGAGTGGACGTCACGAGGCCATCCGCACCGTGGAGGGAATGATCACGGAGCCTTTTACCGCCGTGATACCACCGGAAATCGACCGGAGCCGTGTTGCATTCTCGGTTCAGGATGCCACCGCGCTTCCGGAAGAGATGGGTCCCTACGATGTGGTTCTCGCGGCAAACCTGATCTGCCGACTGCCTGATCCCGAGGCTTTTCTCTCCCGACTCACGGGCCTTGTGAAACCCGGCGGGCAACTGCTTCTCACCACACCCTTCACCTGGCTCGAGGACTACACGCCTCGGGAACGTTGGATCGGAGGGAGAGAGCCGCACCGCCGGAGCGAGGAGGAGCTGACACGAAGGCTCTCCGGCGAGTTCCGGTTGCATCGCCGCCGCGATCTGCCATTCCTCATCAGGGAGCATGAACGCAAATACCAACTCGGCATCGCCCTCGGCACCTGCTGGATCAGACGCTGATCCCGTCGTTGATCCGCCCCGCGATCCCACCGACTGGGAAGCGCGTTACCGCGCGGGTGACACCCCGTGGGATGAAGGGTGTGCGTCACCGGCCCTGGTGGAATTTCTCTCCCGGCATCCGATCCACGGCGAGATCCTCGTTCCGGGATCGGGACCGGGCCACGATGTGCGGGCTCTGGCCGCCCAATCCGCCAGGGGAGACTCGGTGACAGGACTCGATCTCTCACCCACCGCAATCACACTCGCCCGCTCTTTTCCGCTAGCGGGAAACGAACGCCACGAGCAGGGAGATCTCTTCCACCTCCCATCATCGTGGCACCACCGTTTCGATTGGGTCGTGGAGCATACCTGCTTCTGCGCGATCCCGCCCGTGAGGCGGGCTGATTATGTCAGGGCGATTTCCCGCGTGCTGAAACCGGGCGGGCATTATCTCGCGATTTTCTTCCTCGATCCCGGCGTGGATGAGGGGCCGCCGCACGGCGCGACAAGGGAGGAGATCGCAGGCCTCTTCGATCCCGATTTTGAATTGCTGGAGGAATGGATCCCGGAAATGACCTTCGAGGGTCGGGAGGGTCAGGAAATTTGTCAGCTGAGGCGAAGGAGGCTGTGAGACTGTAGGCTCGAAACCTAAGGCTGTTAGACTATTAGTCCTTTAGGCTGAAAGCTCATCTCATCCATGGCGCGTTATCCATATAACCCTAACACCGGGCAGACCGATCTGATGGGAGCGGCCTACCATGGCGATGCCGAGGAGATAGCCCGAATTCTTGTGATGCCTTGCGACATTGATGCGCAGGACGACCACGGCTTCACCGCGCTGATGTATGCAGCGATGGTGGGTCACGCGGAGGCGGTTCAATGCCTCATTGAGCATGAAGCCGCTTTGGAGCTCCTGTCATCTTCTGGCCGTTATACCGCTCTCATGCATGCTGTGCGCGGGGGGCACACTGCCACTGTTAAGGCTTTACTGGCAGCCAAGGCGGATCCGGATGTTCATCAAAATGATTCCACATTCGACACTCCGCTGACTCTTGCGGCGAGTTACGGCTTCTTACCGATTGTCAGAGTTCTGGTTGGTGCCGGGGCAGACGTAAACCGAAGAGGTGGTATTTGTCAGATACCTCCAGAGGCAATTGCACGGCGAGAGGGTCATCACGACATTTCAGAGTTCTTACTCTACCATGAAAAGAGGCCGTCCCTCTGATCCGCTCCATCCGCAAAACCTAGCAGTCTAACAGTCTACAGCCTAATAGCCTCAGTTCCCCTCATGAGCACTTGCTGCCATCATCACGGAAAGGATCGTGCGGTTGCCGCCCCCGCACGCGAGGGGATGCCCTACACCTGCCCGATGCATCCGGAGATCCTGACGCGGGAGCCTGGAGATTGCCCGAAGTGCGGGATGCCGCTGGAGCCGCTCCTGCCCGACGGAGCTGAAGAGCTGGAGACATCCCGGGTAGCGCGCCGCTTCGTCATCTCGGCAGTCCTTGGTCTACCTGTCTTCCTCCTGGCGATGGCGCCGATGGTCGGAGTCCACCTCGTCGCGTCAGGCACCTCGGCATGGATCCAGCTCCTGCTCTCGCTTCCGGTGGTCTTCTGGTGCGGGTGGCCGATCTGGGTGAAGGGTGCCCGTTCCTTCGCCTCGCGAAACCTCAACATGTTCTCCCTGATCACGCTCGGCACCGGCGCGGCGTTTCTGCAGAGCCTCGCCGCACTGCTCGCGGGAGGGAGTCGGGACCACCATGCCGACGGCTTCTACTTCGAGGCGGCCACGGTGATCATCGTTCTGGTTCTACTCGGGCAATGGCTCGAGGCACGCGGACGATCCCGTGCAGGCTCGGCGCTCCGCGAACTTCTCGACCTGACTCCCGCCACGGCCTTGCTTGTGGAGGCCGGTGGAGACCGCTCCATTCCTGTTGCCGATCTCCGCAGTGGCGACCGCATCCGGATCCTTCCGGGAGAGAAGATTCCCGCCGACGGGGTGGTGCAGGAGGGGTGGAGCTCCCTCGACGAATCGATGCTGACCGGCGAACCGCTCCCCGTGGAAAAGGGCTCCGGCTCACTGGTCTCCGCGGGAACACTCAACACCTCCGGCAGTTTCATCATGAGCGTGGGACGCACCGGAGCCGAGACATCGCTTTCCCAAATCATCCATCTGGTGGCGCAAGCCCAGCGGAGTCAGGCACCGATCCAGCAACTGGCCGACCGGGTGGCGGCCATCTTCGTACCGATCGTGCTCGGCATCGCTCTCGTGACTTTCGTGGCCTGGATGATCTTCGGTTCGGAGCCACGACTCTTTCACGCACTCACCGCGGCAGTCTCGGTGCTGATGATAGCCTGTCCCTGCGCCCTCGGGCTCGCCACCCCGATGGCGGTCACCGTGGGGGTGGGCCGTGCTGCACGACACGGCATCCTGGTCCGTTCCGCCTCCGCCCTGCAGAACCTTGCCTCCATTAACCTGCTGGCACTCGACAAAACCGGCACGCTCACCGAGGGAGCTCCGAAGGTCGTCTTGATCCGCACGGTTGGAAGCGTCACCAAGGAGCAACTGCTAAGGCTCGGAGCCGCCGCCGAGATGGGGAGCGAACATCCTCTGGCAAGAGCTCTCCTGATTCATGCGAAAGAAAATGGCGTCCAGATTCCGAAAGCCTCCGCCTTTGAGGCATTCCCGGGAGGCGGCATTTCAGCGCGGGTCGATGAGACCAACCTGCTGCTCGGCACACCCAGATTTCTCTCGGAACGGGGTGTGGCGACCGCGGAACTCGACGCGATTGCCCTGCAGCCGGGCGAAGGACTCGTGGCCATGGCGATCGAAGGGGCTCCGGCGGGCATCTTCCTCTTCCGCGACACCATCCGCCCATCAGCCGGAAAGTTGATTGCGGAGCTTGGGGGTCTTGGCATCCGCGTGGCAATGCTGACGGGAGACCGCAAGAGCACCGCCGAGGCCGTGGCCAAAGAACTTGGGATCACGGAATGCCATGCCGAGCTTTCTCCATCCGGGAAAGCCGGGCAGTTCACGATGTGGAAGGCCAACGGCTACCGCACAGCCATGGCGGGTGACGGCATCAACGATGCCCCGGCTCTGGCCGCCGCCGACACCGCGATCGCCATGGGAGCCGGATCGGACATCGCTAAAGAGACGGCGGGAATCATCCTACTGAAGCCCTCCCTTGAGGGGATCGTTTCTTCCATCCTCCTCAGCCGGGCCATCCTGAAAGTCATCCGGGAGAATCTCTTCTTCGCCTTCGCCTACAACATCCTCGGCATCCCGATCGCTGCCGGAATCCTCTACCCCTTCTTCGGCATTTTACTCAGCCCGATGATCGCCGCCGCCGCCATGAGCCTCAGCTCCGTCTCCGTGATCGCAAACTCCCTGAGATTGCGGAGGGTGGGGTTCTAGCAATTTAGGCTCTAGGCTACTAGGTGCGAAGCGGCCGGAGCACTAAAAACTTCGTAGAAGGCTGTAAGAATAAATCCCTGTCGAGTGATTATCAGCCCATTTGAGACTAAGTCCATACCCGCCTACAAAATCGTAGCTCCGGAGCTCAAAGCTCCCCGGTTTGTAATTCCTCGCGGGCGCGTCTCCGCGACCCATCACATCGGGTTCTCCGTTGCAGACGGCGCAGGGGCAGGCACGGCGTACTTTCTCCAAACCGAGAAACTGCTCCACCCCATCGGACCAGGAGAGAGCCAGTTCGGTTCCAAACGGAGCAACGGCAGTGAGAGAAAGAGGATTTTCCCGCAGAGGCGCAGAGGCGCAGGGGGGATTGGAATCACTCATTTTGTTTTTAAGTCATCACCTCCGCGTTCTCCGCGTCTCCGCGCGAGAATTTCTTCTACGACTTCAACAGCGTCATCACTGCTTTCTGGGCGTGAAGGCGGTTCTCGGCCTGCTGGAAGATGGCGTCGGCGTGACGCTCGAAGACCTCGGCGGTGATCTCCTTGCCGCGGTAGGCGGGGAGGCAATGGAGCACATGGGCTTTGGGAGCGGCGGCTTTGACGACTTGGTCGTTGATCTGGTAGCGGCCGAACTGGGCGGAGCGGTACTCGGCCTCCTCCTCCTTGCCCATGCTGACCCAGACATCGGTGTAGAGGATGTCGGCGCCGCGCGCGGCTTCCTCGGGATCCTCGGTGATGGTGACGGACCCACCGGCAGCCTTGGCGCGCTCAATCAGATCGGCAGGCGGGCGGTAGAGGTCGGGGCAGGCAAGTCGGAGCTCGAATCCAAGGCGCGCGGCGGCCCAGATCCAGGAGCGGCCCATGTTGCAGTCGGCGTCACCGATGAAGGCGATCTTCAACCCGTCGAGCGACCCGCGCAGTTCCTCGATCGTCAGAAGGTCGGCCAGAATCTGGCAGGGATGCTCCTCGTCGGTAAGGGCATTGATGGTCGGGATGCCGGAGAGTCGGGCGAAGGTCTCGATGTCGGACTGCTTGAAGGTGCGGATCACCGCGCCGTGGATCATCCGCCCGAGCACGCGGGCCGTGTCCTCGATCGGTTCGCCGCGTCCGAGCTGGATCTCGCTCGCAGAGAGGAAGAGGGCCTCGCCGCCGAGTTCACGGATCCCGACCTCAAAGCTGACGCGGGTGCGGGTGGAGGATTTCGAGAAGAGGAGACCCCAGCACTCGCCGGCCAGCGGCTTCTCGCCGCCTTGGCCACGGGTTGCCTTGAGCTTCTTGGCCAGGTCGATGATTTCCAGGATCTCGGCCGCCGTGAGCGACTCGATGGAGAGCAGGTGCTTCATGGGATGGAAGGACGATGTATGGACCAACGCGGCAGCAAAGCCAAGTGAAGAGCGGTGGATTTAAGAGCGCCTGCGGAGGGCGCCCAGAAGGAAAAGCACGGCGACCGCCGCGGTCACTCCGAGGCAGGTGTGGGCAAAGAGATTGCCATGGCGCGTGAAGAAGGTCGGGGCGGGGTTCAACGGGACGCTGATCGTCGTCTGCAGGATTCCCTCGATGAAGGTGTTGCCGGAGCCGTCCTTGAGCACATGCGCCACTCGGCCCATGGAATCCACAACGCAGGTGACGCCGGTGTCGGCCACGCGCAGGAGGGGGAGGCCGGTCTCGACCGTGCGAAGCTGGGCATTGGCAAGATGCTGGCGTGTCGCCACGGATTCCTCGAACCAGCCGTCGTTGGTGAGGGTGACCAGCAGCTGGGCCCCGAGAGCCGCGGAGTGCCGTGCCAGATCACCGAGCGTGTCCTCGAAGCAGATGAGCGGCCCGAGCTTCACCGGTTTTGCGGCGACCTGCAGGAGGGGAGGTGTAATGCCGGGATCAAAGTCATAGGGCACCCGCTTCCCGACGATCCATGCGAGCAACGGGAAGGATTTGCGGAACGGAACGAACTCCCCGAACGGAACGAGGTGCACCTTGCTGTAGATCTGCGAGGTGGTCGCGCGATCGGTCAGGAGGATCGCCGAGTTGTAATCGCCCCGCGGCTCCGCCTCGTAATGGATGCTTCCGATCAGGAAGTCGGCGCGCGAGGAGTCCGCGACATGCTTGACCTGGTTGAAGATGATTTCATCGAGCAGCAACGGACGGGGCGTGGCGGCCTCGGGCCAGACGACGAGATCGGGATCTCCAGCGAGCGCCGTGCGGCTGAGCCTGATGTAGCGCTCCATGATCGCCCCCTCGCACTTCGCGTCCCAGTAGTCGTAGACGGGAATATTTCCCTGAAGGCCGGCGACCTTGAGCTGAGTGGTGGGCGCCGGTGGCGCGGTGATCTTCTGCACGCCGTAGCTGAAGGCGAGCGCGACGAGAAAGAGAGCCGCGAAGAAATCGAGGTGAGGGCGCGGCTTTCCGGCGCAGATCTCCCGCCGCAGTCTCTCCACCGTGATCGCGGCGATAGCCGAGGTGAGAACGCAGAGGAAGGTCAGCCCGGCAACTCCGGTGAACGCGGCGATCTGGATCAGCGGGATGCTGTTGCGCAGGGAGACTCCGAGCACATTCCAGCCGAACCCCGTAAAGAGGGTCCCGCGGAGCCACTCGACAGCCACCCAGGCGGCGGCGGCAAGCAGGGCCACGAGGAAATTCCTGCGGGAGCCAAGCCAAGCGCGGCCGGCTGTGCCCTCGCCCTTCCCTTCTCCCTCACCTAGGGGACGCAGGACTACTCCGGCAAAGAGGGCCCAGAGCCCGTGGTAGAGACCCACCACGAGCGCAAGGGCGATCCAACCGGGAACGGTCACCGTGGTGATCCAGTGAAGGGAGATCAGGAAGCCGATCGTCCCCGTCACCCATCCGAGCAGAAACGCCCGCTTGGCCCACTCCTTCGCGCGATCGGGGCGCGGCAGGATCCAGAGCGCCCAGCAGAGGGGAGCCAGCGATACCCAGGGGAGCCAGGAGAGAGACTTGTGGTCGAAGGGAGGGAAAGAGCACCCCACCATCACTCCGGAGAGGAGAGCCAAAGCCCATGGAAGCCAACGACCGACCTTCATCGCGTAGCAGGATCGTCGGAAAGCAACGGAACGGTCGTGTCGATCGAGACGGCGCAGGGGGTTCCCGCGGGAAGATACCGGGCGTCTTTCTTGGTGGCGGCCGATTGAACAGGCTGACCCGGATCGCCCGGATCTCCGACAAGCTTGATGATGACCGGCGATGTATTCGCGTTCTTTGCGGCGGCCTCCACCGAGACGACCGCTCCCCTGAGCACGCGCTTCTCCTCGCCTACGGTGATCTTGGCCACCTGCCCAGGGCGGAGAAGGGAAACCTCCGCGTTCGGAAAGTCGACCGAGATGCGGCTCTCGGGCCATTGGTTTTCGAGCACGATGCCGTTTGCACTCGAGAAGACGCGCGCGCGGTAATTCCGCGCGGTGAGCCATGTCCCAAGCACGCAGAGCGCCAGGAGTCCCGAGACCAAGATCCATCCGGCGCTGAGCCACGCCTTGCCCTCGCCTCTTTGAGATGCGGCACTCATGGAGCGGTTCCCTGAATGTCGGAAGCCTTCGGCGGGAGCATGATGTTTTTGGGCATGAACTGATTTTTCTTCTTCTTCTGAGAGGCGGCGTTCTCTTGGCCCATCACGGGGAAGGCGTTCACCATGCGGGCTTCCTCCATAATGGTCATGCCGGAGGGAATCCAGAAGATCCCGTCCTTGACCGGCTTGTCGACGATCACCGAGATCACCTGCCGGCCGTTGATGAAAACCGTGAGCGTGGTGTTGGCTCCCATCTTCTCGATGGAGTACTGGGTGAGGAGGTTGGCGCCGTGGCCGTCGAGTCGCAGGAAGGCACCGTAGGTGCCGTCGGCCGTCTTGAACGGGTAGACGGCCTTGATGTCGTGCTCGTTGAGCAGGGGCATGATGGAGAGCGTGGTCTTCCTGCCGTCGAGCAGGACGATGGGCACGGAGAATTTCTCTCCGTCCTCGGGTCTTCCCTCTCCGTGGATCCTGATGGAGAAAGCCTCCTTCTTTTTGTCAGAGGCGCCGGCTTGCAGGTCCGCGGGGAACGCCGCAAAGGCAAGCAGAAGGCCAAGCAGGCAAAGCGCGGGAAGGGGGCGATTCATGTCCGGGGAGCGTAGTCCGCCGGGATAACATTTGCAACCGGTGCCCCTGTCGGGTTACGCCTCAAGGGATGCCAAGGCATTCCCATTCCCTTCTGCTCGTCGCGATCCTGCCGATATTCCTCCTGATGGCCGGATCGCCTGCGATCCTCCGTGCCCAGAGCCATGAGGGGGACGCCGCCTTCCTGACCAACCCCGCCACGGGCTCCGACACCAAGACCCCCGGTGTTCCGAAGGCCCCGAGCACCCAGACGGTCAGCCGGACCGACGTGAACGCCATGGCCATCAAGGGGCCCAGTTCCGACAGCCCCTTCTTCATCGAGCGGCAGGAGGCCAAGGCCGCTCTCGTCCAGGCGGGACGCGAAGGATACGGGATGTATGTCCCGAAGCCACCTCGACCGCCCGTCCAGCAGCAGGTGAAGAAGTTCTTCAGGGAATTCGATGGGGGGTATTTCGCGCTTTTTGGATTCAAGAAAAAGAGCGGGGGCTCCGTTCCGATGACCCTGACCGTGGAGCCCTCCGCGTTCTCCCTCTCCCAAACACCCGAGCTCGACGTCTCGCTCAAGCTCTCCAACGCCCGCAAACAGGAGATCGAACTCCTCTACCCGAACAACCAGCGCCTCGAGATCCTCACCAAGGACTCGTCGGGGAGGGTCGTCAACCGCTGGTCAGAGGATCGCGCCTTCGATCCGTACGAGGGATTCGTGGCGGTCAATCCCGACGAGTTCATCATCTACGCCGAGAGAATCTCCACCGCCAAGATGAAGGCCGGCGAGACCTACACGATCGAGGCCTCCCTCGCCAATCAGGAGGGCTACTCTTCCACCACGACGGTCAAGCCCCAGCCCTGATTTAGGGAATCCCAAAGGGGCCAATTGCCGAGGCCCTATTTTCTATTCCCCGCAAGTTTTCCGCTGTGCGAAAAACTTGGCCGTCGCCCGGTGGCGCGCCAGAAACATGGCGGTGAAGACAATCCTCATGGCCGTCACATCGAGCAGGCGTCCGAAAATCCCAAACGGGAGCGCATACTCGACGCAATCGGTCATCACGGTCCCGGCTCCCTCGGCGCGGAAGATGTGGTGATGCCGCCAATGGCGGAAGGGCGACTTTCTCGCACCATCCACGAGGCACTCTCCCGGCACCACCTCATCCCAGTAGCCGACCCACTCGAGCGGCAGGCCGAACTGCACCACCTTGAGCCGGAACTCCTCACCGACACGCGCCGGAACCGAACATTCCACCCGCTCCACGCGGAGCGAGGGAGGGGAGATCTTGGTGATGTTGCGGGGATCCTCGTGGAAGGCGTAGACCGCCGCCGGGGAAGACTCAAGGTAGACACTGCGCTCAAAAACGGATAAATCAGCCTTCATTTCCCACAGAGGAACAGAAGCGCGGCCCGAGGGGGAGGCATAAAAATTATTGCCAACCCTCTCTGCGCTCTTTACTCGTGCTCGGGTATCCGATAACCACAATCACCATGTCTGAAAAAACCATCGAAGAAAAAGTCCGTGATATCATCGTCGAGCAGCTCGGCGTGACCGCGGAGCAAGTCACCATCAATGCCTCCTTCATCGAGGATCTCGGAGCCGACTCACTCGACACCGTCGAGCTCGTCATGGCATTCGAGGAGGAATTCGGCGTTGAAGTCCCCGACGAGGATGCCGAGAAGCTCCAGAAGGTCGGCGATGTCGTGAAGTACATCGAAGAGAAGCAGGGCAAGTAAGGCCCGGTTTCCTAACCCTTTTCTTACAGGCGCCGCTCCCGCAAGGGTGCGGCGCTTTTTTTTGTCCCAAGCGGATCGCCCTGCTCGGGCAGGAAGAAGAGACTTGCCCATCGTGCGGGAATGAGGGATTTTCACCCTCCCGTCGGACGAAGAGTCCCGGGATGGGTTTACGGCTAAGTAGCTCAGTTGGTAGAGCAGAGGACTGAAAATCCTCGTGTCGGGGGTTCGATTCCCTCCTTAGCCACCATCCCCCCTTTAGGCGGAATTAAGCGGAAGAATCCTCCGTGACTTCACGGATTGGCGCGGTTCAAGATCCAAGGATCGATCTTAGCTCCATGAACCCTCTCCTTACTCTGCGCCGGTCTCTCTGCGCGGCGATTGTTGCAACCGGCTTTTTGGCGGTGCCGGGAATCATGGCGACCGGCCCTGCCCGCTCCGGAACCCTGGTGAAGGATGCGAGGATGGACATTATGGCGAATGGCGCGTCCATCGGCTTCGTGAAAATCCCGCAGGGCACCAAGGTTTTGGTCCTCTCCACCAACGATGCGGGGGAGCTTTTGATCAAGCGACACCAGACGGATGCTCCGTTCGCCGTGCCGCAGGATTCCGTCTCGATGGAGACTCCAGCAGAAACCCTGTCTCCCACTCCCGTGAGTCCGGTGACCGCGCCCTCCCGGCCGGCGGCAACACCATCATCCACTCCCACGCCCCTCGCCGCTCCCTCGGGCACGCCCGCCGTATCGGGCTTGAAGGATCCGACCGCCGAGGCGGTGAACAAGGCGCTGGGCATTCCGCTTTTCGGAAAGGGAAGCCTTTGGGAAGAGGATGACGCCATGGTGGCCAACCGTCTCCGCTGGCCCCAGGAATCCAAAACCTCCCATGAGGCCGGCTATAGGAGATACCCCTACACCTTCAACTCCGAGACCCGGATAATCGGAGCCCGCTCGCTCTGCCTCTTCCTCCAAGGAGTCGATGACAAGGTTGCCCGTGTCTCCATCCTCTTCGCCAACAAGGGGGACGTGGCCTTCTACATGTCGCCGCAGGAAGTAAAGCAGCAGGCGGCGAAAAAAGATCAGCCCCTCAATGTCACCGACAACATGATCAAGGGGTGCCTGGATGCGATGCGGAAGGACAAGGCGACGCTGGAGGCCGGGCTCAAGGACCTGTTCGGCGATGCCCGCCCGGCGAGGGTCGGAAGATTTGCGGCGACGACCGAGGTGGGGCAGCGCTGGGATTGGAGGGGGCACACCTTCATGTTAGTCGCACCGCAGAACGAGTACGTGGCCTTGAGAATCATCCCCACGAGCGTCTTTGAGGATGCCGACGCAGCCAAAAAATCGTTTGCCGCCGCCAAAGCCACACTCTCCAAGCGGGTGGAACACCGCTCAAACGGCGACGTGGTCATCACCGATATCCCGATGGTCGACCAGGGGAGGAAGGGTTACTGCGTCCCGGCCACTTTCGAGCGGGTTCTCCGCTACTACGGACTCTCGGAAGACATGAACGTCCTCGCCATGGCCGGACAAACGGGTGCCGGGGGAGGCACTAGCGTCAGTGGAATTCAGGCGGCCACCTACGCCATGATCCGCGATGCCGGCGGCACGATCACTGCCAAGAATTTTTCCGGGAATATTCAGGAAATTAAATCTGCCATCGACGCAGGCAAGCCGATCCTCTTCACCCACTACAGCACGGAGGAGTTTAACAAACGGGTCGATGGGCGCATGTCGCACCGCGTTGCCGTCACGGACTGGGAGAGGTGGAGGGAAGAGTTTCTGCCCTCGTTGAAAAAGACCACCCCTCTCAAGCCTGATCCGCTCTGGGGCCACATCTGCCTTATCATAGGCTACAACGAGAACACCCACGAGATCGCGATCTCCGACTCATGGGGACCCCAGGCCACCGAGCGCTGGATGCTTGAAGACGAAGCCCGTCAGATCCAGGCACAGGGGGCTCTTTCGGTGATCGAGTAAGGCGCGCGCGCCTGCTCAGCCCTGCACTTGGTCAAGCGCCGCGACCCGGCCCCACGTTCGGGATCCCTTGATGGCGCGCGTGATGAACTTCTTGGCCTCGCCGACCGCCTTGGGCAGCGGCAAGCCCTTGGCCAGACCCGCCGCGATTGCCGCCGAGTAGGTGCAGCCGGTGCCGTGCGTCTCGACACCACGCACGAAGGGAGCGCTGTAGGAGCGCTCCACCCAATCGGGCGAGAGCAGGAGATCGGTTGCCATGCGTCCGCGCAGGTGACCCCCCTTGAGCAGGACTGCCGCGCCAGTGGCAGCAGTGAGCCGCTTGCCCGCGGCCTGCATCTCGGGAAGAGAGGAGGGATGGAGTCCTGTCAGGATGCCGAGTTCGTCGAGGTTCGGCGTGATGAGGGTCGCCATCGGAAAGAGAAGTTTCTCGTAGGCGGCGATAGCCCCGGCTTTCAGGAGAGGATCACCGCTCGAGGCCACCATGACGGGATCGATCACAAGAGGTGGGCGCTTCTGCAGCTTCCCGAGAACTGAGGCCACGGTTCGGATGATCGGGGTGGAAAAAAGCATCCCGGTCTTGATCGCAGCGACCGGATAAGCAGCCAGCAGCACCTCAAGCTGGTCGCGGACGATCTCCGGTTTCACAGCCTGGATCGAGCTCACCTTCCCGGGGATCTCCGCCACGATGCACGTGATCGCGGTGAGACCATGGCAACCGAGCGAGGAAAAGGTCTTTAGATCAGCCTGCGCCCCCGCCCCGCAGGAGGAATCCGATCCGGCAATGGTGAGGACGACGGGAAGGGGCTTAGGCATGACGGGAAGGATGAATTATGAAGGATGAATTATGAAGGATGAACCAAGCTCACATGCGGGACCCGAAGGGCGGCACTGCTTGCCGGGAGGCAAGTGTCGTCAATGATGAAGCGGGAAACTGCTGCAGCGGAGCGTGGCTCTCCTTATGCCTGCCTCTGACCTAACAGTCTAACAGCCTTCAGCCTATAGCCTATAAGGTTTCCCCTCACCTCTCATCCCTGCGCGCCATCAGCAGGTAGATCAGGTTGCCAAGCGCGGCGACGAAGGCGGCGACATAGGTGAGTGCCGCGGCATTGAGGACGGCGTTGACCCCCGCGGCTTCCTGGCCCGGTTGGATGATCCCCATGTGCCGGAGGATCTCCTTGGCGCGGTTGGAAGCATCGAACTCCACGGGAAGCGTGATCAACTGGAAGAGCATCAGGACCGCATAGCAGGCGATGCCGACATTAATCAGGCCGGTCATGTGGAAAAAAAAGCCGCCGATGATCACGAAGGGGAGAATCTGCGAGGCGAACTGGGTCGCCGGGACGATCTGCATCCGGAGATTGAGAGGCCCGTAGTTGAGCTTGTGCTGGAGGGCGTGACCGCACTCGTGCGCGGCGATCCCGACGGAGGCGATCGAGTCGCCGTTGTAGACATCGGTCGAGAGGCAGAGTCGCTTGTGACTCGGATCGTAGTGATCGCCGAGCATGTCGTTGATTTCCTCAACGCTGACATCATGGATTCCGGAGTCGGCAAGGATCCTGCGCGCGGTCTCGGCACCGGTCACCCCCGAGGCGGCGGGGATCTCCTTGTAGGTCTTGAAGGCGGCGGAGACGCGGAACTGCGCCCAGAGTCCGAAGGCCAGGGGCACACCGATCAAAAGGATGTAGAGTTCAAAGGTCATGGCTGTGTGTGAACGGGTCGTAATTCAGACAGCGCTTTCCCTATTTTGTTCAAAGCTCGAAGGGCTTTTTGATCCGGCTCAGCAGCTTGTGACCCCTGGCCGTAATCAGAGCGACATCCTCGTGGCGTACCCCGCCGACACCCGGGATGTAGAGACCCGGCTCGATGGTGAAGACCTGACCCGCGCGCAGGGTCGCGGCACCAAAGCGCGGTTCCTCGTGCAGATCGAGTCCCAGACCATGCCCGGTCCCGTGAAAGAAACCGCTCCAGCGTCCCCCCGACCCATCCTTCCCGACCCCGACCCGCTGGGTGGGATAGCCGTTTTGCGTGAAGAACTCGGTCACCTCGCGGTGGATCGCCCCGCCTTTCGCACCCTTGCGCAGCAATCCGAGGGCCAGCTTCTGACCGAGCAGGCAGACTTCCCAGAGCCGCGCCTGCGCCTCGGTGGCCCTGCCCCGGACTACGGTCCTAGTGAGATCGCCGTAGTATCCGCTACGTGCGCGAGGGAAGAGATCGAGAATGATCAGCTGGTGCGCCTTCAGCGGGCCATGACCGCGCTCGTGGGGATCGCACGCCTGCTCGCCGCAGGCGATGATCGAGTTCCCCGCAGGGATGCCTCCGGCACGCAGAATAGCCGACTCGATCTCCGTGCGAAGCCGTTCCGATGTCAGCATGCCGCCACCCCATCGGAGCATGTTCTTCGGTCCAATAGTAGCCGCGCGGAGCACCTCGAAGGCCCTCTCCATCCCGGACTCCGTGATCCGCGTCGCCTCCGTCATCATGCGGATCTCCGCAGGGGTCTTGACCTGGCGTTCCGGACGGAACATTCCGGCGACCGGCGTCACCTGCACCCCCTGCTCCTCCAGCTCCCGTGCCAGCCCCAGGGGGAAATCGGCGGGAACAAGCGGCCTGCTTGCTCCGCGGGCCTTCAGGAAGGCGGCGATCACCTCCACCGCGGTGGGCTTGGCTCCCTGTGTCTTCTTGGTGGCTTTCTTCTCCAGCGAAGCCGCCAGTTCGCTCTGGGAGACCACCTCGTCGACCCGGGCCTCCCTCCGCCCGCGGTCGATCTCCAGATCGCTCAGCAGGATCGAGCGGCGCCCGCGGCTCTCCAGCCAGACAAAGGGATCGGGGGCTCTGAATCCGGTTGCATGGAGCATATCGGCTCCCTGCTCGCTCTCGGCGATGATCAGGCGCGCCTTGGGAGCGCGGGCGGCGGCGGGTGATTTCTTGGACATCGCCTATCGATGGCCCGAAGGAGTATGGCCGGGCAACCAGAAAGGAGGGCAAAGTTTCCGTCAAAAAAGAGCTTGCCGACACACGGATTCCCCCTATCCTCTCACCTCCCTATGGCAAAGACTTCATGGCTTGAAAGAGACAAACGCAAGCGCGAGACCGTCGCGAAGTGGGCGGAACTCCGTGCAGAGCTCAAGGCGAAGAAGGACTATCTCGGGCTCAGCCAGCTTCCCCGCAACGCGAGCCCCGTCCGTCTCACCAACCGCTGTCTGGTATCCGGCCGTCGCCGCGCTTACCTCCGCCGCTTCAAGATCTCGCGTATCACTTTCCGCGAACTGGCCACCAACGGCCTGATCCCCGGCGTCACCAAGTCCTCCTGGTAAGAGGATCCGGGCAAGACACCCCGCTTCCACCCTTAGGAAGGGAGCGGTTTCAGGTCTGCCCACCGCATCACTCCTTGGTTCACTTTCCGATGACTCTTTCCGTCGCACACTCCGTTTCGTGCGACTTCCGCGCACCCGCATCGCCCGCCTTCACGGCCATCTGCGCCCGCGGTAACTGAGACTCCCCATGACGCTCGTCGCTGCCATTCTGGCGGTGGCGGCAGGGGACTCCACCCAACTGCCGGCCACCATCCTTCCAGCGGATCATTGGGAATCCGGAGAGATCATCATCCTCCGACTCGTGGCCATCCTGGCCCTTGTCCTGCTCAACGGCTTCTTCGTCGCCTCGGAGCTCGCGGTGGTCAAGATCCGCGCCAGCCAACTCGACACCCTGATCGAGCAGGGCGATTCCCGCGCCGCGCTGGCCAAGCACATCACCTCCCATCTGGAGGCCTACATCTCGGCCACCCAGCTCGGCATCACGCTGGCCAGCCTTGGTCTCGGTTGGCTCGGAGAGCCCTTCCTTGCGCACATGATCGAGCCGGCGTTCCGTCTGGCTGGCATCGACTCCCCGACCCTTGTCACGACCGTCTCCTTCATCCTCGCCTTCTCGCTCATCACCTTCCTCCATATTGTGCTCGGGGAGCTCGTCCCGAAGTCCCTCGCGATCCGCAAGCCGGTCCAGATTGCACTCTGGCTGAGCCCGCCGCTCGGACTCTTCTATACCCTCTTCCGTCCCGCCATCACCCTGCTGGACAAAAGCGCGAATGTCCTCCTCCGCCATGTCCTGCGCGTCGAGCCACCCGATGAATCCGAGCGGGCCCTCTCCAACGAGGAGCTCCGCGTCATCCTGACCGAGAGCCGAGAGGCCAAGGAGGTCTCCCCTCTCGGCGAACAGCTTGCGGTCAACGCCCTCGACCTCCAGCACCGCGTCGTCCGCGATATCATGACCCCGCGCAGCGAGGTCATCTTTCTCGACCTCGAGGAGCCCTTTGCCGGCGAACTCACCAAGGCCATCGACTCGCGCCACACACGCTTTCCTCTCTGCACCGGCGCGCTCGACGAGTCAGTCGGCCTCGTTCACATCAAGGATCTCCTCGGCCTCGTCCACTCCGGCAAGCAGGAGCTCAACAGTATCCAGCGCCCCGTCCATCACGTCTCCGAAATGATGCCACTGGAAAAGTTGCTCAACTACTTCCTCGCCAAGCACGCCCACCTGGCGATCGCCGTGGACGAATACGGCGGCGCGGTCGGCATTGTCACCCTCGACAACGTTCTCGAGGAGCTGGTGGGCTCCATCCACGACGAGTTTGACACCAAGGAGGAGGAGATCACCATGATCCGCGAAGGCGAGTTCGACGCCGAGGGGACCCTCGCGCTCCACGACCTCGCCGAGGAAACCGGCCTCAAGTTCGAGGAGACCGATGTCAGCACAATCGGCGGCTACATCACCCAGTTACTCGGTCACCTTCCCGTCCGCGGAGAAAAAGTCTCCATCGGCGACTACACCGCCACCGTTGCCGAGACCGACGGACGCAGAATTCTCAAAGTCCACTTCAAGCGGCCTGTTGAGCCGGCAGAGAAAAGCTACCCATCCTCCGAATAATCCTGATTCGGAAGATCCATGCTTCCATGGAGTATCCGGAGTATCTGGATCACACCTTTTTCCATGCGGTAAAAGATCAGGTGATTCCTGCAAAGCAGGGAACGTATTCCCGGAAGAATCTCCGGACGCGGGCGGCCTAATTCAGGGTGAGTGAGGAGTTCCATCGCCCTCTCCCTGACATGATCAAGGTAGCGATCGGCCGCCAGTTCGTCATGAACCGCTATGTACTCCCAGAGGGAGAGCAGATCCTCACGCGCCGGGCCGCTGAGTTTGAGTTTCATCCCTTGCGTCGGGAGCGCGCAGTCACCTTGAGTTCCTGATGGAAGGAATCACTCCATTCATGAAGGCCCCGCGCGTCCGCAGCTTGGATTCCCTCCGAGATCGCCTCGCGAAGATTGACTAATTTCGCGCTCCGCCGCGTCTCCCTCTCGTGCAGGGAGCGGATCGCCTCACGCACGACCTCGCTGGCGGAGGTGTAGAGACCGGTGCCCACCTTCCGCTGAACCCACTCTTCCATCTCTGCAGTCAGGGAAACATTCATAATCTTATTTTTCATCGTCGCCAAAGATTGTCAATCTTTGGCAAGTGGACCTGTTTCTGCCCTGCTGTATCCACTATTCCACATCAGCAATTCAGTGAAGGCTTGAAAGTTTCGTGGCCCCGCAAGGCCTGCAAGTGAAGCTGTAGTGAACTACTGCGAACGCAGCAGAACACCGTGGGGTGCGAAAATCCCAAGCCTCCTCAAGAAACAAACTCGAGTTTGTCCAGGCGAGGCACAAGTCCCTGATCCGCGGCACGGCCCAGGAATTCCCTGATCGCGGCGCGCCCCTTTTCTCCGTAGTCGAGGGTGTAGTCGTTCACATACATCCCGATGAATTCGTCGGCGAGGGGGACCTCCATGCCGCGCGCATGGGCCATGCTGTGATCCACGGCTGCTTTCCGGTGCTCGAGTCCGTAGCGAATGCTCTCCTTCATGATGATGTTGAGCTCGGTGCGCTGCTCGGCGTTGAAATCCTTGCGGATGACATTCCCTCCGAGCGGAAGGGGAAGCCCCGTCTCGGCCTTGAACCACTCCCCCATGTCGGCGATTTTCTCGAAGCCCTCGTTCTCGTAGGTGAGCTGCCCCTCGTGGATGATCAGCCCCACATCGACGGAGCCAGAGCGTATGGCGTCGAAGATCTCGTCGAAAGGAACCACCGTGTGGTTGAACTCGGGCCCGAGGAAAAGCTGGGCGCTCAGGAAAGCGCTGGTCATGAGCCCCGGGACGGCGATCTTCTTCGAGCGGAGCCATGCCTTCTTCTCCTCGAGCGAGGCATCGGCGGCTGGCCCGTGCCCCTTGAGCGCCACGAACATCGGGCCGTAGCCGTCACCCATGCTCGCACCGCACGGAAGCAGGGCATACTTGTCGAGCAGATGGGAGTAAGCGTGGATCGAGACGGCCGAGAGGTGGAGTTCACCTCGCATGGCGCGCTCATTGAGGGTCTGGATGTCCTGGAGGATGTGCTGAAACTTGTAGCCCATCAGGTCGATCTTCTCGGCCGCCATCGCGTAGAACATGAAGGCGTCATCGGGATCGGGTGAATGACCGAGCAGAAGGGTCGTGTCGGGAGCGGAAGACATAGGAAGAGCAGGATGAAAAATGAAACCAGAAACCTAAAGGACTTTATCCTAAAGGTCAGGCAGCTGCTTTTGAAAGCTTTCGCAGGAGAGCGGGGCCTTGGTAGATAAAGGCGGTGTAGACCTGCAGGAGGTCGGCTCCTGCATCCAGACGCTCCTGGGCGCTTTCGGCATCACTGATCCCTCCGCAGGCGATGACGGGGAGCCTTGTGTGCGCCCGAATCGTGCGGAGCGAGGCGAGTGAGCGGGGACGCACCGGCAGACCGCTCAGGCCGCCGGTCTGGTCACGGCCCGTGGGAATCGCGGAGTGGTCGATTGTGGTGTTTGTCGCAATGAGTCCGGCCAGTTGCTCCTGCTCTGCCAACTGAACAATCGCCACGAGATCCTCCTCGGCGAGATCGGGTGCCACTTTCACAAAGAGCGGCTTGCTTGGCGACCCCTCCCAGTCACGCAGGGTCCGGATGATCCGGCCCAGTGCCTCAGTCGACTGGAGATCACGCAGGCCCGGGGTATTGGGAGAGCTGACATTGATCACGAAATAATCACCCAGAGCGTACAGGCGCTGGAAGGAGGCGAGGTAATCGAGGTGTGCTTGATCGGCGGCGGTGACCTTCGACTTTCCGAGATTCAGCCCCACGGGAATCTGCGGCCAGCGGCCTTCCTCACGAAGACCCTCAAGACGGGCTCCCACCGCTTCGCATCCCTCGTTATTGAAGCCGAGGCGGTTGATCAGCGCCTGAAGTTCGGGATAGCGGAAAAGACGTGGCTTCGGATTTCCAGGCTGAGGGAGCGCGGTGATCGTGCCGACCTCAATGAAGCCGAATCCGAGAGCCTCCCAGGCGGGAAGTGCGACCCCGTTCTTGTCCATGCCGGCAGCAAGGCCGACCCGGTTAGGAAATTCAATCCCCGCCACGGTGCGGGGATTCGAAGGAATCGCCTTCCCCGCGCTCATCCGAATGAGAGAGGGCCAGTGCGAGCCGGCATTCAGCATGGCCAGCACAGCGTCATGGGCCTCCTCGGGATCGAGGGCGAAGAAGAGCGGCTTGAGAACGCGCGAGTAAAAATCCATCGGGAAAAGATTAATCAGGAATTACTATGTTCGTCCCCCGCGTCCCCTCCCCTTCTTTCCGCGAAGAAGGCTTTGAGTAGTTGGCCAGATTCGTTGCCGAGGATGCCGCCGGTGATTTCACAGCGGTGGTTGAGCTCGGGCATCTGGAGAATGTTGATGAGACCTCCGGCCGCCCCTCCCCTCGTGTCGTGGCATCCGAAGATGACGCGGCGGAGGCGCGCATGGACGAGGGCTCCGGCGCACATCGGGCACGGCTCCTTGGTCACGTAGAGGTCGCAGTCGTTGAGGCGCCAGTCGCCCAGTGCGTTCTCGGCCTGGGTGATCGCGAGCATCTCGGCGTGGGCGGTGGCATCCTTGAGGGTCTCCACCTGATTCGCGGCGCGGGCGATGATCTTCCCCTCGCGCACGACGACGGCGCCGATCGGCACCTCCTCGGCCTCATAGGCCTTCAGCGCCTGACGCATCGCCTGACCCATGAAGTAGGCGTCGCTGGTGAGATCGATGATCGGATCCTCGTCCGAGGGCTCGTTCAGAAAAATCTCCATGGCGTTCTCTCTATTCCACATTCCCCAGAGCCGATTCCCTACCCCCTCATCGCGCGAATTTCCGCGGCGCGGTCGGCGGCCTTAAAGACTGAGGTGCCGGCCACCATGACGTCCGCTCCGGCTTCCCTGCAAAGGCGCGCGGTCTCGACGTTGATCCCTCCGTCGACCTCGATGAGGAAGCTGAGCCCGAGATCGGTGCGGAGCCGATCGGCCTCGCGGATCTTGCCCAACATGTCCTCCATGAAGGGCTGGCCGCCGAATCCCGGCTCGACGGTCATGATGAGCAGGATGTCGAAGCGGCCGAACAGCGGGCGCGCCTGATCCAGCGGCGTGCCGGGCTTCACTGAGAGGCCGGCCTTCTTTCCCGCCGAGCGGACACGGTCGAGCGTGATGCCGGCGTCATGATTCGCCTCGAGGTGGGAGGTAACGGACTCTACTCCCTTCACCCCCATGAACTGCTCGATGTAGCGGTCGGGCCGCTGGATCATGAGGTGGACGTCGAGAGGGATCGCGGTGTGGCGCGCGGCAGCAGAACAGATCGGCTCGCCGAAGGAAATGTTCGGCACGAAGTCGCCGTCCATCACATCGCAGTGGATCCAGTCGGCTCCAGCGGTGGTGACGCTCTCCACCTCGTCGCCGAGGCACGCGAAGTCGCACGCCAGAATCGACGGGGCAATGAATGACTGGCGCAGGGCGGGCATCGAAAGTCCTCGGGCCTAGATGTGGATGGCGTGGCCGAGGGCGGCCTCGGTCGCCTCGAACATCGACTCGCTGAGCGTCGGATGCGCGTGGATCGTGGAGGCGATGTCGTCGTAGGTCGCCTCGAGCGTGATGGCGAGACCCATCTCG
>Ga0208496_1000081_pt1 | contig 30503 bp, 21 predicted proteins | sample CryBogmetaGMA2M_FD_184552 | JGI IMG/M metagenome (GOLD analysis project Ga0208496, IMG submission 184552) | Freshwater microbial communities from Crystal Bog, Wisconsin, USA - MA2M (SPAdes) | ecosystem: Environmental > Aquatic > Freshwater > Lake | place: Crystal Bog, Wisconsin, USA | collected... | reverse complement strand
CATCGTCCTCAAAGTCATCGGCATCCTTCTCGAGGTGGTGCTGCTCTTCAATCTGCTCATCGTCGTCCATGAGTTGGGTCATTTCTTCGCAGCCAAGTGGCGCGGGCTGAAGGTGGAGAAATTCGCGATCTGGTTCGGCAAGCCACTCTGGTCAAAGACCATCGGCGGCGTGGAATACCGCCTCGGTAGCATCCCTGCCGGCGGATTTGTGGCCATTCCGCAGCTTGCGCCGATGGAGGCGATCGAGGGGAAGACAGACGAGAAGGGATCTGACCTGCCGCCGGCGCGACCTCTCGACAAGATCATCGTCGCGATCGCGGGTCCCGCGGCGAGCATGGGGCTGGCCTTTGTGTTCGCATGCGTCGTCTGGTTTGTGGGGCGGCCTGTCAGCGAAGCCGAGACCACGAATCAGATCGGCTATGTGCTGGAGGGTGGCCCCGCCGCAAAGGCCGGTCTACAGCCGGGCGACAGGATTCTTTCGGTGAACGGTCATCCTGTGACGCGCATCAACGGCATGGGTCGCATGGGCGACAGCGTCGCTTGGAATGTGGCTGTCAGCTCCGCCCCCGTGATCCCGATCCGTTTCGAGCGCAACGGAAAGGAGCAGGTGGTCGAGGTGGAGCCGGTCGCTCAGCAGCGGAGTAGCTGGAACCGCAAGAGCCTGCGACAAATCCAGATCATGCCGGCGATGACGCCGATGGTCGCACGGGTGGCGGCGAACAGCCCCGCTTCCGAAGCAGGCCTTCGGGGAGGGGATCTCGTGGTCGCGGCGAACGGGCAAAAACTCCTGAGCCAGCCCGCGCTGGCCGGCATTCTGGCCGCCACCAAGGGGGCGCCGGTCACCCTCACCGTGAAGCGGGGTGAGAGCGAGTTCAGCGTCAAGGTCACCCCGCGCATTCCCGAGGGGCAGAAAGAGGCCCGGATCGGCATCTTCTGGGATCAGCGGGGCATCATCACCCTGGCCCATCCGGATCCCTGGACCCAAGTGAAGTCGAGCATCCTGACCATGTGGGAGACGATCTCCGCGGTGACGGACCGTCGCTCGGAAATCAGCGTCCAGCAACTCAGCGGTCCGGTCGGCATCATGAGGATCTATTACCTCCTCTTCGAGAGCCCGATGGGATGGCAGTTGGCCCTCTGGTTCAGCGTCGTGCTGAACGTGAACCTTGCGATCATGAACATGCTTCCGCTTCCCGTCCTTGATGGCGGCCACATTCTGCTCGCTCTCATCGAGTGGGCATACGGCCACCCGATCCACCAGAAAACCCTCGAGGTGGTGCAGACCGCCTTCGCCATGCTGCTGATCGGGGCGATGCTCTACATCTCTTTCTTCGATATCGGAGATCTGGTGGCCGGTCGCAAGGCGGGCATTCAACCCGACCGGGGCGCGGAGACGATGACTTTCTCGCCCGCGACCTCCGCGGCCCCCGCCAAGCCATGAGCGAGGCGGGTTGCGCCGCTGAGGCATCGGGACCGCCACTTTCTTATGCGGCGGATCTCTATTCCTACCGTCGTCGTCCTTCGCGGGAGGTGATGGTCGGTTCGCTGGGATTCGGAGGGGCGCACCCGATCCGCGTCCAGTCGATGATCACCAGCGACACCATGGAGACTGAAGCCTGTGTCCGCGAGGTGCTTGGTCTGGTCGAGGCCGGATGCGAGATGGTGCGGATCACCGCGCCGACGGTGAAGGATGCCGCGAGTCTCAAGAACATCCGCGCCGCACTCGATGCCGCGGGATGCCATGTTCCACTGGTCGCCGACATCCATTTCAAACCGGAGGCGGCGCTGGAGGCGGCGCAGTGGGTCGAGAAGGTGCGGATCAACCCCGGAAACTTCGCAGACTCCAAGAAGTTCAATGTCCGCGACTACAGCGATGCCGAATATGCGGCGGAACTCGACCGGATCCGGGAGCGCTTCACGCCGCTGGTCAATCTCTGCAAGGAGCGCGGTGTCGCGCTGAGGATCGGTACCAACCACGGCTCCCTGAGCGACCGGATCATGAACCGCTTCGGAGACTCGCCGCTCGGGATGGTGGAGAGCGCGCTGGAGTTTGCCAGGATTGCCCGGGACTTCGATTTTCACCGGATGATCTTCTCGATGAAGGCCTCCAACCCCAAGGTCATGATCGTCGCGTACCGGCTGCTGGTGGCGCGTCTGGAAGCGGAGGGCGCGGACTGGAACTACCCGATCCATCTCGGGGTCACCGAGGCGGGTGATGGCGAGGATGGCCGGATCAAGAGCGCGATCGGCATCGGCTCGCTGCTTTCCGACGGAATCGGCGACACGATCCGCGTCTCCCTCACCGAGGACAGCCATCATGAGATTCCCGTGGCGCGCGCGTTGGTGGCGCCGTTTTCCGGAAAGCCTGCGGGGGCATCCCCTGTCGCCGGCGTCACGCCGACCTGGCCGCTCTTTGACTACAATCGCCGCGCCTCCAGCGAGGTCGTGCTCGGGGGGATCACGGGTCCCGTCACCCTCGGAGGCGCGTCAACCGTGGCGGTCGTCGTGCCGCGTCGGGTGGATGAGGCTGTGGCTCACAAGCGTGCCGGACTCGGTGACTATCAACCTGAGTTGATTCACGAGGATCTGCCGCTGGTGGAGGTCGATCCTCTCTCCGAAGAGGAAATTGAAGCCGTCAATGCGGTGAAAGAGCCGCGAATGATCACCGTGCGTGACGGGGTTTCCTTGGAGACAATCGCCGCATTCCGCCTCCTGGCCGCGCGTGTCGATGCCCGTCATCCGATTCTTCTGAAGGATACGCTCCATCCTGAATCCAGCGGAGAGTTCCTTGATCACCTTCTCTCCTCGGCCACCGTGCTGGGCTCGCTTCTCTGCGACGGGATCGGTGATGCCGTCCTTCTCCGCTCCGAGGAGGCTCCGGGCCAGTCGCTTCGTCTTGCCTATAACATCCTGCAGGCCGCCGGAGTCCGTATCTTCAAGACCGACTACGTGGCCTGCCCCTCCTGCGGACGGACGCTGTTCAACCTTCAGGAGACCACGGCCCGGATCAAGGCCTCGACCACCCACCTCAAGGGGGTGCGCATCGCCGTCATGGGGTGCATTGTCAACGGCCCGGGCGAGATGGCCGACGCCGACTTCGGCTATGTCGGCGGGGCGCCCGGCAAGGTGAACCTCTATGTTGGAAAGACCGCTGTGAAGTTCAACATCCCCGAGGCAGAGGCCGTCGCTCGTCTCGTTGATCTGATCAAGGAGCACAACAAGTGGGTTGATCCCGTGTAGTGCGGGGATTTGGGCGCCGCGCTGTGTTGCCGCTCGCTTGCCGTAGCTCAACTACGGCTACGCTCGCGCGCCTTGCGCGGCACCCCAACTTCCGACACTTAATTCAGGAAGTGGAGTGATGCTTGGTTTTGGATTTATTCTGAGACTTCGGTGACTTTTTACCCGAATGCTTCGGAGGGCACTTGGGCAGGGGATTGCTGGGTGCCGCGCAGATGCCGCCGGGAGGATAGACCGGTTCCGGGGGAGGGGTACCGTCGCCGAAGAAACTCTTGATCTCGTTCAACATCCGCTTGATATGGCGGTAAGACCTCACGCAGACCATCTTGCGGTAGCTCTTCCAAGGATCTCCCCACTTGAGGATCTCGATGGTCACCCGGCGCACCCCCCATTCGTTCATCGTCTTTCGGGTGGGTTTGTAGAGATCAATGGTGTTCACTCCCGAGAGGGCGAATCCGTAATCATCCACCTCGTAGATCTCCCCGGTGGCCCTGATCCGGAACATTGTGCCGCAGGGCCATCGTGCCCAGTCGGCGGCGGCGCTGTTCACCACGCCGTGGCGGAGAGGTGTCCCCTGCGCGCTTAGATTGCTGTAACGCCGGTGATCGCTCTCGGTGTGGGTGTAGGCGGTGGTCCGGATCTTCTGGACGGCGGCGCGGGGGAGAGGAGCTTCGTAGCGAGGCAAGGGGTGGGCGCACCCTCCCAAAAGAAGGAGAACCGGTATGATTTGGAGGACTCGCTGCATGCGGATGATTTTCAAAGAGAATATGGAACTCATGAACTCAGGAAACTGAAATTCGGGGGGTATTGCCGCCTTAGCTTCTGCGTCTTTTCCTTAGTGGGAGCGGTTCTCTCCATAGTTTTCTACCAACTTCAAACTTTTTCCTGAGTTCCATATTCAATTCCCCCCGTTCTTTCACATTGCGAAATCGTCGCACGGATTGCCTAGGCAAGCGGGGCTTCCTTGATCCAACATTGAGGCAAGATGATCAATCAATTCGACCAAAAGGCGAACAAGAAGGCGTTTGAGATCAACATGGCCAAACCGATCTACGGAACCTTCGCCGAAATCGGGGCCGGGCAGGAGGTGGCGAGACGGTTTTTCCATGTCGGCGGTGCCGCGGGGACCGTTGCCAAGACGATTTCGGCCTATGACATGACCTTTTCGGACGCCATCTACGGCAAGAGCACCCGTTTCGTGAGCCGCCAGAGACTCAATGAGATGCTTGATCACGAATACAGCCTGCTGATCGAGCGTCTTGACGAGAAGTCGGGCGACGAGAAGACCTTTTTTGCCTTCGCCGACACGGTGGCTGCCCGTTCCTACAAGACTCAGAACGAGTCTCACGGCTGGATGGGGATCCGTTTCCAGACTGCTCCGCGAACCCAGCCCAACGAGATCATCCTCCATGTCCGGATGCTTGACGGGGAAAATCTGGATCAGCAGGAGGCGCTCGGCATTGTGGGCGTGAACCTCATTCACGGAGCTTTCTTCAAGCGCAAGGATCTGAAGTCCTTTATCGGATCGTTGGTTGATGACCTCACGCCCGCCCGCATCGAGATCGACATGATCCGTTTCTCCGGGCCTGACTTCGCGATGGTCGACAACCGGATCATGTGTCTGGAGCTCGTGACCCAGGGACTCGCCCAGGCGGTGCTCTTCCGTGGGGATGGGGAGGTGATCCAGGCGGCCGACCTCTTCCACCACAAGCCGCTGCTGGTAGAGCGCGGAAGTTTCCGTCCGGTCACCAAGGTGCACCGAGACATGATCGAGTGTGCCCATGCGATGTTCCTCATGGAGGATGAGTTGGGAGGGGAACAGCCGGAGATTCTTCTCGAAATCACCATGAAGAATCTGATGAGCGGCGGTCAACTCGATCTTCAGGACTTTCTCGACCGGGTCGACATGCTCGGGGCGTTGGGCCGCAATGTGCTCATCTCCAACTATGGGGAATACTACCGCCTCATCCAGTATCTCCGGCGCTACACCGACCGGGCGATCGGGCTACCGCTAGGCATTCCCAGCCTGCACGAGATCTTCGAGGAGAAGTACTACGGGAACCTGGACGGCGGGATCCTTGAGGGGCTTGGCCGTCTCTTCAAGAAAGGGGTGCGCCTATACGTCTATCCGACAAAGGATGAGAAAGGGCATATCATCGAGGCGGCCTCCTACAAGGTTGAGGCCAGTCTGCACACCCTCTACGCCTACCTCCTTGAGAACCGCTACATCGTCCCGATGGCCGGCTGTAAACTGGAATACCTCGGGATCAATTCCGAGAAAACGCTCGCGAAGCTCCAGTCGGGTGATGCCGCCTGGGAAGCGATGGTGCCCCCCGAGGTGGCCGAGATCATCAAGACCCGGAAATTCTTCGGCTGGAAGGAGTGAAGAGGGAATGGGCGATGGGGCCACACCCCTATTGCTTAACCCTCATCTGCCGCTTCCTATCATCTAGTCCTTATTCCCCATTCTGCTACCTGACAATGCCGCGCTCGCTGGTCGCGATGAAGTCAGCCAGATGGGTGACTAGGTCGGAGCCATCAAACTTCTCCCTTAGCGCCCCGAGTCCCTGGGTGGTGTTGAGGTTGCTGCGATAGACCAGCCGGTAGGCTTCCCGGAGTTCGCGGATCGCCTCAGCGGCGAACCCCCTCCGCTCCAGCCCCACGAAATTGACCCCGCGGATCTCCGCGGGATTCCCATCGGCGATCATAAAGGGGGGGACATCCTGAACGATCTTGGTGCAGCCGCCGACGATCGCATGGGCCCCGATCCGGCAGAACTGGTGAACGCCGCTCAGGCCGCCGATCACCGCGTGATCGCCCACGACTACGTGGCCCGCAAGAGTGCCGTTGTTGGAAAAGATGACGTCGTCGCCGACGATGCAGTCGTGGGCCACGTGGGCGTAGGCAAGGAAGTTGCCCCGGTTCCCTATCCGGGTGACGCCGTTGGAAGCGGTGGCCCTGTGAACCGTGACGAACTCGCGGAAGGTGTTCCGGTCGCCGATCTCCAGATGGGTCGGCTCGGACTCGTATTTCAGATCCTGGGAACGGTGGCCAATCGAGCTGTAGGGGTAAAACTCATTCCCCTCGCCGATGGTCGTCGGCCCCGCGATTGTCACATGGTTGTGGAGAGTGCATCCCTCGCCGAGGTTCACGCCGGCGCCGATCACGCAGTAGGGGCCGATGTGGGTCGTCTGGCCGATGTGGGCCGTGCTGTCGATGATCGCGGTGGGATGAATGCGCGCCATCGTGGTCTCACTTGTTGACGATGCCGAAGAGGAGGATGCCCTCGGAGACCACCTCACCGTTGACCACGCATTTGCAGGTCGCCTTACCCAGGTTTTTGCGGGCCTTGAGCATCTCGACATGGATGAAGAGCGTGTCGCCGGGGAAGACCGGCTTGCGGAACTTCACCTCGTCGGCGCTCATGAAGTAGCCGATCTTTCCGGAGTTCTCCGTCTTGCGCATCATGACGATCGACGCCACCTGAGCCATCGCCTCGACCTGAAGGACTCCCGGCATGACGGGATGGCCCGGGAAGTGCCCCTGGAAGAAGGGTTCGTTGATCGTAACGCTCTTCACGCCGACCGCCTTGGTCTCGCCGTCGAACTCCACGACGCGGTCGACCATCAGGAATGGGTAGCGGTGGGGCAGGACGCGCATCACCTCATTGATGTCCATCACCGGGGCGGCGGAGGTGACGGGTGTCGGGGCCATGGCAAGCAGGTCGCTGTGGCGCTTGGCGATCGCACGGGCGAGCTCCGTGTTGGGTCCGTGGCCCGGCTTCACCGCCACGATGTGGCCGCGGAGAGGCCTCCCCGCCAGGGCAAGGTCGCCGATGATATCAAGGATCTTGTGGCGGACGAACTCGTCGGCAAAGCGGAGGGGCTCCTTGCTCAGGACGGAGTCACCTCGGATGACCAGGGCATTCTCGAGGCTGCCCCCCTTGATGAGCCCCTTCTCCATGAGGTGCTTCACATCCTCGTAGTGGACAAAGGTGCGGGCCGGAGCGATCTCGCGGGCATAGACCTCCGGGGTGATCTCCAGGGAGAGGTACTGGGTGAAGCGTCCATCCGTCCCGGCCTGAGTGCAGGAGATCTTGAACCCGTTGTGGGGGAAGACAGACATGATTGATCCCCCGGCGGTCTCGAGGTGGATCGGCTGACCCGGCTCGAAGGGGGAGCGGGCCGCCTCCTGGTCGACGATGCCCGCTTCGCGGATCAGGGCGACATAGGGGGCCGCGCTTCCGTCGCCGATCGGGGGTTCATTGGCGTCCATCTCGATGAGGGCGTTGTCCACCCCGAGCCCGGCAAGAGCCGAGAGGACATGCTCGACGGTCTGGATCTTGGCATTCCCCTGGACCAGTGTAGTCGCGCGCTCGACGGTCTTCACATGGTCGGCGAGGGCATCGACGATCGGCTCGTCCGGCAGGTCGGAGCGGCGGAACTTGTAGCCGTGACCGGCGGGGGCCGGGTGGATGGTGAGGGTGACGTTGCCGCCGTTGTGCAGGGCACTGCCGGTGAGGGAGGCGGATGTGGCTAGGGTGCGCTGGTGCTCCATGGAGGGTTCGAAGGACGTAAAAGGATGGGTTGTGCTGTGGCGGACTCAGGAGACTGAACCATCGACACGCCCGTCTTTCATCCGGATGCGCCGATCGGCCATGGCTGCCACGGAATCGCTATGGGTTACCATAATGACCGTGGCCGTGCGGCGTGAAGCAATCTTTGCAATGACTTCGAGCACCTGGGAGGCATTGGCGCTGTCAAGGTTGCCCGTGGGCTCGTCAGCCAACAGAAGGGAGGGGCCGTGAACAAGCCCCCGGGCAATGGCCGCCCGCTGCATCTCGCCGCCGCTGAGTTGATGGGGAAAATGGGCCGCCCGGTGGGCCATTCCAACCTCGCCGAGCATTTCCATGGCCGCGGTCCGCACCCCCTTGAAGTCATCCCCCCTGAGCAGGAGCGGGAGTTCCACGTTTTCGACAACCGACATCGAGGGGAGAAGGTTGAAGAACTGGAAGACGATCCCGAGCTTGAGCCGGCGGTAGAGGGTCAACTCCCCGTCGTTGGCCTTTTCCAGATGCACCCCGTCGACCACGACCTCCCCCGAGGTGGGGTGATCGAGGCCGCCCAGAAGATTCAGCAGGGTGCTCTTGCCCGAGCCGCTCGGGCCGGTCACGGCAACGAACTCACCGCGGGCGAACTCCAGCGAAACCGAGTCAAGGGCGGCGACGGGAGGGGTGCCGTAGGTGCGGGAGGCTTTGACGAGACGGATCATGCCGTTCACAAATGAACCGATGCCGCTCCCTGATCAAGCGCCCAGAGAAGCTTCTTTCAGGATTCTCGGGGAGACCCCGGACCTGATTGCCGTCGACAAGCCCCCCTTCCTGCTCGTTCACCCGAGCAAGCCGGGCGGCCCCGTGACGCTCTGGGACAGGCTTCGCGAGCTTCTTGCCTACGAGATCGCCGGAGGAGGACAGGTCTCGCTGATCAACCGACTCGACCGCGAGACGAGCGGCATCGTCCTTGTCGCCAAGAATGCCGCCGCAGCCCGATCCTGCACCATGGCCATGGCGCGCGGTGATGTGGCCAAGGAATATCTGGCTGTCGTCACGGGATGGCCGGAGCGAGACCAGTGGTCGGTGGCCGAACCGATCCTGCGACTCGGCGAAGTGGAGCATGCACGGATCTGGTTGAAGAGGGGGGTCCATCCCGCCGGCGCTCCCGCCCATACCGACTTCTCGGTGCTCAAGCGGGTCACCCATCCCAAGCACGGCCCCTTGGCCTTGGTTCATTGCATCCCCCTCACTGGGCGGACCCACCAGATCCGCGTCCACCTCTCCCACTCGGGTCACCCCGTGGTCGGCGACAAGATCTACGGCCCCTCCGAGGATTGTTATTTGGAATTCATCGAGACCGGATGGAGCGCCCGGTTGGAGGAACGTCTCTGGCTCTCGCGGCACGCCCTGCACTCCTGCTTGTTGAAGCTCACCCATGCCGGTGAGCCGCACCGCTGGGAGTCCCCCCTGCCGGAGGATTTGAAAAAATTGCTTCTGTATTCTAGGTCTGCTGAACGCTCCTAAAACTCAAGGAGCTGCGTTCAGTTACAACTTTTTCTCGGTTATGGTGTTTACGCCGAGGATGAAAACAACATCCAATATTTGAGGTCTTTCTGCGGCGATCCGATGGAGTAAGTGTAATATCTCGGAATCGTTGCAGAAAAAGACATCGAAAAAATCTGAGCACTTGAGAGGATAAACAACCCACGGCATGCCACTTCCAAGACGTTCCATCCTTAGCTGGGTTCCCTGGGTTTTACTCCCGGTTGGCCTCCTCGCCATGTGGAAATGGCAGGGATCCGCGCCTCCCGTCAACTATATCACCGGAACGGTCACGCGCGGCACCCTTGAGGATTCGGTGACGGCCACAGGCGATCTGAGGGCAAGTCAGTATGTGGACATCGGCGCCCAGGTTTCGGGAGTCCTTCAAAAAATCAATGTGGAGCTCGGTCAGGAGGTAAAAAAAGGCGATCTTCTGGCGCAGATCGATCCAACAGTCTTCGAGGCCCGTGTGGCGGAGGACGAGGCCACGCTTAAGAATCTGGAGGCCCAACTGGTCGCCGCCGAAGCTACCCGTAAGCTTGCGGAGCAAAGGCTAGCCCGCAACAGGAACCTGCTTAAGAGTGATGCCGTCAGCCAGGACGAGTTGGATAATTCCGAAGCGAGTTTCACGCGCTCAGAGTCCGCGATAGACGCGCTCAAGGCCCAGATAGAGAAAGCCAGCGGCAGCCTCAAGGGCACGAGGGCGAATCTTGGCTACACCAAGATTTATGCACCCATGAGCGGCAGCGTCACCCAGATCCAGGCACGGGAGGGACAGACCCTTAATGCAAGCCAAACGGCGCCGATCCTCTTCCGTCTTTCCGATCTCGGCACGATGACCGTGCAGGCCCAGGTTTCAGAAGCCGATGTTCAGCGCATTCGCTCCGGGATGCCTGTTTACTTCACCACTCTTGGCGCTCCCGACACGCGCCACGAGGGGGTGGTCAGGATGATGGAACCCTCTCCCACATCAAGCAATCCCCCGATTTTCTACAATACCCTCTTCGACGTCCCAAACACACGCCGCTCGCTTATGCCCGAGATGACTGCGCAGGTATATTTTCCCATGGAGACGCGCACCAATGTCCTCATCATGCCCCTTGCGGCCATCGACTACGCGAAGAACCAGCGTTCCGCCCTTCGATCCCATGTGGCACGGGGCAAAAAGTCCCCCTCGACGAAAGTTTTTGTCCTGCGTAACGAGCGCCCAGTCGAGGTTGAGGTGTCCCTTGGCATGAGCAATCGCGTCTCTGCCGAAGTGATTTCGGGACTTTCCGAGCAAGATGAAGTAATCACCGGCCCGCTGGATTCTGCAGTCAAGGTGCCCTCGTCGATGCCGAGGGGAATCATGCGCTGATAGCCAGCCGGTTTCTCATCCATGGTTTCAGAGACGCAGATTTTTCATCAGGAACGGCCTCCGGCGATCCTGATGGAGGGCGTTGTTAAAAGCTACCCCGTCGGGGATTCTCAGATCGAAGTCCTGAGGGGGATTTCACTCAGGATCGAGGAGGGGGAATTTGTGGCAATCATCGGCCCCTCCGGATCAGGAAAGACGACGTTGATGAACATCCTTGGCCTGATGGACTCCCCGAGTTCGGGGCATTTCGAACTCGAGGGCAGGGATGTCTCCAACCTTTCGCCCGACGAGCGTGCCGAGGCGAGGGGCCGACTCTTCGGCTTCATCTTTCAGCGTTACAACCTGCTTCCGGCCCAGAGCGCCCTTGAAAACGCGGAATTGCCCGGGGCTTACATCGGAATGGCATCATCCGAACGCAAGGAACGCGCCCTGATGCTGTTGGGCGAACTCGGTCTGGCTCACCGTGTCGGAAACAGGCCGCCGCAACTCTCCGGTGGCGAACAACAGCGGGTTGCTGTCGCCCGCGCCCTGATGAACGGCGGCAGCATCATCCTTGCCGATGAACCGACGGGGGCGCTTGATTCGGCAAGGGGATTGGAATTGATGGCCAGAATTCATGAGCTTCACGCAACTGGGCGTACCATCATCCTCATTACCCACGATCCGGGTGTGGCTGCTGAGGCTGATCGTGTGGTCCGCATCGTCGATGGGAATATTGTCTCAGATGAGGCCGCCCGTGCTCCGGCGGGTCGTGATCGGCCGATGGCTGTGCCTCCTCCGCCCAGACTGCCTTCACCCTCCGCCCAAAAAAAATTAGTTCTGATCGCCGACTTGATGGAGGCCCTCCACATGGCAAACAATGCCCTCCGGGCAAATCTCTTCCGGACATTCCTGACAATGCTTGGAGTGATTATAGGGGTCACCTCCGTGGTGGTCATGCTTGCCATAGGAGAGGGATCCCAGAGAAGCACGGCGCAGTCGCTGAGTCGCATGGGAACCAATATACTCCGAATTGTTCCTGGCTCGAAGAGTTCGCTGGGCGGAGGTGACCTGACCCTTCAGGACGTGAAGGCCATTTCCGACATCAAGCACATCAGGCAAGTTGTGCCCGCTGTCTGGTCCAACCAACTCCTGCGATACCGTGACAAGACGTACACGTGTCCGGTGGGAGGGGTTTCCGAGAATTTTCCCGGTGCAGAGAACCGGTTGATTATCAGGGGGGGATTTTTCACTGCAACAGACGATATCCGTCGCGCCCCCGTTGTCGTCTTGGGAGTCAAAGCCGCCATAGAACTCTTTGGCAAAGGAGTGGACCCTGTCGGGAAGCACATTCTCCTCAACAATGCGCCGTTCATGGTGGTCGGGGTGGTTGCCGTACGCGGCGGTTCGGGGGATGGGCGAGACAAGGAGGATGATATCGCCGTGATTCCCATTTCGACTGGGGAAGCGCGTATTTACAGGAGCCCAAGGCTATCTCAAATAGGGGTTCAGGTTGACGACTTCCAAAATGTCGACGCCGTCCAGGACGAGATTAGCATTCGTCTCAACAAGCTACGCCAGCAGGAGGATTTCCGTATCTTCAATCAGGCGGCCATGATTGAGGCCGCCAGACACTCGCAGGACACATTCCGATTCCTTCTGGGTTCCGTGGCCTTTATCTCACTGGTTGTCGGAGGAATTGGCGTGATGAACATCATGCTGGTGAATGTCGTTGAGCGCACTCGCGAAATAGGGGTCAGGATGGCCTGCGGTGCTCGCAGTCGGGACATCCAATTGCAATTCCTGGCCGAGGCTGTTTTGGTCTGTCTTCTCGGCGGTTTGATTGGAATTGCCCTGGGGATCCTGCTCTCGAAAACCGTGAGTTTCGGTGATACCAAGGCTGTTGTGACCGCGGCCCCTGTGCTCCTTTCCTTTGGGGCGGCGTTTGGAACCGGGGTTCTTTTCGGATTCTGGCCCGCACGAAAGGCTTCCCGGCTTGATCCGGTCGTCGCACTAAGCTCCGAATAGTCCCTCAACATGATGGAATCAACGCTCAGGGCATTCTGCGCCACCATGATCCTGCTAGTTTTGTGGGTGTCGGGATGTGCCACTCCAAAGAAGAAGGATCCCTCCTCCCCTGTTTCCGTGCCAGCCAACTGGAAGGCAACCACAGTGAAATCACCCATGGCCCCTTCCGGGTGGCTACAGACATTCCATGATCCCGTGCTAGACGGCGTTGTCCGCGGTGTGCTTTCCGACAACTTCGACCTCAAGGCAGCGGCTGCACGGTTGCAGGGTGCTCTCGCTCAGTCACGGATCACTGCGGCGGCTCTCTATCCCCAAGCCGGCATCGCCGGTGGTGCGTCCGTTAACGATACACCCGTCTATAATGCCCGCGGCGCCCAGTACCAGATTGATCCAGGCAACTGGAACTACACCGTCGATCTGAATCTCTCCTGGGAACTTGATGTCTGGGGTCGCCTCCGCTCGCTGAATCAGGCTGGCAAAGCCGACGCCGCCTCGGCGACCTTCGTCTACGAGGGGGCGCGTCTCTCGCTGGCGGCCCAGGCCGCCAAGGCCTGGTTCGCCGTGCTCGAAAGCCGGGAGCAAGTCCGCATTGCTGAGGAGACCCTCAAAAGCTTTACCAAGACCCACGATCTTGCGAAAGCGCGCTATGACAATGGCGCCGTCTCCTCCTTTGACGTGCATCTCAGCAGTGCCGATGAGACTGGGGCGGAGAGCAACCTCACCCAGCGTCGGCAGAACCTTGCCGATGCAAAAAGATCGCTGGAGACCCTCCTCGGGCGCTATCCCTCGGCAGAGTTGGAAAGCGGTCACGCCTCCCTTCCCTGCCTCGTGCCGGAGGTTCCCGCCGGACTGCCTTCGGAATTACTGCTTCGCAGGCCCGATCTGCGCGCAGCGGATTGGAGTCTCTTCTCTTCCGAGAACCGGCTTTTTTCGGCGAAAACAGAACGTCTTCCTAAGCTGGCGCTGACTTCTTCGGCCGGCACGCCCTCCGTGTTGTTGCAGGATCTCAGCAATGACCAGAGCTTTCTTTACACGATTGCCGCCAACCTCACGGAGCCCGTTCTTGATGGTGGCCGGATCTCCGCTAATATCCGTCTCTCCAGAGCGCAGCGCGATGTCGCCGCCGCGCAGTATGCCCAGCAGGTTCTCACGGCCTTCCGCGAGGTCGAGAACACTCTCTCCAACGAATCAACGCTCCTGACGCGACTGCTCCTTCAGCAGAAGGCCCTCGGCGAGCTTCGTGAAGCCTATCGGATTGCCACGATCCGCTACAAATCAGGCCAGATAGACATTGTCTCCCTGCTGCAGGCCCAGCGGAGCATGCTCGCGGCTGAGAGTGTTCTGGTAAACACCCGGCTTCTCAGGGTTAACAACAGGATTGATCTCTTCCTGGCGCTCGGCGAAAGCATCGGCCCCCGCACGCCTGCGATGTTGTTCCGCGATACGACATTGAAGCTCCCGCTGCCCAGCGCCTAGCGGTGAGATGGTTCTGCGGCATTTTTGGTTTAGAACGGCATCTTAAGCGGGTCGCGGCGCGAGAGTTCCCAAGCCAGTAGGGCCTTCTTTCGCTCCAATCCCCAGCGGTAGCCGGTGAGCTTCTCGCCCGACTTGCCTCCCGAGATGACCCGGTGGCACGGGATCAGGATCGCGATCCCGTTGGCACCGACGGCCTGACCGACCGCACGCGCGGCGGTGGGGCGCCCGATCGCCCGCGCCACTTGGCCGTAGGTCATGGTGACGGCGTTCCGGTCGCGTCGCAGATATTCCCAAACCGTCAATCGGAACGGTGTGCCGACGGCCATCAGGGGAACGGAATCGGGATCCTCGAATACGCGCGTGATTGTTGCCTCCGCGGCGGCGGAGTGACGCAGGGTTGTGGTCGGCCATTCCGCCTGAAGCATGGCCCCTCCGGTTTTGTGATCCTCCGTGAAGCGGAGAGCCAGCAGGGAGTCGCCCGACATCAGGACCACGCATCCGCCGAACGGAGTCTGTGCGAATCCATATTCTAGATCACCCTGCGCCCGGAGGCCCCTGATTCTGGCGTCATTGGGAGAGAGCCAGAGATCCACAGCGTGTCTCAGTGGTTGGAACCTGCCGGAGCGAGGCGGATCAGCACCTCGTTACGCCTCATGAACCATGGCGTCCAAGGCGGATTATAATAGGCAAAGAGAGGGTTGCCTGTAAGAGGCAGATGGCGTGCATCGGCCCAGTCACGGAGTTTTTTTGCCGCGGCTTCACTTGGCCCCGGTTTACTTGATCCCGAGAAGCGGTACGCGGCGTATCGTGTCGGGGGATTCTTACTCAGGGTGACATCGGTGGCGGAAGGCGAGGGAGCGCCCTTGGCCGCCACGGCCTTCGGCAGCACGAAGCTCATGGTGCCCGACTCCGTTCCCGTCATGAACACCGGCGTGGTCATCGAGATTTTCTCGGACCGGTCGTTGCGGCCGGAGATGAAGCCGAAGAGTTTCATGAAAGATCCATCAGCGCCCCGCGTTTTCATCGGGGTGGAGACAAGGGTCAACTCCGGATAGTCGCGGATCTCAAAAGCCCCGTCCCGATCCGCAACCGTGTACTCGGTCGTCTCGTAGCTTGCGGAGAGCCGCGAGGTGAGAAAGCCGCCCAGAAGTAAGCTGAGAAGGATTGCCCCGGCGATCGTGAGGGAGTGGTTCATGCTTCCCACCATCACGCCGCACCCCTGGCACGTCAAAGCAAGAATCCGTGACTTTCCGGGGGGTCGAGTCGGAGAGAATGAAAGATGGCTGGCGGCGATACGGAAAAAGGGATTTGTTTACCCTGTCGCTATGAATCCCCGCATCCTGTGCCTCTCATGGATGGCTCCCCTGGTCCTCCTTCAGGCAGGGGAACCCGCGGCCCAATCCAAGAAGCCCAACATTGTTTTCATCCTTGCCGATGATCTCGGTTGGGCCGATCTCGGGTGTTACGGAAGCACGTTCCATGAGACGCCAAATCTGGACAAGCTTGCCGGCCAAGGCATGCGCTTCACGGATGCCTATGCGGCCTGCGCCGTCTGTTCCCCCACCCGCGCCAGCATCGTCACCGGAAAATATCCCGCCCGACTCCACATCACCGATTGGATTCCGGGACGCGGCGACAAGCCGGAGCAGAAGCTCAAGCAACCCGATTTCCAGCAGTTTCTCCCAACGGATGAGTTCACCATCGCCAAAGTCCTCAAGGCCGGTGGATACAGGACGGCCTTCATCGGGAAATGGCATCTGGGGGAATCACCTTCCTACTGGCCTGAGCATCAGGGGTTCGATCTGAACATCGCCGGATGCGGACACGGTCAGCCCCCCTCTTACTTCAGTCCGTATGGATTTCCCAACCTGACCGACGGCCCCAAGGGGGAATACCTCAACGAGCGCCTGACGGATGAAGCCCTGAAATTCATCGAGAGCTCCAAGGACAAGCAATTCTTCCTCTACCTACCCCACTACGCCGTGCACACGCCGCTTCAGTCGAAAGCAGCCGTGATTGAAAAATACAAGAAGAAGGCCTCCTCATTGCCCGCCTGTGGCCCCGAGACCTTCATGGACAACGGCAGGAAGGTGAGGCAGGTTCAGAATCATCCCGTCTATGCGGCGATGGTTGAGAGTCTGGATGAAAGCGTCGGACGTATCATGGACAAGTTGACCGAACTCGGTCTCGACAAGAACACCATCGTGATCTTCACCTCGGACAACGGCGGTCTTTCCACCTCCGAGGGATCCCCAACTTCCAATCTTCCGTTGCGCGGAGGCAAGGGGTGGCCCTACGAAGGGGGCGTCCGCGAACCCCTGCTGGTCCGGTGGCCCGGGGTGACCCGAGCCGGCAGCGTGAGTTCCGTTCCGGTGATTTCGACGGATTATTACCCGACCCTTCTCGGCATGGCCGGAATCACCAAGCCTGCCGACCGGGAGCTGGACGGGCTAAGCCTTGTGCCGGTGCTAGAGGGAAAGGCGATCCCGGAGCGCCCCCTGTTCTGGCATTATCCCCATTACAGCAACCAGGGAGGTTCTCCGAACGGAGTGGTCAGGCTCGGGGATTATAAACTCATCGAGTGGTACGAGGACATGCGCACGGAGCTTTACAATCTCAAGGATGACCCGGGCGAACATCACGACCTTGCGGGAAGCATGCCCGGGAAAGTCGACCAACTCCGCAATCTGTTGCACGACTGGCGCGAGGAGGTGAATGCCCAGATGCCTTCGCCGAATCCGGATTACAATTCGGGGGAAAAGAAGTCCGGCGGGAAAAAGGTTTTGGCGACTCCCCAGGACTCATGAACAGCAAGCGATGATCGTTCCGCCCCGCTCATTCCTTTGTCTGTTGTTACTATTTCTAGCGACAGGGTCGTCTTCGGCGACCGCCACAAACCCTAATATCGTTTTGATTTACGGCGATGATATCGGTTTCGGCGATCTGGGTTGCTACGGCGCCACCGCGGTGAAGACGCCGAACGTGGACCGTCTGGCCGCCGAGGGGCTGCGGTTCAAAAGCGCCTATTCATCCGCAGCCACCTGTACTCCCTCGCGATATTCGATGCTGACCGGCGAATATGCTTTCCGTAGGAAGGGCACGGGGATCCTACCCGGCGATGCGGCACTGATCATCGAACCTGGCCGGGCCACATTGCCAACCCTCCTCAGACAGGCCGGATACCATACCGGCATCGTGGGAAAATGGCATCTTGGACTCGGTTCCGAAAAGGATGGTCCCGATTGGAACGGCGACATCGCGCCGGGGCCCCTGGATATCGGCTTCGACTACTCGTTCATCATGGCTGCCACCGGCGACCGCGTGCCGTGTGTCTACATCGAGAACCGCCGCATGGTCGGGTGTTTGCCGGAGGATCCCATCTCAGTGAATTACAAGGAAGCCTATCCCGGGGAACCGACCGGGGAGACCAACCGCGGGTCGCTCACGATGGACTGGAGTCATAAACACAACCAAGCAGTCGTCAACGGCATCCCGCGCATCGGTTTCATGAAGGGAGGGAAGGGGGCTCTGTGGAAAGACGAGGAGATGTCCGACATGTTCCTCGGGAAGGCCCTCGCCTTCATTGAGCGCGAGCAGGACCATCCCTTTTTTCTCTTTTTTGCGACGCACGATATTCATGTGCCGCGCGTTCCCAATTCCCGCTTCGTGGGCCAGACGGCGATGGGTCCGCGGGGCGATGCGATCGCGGAATTTGACGATGCGGTTGGCGCAGTTCTGAGGAAACTCCACGAACTCAAGCTCTCTGACAACACGCTGGTCATCCTCTCTAGCGATAACGGTCCCGTGCTGGACGACGGATACAGGGACTTTGCCAATGAAAAACTCGGAGACCATAAGCCGGCAGGCCCCCTTCGCGGCGGCAAATACAGCCAGTTCGAGGGAGGAACCCGGATGCCGCTCATCGTGTACTGGCCTGGTCGGGTGAAGCCCGGTGTTTCGGATGCCATCGTGAGTCAGGTGGATTTCCCTGCATCGCTGGGATCACTCGTCGGCCAGCAACCCGCCGCCACCATGCCGGACAGTCACAACGTGTTGCCCGCTCTGCTCGGAAAATCAGTAACGGGCCGCGAGTCTGTCGTCGAGCAGGCCCAGGGACTTTCGATCCGCAAAGGGAATTGGAAATACATCGCTCCGGGGAAGGCCGTGGATCAACTCGGTCCTTGGAATAAAGTCGAGGTGCCCCCTCCCGGTTGGCTCTTCGACCTCACCGCGGATCCGGGTGAAACAAAGGACCTCTCGGCTGAACATCCCGGCAAGCTCAAGGAACTCGCTGGGGAGCTTGCAAAAACTTCGGCCCATTAGACTTTCTCGGCAGGCTTGGCGCGGCCTGTCTTGGATCGTTTGGTCTTTCCCGCTTCCGTAGCGCTGAGTCATCGACAGGCGGGATGACTACAGGGGAGAGAAGAGTTCGAAATGATTGATTCGGATTTGAGGAGTCGCTCCCTCCTCTGGCTTTCCTGCGGTGAAAGTCGCCCGGACATATTGGGCCGTGACGGGTTCGAAGGTTTGGACAAGCCGCCCCTCCCTGTTCTTTCCGTTCGTGGGGAGATCTTCCTCCACAAGCTTCTTCCATTCATCACCCTGCTTGACCTCCAGGAGAACCTTGGAGCCCTTGGTACAGGTAAGGGCATCCCTTGTTGGCGCCTTGCACGCTGGGGTTGTCATCCGCAGGGTTGAGAAGGTTTTGGGTTTCCCCAAATCCAATTCAATCCACCCGGATGGTTTCTCGGTTCCCCAAATTGCTCCGCGTCCCTCCGCCACCGCCTGGGCGGCGGGGGCGTTGTCCGAGGCGCTTACCTTCCCCTCCATGGGGATGGGCCGAGAAGGGGGTACCTCACCCGCCATCTTGCACGCGATCACACTGGCGATGGGATCGGGGGCCCGTTGTGGGACTTTCAGGATGGTGATTCCATTCCTTATTTCGGAATCAAGAGCCTTGGAAGGGGCCGCCAAGAGCCATGCCTTCGTGATCGGTGTCACCATCGGGATCCTGAGTTCGCCATCCTTCGGCCATTGAAGGACAAAGAGGTAGAGCATATCGCCCTTACGGGTGGCCCATCCCCAGGGGAGATATTCGAAGGGTCCCGCCTTGCTCCCGTAGACAGCCTCCCCGTTGATTTTCATCCAGGAGCCTATCTGCTTGAGTGCCGCCGCGGAGTCGGGGGGAATCACTCCCTCGCGATCCGGGCCGACATTGAGCAGAACATTCCCACCTTTACCCCAGGCCTCGATCAGCACGGGGAGCAATCTTTCAAGAGGCCGGGCCTGAGCCTTGGTGTATCCCCAGCTTCCGTTGGCGGTGTAGCAGAGTTCCCAATCCCCTCTGGGAGCTTTCATGGGGATGTGACTTTCGCATCCCGAGAAGTCGCTCGGATAGCTTCCTGCACCACCGCGGACAATCAGGTTGGGTTGGAGTTGCAGGACGGTTGCATAGCGGGAGGCTACTGCGTCGGGATCCGGTGTCTTGGCGCCGTCGCCGTCGAACCACATCACCGCAATGGGGCCGTAGTTGGAGAGAAGTTCCTTCACCTGCGGCAGGGAGACCTTGTTGATGTAGTCGTCGAGATCGCCCTTCTGGGCCTCATCCCAAGGTTCGCCGCCGATTCCTCCCCCGGGGTGGCCCCAGTCCGAGATCACGGAGTAGTAGGTACCGAACTTCACGTCATGCTTCGGGCAGGCGAGGGAGAGTTCCTTCACCGGATCCCTCTTGAAGGGGGTGGCTTCGGTGAGATTGTAGTCGCTGGCCTTGGAGGGGTACATCGCGAAGCCGTCGTGGTGCTTGGTCGTGATGACCATGTATTTCATCCCCGCTTCCTGCGCGAGTGAGGCCCATTCCTCGGCGTCGAATTTCACCGGGTTGAACTCCGCGGCCAACTTTTTGTATTCCGCGAGCGGGATCTGCTTGTTCCTCATGAACCACTCCCCTTGTGCCGGAATGGCATAGAGCCCCCAGTGGATGAACATGCCGAACTTGGCGTCGCGCCACCAGGCCATCCGGGCATCGTGCTGTTCGGGTGTCTCGGGTTCGCGGAGAGACGGTTTTTCGGTCTGCTCAGCCCGTGAGTTCGGAGCTGGGAGGAGGCACGCGGCGATGAGGGACAGGACGACCGGTGGAAGGTGTGTCTGCATCGGGAGGATGCCGGGTCAGGCGACGGGCGGTCAGTATTTCTGGTTCAGCGTTTGCGCGGGAAAGTCGTCTGTGCGGAAGGGCACGGCGGGAAGTCCTGCACCATTATAAAGGTTGCAGGTGGGATTGTCGGCCCAAGCGTAGCGGACGGCCACGGGGGAGGGAACCTTCGGCGAGTAGACAACCACCGTGTCGCCCTCGATTTTTGCATCGGCCCAGATCCAATTTTTATCCTCCCCGCAGATCGCGAAGCCTTCCAGTTGGCTCGCGGGACTGTTCCGCACCAGCGGGGCGGTCCTGCCGAGCCTCAGCTCGACATCATAGGTTTCAGGAAGGGGGCGGGCGACCAGTCCTCCTGCCGTCTGCTTGAAGCTCAGGATGACTTTGCCTCCCTCGATCTTCATGGAGTCGAAGACCGGACCCGAATATGGGATCGCCTTGCCGTAGTCCCTCGCAAGGGCGATGAGGCCCAGCCGCTCCCCCGGATCCTTCTTGTTGCGCGGATGGATGTCGTCCGATTCGCCGAGTTCGATCAGGAGGGCTTGGCCGGTGTTGGTGAGGCTGAGCGCGCCGGTTTGGGCTTCCCGAAGTTCGGCCCAGCTACTGTCACCGGGTTCGGTTCTCTTTGGCCCGAAATTGGCCAGCTGGCAGAAATAAAAGGGAAGATCCTCCCTGTTCCATTGTTTGCGCCAGTCGCCGATCATGAGCGGGAAGGCGGTGCGGTACTGATAGGCGCGGTCGGCGTTGCTTTCTCCCTGATACCAGATCACCCCGCGCAAGGCATACGGGACGAGGGGGTTGATCATGCCGTTGAAGAGCCGGGCAGATTGGTGCTGGGGTTGGCCCGCGCTACGGGGGGGCTCCGGAGCTGGCTTGCCGGTTGCGGCCGACGGGAATTCGAATTCGGCTTTGGCGAGCCACTCCTTCCCCAGCTTCGTGTTTCCGATCTGGGGCAGGGAGGGCATTCTGGGGGATCCGGCGGGCTCAAAGAGACGGATGGCGAGCACATTCGTTCCGGGGAGAATCTCGTCGGAACGAATGATGTAGCTGTTATCACGGGTGCGCGCGTGACCGAGACCCTGAAAGGTCTCCACGGTGGTCTGGGCGATTTTCCTGCCGTTCCAGTAGACGGTGTCGTAACCATCCAGCGGAAAGTTGACCCAAGGGTCTCCGGAAGATTTGGCGGGAATCATCACATCCTGGCGGATCCAGACGGCCCCGGTGGCCGGTAATCCCGGGGCCTTGACCTCGCCGGGAAGGGTCAGGGGAACCCACGAGGAAGTGTCAACGTCCGTGCCGGCGAATGCAGCCTCATTGGTCGCGGGTCGATCCTCACGCCCCGTTTCCTTGATCCATGCAGTCATGGCATCCGCCCAGGCCTTTCTTTGGGCGGGGAATTGAGATTTCATTTCCCTGGCCTGCTTGAGGTCGGGGACGCTATCAAGGGCTTCCGCGCTGGTCCAGGCCTCGGAGGGTGTTCCGCCCCAGGTGGAATTGATCACGCCGACGGGAACCTTCAGTTCGCCGAGGAGTTTCTTGGAGAAATAGTAGGCCACGGCGCTGAAGTCGGCCCGTGTCGTTGGAGATGCGATCTTCCATTGGCCTTGAATGTCATCCACGGGATCCTTGGAGGCTTGATGGGTCACCTTGAACTGGCGGATCATCGGATTTTCGGGTTGTGCAATCTCCGCTTCGGCGTCCGCTGTCTCCTTGAGGGGACGCTCCATGTTGGACTGGCCGGAGGCGAGCCAGACCTCGCCGACAACGATATCGGAGAGGGTGAGCTTGTTTTTCCCCTCCACGGTCATCACATAGGGACCCGTTCCGGAATCTTTGAGGTTCAGATCAAGCGACCAGCGGCCATTGTCTCCCGCAGTGGTCGAGACGGTGTTCGTGTCCAGGGTGACCGTGACCTTTTCCCCCGGATCCGCTTTGCCCCAGACCGGCACATGGGCTGTTTTCTGCAGGACCGCGTGGTCCGAGAAGATCGCGGGAAGCTTGACCTCGGCCCGCAGCGGAAGGGCCGAAAGGATCGTCGCGAGACCCAGGGAAAGGAGGGGGAGCGATTTCATGGTGAAGGATTTAAGCAGAAGGCGCTGACCTGACAAGAGCGGGTCAGGCCGCGGGGAACACGCGGTCAGCGCGGTTCGGAACGCGGCGCCCACGAGTCGTAGATCGTGGCACTGTTCCCGATCCATCGCGGGGAGCAATCCCAGAGCGGCGGAGTCGGCATGCTCGATTCCCATTCCCCAAGCCTCTTGAAAAGATCTCCCAACACCGGCGCCTTGATGGTGGAAAGATCCTTGCGTTCGCCGGGGTCGCTTCCGGGCTGGAAGAGCTGCGCAGGGCGATGGGAGAGGACGATGAGCTTGTCGTCGCCGTGGAGCACGGCTCGCTGACCCTGAAGGCGCCAGAAGAGCGTCCGCTCGGGGGGCTTGGAGTCGCCGCGGAGGAGGGGCAGGACATTGATGCCGTCGTAGTCGCCGTAGAGTTCGCATTCGTGCCTGCGGTTGGCCTTGTCCTCGTAGGGCATCGGGTCGCCGAGGGGAAGAGGCTTGGCCCCGGCCGCGGCAAGGAACGTCGGGAGCAGATCCAGGCTGGAGACGGGGGTATCGTAATGCTTGCCCCCGGGGAGGGTGCCGGGCCACGACCAGATCATGGGAACCCTGACCCCGCCCTCCAGAAGGCATCCCTTCGCGCCCGAGAGGGGACCGTTCCAACTCGCGTTGTTCGTGGCCCCGCCGTTGTCCGAGAAGAACACGACCAGCGTATTGGTTGTCTGGTTCTGCTTCTGCAGGCAATCGATTACCCGCCCGACGCCGCGGTCGAGGGCATGGACCATCGCCGCGTAGGTGCGCCGCTTCTTGTCCTGGATGCTCGGAAAGAGATCGAGGTCCTCCCGGGTCGCCTCAAGCGGCCCGTGGGGGGCGTTGTAAGCGAGGTAGAGGAAAAAAGGTTCCTTCGGGGCCTGGGAGGATGCCCGGTCGATCCAGGCAACGGCCTCATCGGTGAAAAAATCGGTGAGGTAGGGGCTCGAGAACTCGGAAAGCTTCACGCCGTTGCGCTCCAGCCTGTTGTTTTCGGGGGTGGGGAAATAGCCGTGGCTTCCGTTGAGCATGCCGCAGAAGTAATCGAAGCCCCGGCGGTTGGGGTGGAAGATCCCGCCGTCGCCGAGATGCCATTTGCCGACGAGGGCGGTCCGGTAGCCTGCGGCCTTGAGGTGATCGGCGAGCGTGTGCTCGTCGGGGGGCAGGCCAAGACACTCGGCGCGCGTCGGGGTGTCGCCGGAATTCTCAATCATGTTTCCCTCGTAGCCGAAACGCCGGGGATCGCGCCCGGTGATCAGGCCGGCCCGCGACGGGGAGCAGACGGCGCTCGTGACATAACCCCTTGTGCAGAAAACCCCATTGGCCGCCAGGGAATCGAGATTGGGGGTTTTGAGCAGAGTGCTTCCGTTGAAACCGAGATCGCCGTATCCCATGTCATCGGCGACGATCAGCACGATGTTCGGTCGTGATTCGGCACTTTGGAGGGCGCCGAAGGGAGCGATCAACAGGCATGCAAGAAGAGGGAGAGCCATGCCCATGGCACCCCTTTTTCCGGGAGAAAACTCAACGGAGCCGGATGGTTGGAGTCTTGGGGTCGATGCCATGAGACAAAAGGTTGGTTCAGGAGGCGGCGGAGTCAAGACGGCCGAAGGATCGGCATTCCGCTTTGCGGATCATTCCGGCATGACCCGACGCGCGGGGGAGCATGGCAACGATCAACTTCCTTCTCCACCTCAAAGTGAGCGCATGGTAATTGTGACCGCCCCGGCCGGCCGACCTCCTTGGCCATAAAAAAATCGCCCGGATCGTCCATGACCACCCTTCGCCGCTTCCTCATTCCTCTCCTGCTCTGCCTGCAAGTTTCGGCGCAAGGAGCCGCCCGGAAGGCTTCCTCCACAAATTCCGCCACCCCATGTGTCATTGCGCCCGGTGAGGTCTGGCTTGATGACAAGGGGGTGGCCGTCAATGCGCACGGCGGCGGGATTCTTTCCCACGAGGGGCGCTACTACTGGTTTGGCGAGCACAAGACCGCCGGGTCGGAGGGAAACCGCGCCCATGTCGGCGTCCACTGCTATTCCTCCGATGATCTTTGTCATTGGAAGGATGAGGGCATAGCCCTCGGAGTTTCCGCTGATACCCGTTCGGAGATCGCGGAGGGATGCGTGCTGGAAAGGCCCAAGGTGATTTACAACGCGAAGACCGGGAAGTTTGTCATGTGGTTTCATTTGGAACTCAAGGGGTGCGGCTATTCCAGCGCGCGCGCCGGGGTGGCTGTGGCCGACAAGGTGACGGGCCCCTACACCTATCTCGGAAGCTTCCGCCCGAACGCCGGCTCCTGGCCGCAGAATTTCGACTCCTCGCGCAAGACCCCGCTTTCCGGGGAGGACTATTCGAGGCTCAAGGATGCGGGGCAGGTCAAGAAAGGTGACGGCTCCTCCCTCCGGAGGGATTTTGAACAAGGGCAGATGGCACGCGACATGACCCTTTTTGTGGATGAGGATGGGAAGGCATATCTTCTCTGCGCCTCGGAGGAGAACGCCACGCTCCAACTCTCCCTGTTGACGGAGGATTACCTCAAGTCCTCCGGCACTTACTGGAGGATCCTCGAGGGGAAGGCAAACGAGGCGCCGGCTCTTTTCAAGCACGAGGGCAAGTATTACCTGATCACCTCTGGCTGTTCGGGTTGGAAGCCCAATGCCGCGCGCCTTGCTGTGGCGGATGACATCCGGGGGCCGTGGAGGGAACTCGGCAACCCGTGCGTGGGCGAGGGGAAGGAGACGACCTTCCGTTCCCAGTCCACGTTCGTCCTGCCCCTGCCCGGCAAGCCGGGTTCCTTCCTCTTCATGGCCGACCGATGGGTTCCGGAGAACGCGATCGACGGCCGCTACATCTGGCTACCGATTCAATGGAATCCCGACGGCAGTCCCTTCCTGGAGTGGAAAGACCGCTGGGATTGGCGCATATCGTCGCCCTAATCCTGACTGCACATTCCGATCTGGTAAATACTTTGCAACTTTCAGAAACTCTCGGTGTTAATTAGTTTCGCAACCCATAAAAACCATGCCCACGAAAACCATAAACCACATCTTCACGGCCTCATCGCTGATGCTTCTCTTAGCCGCGCAGTCGGTGGTTCTTCATGCCGCAGAAACGGCCTCCGCCAAGCCGAACATTCTCTTCATCCTAAGCGACGATCATGCATTGCGGACGATTAGTGCTTATGACGGGGCCATCAACAAGACCCCCAACATCGACCGCCTCGCCAAGGAAGGCGCCGTTTTTGACAACTGGTTCGTGGGAAATTCGATCTGCTGTCCGTGCAGAGCCTCGCTCATGACGGGAAAACACAGCACCGCCAACGGCGTGACCGGCAACAGCTCAGCCTGGAATGGAAATCAATTGGTCTATTCGCGGGAAATAGGCAAGGCTGGGTACCAGACCGCCCTCATTGGCAAGTGGCACTTGAAGGGAAATCCGACGGACGAATTCCAACACTGGGAAATTCTGACCGGCGACGGGGGCCAGGGCTCCTACTACAACACGGAGTTCCTCAGCCAGTCCGGCTCTTCCAAGCCCGACGGCTACTCGACTGACATCATTACGGACAAGGCAATCGACTGGTTGAAAAACCGCGACAAATCCAAGCCCTTCCTCCTTGAGGTGCATTTCAAGGCGCCGCACACCCCCCGGACGCCCAACATTCCGGACATGGGATCCTACGACGGGATGAATTTCCCCGAACCCTCCACGCTGTTCGACGACTATGCGACCCGCCAGCCCTGCGTCGCCAAAACCTTCATGGGGGTCAAGGGAATGCGCGGGGAGGGGATCGGCGTCATGCCCACCAAGGAGGAGTTGGCCGCGCAACCCGGAAAAATGCCGAAAATGCTGGCACAGATGACGCCCGAACAGCGCGAGGCCTGGCACAAATTCTATGATCCGCGCAACCGCGAGTACCAGGCCCTCAAGGCCTCGGGCAAACTCGACGGACAGGAAGGAACCCGCTACATCTACCAGCGCTTTGTGAAGGATTACGTGCGCTGCATCGACGGTATGGACCGCGATATAGGCCGCATTCTTTCCTACCTCGACGAATCCGGTTTGGCAAAAGACACCATCGTGATCTACAGCGCGGATCAGGGTTTCTTTACGGGTGAGCACGGCTGGGCGGAGAAGCGCTGGATGTACGAGGAAAGCTTCAGGGCGCCTTTCTTGATGCGCTGGCCCGGAACGATCCAACCCGCAACCCATGTCAAGGCCCTCACGCAGAACATCGATCTGGCACCGACACTGCTCACCGCCGCTGGACTCAGCGTTCCGACCGAAGTTCAAGGTCGCCCGCTTCAACCCCTTCTGGGCGGAACCATTCCGCCCGATTGGAGAAAAGACCTTCTCTACACCTACTACGACGGCGGAACACCGCAGTTTCCTGCGGAATACAACATGCCCCGACACATGGGCGTTAGGGACGACAGATACAAACTGATCTCCTTTTACGACTACAACACCTGGGAATTCTACGACCTTCAAAAAGATCCCCACGAACTCAACAACGTCTATGACAAACCGGAATACGCGAAGGATATCGCTCGGCTCAAGGAGCGCCTGACAGCGCTCAAGGCGGAGTACAAGATTCCCGAGCCGCCGGCGTTGACCGAGAAAAAACACAAGGCCCCCGCCAAGAATCCGAAAAACAAAAAAAAGAAAAATGACCAGGAGCCTGAGGACGCCGCTCCCTCCCAAGCCCCTACCTCGGAAAAGTCTCCTGCCGAAACAGGCGGATCTGATTAACCCCAACCTGATCAACCCTGATGAAACCAGCCTCCATCCTGTTCCGCTCCGCGGTTCTTTTGGCAACCGCGGCCGCCCTGCCGCTGCGGGCGACGGACATCCCGAAACTGCCCGCGGGCACCGCTCCCGAGCAGTTGAACTTCCAGGCGCAGAAAAAGCTGCCTGACCTTGCGGAACCCTATGTCAGCACCTCCCCGGTGGATCTGGGTGACGGCCTGCAAGTGGGCAAGTTGGACGTCCCCGGAACACAGGAAGCGGTTGCCGCCCTCATCGCCGATGACAAGGCCGGAAAATACGATGCCTTAGACAGCCTTCTGATCTGGAAGGACGGCAAGTTGGTCTTCGAGTATTACAATCGTCGTGGACGGGTCGATGCGCCTCACTACCTGATGTCGATCACCAAAACAATGACATCTGTTGCCCTTGCGAGGGCCGTGCAGCTTGGATTGATGAACATGGCCGATTTGGACAAGCCGGTTGTCAGTTTCATGCCTGAAATCGATCGCTCCAAAATCCAACCCGGTGTCGACACGATCACCCTGCGGGACGCGCTCATGATGAAGTCAGGCCTGCGTTGGGGCACGCAGGATAACAAGCTTGAGGCAGCGGGATCGGCCAATCCCAAACAAAAATACTTTCAGCAATTGTTTGAAACAACAACGCCCGTTCCCCCTCAAGGCAAGGAATACAAATATACCGGCACCGACCCATCCATGATCATGATGATTCTGGACATCAAAACCCAGGGCAAGGCGCAGGATTTCATCAAGACGGAACTCGCCGGAAAGTTTGGCACCACCTGCATCTGGGAAGACCAGCCATGCGGCATCCCCAAGTGTGGAGCCGGCGCCAGTTTTACCTCGCGAGGATTGGTCAAAATCGGCACCGCCATCCTTCAGGGTGGAAAATACAACGGCGAGCAACTCCTCTCGGCTGACTATGTGAAGGAAATCATGGCCGCGAATAAAGGGAAGGGATACTTCTACTATTTTCATAACGAAAACAAATGCGCCCCTGACAACAAGATCGACTTTATCAGCGGCATCGGCGCAGGAGGTCAGTACATGGCTGTCTTTCCGGATCTTAACATCGTCGCCGTGGCGACCGCCGATAACCAAAAGAATATCGGAGCGCCGCTGCAGGCGATCTTGGATCATTTGATCCCCCTGTTTAAGCCCGCCACGCATTGAAAAAGCCGTTGATCGTCCCGATCAACGCGCAGGGGGAATGAATTGTGATGACTGGGCATCATAACAACCGCACGCTCTTGAGATTGCCTGTGCGGAAGTTAATGCCCATTTTCTTCGTTTATTGAGCCGAAAACCAGTTGGGACTCGAGCACAAGCAACTGGGAACCCCTCCGATCAACCCAGTAACCAGGTAATTGACACTCATGAAATCCACGCCCTGCCGGCACCACTTGCCCATTTTTTTCACGGCTTTCCTTGCCGCCTCATTGACCGCAATCCTGCCGCAGGCCAAGGGCGCAGAGACGAGGCCGAACATCCTCTTCATCTACAGCGACGACCATGCCCAGAAGTTGATCGGGGCGTATGACGGCTCCCTGAACAAGACGCCCAACCTTGACCGGATCGCGCACGAGGGGGCCATCTTCAATAACTCGTTTGTCGGCAATTCCATCTGCTGTCCCTGCCGCGCCACCGTCCTGACGGGCAAGCACAGCCATCTCAACGGGGTTCTCGGCCACGAACCATCTTCCAGATGGAACGGAACACAGTGGGTCTATCCCAGGGAGTTGGCCAACGCGGGTTACCAGACCGCCCTCATCGGCAAGTGGCATATGATCCCAAACCCCACGAACAACGAGTTTCAGTACTGGGACGTGCTCTCCGGTTACGGTGGCCAGGGTTCCTACTATAACCCCGACTTCATCGGCTCGTCGGGTCCCTCCAAGGTCATCGGATACTCCTCGGACATCATCACCGACAAGGCGCTTGACTGGCTGAAGCAGAGGGATCCCTCCAAGCCCTTCCTGCTTTGCGTCCAGTACAAGACCCCCCACATCCCGCGCATCCCGGCGGTCAAGGACATGAACTCCCATGAGGGGGAGAAGTTTGCGGAACCACCCACCCTGTTTGATGATTTCGTCACCCGTCAGCCGTTTGTGGCGCAAACCCTCATGGCGATCAAGGGAATGCACGACATCGGGATCGGCATCGCACCGACCGCCGAGGAAGCCCTCGCGCATCCCGAGAAAGTCCCGAGGGACCTCGCGGACATGACGCCGGATCAGGTGGCCGCATGGCATAAGGCCTACGACCCGAGAAACCGGGAGTATGAGGCCCTCAAGGCCGCCGGAAAAATCAAGGGGAAAGAGGGGGTGCAATACCTTTACCAGCGCTTCATCAGTGACTACGTGCGCTGTGTCGACAATCTCGACGAGAACGCCGGCCGACTTCTCGAATATCTCGACAAGACGGGCTTGGCCAAGGACACCATCGTTGTCTACAGCTCCGATCAGGGTTTCTTTGCGGGTGAGCACGGTTGGGCCGAGAAGCGCTTCATGTACGAGGAGGGATTCCGCACGCCGCTGATGATCCGCTGGCCCGGAGTCATTAAGCCGGGAACCAAGATTGATGCCTTGGTCCAGAACATCGACATGGCGCCGACCTTCCTCACGGCCGCCGGGATCAAGGTCCCCGAAGAGGTTCAGGGAAAACCGCTTCAGCCCGTGCTCTGTGGCATCACCCCCCCCGACTGGAGGAAGGATCTGCTCTACACCTATTACGACGGGGGTATTCCGGGCGCTCCCGGCGATTACAATATGCCGCGTCACATGGGTGTGAGGGACGACCGCTACAAACTCATCCACTACTACGACTACGATGCCTGGGAGTTCTACGACCTGCAGAGCGACCCCCACGAACTCAACAACCGCTATGCCGATCCCGCATGCGCCGGGGAAGTGGCGCGGCTCAAGCAGCGGCTTTCGGACCTCAAGGAGGAGTACAAGGTGCCCGAACCCGCCAAACTCGTTCCCAAAAAGAAACAAGGGGATGATCGGGAAAGCATTTGAGAAAGGATCAGGATACTCTCTCCGGCCCACCATCCACCACCCTCCCAACCCCTACTACCCAACCGAAATACCGGAGGGCTGAAAATTTTTGCAACTTTTCGGAATCCTCGGTGTTACTATGATGCTCGTGACAACCAAAAGGTCGTTGCAAGGACAGAACCAACAAAACAACCCAGAAGAAAACAACCCAATCCACAATGAACATGAAATTAGACATCCGCTTCGCCACCCTTCGCTTGGCTCTTGCCGTCGCATTGATCGGCGGCCTCTCGATGACGGCCGCCACAGTGCGGGCTGATGATGACGCC
>Ga0208496_1000075_pt1 | contig 31352 bp, 22 predicted proteins | sample CryBogmetaGMA2M_FD_184552 | JGI IMG/M metagenome (GOLD analysis project Ga0208496, IMG submission 184552) | Freshwater microbial communities from Crystal Bog, Wisconsin, USA - MA2M (SPAdes) | ecosystem: Environmental > Aquatic > Freshwater > Lake | place: Crystal Bog, Wisconsin, USA | collected... | reverse complement strand
GGGATTTGTAATCCCGACCCGAACGTTATGTCCACAGACCAGAGTCCTGCCGTTGCACAAAACGTTACGGACGGGATTACAAATCCCGTCCGGCGGAGGTGCATTTAGCGAAACAATTCGCAAATTGCAATGCATAATGAGATATTTCCCCCCTAAAAACCATACACCCGTTTGCTCCCTAGGCGCGATGAAAATGCCATACGGCAAGTCTTAAGGATAACACCCCTCCCACACAGAGAATTATCCGTACTTTCATGGCAATGACGGGGCCAACTGCCGGAAACAGTCGCCGTAACGACCTAATTCCAGTCTGCTGAACTTGACTGAATCGCATCAGCCAAACGCATCGAAAAGTAATGGCCTACATATTGCTAATTATTTGGCAGTCAGCCAGTAAGGTGCAATACAAGCCAGGGCAGAATAGACAGACTGAGACATTTGAACCTCGGACTACAGGAATCGCGATGTCTATGCGCGGTAAGCCACCAAGCTAGTTTTTTATGTTGAAAAAATAATTTCTGCTTGGAAAATAAAGGCTTGACAAGAGACAATAAGGAAATTAAAATAAAATTAGGGCTAAGGATAAGCTTAAATACACTTAAACAGTTTTAAAACAGTTACCGGAGATAAAGTATGAATTTTTCACTTACGAAAGGTGGCTCTGTGCTACGCATGTCCGTCGTTGCGGCCCTTTTCGCGATGGGCGCAAATGCAGAAGCTGCCAGCATTTTTGGTTCGCTGGATCTTGCCGGTCGTCTAACCCAGCCGACCAACTTGTCTACTGACGCGTCGCCTAAACCATTGACGACTGTCGTGCTAAATAGTGACGGGGCATTTGCTAATGTCTTTTCATTACCTGCAAATCTTGCCCAATTCACTTTCCCAATTGGCCCGAACCCCCCGGTGAAGTTGTTCACCGTGGACGACGGCACGGGCAATTTCATCAGCTTTACGCTGAATTCCGCAAGTCTTACGACTGCGGCGACCACTTCAGGCTATGCATTGTGGGGGCTAGGCAACTTTACTGACACGAATGGCGATGGCCCCACGTTAGCCAGCTTCTCCTTTGCAACCACTCATGCAACTGGCGGTGGTTATAACTACACGGCCTCATTCGCTTCGCCTGTAGTTTACCCAACCCCCGTTCCCGCCGCTCTGCTATTCGTAGCACCGGCTCTGGCTGGTGTGTTCGGTTTCTCACGCCGCAAGAACGGCGCGAAGTCAGCCGCTTGAAGAAGTTACAAATCTTATAGATTGCCACCAAGCCTTAACACTGGGTGACTATCAAGAAGGGAGATGGTTATCGCCACTCCCTTTTTTTTTGCCCGTTCCAGAGCCGGGACTCTAATCGTTGTACGCAATTAGACCGTAGCCCGCCATATTTCGGCAGGTATCCCGAAATTCAGTCCAGATAGAAAGAATTGTGCTTGAAAATCAAGAACAATTTCCCCGCAAATATCTCCTTGCCAAGCTGGGGCTTGGCGTTGTTCAATATGGGGGAGTCCCAAGCCTCAGCTTGGCCTTTGGATGGGGTGTTCTTTCTTGGAAATCACCTAAGGTATCGGTTTCGCCAGTGCATGAGTCACTCAAGAGATCGAAGGCCACACCGCTGTTGCCCTACATAACTCTGGCTATTTCACCGGTGTTCCCGAAATTTCCTTCAACAGACTCCGTGCCTGTTCGATGCCGACAAAATCGCCTTGTTTCTTGGCAAGCTCCAATGCCTGCTCCAGCTCCGCTCTGGCGGATGCCCGGTCAGATGCCTGGTAATAGGCCACGCCGAGATGGTAGTGGAAAACGGCGACTTCGGGGGCGGCGGCGATCACCCGCTTTAGTGCAGGGATGGCTTTTTTCTCCTTGTCACCGGTCCGCACTGCCACCCAAGCATAGGTGTCCAACAGGCTGGGATTGGAAGACTGGTCAAACGCTTCAACCAACCGGGTTGCCTGTTGCAGGCTTTCCTTGTCGGTTCGGTAGTCGGCCAACACGGAGGCAAGATTGTTGATGGCCAGTTCTAGCTTCGGTTGCTTTTGCAGTACCCGTTGATACAAGGCAATGGCGGAGTCGGCATCTTTCACGCGTTCATAAACCTGCGCCAAACCCACCATCAGCCGGGCATCATCCGGCAATTCGGTCAAACCTTTGCGGAAAACCTCAATTTCCTCGTCCGGTTTATCTTGGGCTTGATAAATCCCAGCCAAAGCCTGGTATATCAAAGGCACTTTCGGGTCGGCACGGAGTGCGTTCTGCAAAACCTTGGTTGCTTCGTTCCATTCCTTGTCCGACGCATGGGCATAAGCTAGTACAATGCGGGCTTCGAAGACGTTAGGGTTTTTTTCGATGAACGCTCTAAGGTAAGACTTGAGTTGGGCCCGGTCACCCTGGGCGTTGTAAACCTGGGCGAGCCCTCGGATGGCCTCGGGAAACTCCGGCTGTTCCTGCAATGCAGACTGGTATTGTTTGATAGCCTCGTTGAAATTGCCTTGGCTGGCGTAAATCTCGCCACTCAAGTAGTGGCCGCTTGGCGAACCCTTAGGTTGCCGCCCCAGTTGGGAGGCCAACGCCTGGGCACCGCCCCAGTCTTTTTTCAGAGCCCTCACTTGGGCCAAGAGTTGCAAAGCAGTGGGGTCACTGGGGTTGGGCTTTAGCGCGGCGTTAAGGATTTCTTCAGCACGGTCCAGTTCCCGCTTCAATATCATTTTGGAAGCAACTGGCAGGGCGGCATCCAGATTGCCAGGGTTTATTTCCAACGCTTGGCGCAACGTGCTTTCCGCAATGTCCGTGTTGCCGTTCCGCTGGTAAGCCTTGGCCAGCAAAACTAGGACTTTGTCTTGCTTAGGGTTGTCGGCGAGGACAATGCGCAAATCCGCAATGGCCGCATCCACCTCGTTTTTCTCCATGCGCATGGCGGCGCGCAGCACTAGGGCATCTGGATTGTTGGCATCGGCGGCAATGACTTCATCAATCAAGGATTGGGCTTTCTTACTGTCCTTTTGCAATAGCGCAACTTTAGCCAACTCCACCTTGGCAGAAAGACCGCCAGCCCCATTCTTGTCAATGTTGATGATGCGGTTCAATGCAGCCTGCGCATCGGCGTAACGCTGCCTGCCGGCGTAAAATCCAGCCAAATGCGAGAGAAGGGGGATATCGTCGGGGTTTTCTGCGGTGAATTTGGTCAGTGTCTTTTCAGCCTCGGATTCGTCCCGGTGTCCGATAAAACCGACCAGCGCGAGTTTGGCATCCGTGTCGTTGGGATATTTGTTAATTATTTCGCGCAGAACTGCTTCGGCTTGTTCCGTCCGTCCAATATTGATTAATAGCTGGACAAGACCATAGCTAAAAACCTTTTTGTCTGGATTCTCTTCGATAAGGACATTGTAGTTCGCAATGGCGGAGTCATAGTCTTTGCTATTGACTTGGACTTGGATTTTAAGCAACCGCAAGCCGGTGTCTTGGGGATGGAGCCCAATGGCACGATTCAAGGTGGCCAGCGCTTTGGCATGGTTGCCATCGGCCAAATAAAGAGACGACAGCATTACGGCGATGTCGTAATTCGATGGTTCCACTTCCATGCCCTGCCGTACTGACTCGATCCCTTCGGCTTTTTTGCCTTGTGCAAACAGGACATCGCCACGCAACGCCAGTGTGTTGGAACCCCCTGGCTTCAATCTTTCAAGTGCGCTTGCCTCGTCGGCAGCCTTGTCGAGTTGATGTGCCGCCAGATACGCCAAACCCAGCTTAAAATGAGCTTCAACGTGGTTATCGTCTATACTGACAGCTTCAATCAAATTATTGAACAAGCCCTTCCAATCTTGTTTTTTTTCATCCAGCAAGGCGATATTGTAATAGGCATCGGCGAGCTTCGGATTACGCTGCACGGCATTTTGAAATTGTACACGGGCCTGCTCGGTTTTGCCTTGCTCCAACAAAACCTTGCCTTCCTCCAAGTAACGTTGCGCAGACTCTTCTTTAGGGGTACAAGCATTCTGCAACGCGAGTAACATAATCAATAACCCGATTAAAGCTTTTTTTTTATGATAGAGCATTGTCTCCAAACACCATTCAGTTGTAGCCGGGTCATTAAAAAAATCCATATGCCCTATTCTAACATATCATATAACCTACTGGAATACTCAGAATTGACAGTCGTTAGGCATTCCTCTCGTCGCCCACATCCAAGGAATGGGTTTAATAAAGCACAATATATGCCACAGCATAAACCATCCCGATTAGGAAGATATTTCAGCCCCCATAGACGACCTGCTGCGGCTGTAGGCCGTTCACCCTTCCTGGGAGAGCGGGTGTCACGCCCGCTGAGGGCGGCCAAGATAGCCGCACTCCCAGGAAAAAGCGGGAGAGTGAACGCTTACAAAACAGATGCGCACGAATTCCTGTAGTATTTTAAATTACGCTCGCCATGACACCGAGTTTTGCGGGGTGTGATATAATGTCCTTGGGAATCGCCTAATAAAGATGCCAATGCCAGAACCCACTCTCCACAATAGCATCCATTTATTCTATCAATCCACATAAAGTTCGAGGTACAAACTGATGGACAGTCAAAGGGTGCTTTGGCGATTTAGCACAACCGTATGGGTTTTAGGCGGTATCGCCCTAGCTCTCTCAATATTCAGCTATTACAATAACCTAGCCAATTTAATTCTACGATGGAATACCCAAGAAGAGTACAGCCATGGCTATTTGATCCCATTAGTATCGCTGTTTTTTTTATGGGAACAAAGGGCAAAGTTCAGAGAGATTGACATCCAACCGTCATGGCTAGGATTAGTCGTTTTGGCCTTTGCGCTACTGCTGTTCCTCATGGGAGAGTTGACAGCCTTATATTACCTTGGACAACTTTCGATTATTTTACTCTTTTTTGGGTTTTCACTGACGCTGCTAGGCAGGCAGGGAACCAAGCTCACCGCCATCCCCATTTGCCTTCTGGTGTTTGCCATTCCCCTTCCGGAATTTATTGCAACAACGCTGACTGCCAAGCTCCAACTTATCTCATCCACGTTGGGCGTCGAATTCATCCGGCTATTCAACATACCGGTGTTTCGCGAAGGCAATTTGATTGATTTGGGCTCCTATAGGCTTGAAGTCGCCGAAGCTTGCAGCGGCCTGACCTACCTTTATCCATTGCTTTGGTTTGGCTGTATTTTTGCCTATATCTACAGAACCACGGCGTGGAAAAGAATCCTGGTCATTATCTCCACAATTCCCATAGCCATCCTCCTAAATAGTATCCGCATTGGTGCCACAGGCATATTAGTCAACCAGTTCGGCAACGCAATGGCTGAGGGCTTTCTGCATGCCTTCGAAGGCTGGTTAGTATTCATGGTCTGTGTGGCCATTCTACTTTCCGTCGTTTGGGTACTGACCTTGGTGGGATCGGACAGGCGGCCATTCAACCAAGTTTTCGGGGTATATTCAACGGACGATGCCGAGCATAAAAACCAAGCCCTCCAGATACGGCCTTTGTCCAAACCGTTTCTCGCCGCCATGCTGGTCAGTGCCACAATGGCCGCCTTTTCAGGCGTTATCAATGAACGGCCAGAAGTCAAGCCTGAGCGTGCCTCATTTTCCACCTTCCCCATGAGTATAGGCTCGTGGCAAGGCAGAACCTCCACGCTGGGAAAAGATGTCCTAGGCGTATTGAAATTGGATGATTATATTCTGGCCGACTTTAGGCAAGGAAGCGGGGCACCGGTCAGTTTCTATGCTGCGTATTACAGTTCGCAACGCCAAGGTGCAGCCCCGCACTCTCCTTTAGTGTGCTTACCGGGGGGCGGATGGCAGGTTGCCGAATCAACCCAGCACAACTTTACCATCGCGTCTCAACCGGGAGGGGACTTCACTTACAACCGAGCCATCATCCGCAATGGCGAGTCAACACAATTGGTATATTACTGGTATCAAGAACGGGGCAAGGGAATCGCCAGCGAGTACCGGGCAAAGTGGCATCTTTTCAGTGATGCCCTGTTGATGAACAGGTCGGATGGAGCGCTGGTGAGGTTGGTCACTCCTCTGGTAAGCGGCGAATCGGAGGAGGTTGCCGACAAAAGGCTGATAGAGTTAGCGGCTGCGGTCATGCCTTTGCTGTCGCACTATGTCCCCAATTAAGCCAATGAATCCTTGGCATCTCCCCCTGCCAGAGAATCCACCAACACAAAAAAATAAGCACAAACACCTGTAAATTCGGGTACAATTTTAATGATAACTAAATTTAATACCTTCGCCAATATAGTGCAAGACCTTCAATTTTGGCAAAGTGCTGCCGATCTAAGAGCCCCAAGCTGGTGCTTGGTGCTCCAAATATGGGAACGCCAAGCACCAGTTTGGCGAGGGTATTGAACGTATGAACCGATTCGCCACGAAGCGTATGAAAACTTTTGTCTGTGGGCTAAGATTACTGGCGGTTTTTTTCGGTTGCCCATTGTTGCTGTCGTGCCAAATGCTGGACTTTACAAAAGAGGGGCCAAAGTCCCTTTCCGTCAACCGGACAAAGTCCACGGCAGAAGACACTTATCGCCTAAACCCAGGTGACAAAATAGAAATCACCGTTTGGCACGAAGAAAATTTACATTCCGAGGTGCTGGTCTTGCCAGACGGGACCATCTCTTTTCCCTTGGTCGGTCATGTTCCTGCTGCACACAAAACCACTGAGGAACTGGTCGCATTGTTAAAGGAGCGTTTGGGCAAATACGTACCCACCCCTGAAATAAACATTCGCTTGATTGCTGCGGAAGGCAACACCGTCTATGTGGTCGGAGAGGTCACCCATCCGGGGGCCATCAACATGACTAGGCCTACGGACGTAATGCAAGCCTTGGGCATGGCCGGCGGTTTTACCCAGTTCGCCAAAAAAAACAGCATCCACATCTTACGTCGCGATGCCGAGGGCCAAGCCAAAAGCATGCCCTTCGAGTATGACGACGTAAAGGACGGGGACAATATAGAATCGAATATTCTGTTGCAAAGTGGCGACACTATCGTTGTGCCTTGAATCCCCTTGGAGAGAGATGTCTTGCTACAGGAAAATCGGATTGTTTGCCTTAGCCTGGATGGCAATCGGCAAACAAGCAAACGCTTCGGAGTGGGTGGATATGAAAGGTTCCTTGGTGCAACAAATACAATATAATGACAATATGTTGATGAGTTCCACCCAAAAACAACCGGCCTTCGGTTATTTTTTAGAACCCAGCTTACAGCTTAACCATAAAGAAGAATCCTTTGATATTAATTTTAACGTGATGGGGTATATCAAACGTTACGACAATTCGCTTTGGGACTGTCAAAACTATAATGTGGGCCATAAGAGCCAATATAAGACTGGCCGTAGCGTTTTTACATTTACTGGGTCGCAGGGTATCAGTTGCGCCTACTCCATGGAAACCCAGCAAACAGGTGTCGTAATCCCCGCTGCTGTGGCCAGCACCTTCAATCTAGCCCCCTCTTGGACTTGGCAGTGGACGCCTCGCAGTAATGTGAACTTAACCGCTTCCTACATGAAAACTACCTATAGCGGCGGCAGCGTGAGTTCGACCGCTAAAACGGGCACCACCGGTTACCATGACTTCGATGCGCTTAACATCAATCTTGGGTTTGACCATGCATGGGACCGGAATACCACTTTTAACGGGGATCTGAGTTTTATGAACAACCAATACATGGGTACTAATGCATCGACTCAGCGGTCACTTGGCTTTCAATTGGGAGGGGAGTATTTGATCAGCAAGCACTGGACCGCTAACTTGAGCGGAGGTGTAAGACGCTCGGAACTCCAATCGAACGTGGTGAGTACCTCATCGGCTTCTAGCACAACGAGCTTGAACCCGATTGTCAATCTCAACCTAAACTATAAAGGCCAACAGGATAGCTTATCTGTCGGTTATTCAAACATAGCCATGCCCAGTGCCGTTGGACAAACACTGCAAACCCAATCTGTCTTCGCCACTTATTTATATCAGGCTTCTCCACATCTTTCCTTTAACATCAATGGCACTGGTTTGCAGAGCCTGCCGATTGGCGGCCAATCGAAGGTTGGCGCGTCAAGCAGTTATGGCCGCAACTCTTTTTCTGTCACTACAGGGTTCTCATGGCAATTCGCAAAAGACTGGCAACTTACCGGAAACTATACCTACCGTTGGCAGAAGCTCCAACAACTGTCCAATCCCGGCGATTCAAACTCTGTGATGCTCTCTCTGAGCTATTCTTGGGATGGAATCCAATATTAATCGCAACTGCTTAGCGCCAAAAGAAGCGACACTCTTGAAGTCCCCATCAAAGTTTAAGAACCCATTGGTTTTAAAGCGGGTCAAGCAATGATGCCATCTCTTAAGTAATGAAACGTTATGGAAGAAACCGAGAAGACATTAGCCGAGACTATCAATTCCTTGCTATTCATAGTAAGGCGTCATAAGTTTTTTCTGCTGATACCCTTTATCGCCATCAGCGTTGTTTCATCTCTAGTCGCAATGAAGCTGCCGTTGGCCTACGTGTCAAAGGGTACCATTTTGATTGAGGAGCAGCAGGTTCCGCAGAGCATGATCCAAAGCACCATCACTGGTTTTGCCGACGAGCGCATCCGTTTTATCGAGCAGCGCGTGATGACTAGGGAGCGCATTCTTTCAATCATTGACAAATACCACCTGTACCTCAAAGACCAAAAGAAAAAAGCTCCAAGCGAGTTGGTAAAGCGGTTTCAGGAGCATGCCACTGTGGAAATGATTGCAGCCGACGTGAGAAGCCCTACGGGCACTGGCGTTGGAAAGACAACCATAGCCTTCACCATTTCGTTCAGTGCCACGCAAGCCTCCACGGCGCAGGAAGTCACCAACGAACTTGTGAACCTCTTTCTGGCTGAAAATAGCCGGGTAAGAACCCAGAGAGCCACTAAGACGACTGAATTTCTAAGCGAGGAAGCCGATAGGGTAAACCGTGACATCCAGAATATAGAGAATAAGATCGCCGAATTCAAAGAGAAGTTTGGAAGAAGTCTGCCGGAGCTATTGCCTTCAAACCTGACAGCAGCCGAACGGGTCTCCACCGAATTGCTGCAAACAGAGAACCAAATCAATCTCCTGAAAGAGCGGATCACCTATCTTACCACTTCGCTTCCCCAAGCGAGGAAAGAGACCCCTGTCCCCCAGCAAATAGGTGAAAAGGCCACAGCCGGACTCAGCAAGGAGGAACAAATCAGAGCCCTGAAAGCAGAATATATGCACCTGTCCAGCCAGTACAACCCTGCGCACCCGGATATCTTGCGGGTTGAGCGGCAGATCAAAGCCTTAGACCCAAGCTTTGAAGGTGGGCTGGAGCAGCAGGATGTGGCTCTGGAATTGAAGCAGACAAAACAGGAATTGGACTCCTTGAAAGAAAAGTATGGCGAAAACCACCCTGATGTGGTCAAGCTTAAACAAAAGATCAAAAAACTTGAACAACAGCAGACCGCGCCCAAACCCGCCGCCGAAGCACAACCAGCCGCCGCCGCCAATGTGCCAACGGGTTCCAGCGACCCCGTCTATATCAGTTTGGTGGGGCAACTCAATAGCAGCCAAAGCGAACTTGATGGCCTAATGAAGCGGCAAGTCGAACTGCGCAAGACTTTAGACCAGATCAACAACTACATCGCCCAAACTCCACAGGTGGAAAGGGGATACAACGAACTAATCAGGGGACGGGCATCCAACATGGAAAAATACACCGAACTCAAGGACAAGGCGCAGGAGGCTAAATTGGCGCAAGCCTTGGAAGAAGGACAAAAAGGCGAAAGCTTTACCCTGATCGAACCCCCGCTCCTTCCCGACAAACCGGAAAAGGGGACGCGCGCTAAATTTGTTTTCATGGGGATAGGGGCCGGTTTGGTGGTCGGCTTGGGAGGCGTCTTCTTGGCTGAAGCCTTGGACAGCGGTGTGAGGGGATTCAGGGCCTTGCAGACAATCACCGGCATACCCCCGATTATGGTGATTCCTTACGTCATCAATGACGACGACTTGGAACACGACAGGAAGCGAATGAAGCTTCTGAAGATAATCCTCCTCGTGATGTTGGCAATCACCGTCGTGCTTGTGCATTTCTTAGTGATGCCCTGGGATGCAATCTGGGAAAGGCTGCTAATGAGCCTCCAGCGCACTTAATGCGGCTTGGGAAATGTTAGATAAAATATAGGATACCTATGGGAACTGAGTCACAGCCTTTGTCAATAATCCAATATAACCAGACTAGGGTGTTTAAATGTAACCCTGATGTGCTGAGGCAACGGCGCGTCATCATGGGCTTGAAAAACGACCCGCATATCGACATCTTTCGCCAACTTCGCACTAAAGTCCTAAGAAGGCTGCGTGAACAGAATTGGAACAGTTTGGCCATCACCAGTGCGACTCCGGGTGCAGGAAAAAGCTTCTTGACGGTCAACCTGGCCATCGCCTTGGCCATGGAGGTCAACCAAACGGTGCTGATCTTAGACGCAGACCTTAGAAACCCAAATATAGCATGGTATTTTGGCATAGAGCCCGACAAAGGCTTGCTGGACTGCTTACGCGAAGACATTCCACTGGAGCAGGTGTTGATCAACCCCGGCTTTCAGCGGTTGGTGGTTTTGCCCGGAAAAGGCTACACGAGCCATTCTTCCGAACTGCTCTCGTCGCCTAAGATGATAGCCTTGGTGAATGAGTTAAAGACTAGGTACGATTCGCGAATCATCCTATTCGACATGCCCCCGCTGCTGGCCTCGGATGATACTCTGTTGTTTATGCCCAATTTCGATGCCACGCTATTCGTTGTGGAAGACGGCAAGAATTCCGCAGACGAGATTCGCCGATCCCTGCAAATACTGGAAGGGACCGAGTTGCTAGGCATCGTCTTGAATAAATCACGTGAACCCCTGGCCGATGCGTATTACTCCACGCATTCCCCATCGGTTGGGAACCCAACGGGTGAATGAACCCCCTAAAAAAACCATGACATCACAATCTCCCAAACCAAACCCGCAATTGACTGCGGATGAGCACAACAAACTAGATCGTTCGTTTATAAAAGGTGTAGCTTGGACAGGGGCATCCAAGTGGTCAATCCAGATATTCACTTGGGCGATGACTTTGGTCATCGCCCGCATATTGACACCTAGCGACTATGGCATCGTGGCCATGGCGAGTGTGTTCTACGGCGCATTTGATTTGATTACCGACTTTGGCATTGGCAGTTCGATTATCATGCTGACTGGCCTATCCAAAGAGCAAGTCTCGCAAATTAATGCATTGTCCATTTTACTTGGATTGACAGGCACTCTGGTATCTTGCGCTGTGGCAGTGCCGTTGGGTTGGTTTTTTGCCACCCCCGACCTCTCCAGCGTGGTGGCGGTCATGGGTTTGGGGTTTTTCATCAATTCTTTTCGGACTGTGCCCAACGCACTTCTGCAAAAAGAGCGCCGGTTCAAAGTGATTTCTTTAATTGGGGTCATTCGCAGTGTGGCACAATCCTCCACTGTGGTGCTGCTTGCATGGCTAGGTTTTCGATACTGGAGCCTGGTACTCGGAATCCTACTCAGTTACACACTAGGCGCAGCCCTTACACTCGCTGTGAGACGCCATGGTTTGGCGATGCCTCGCATCTCTTCATTGACTCACGCAGCTAAATTCAGCGGACAAGTTCTGGTTTCCAACCTTGCATGGTATGCCTATTCCAATGCCGACTTTACCATCGCCGGACGGGTATTGGGGCAAGTCGCGCTAGGTAGTTACAATCTTGCGTGGACTCTTGCCTACACACCATTGGAAAAGGTGACGACGCTGGTAGGTAGTGTGACACCTGCGTTCTTTTCGGCGGTCAAGGAAGACCCCACGGCACTAAGGCGTTACTTGTTGAGGCCCATTGAGGCAATTGCCTTGATATTATTCCCGACCATGATAGGCATGTCGCTTGTGGCTAGGGATGCCGTGCTCACTCTGCTGGGTGATAAATGGGAAGCCTCTATTCCGGTTTTGCAACTACTGGCTCTATACGCTTCGGTGCGGTCCATCATGCCGCTTTTCCCGCAGGTGCTGATGGCCCTTAGGGAGACGCGATTTGTCATGTGGAATGAGTTGATTTCGTTGATTTTACTACCCACAGCGTTCTACTTCGGAAGCCAGTGGGGCATCCATGGCATCGCCGCCGCTTGGGTAATCGCCTATCCTGTGAATGCCGTTCCCCTCTACTGGAGGGTCCATCAAAAAATTGGGTTGAGCCATGTGGAGTTTTTCCGCACACTTTTGCCTGCCATTACCGGCTCAGCCTTGATGTCCCTAGCGGTGATTGCCGCAAAATTTGTGTTGGATGGGCAGCTTGAAGGGAGTGTGAACTGGCTTATTGCTCAGGTGAGCCCATGGGAATCCCCTATTATGTTGAAGGCTGCGCCAATGTTACAATGGGTGTTGGACGGGCACTTTGGGACTGGTGTTCGGCTAGCCGTTCAGGTACTATGCGGGGCGGTTGCCTACGTCCTTGCCCTTTGGGTTTTCCATCGGGAACGGCTATTGGCATTTCGCCGAGGATTAGCCTCGATGCGCAAATAGTTCGTTTTGAAATCTGAACAGATAACAAGACAATTTCATCATTTTACTTTCATCGGTAGGTTAAATTGATCAGCCCTATGTTGCCGTCACGCCGTATAAAAATAGCCTACTGCATCGACACTTTCGCTGTCGGCGGGACCGAATTGAACGCTGTACGCACGACTGAATCGCTCGACCCAGGACGGTTTGAGTTATGTATAGCCCATCTCCAGCCCGATGGCCCACTGCGTAACCGTTACGAAAAACTCGGTGTGCGCATGGTCCACTTCCCCATTCCGAACTTATACTCGCTAAAGACCATGTCTCAAGGCATGCGTTTTTCAAAATTTCTGCGGGATTGGGGGGCCGACATTACCCACACACACGATATTTACACCAATGTCTTTTTCGTACCTTGGGCGAGGCTATTCAGCCAATGCTCAATCATTGCCAGCCGGAGGTGGTGGAATATTGCACCCCGCCCCGGTCTGTTGACGCTCAACCGCTTAAGTTATCGGCTGGCCCATTGCATTTTAGCCAATAGTCCCAGCGTGGCAGGGCTGCTTGAACGCGAGGAAGGGGTTCCACGCGCTAAGATTGCAGAAATCACCAATTTCTTGGAGGAAAGTGCTTTTGCATCGATGGACGAGGCATCGAGGATAGCGCAGCGGCGGGCATGGGGGGTTCCAGACGATGCATTTGTCATCGGCATAGTGGCGAGGCTGGCACCCGTCAAGAACCACCACCTGCTGTTAAGGGCCATGGAACAACTCGACTCGCGGTTCCATCTTGTACTGGTAGGCGATGGACCCTCCCGCCACGAGCTTGCCGAGTTGGCAAGCCAATTCAACATCCAGAATCGCGTCCATTTTGCTGGAGAACTAAGATCGCCTTTGAACCTGCACCAGTTTTTTGACGCCAGCGTCCTTTGCTCATTAAGTGAGGGGTTTCCCAACTCCGTCATTGAGGCATTGGCAGCGGCAAGGCCTGTAGTCGCAACGCCCGTAGGCGGGGTTCCCGATGTGATAACCGACGGCGTGACGGGCCTACTCTCGCCACTTGGCGACCCAACGGCATTCGCTTGCGCTTTACGGACCCTAGAGTCAGACCCACAGTTGCGCACTCGGCTAGGGGAAGCAGGCAGTGCGCTGGCGCACACGGATTTCAATCAAGAGCTTGTGATCGAAAAGCTCTCCTCACTCTATGAAACACTTGCCAATCGCAATCTGGTCGCTGCCAAGGGACGCATTGGTGGGTAAATGCCGGCCAACAGAGTTTGCGAGGAATGGTCATTCCAAGCTTACCGACAAAACCATGCCATTGGACTGGAGGACCAGTTGAACGAGCCCGTCTATGCAGTGGCTAGCCATGGACGAAAGTCCTCGACGGCTTATCGCAAACAAAACCCATCTCCTCTGCCAACGGTCTCTAAGAAACGGGAATCCCGCCTGGGCCTGCCTGAGTTTAAGTGGACGATGACCATGCTGGGCTTATGCATCTATTCGTTCGCGATCATTACCTTTAAATTTCCCGTTGCGCAAGTGGGCATAGCCGTCGGGGTCGCTGGATTGTTTTCGGGCAAGGATTCGGTGCGAACGCCAACCGCATTCTGGCTGTATTTTTCGTTTTTACTGTGGGCCTTCCTAACTTCGTTCATTTCGCCCTTTTCGGATGTGGCCATTGGCGTGGCGACGGAACGCTTTAAACTAATCATCATCCTGCTCATTGCCCTGAATGCATTGCGGACTGAGGGCCAATTGCGGTTCTACTTGGTGTTCATCCTAGTCTGTTATATTCTTTTCCCCGTTCGCGGAACAATTGTGGGGGGCAACTCTATCTCGGGCGGTCGCGTTGTATGGAATTTCGTCTACAGCAATCCCAACGACTTGGCGGCCCTCTCCCTCCTTGCGCTTGGGGTTGCGCTTGGTCTCACCTTCTCCGAAACCTCTTGGACCTATGTACGCATTGGCGCCGTCATTGCCGCGCTCCTATTGTTGGTTGTGATACTGCGCACACAGTCTAGGGGTGCTTTTCTGGGGGTTTTGGTCGCCCTTGGCCCGGCCTTCGTTCCCATATTGCTGAAGCAAATAAAAGTTGCCATTGGCGCGGTCGTTGTCGTCTCGCTGGTTGTCACTTTTGCAATCCCCCAGTCAACGTGGGACCGCTTGTCGGGTCTGCAAAAACTGACCAGTACGGACGCAGTCGAAAGCATGCATACCGCAGAAGGAGTCAGCGAATCGGATTCCTCATCCGCAGAACGTTTCGAGATATTGAAAGTAGGGTGGCAGATATTCATGGACAACCCCGCATGTGGAATAGGCTTGGGTGCCTATCCCCTGGCAAATAATATGTATTCCCCCGTTCTGGGCAAAAGGGACACGCACAATACCTATGTCAACCTAGGTGCAGAGACCGGGTTGCCGGGGCTTTTGATTTGGTGCTCGTTTGTCGGATCGGTGTTGACCGCTGCTTACCGCCGCCCCAAGCGATCAGTGGAAATGACCCAGTTAACAACGCAAACTTATTGGATTAGGCGAACAATCATTGGATATCTTGTCGCTGGCATTTTTGGCTCATTTTCGGCGCTTAATTTTATCTACATTATGCTGTCGGTACTGTGGTGCTCAGAAGCCCTGCTTTCCGCCGCGCCGTTGAATTCGATAAACCGCTCTGGCTTGAGGAGAGCTTAATATGTGTGGCATTGCTGGTTTTGCAGGTTTTCAAACGCCCATAGAGGAATCAACTAGGCAGTTGCAGTCGATGTGCGACGCGATCAGACACCGTGGCCCGGATTCCGCCGGCTACCATGTCGCCGATGGCGTGGCACTGGGCATGCGCCGCCTAAGCATCATAGATGTCGGTGGGGGGCTGCAACCGATCTATAACGAGGACGGCTCGATTGTGGTTGTTTTTAATGGTGAGATATACAACCACCATGGCTTGCGGCGGGAGCTTGAAGCTTCAGGACACACGTTCCGCACACATAGTGACACGGAAGTGTTGGTCCATCTATATGAAGAACTTGGTGTCGAGATGGTCTCCCGCTTGCGAGGGATGTTCGCCTTCGCTATTTGGGACTCACGTAACGGGAGTCTGCTGATTGCCCGCGACCGGACAGGCATGAAACCGCTTAGTTATATGGAATCGCCGGAAGGCCTGGTGTTTTGCTCGGAACTGCGCTCTTTGTATGCGCTGCAAGGCGACAGCTTGCAAGTCTCCGCAAGTGCTGTCATGCAGTATCTGGCGTTTGGCTATGTGCCCGACCCCGGCAGCATCTTCGAGGGCGTAAAAAAGCTGCCTCCGGGCCATCTGCTGGAATGGACGGCGGACAAAGGCACAGTGGTGCGCAAATACTGGACACCCCCGCAACCCAGCGGGCAGATCATCGACGAGCAGGAGTTGATCGAAGTGCTCCGCGTAAAGCTAGATGCAGCCGTGGCATCGCACTTAGAATCAGAGGTGCCGCTAGGCGCGTTCCTATCAGGCGGATTGGATTCGTCGACCGTTGTCGCCTTGATGGGTCGCCATGCGGCGGGTAGGGTGCGTACCTTCTCCATTGGGTTTGCCGAAGCGGAATACGACGAATCAGTGGCTGCGCGGGCCGTCGCCTTGGAATTGGGTACAGAGCATACCGACTTGATCCTGAGTCCGAACGTCGAGGAAATGTTTGAGACAATTGCCACAATGTTCGACGAGCCATTCGCCGATTCGTCCGCCATTCCCACCTTCGCCGTGGCGCAACTTGCGCGCCAGTCTGTGACCGTCGCACTTTCCGGGGACGGTGGGGACGAACTCTTCGGCGGATACTCGCGCTACAGGAAGGCCCTAGGGCAAAGCGGGAATGGCGGGAATGCGACGGGTAAGCTGCTGTCGGCCTTGGGGCTGATGCTGCCACATGTTTTTCCAGGCCGCAATCGACTGGTCGATCTGGGGCGCTCAAGGTGGGGACGCTACGCCACAATGGTAACCCAGCCAGTGCGCGTGGACGAGGGGGGGGTTGCGCGCGCTGACCTGCCCGGCGCAGCCGAGCCTATGGCCGATCAACTGCGCAGATGGATTCCGGTGGAACTGGCTGATGACTTTGCCGCCGCGATGATGCAGGTTGACCTTGAGACTTATCTTCCTGGGGATATCCTGACGAAAGTGGACCGGACCAGCATGGCCGTCTCCTTGGAAGCCAGGGTGCCGTTGTTGGATTTCGACCTTGTCGATTTTGCATTAAGCATACCCGGAAGCGGAAGGGTGAACGCTAACGAGAGCAAACGGCTGTTCAGGCGCGCCATCAAAGGCATCGCCCCGGACTCGGTGCTGTCGCGGCCGAAAAGAGGCTTCGAGGTTCCTCTTGGACTTTGGTTCCGAGGTGCGCTACGCCACCGCATCGAGTCCCTTCGCGACCCGTCGCCCGAACTCCGGCACTATGTGGACTTAGGTTCCGTGAGGCGCTTGGTCTCCGAGCATACGATAGGACGGCGGGACCACAGTGCCATGCTTTGGCGTCTGATTGTGTTGGATTGTTGGCTTGCCGCGCTAAAGGCGGGGCGTTTGGGCCAACCGCCAACTTTACCCGGAATGCCTGTAGATAATAGATAACTATAGGATTACAGCAACTTTAGACTGTGTTTGGATGCACAAAGTTAAACCAACCTTTTCATTACAATTACTCGGGTAAACAATGACATCAAAAGAAGTATTTCATGAAGACCACACTAAAGAAGTCAGGTCTGGCGAACGGTTTGAATTTGGCGCGAATTGGCAGAGGTTTTTGGCCGTACTCGACGAGTCGCGGATCGTCGCTGCTGAAAACTCAATGCTCCAAATGCTCGGCAAAGTGGCATTGAATGGAAAACGTTTTCTTGATGCTGGCTCCGGCAGCGGATTGAGTAGCTTGATCGCTCGCCGTAAGGGTGCCATCGTCCATTCTTTCGATTTCGATCCTCAATCAGTGGCCTGCACGAACGAGTTGCGGCAACGTTATTTCCCAGACGACCCAAATTGGCAGGTCGAGCGGGGTTCTGTGCTGGATCAATCGTATTTGCAAAATTTGGCTACTTTCGACATCGTCTACTCTTGGGGTGTGCTGCATCACACAGGCCATATGTGGGACGCGCTTGGCAATGTCGCACCCCTAGTGGCTGAAGGCGGGCATCTGTATATTGCGATCTACAATGACCAGGGTAAGATGAGCCGTCGTTGGAAATGGGTAAAGAAGACGTATAACAGTCTGCCAGCCAAGCTCCGTTTTCTTGTGCTGTGGCCTTCATTTGTGGCGCTGTGGGGGCGTCCTATCATAAAAGATATCCTTACCGGCCATCCATTCCGTCAATGGCGCGAATATGGCTCTGGTCGCGGCATGTCGCCATGGCCCGATGTTGTCGATTGGGTCGGCGGCTATCCGTTTGAGGTGGCAAAGCCCGAAGAGATTTTCAACTTCTACAGGGACCGCGGTTTCACACTGATCGAAATGAAGACTGAAGCTGGCGATTTAGGCTGCAACGAGTTCGTTTTCAGGAAGATTCCAACGCCTGTCGCGCCATAAAACGGCAGTTTATTTGCCCCAAAGCCCATTCGCCCTGAGCTTGTTGAAGGGAGATCGGGCTTTTGGGTGAATTCAGAAAAAAGCCGATAGGCTTCGACAAAAGCAACATGAACAGCAATTCTCATTTTGGCTAATGAGAATTGCTGCATACTGAGCGAGGTCAATACAACAACATTGGGCTTAGCTCTTCTTTCCACGATGCCTCGTCCGGCACAGCTAGGATGTCCAAATCGCCAGGTTCGGCTTCGGCATCGTCCACCCATTCGCGTAATAGTTCGCTGCCGTTGATGAGGTCAATCGCAAGGCGGTCGTTTTCATATTCATACGCGAAATCACGCCACAGGGGGTAGCCCGGCCAGAGTTTGCGGATGGCTTTGAAGGCCAAGGCTTGCAACCGCCAAGGGCGGAAGCTGTCGTGGCCGTAGGCAGGGTCGTCAACATGGATTTGCACCCCGGAACAGAGTTGGCCCGTGTGTTTGTGGAACGTGGGTTCAAACCAGCAGGTCCGCAAGCGGCAACCTTCAAGCCATTGCGGTGCCAACCGGTGCATTTCGGCCAATAGCTTGTGCGCGTCAAGGTCGGGTGCGCCAAACAACTCCAAAGGCCGTGTGGTACCCCGGCCCTCCGAAAGGGTCGTCCCTTCAAGCATGACGGTGCCGGCGTAGCAACGGGCCATCCACAAATTGGGCGCGTTAGGGCTAGGGTTGACCCAAGAACGAACACCCTGCGGCCAGCCATAGCCCGAAGCTTGCGCGGGTTGCCAGCCTTCCATCTTAACGACATGGCAATCGACGTCAAGGCGCAACGTTGCCACGAACCAGTGCGCCAACTCGCCTAGGGTGAGTCCGTGCCGCATCGGCAGGCTACCTGCCCCGACAAAACTCTCCCAGCCCTCGCGCAGACGCAATCCTTCGACTGGACGGCCTACCGGGTTTGGCCGGTCAAGGACCCAAACAGACTTGCCCCGCTTTGAGGCTTCTTCCAATAGGTAGCGCAGCGTCGTGACAAAGGTGTAGATGCGACAGCCCAAATCCTGCAAATCCACCAGCAACACATCAAAACACTCCATCATGGCGGGAGTGGGGCGGCGGACTTCGCCGTAGAGGCTGAACACCGGGATGCCTAGGACCGGATCGAAAAAATCCGCTGACTCGACCATGTTGTCTTGCTTGTCGCCTCGCAACCCGTGCTGAGGTCCGAAGGCGGCGGCAAGCTCTATGCCGCCGGTATCAGCCAGCGCATCCATGGAATGTACAAGTTCCGATGTCACAGAAGCCGGGTGGGCGAGCAAGGCAACGCGATGCCCTAAAAGCGGTTTACGCATCGCGGAATTTTCAAGAAGTACGTCAATGCCAAATTTCATAGGCCAAGCTCGAAAGCAAAACTGTCAGGGTGGTGGAAATCCGGCTTGCCTTTAGGATGGGCTAAGGCCCAATACGAAAGGCCACCGTCATGGGCGTCTTTGATGACAGCCGACAGGCCTAAGAGCAAGCCAGTACCTCTATCAAGCATTGACGGCCGGTTTGGATTGTTGACCACTGCCTCCAATTCGAAGCGGTTCGAATCGCGGTACACGGATATTTTAACAGGTTCTATATTTTCAACGGCCACAATGCCCTGCCGGTACGAGGTGAAGCGGTAAGCCATCCATGCCGCCGACGGAGAGAAATTAAACTCGTAATACCCCTCACCCGGCCCTTTTACAAATGCCTCAAGGCAGGTATTTTGCCAAAGCCCGTCGGAGCGTTGCGGAGGACCAATTTGCGGGATGGAAAGTGCGTCGATGTCGCCTTCAATCCGATAGTTCAGCACAAACCGACTCTGCATCTGCAGCAAATCAACCGCAAATTGGCGAATAGCCACGCAAGGTGTGGAAGGATGGCATACCAAGACGGCACTATGCATAAGGGGGTGCGATTAAAAACGATGCGGGAGTGCAAGGATTGCTTTGCGAGGGTGTGTACGGGCAAGGCAAGGCTTGCACTCCCAGTGTAATTTCACATACTGCCCGGTTGTTCGTGCCATCACTTTTAACCGCTCCCCGCATTAGGACCGAGGCTCATTAGCCGGTTGATATATCAAGGTTCGACGCGGTGGTATTGGTCTTCAAAGCGAATGATGTCGTCTTCGCCGAGATAGCTCCCCGATTGCACTTCGATGATTTCCAAGGGGATGACCCCTGGATTTTCCAAGCGGTGCTGTATCCCCAAGGGAATAAAGGTGGACTCGTTTTCGCCTAAGATGAAAACTTCATCGCCACGGGTTACTTTAGCCGTACCGCGTACCACAGTCCAATGCTCGGCGCGGTGGTGGTGGAGTTGTCTGGAAAGTGTCGCACCGGGCTTGACGGTCAAACGCTTGACTTGGTAACGCTCGCCTTGGTCTATACTTTCAAAATCGCCCCACGGCCTGTGTACCTTGGTATGAAAAATATGCTCATTACGTGAAGAAAGCTTAAGGTGATCAGTGATAGCCTTCACGTCTTGGGCCTTGTCCTTGTGGACAACCAATACTGCATCCGTGGTTTCTATCACGATCAGATCGGACACGCCAACTGTGGCAAGAAAGCGGTGTTGCGAGTAGACTAGCGAATTAAAAGTATCTTTGATAAACACATCGCCCACTGACACGTTGCCGTTCCCGTCATGGGGACTAATATCTCCCAAGGCCGACCATGATCCCAAGTCGGACCAGCCCACATCTAATGAGTAAACGATGGAAGGAACCGTTTTAGCCCCGCCGGCGAGCCTTTCCATGACAGCATAATCAATGGAGTCGCTAGGGCAGACGGCGAAGTCGGATTTCTTCACCCTGATGAAATTTCCATCGCGCTTGGCTTGGGAAAACGCATTTCGGCAAGCTTCGAATATGTCGTTCCGATAAAGGGCAATCTGTTCCAGCCATACCGAGGCGCGTAAAACGAATAAACCGCTATTCCAAAGGTACTGGCCCGAAGATTGGTAAATCGTCGCAGTGACGGCATCTGGCTTTTCCACAAAACCGTCAAGCAGGAATGATTCGTCGCCCAAGGCTTCACCCTTGCGTATGTAACCGTATCCCGTCTCAGGCTTGACAGGAACAATGCCAAAGGTTGCCACGGACCCTTCCACCGCTTTCAACGCCGCAGCCATCACGCGTTTGCGGAATTCCTCCACATTTTCGATGTGGTGGTCCGAAGGCATCACTATAAGCACAGGATCACCGCCGTCGGCGGAAGCTTGGAGTGCTGCCAACGTCAGGGCGGGAGCCGTGTTTCTTCCTAGCGGTTCCAAGATAATGGCGCAGTCGTCAAAACCTAACTGCCGAAGCTGTTCGGCAACTAGAAAACGGTGCAACTCGTTGCATACGACCACAGGCGATCTCAATTCCACTTGCGCTGGGTCGGGCTTCATGTCTTCCACCCGGCAAACCGTTTCTTGCAACAAGGTTTTGTCCCCACAGAAAGACAGAAATTGCTTTGGGTAGGCTTCGCGGGAGAAAGGCCATAGCCGTGTGCCAGAACCCCCAGACAAAATGATAGGTTGAAGGATGGTTTTCACTTTAATTGGCATCCTTTTGGAGCTTGTGTCAAAACTAATTCTTTCATTATAGTGTTATATCAAGTCAATGTAATAAGAATTAAATTCCAGATATTTCTATTACCCTCATTTTACCCAAATATTTTTCGAGTGAAATGGAGGTAAAAGTATCATCCGATCATATTTATCTAAACGGCATAATAATATCAAACATAGATGAAACCGTCCAGCAAGCAATGGGAATTCTTTGTCGGTCCGTAGGCAATCGGTGTCGGGGAAAAGCGACAAATGTCCTTGAATTAAGTTGATGTGGCTTCTATCAGATTGATTTTATTATATACTAAACCACCCAATAGTGTCGTTTCCGAGTTGACACCATAGCATCAATACCTGTCTAAAGCACCAAAGGCTCAATTCAACAGCCTTGTCCGCTTCATCCTTCCCATATGTGGATTCTTATAAATCAATGCATTAGCGATAAATGCAATTGGCTAGAATATTGCTTAATAATACGTGACGGTTCACACTTTTGTGGATCATTGCAAAGAAATTGATTGGTCTGATAAGGGCAAACCATCCGAAAGGGTGGGACGCAAAGCCAAAGCCTAAGTCCGGGTTATTCGGATACGGTAGTCAGGTTGCCGGGCATCATTGTCACTTCCCCGCCTTGTTAGGCCTCTTTAACTTCGTTTTGGAATTTAAAGAGGTGTTGTATGAGCAGGATTCTGCTATCCATTATACTTTTCATCGCCATGCTGATGGCCCATGGCCTTGCTTCGGCCTTTAACGGCGTATCGCAAAACCAGGCAAACACAAAACTAATGCTGACCGAGTCGGTCCAGGCAGAGTCCGTTGGGCGGGTGGACAAGGTTTCCATTGATGCCAATACCAAGCCTTTATGCGAAGTAATGCGCGAAATCCACGCCCTCACCGGTGCCGCTGTCAAACTGCCTGAAAATTTGGCCGGAGATTTGATTTCCCGCTCTGCCCGTGGCGATACTTGGCAAGCCATTGTCGGACATTTGCTCGAGGGCTATAATTACACCGCTATTTGGGGGGGAAACGGCCAGCCACTTCTGCTGACGGTTTATGGTCGTAATCAAAATGCCGAAGAGATTGCCGTTGCCCCTGCCCCAAGGATTGCAGGCGCAGACCTTTTAATTTATGAAACATCTGCGCCCTTGCCGCTAAAATTCCATGGGTTGAATCCCGGTTCGGTCAGTCCGGTGTCATTCCCCGTGCAGCGGATGAAAGAAATGGCAATAGGTGATAAAGCCAGCCTGACGTTACCCTGCGGCCAGTTTGAGGTGGTTTATGACAAGCGTTTCCAGCAAGAAAACGGCGATTTTACTTGGGTCGGCTATTTGGAATCTGCCGGTAAGGCTTACCGGGTAATCATTACCCTAGGAAATGAGGGCAACCAAGGCCAAGTAGTTACACCGAACGGCGTTTACAATTTAGACCTTGAAGAGGGCCGCACATGGCTAGTCGATGCCGGCAGCGCTGTGTTGTAGACGAAAGTTAAAGGCAATGTGAAAACTCTTCCCGACAGTTTATTTGTTTTTTCCGCCTAAAGGGCAAATGTTTATGGCATGTTAAATGCTTGAATATTAATCATTTTATCTGTAAGCGTTCGCCGCACCCCCCCCCGCTTTTTCTTGGGAGTGCGGCCATCTTGGCCGCCTTCATCGGGTGAGATGCCAGCGCTTCCAAGGGGTGAACGCTTACTTTCAACTAGGCTTTTTCGATACAAGTTATAATGATGGTTACTACTATGTTATACAACAATTCAAAAAAATATCCCTGTGCTGTCGGCAATGGACATTTTTATCATTCTTCTTTTGTAACATTTGTATTTTTTTTTATATTTTCTGCAATATCGCACACGACGCAAGCCTGTAATACGTATTATGTTTCCACTACGGGTAGCGACAGTAACTCAGGAAGCATTGATCAACCCTGGCTCACCATTCACAAAGCGGCGGCAACCTCTTTAAAGCCTTGTGACACGGTCTACGTTCGGGGCGGTATCTATAAGGACTATAACTTAATTTTTCCAAGTGGCACAAAAGGCCAACCGATTACGATATCGGCTTATCCCGGCGAATCGCCGGTTTTGGATGGCACAGGCTTGAATATAGATCAATGGACGGCGTTTTTTAACTTGCTTGGAAGTTATATTAAGGTATCTGGGTTTGAGTTACTCAACGGGGGGGTAGGTGTGTACTTGCATGGCCCTCACAATAGCGTCAGTAATATGCACATAAAAAGTATGCTACAAAATGGAATTCTTGCGAAGGGGGACTATAGCATTGTGAAGAATAATACTGTTTCCTATGCCAGCCAAAGTTTTAGGCAGAACCTGACAAGCTATGGTTCATCGGGTATTAGTGCTGCTCGCGACCCAGTGGATGGCATCACTGATTCGGCAATATTGGAGGGCAACACCGTATTTACTGTTTGGGGAGAGGGCCTATCAACGTATGAAGCTAACGGGACTATCATTGCCGGCAACATTGTTTACGACAATCTGGCAACGAACGCTTACATTTCAGATGCCTCCAATGTGATATTCCGAGACAACTTGGTGTACACCACTTCTTTGTCGAACAGCCTCTTTGGAAATCCAGCACCTCTATTAAGTTTGGCGGACGAGCAAACAAGCAAGCCACGGTCTAGTAATAATGTAATCATCAACAACCTGTTTTTGAACGGAAACGTTTCCGCATTCAGTTGGACTCTAGTCTCTGGCAGCGGGCTGACATCAGCGATGATCGCAAACAATACCCTTGTCAACGGGCAACTTGCCACTGGGCCTATAAATACTGCTTCGTTCATTGAAAATAATATTGTTTATAGAAATGACGGCGAGGTGCTTGGCAATCCAGCCCCATCCACAGGAATCACTTTCAGCCATAATTTGTGGTCACCCAGTCCACCTTGGAATGCCTCAGGCAATGGCGATGTCATCGCTAACCCCAAGCTTTCGCTGGCTGGTGCTGTCGAATCTGGGCAAGTTACGCAAAAGTATTTTCTCATCTCATCCGATTCACCAGCGATAGGCAAAGGTATCGCCATCAATGCTGTCACTGACAACTATCTTGTCACCAACAATGGGACAATTAACATTGGCGCATACATCACTAAACCACCGTTCAAGTATATAAAGAACTCCAACTAGAACATTTACAGCGTTTTCAGCATCGGATAGTTACTTGATAGGACGTATGGTTGTGCTAGATATTTTTTTCAATCAGAGATTGTTTAAATGTTCATTTTTAGGTAATTTTTAAAGATGAAAACGCTGTAATACTGAAAGCTGGAGCTTTCAAGACCGCACTACAGAACTGAAATCATCGTTGTTGTACAAAAGTCTAACAATTGCCGAAATCCTGTCATTCAGTCATGGATTGTAGGAGTATATAAGCCATGGACGATCATTATATGCAGCGTTTTTATCTTAACAAAGAAAAATAGTAAAGAACACTCAATCAAACCATCAATTGTGTGAATGGCCTTGCAGAATAATATTACGTAAAAAGTAACTATTTGATATTAAAAACGCTGTAAGGGGCTTTATTCAATACGTTCAAATAAACCTGCAAAGTATTCCGTGCAATTTCGCCCCAGTCATATTGCCGACTCACAAAATTACGGAGATCGTTTTTGACCTCGGCAGTTGGCGTGGCGCATGAAAATTCGCGAAGCCGCCGGGAAAGCATTTCCATGTCGCCTAGCCTAAAGTAATTTTGTTCAGGCAGCCCTATTTCCAGATTGGCAGGGATATCGCTGGCGAGAACCGTAAGCCCATAACTTAATGCTTCAAGCAATGCAATGGGCAAGCCCTCATGGGAGGATGGCAGCACGAACAAACCGGCATTTGCATATAATTCTTGCAAATACTGTCCACTTTGCAATCCAGTCGCTATTATATTTGAATTTTCCTTGATGGTGTCGAGGATGCTGTTGGCATACCCATCAGGGCTTTTGGAATCCCCTACAATAACCAATTTCCATTCGGGTAGATCGGCCATCACAAAAGCACTGATCAAGTCCAAATGCCGCTTCTCAGGTACTAAACGGCCGACAGTCAGAACATATTTTTCTGGCGACAGCCCAAACACAGAGAGCGCGACTGTGGTAGTTGGCAGCACCGGCAACTCGACACCATTGGGAATCACCACGGACCCCTTGCCATATTTTTTTTTCACTAAATTACGAATCACTTGCGAAATTGCTATACGCTCATGCGCCCAATTTACGCCAAATCGCTCGCCCAATTTTAATATGCCTTTACCAACGCGCCCCCATTTCTGCCTGTCATAGTCAGGCCCATGGTGAGTCATCACCACCTTCAATCCAAAGAGCCGGGCTAACGGAATCATTAATGACGGGCCGATAGCGTGGATATGCAGCACATCAGGCCGTTTTAGGGCAGCGAAGCAAACGCCTAGAAAAGTATGCGCTAGTGCTTCCAGCCCTTTTGAATTAGACAAAGGTGCCCAGATACGGTGGAATTGTATGCCATTCCATTCGATGCCTACTTCATTGGGAAGATAAGGCGAACGCACGACAACGCTGACTTGGCAACCCAAATTAATCAAATGCAAGGAAAGATGTTGCACATGCGTCTCCACACCACCTTGGACTTTGGGAAACCCCCTAAGCCCAAGCATCATTATACGCAAGGGCGGCATCGAACTTGTTTTGCTCATGTAGCGACAAAATGGAAAGCATTTATTCTATCCATTGCAGAGCCTCCGCTAACCTATTAACAAAAGCCTCGAAAGTAAATCTTTTATTAAAATCATAGACCTCGCTTATCGAGATGGCATCATATATTTTATCATTATCTAAAAGCTTTATGGCATTGCATAAGCTTTCCAAATCCTTTTTTATAATAATTGAGTTTTTTTCATTTAAATAACAATGAAGGGTATCATTAACCGTAATTATAACTGGTTTTCCAAACTCCATTGAACGCAAATACACTAGTTGTCCAGAAGAGATTTTAGTGTCCAGAAGTGGAATTATAACTCCATGACAATGTTTAAGATACAAAAGGTAGTCATTTCCATGAATGTTACGCTTTATAACGATATTTGATATGTTTGGGTTTTCGTCAAGACTATCGCAAAGTATTATAAGATTTTTATCAATATTTTCGAATGCATCAATAAGAAAACGATAATCTCTATTGCTTCTGCCCACCGCTAAATAGTAGCTGTCATATTCCGGGTTGAAATCGTCGAAGTCAATTGCTTGTGCCTTTTCAATACCGTATAATACACTTAAGAATCGTTCAGGCGGAAGTTTGAATGTGTCAACATAATAATGTATTTCTGGTTCTGAATAGCAGATAATTTTGTGGACGCTTTCGGCTTCCAAAGAATATTTTATGAAATGATAGTAAATTGAACTGAGCAGGTTTTTTTTACGTTTGTAGATAAATGTCATTATAAAGATTTTCGGAAAGCATTTTAACCTGAATAATCGGCTGTAAAAAGCCAATGTAATTCCGAAAAACTGTTGCCATGCTAATATATACTGATATTTATTCTTTCTTATGACAATGGATAATGGTATAACGAAATACATTAAATATCTTATGGCATTAGATAAAAAGCCATTATGAAGCTTTGTAAGGTCGCATTGCTTAACATCCCATGAAAAAGGAGTGATTTCATTCAAAATAAGTTTCAACTTAACTATTTCTGGCCCCTTGCAATCGGCTAGAATTAGATTTATCACAAAATACCTCCAATTTCCCGATAGAGTGAAAGTACGCGATCAAGGTAACACCGTGAGGTAAAGCTTTCTGTCACCCAAGAGCGACCAGCCTTACCCATCGACAACACATCCTCATTTGACATGGATGCAATCCTTTCCATGCGGTCTGCCAGTGCCTCGGCATCACCGCTTTGAAATGTCTCGCCAGTCACCCCAGCCCGCACTAATTCAGGAATGCCACCAATGTTGGCACCAATGACGGGTCGTTCCAGCGCATAAGACTCCAGTACACTGACTGGGGCGTTTTCATACCATTCGGAGGGCAAAACTGTGGCCCTAGCGTTGCGAATGGCATCAAAGAGTTTTTCACCCGATAAATACCCCAAGAATTTGACTTCAGCCCCGGTTTCCGCAACCAAACGTCGAAGCTGCCCCTCATCAGGGCCGGTTCCTACAATCCAGCCTTTCAGGCCGGAAAGCTTAAGCGCACGGATGAAGGTTTCCAAGCCTTTTTCATGACCTAGGCGGCCAAAATAAATGAAGGCATTGCCAATCTCATTATGCGGTTTCAATCTATCGACATTCACAAAATTTGGAATGTAGGCAATCTTGTCCCTAGGCCACCCCCACTCCATAAATTTATCCAAAAAAAAACGGCTGGGGACAATGAATCGATCAACATTCTTGGAATAGCTACCCAGTAGACGGTGGACTGACGATTCCATCAAAATTACAGCGCTAAGGGCAAGCGAATTTTTCACACAACGATGAAGTGCCACGTTCCAAATCGCCCCTCCTTTGCACCGTTCACAAATGCCGTCATGGGTCAACATCTTGTAAGCCGGACAGGCTATTTTGAGATCGTGCAAAGTCAATGCTGTTGGTATTCCCCTGGCTTTTAATAAACTTAATATAGAAGGTGAAAGGTGATGGTAAATATTATGCGCATGGGCTATATCAGGACGTACCATATCCAATAATTTTCCCAGCTTTTTCCTTGCTTCAAGGGAATAGGTTATTTTCAATGCACGACTTGCCTTTTCAATAAAAGAATAAGACTCGCCAAATTCTATTTCATCTGGAAAAAACTTTGCCCATTCACTGGGCAGGTTGTTTGGATGTTGCATCGCAAATGGAAACACCTGCCAGCCAATTTCATCGAACATCTTGTTTTGCTCAAGAAAAACAACTTCCGCACCGCCGCGTCTATAATAATAATTATTAATGGATAAAAGGTTTGGCAATTTAGGCAATTCCACACGATAAGAATTGAAACACTTCTTTTGATATATCGCCCCAATCCGCTTTTTTGCGGGCATTAGCCATGTTATCGGCATAGGAACAATAGTTCGATTTTATTCGATTGATGGCATCAATTAAATCTGTGGGCAAGCAACTTCCGCTTTCTATCAGTACTCCACCACCCACAGGGGTCTGTTCAGGCAAGTCACCGACTTTTGTTGCCACCACTGGCTTCCCAAAAGCCAAAGCCAGCTTTAACACACCGCTGGTGGAACCTTCAAGATAAGGCAATGCCACGATATCGCACGCGGAAAAATAATTTTCTACACATTCAAACTCAATTCTTTTGTCATGAATAAGCAAATTCGGCAGCTTACGGGCTTCCTCAAGTTGTTCGACAAAAGCCCTCCCGTGCCTCGCCAAATTATTGCTTCCTGCCACTAGAAATTTCAGATGGGGCTGCTTGCAAGCCAATTTAGCCATGGCGAGAAACTCCATCAGTCCTTTGCGTGGTTCTAGGTGTCCAAAAAACAACACTACAAAATCGTCTGCCTCGATTCCGCCAATCTTTAATCTAGCTTTGGATTTACATATTCCGGTCAGGTTGAATATATCATAAACGCCATGAGGAATGATTAAGACATCTTGAATGACACCCATCTGCCTGAGTTGTTCGGATGCTAGCGAAGAATGGACGATAACTTTGTCAAATGAACGAAAGTAAAACCCAAATTCTGCAAAGCTCCACTTGCGAGGATAATGTGGCAGGACATCATGCACGGTAATCGCCGATTTAACCCCGAACTTGCGCAATAAACGCACCGTCAATGCATCAAATGCAGGAATCGTCAAATAACCCTGAATTAAAACCCAATCAGGCTTGCGCCGTAAAACCCCGGCGATGAACGGAATAATGTCAATCGGATAATGTCGGGTGCGCCGAAATACCCGTTCCACTTGGAAATTTGAAGAATCGAATATTACCGATAGTGATTTTGCGATAACCAATCGCGTGTCCGCAAAATTAGACAATGCTTGAGCCAATGAAAGGGCGTAGTCTGCAAGTCCGCCATGGCCGGTAAAGCTTACGATCTCGACTTTCATTTATTCACTCACTTCAATGGATTGGCATGCTATTCTGCCGCCTTTTTTTGCGGGAAACACCGTGGGTCTGTTTTGGCATGCCAATAGGCGGCGTGGCCTAACATTAATATCATCCATACTTGTACCGAAGGTACACGGATTGGTGCTGCGTTATACGAGATGAGAAGAATGAAAACCACCAAACCAGCCGAATTCATCCGCAAGACAATCCGGTCAAATAATGGGATGCCGTCAACCCTCGCCAGTTTAGCCGATAAACGGCTGGCAACTAAGAGCATTGCCACATAGCTTAGAGTCCCCAGCAATCCAGTTTCCCAGAGCAACGTGGAAGTGACTGTCCCATCAAGCGTGTAAGCATATTGAAGCACTAAAACCCCTTTGGCAAACCGCCCACCCTGGGTCGATCCCATTCCATAACCAAGTAGGGTGTGATACCAGTCATGCCAACCATTGTACCTCCACCAGTAAGTAAATTGCGTAATTCGGCCCAATTCGCCAGTTACTTGGTTTTTCCAATAGGGGTCGAACCATTCCTCGAGCATTTTTACAGTATCCGTTTGAATTGAGGTGTAGCCAAGCTGTCCTATATTGCTATAGTGTATCAATTCATAGAACTTTGGCAACGCCGCTACAAAAAATGTCAGGCCAAGTAGGCTGCATAGCAACGCCAGCGGATGCCTTATAAGTTCTCGCCAATACATTAACCCAAACATAACAGGCAGCAACCCTACGACCACTTTGACTTCGGCAAGGACAATGAAAATAAGGCAACTGGCCGTTATTGCCCAAAACCACCAATCCGCCAACAACTTATGCCTTGCTAATTCAAACGCCAATAGCGCATGGACAATTAAGAAGGCTGCGACGTAACCCTGAGGCCCCCCTGCCTTGCTTCCACCGAAGGTTCCGCTCACAGCGTCCCAAGCCCAGAGCCAAGACCCTGTTCCAGAGTTCCCTTTAGTTGAGTACACAAAGAAATACTGATATAGGGTAACGGGAAGTTGCAATACGGCAATAATCAAAACCAGCTTCCACACTTTTTGAACGGTGTCGTGAGTAACCGATAGTGTGGAAAATATTAGCAACAGGCTCCAGAGAGACAAGTACTCTTTGGATGCCACAAATGCTTGGAATATAGGCGTCCTGGCAATCGCAGTGGTCGCCATTACAATCAGGAAAAAAACTGACAACGGTATTAGAAAATTGGCTATCCTTACTCTATCAGTATTAACTTTCGATACCTGATGCAAAATTAGGCGGGCATAAAGCATCCACCCCATCAGATAGGCAACCCACTGGGGCTCTGCCGAGCCGTTGGCAAGATAGGTTGCAAAGCCCGCCACGACCAAGGAAAGGGAAACCTGAAACAGCACGACCCATTCCATCGGGACCATCAGCAAGAATATTGCGACTATCACCCCGACCAAGGGTATGAGTAAAACCCGAAGTTCCATTGCAACTATCAGCCCGAGTATAATTGCTGAAAACCCCGCCATTAGCATTAACGGAAGTTTATAATTGGAAGGTGTTTTAGCGGAGTAAGCTAGGCTCATGATGGCATTTTAATCATTGCCAGTGAGAAAACTGTACAACCTCTTGATATCGCGCCCCATGACTACGAAGGTCAACAGGACAAAGGAGGCCGACAAGGCCACGCCCCCCAGCCACCAGCGCCCTGTCACCGCG
>Ga0208496_1000074_pt1 | contig 31490 bp, 23 predicted proteins | sample CryBogmetaGMA2M_FD_184552 | JGI IMG/M metagenome (GOLD analysis project Ga0208496, IMG submission 184552) | Freshwater microbial communities from Crystal Bog, Wisconsin, USA - MA2M (SPAdes) | ecosystem: Environmental > Aquatic > Freshwater > Lake | place: Crystal Bog, Wisconsin, USA | collected... | reverse complement strand
GGGGGGGGAGGGCGAGGCGGGCGATGCAGGTGGCCCACCGGGCGACTTGTATGTACAGGTCAACGTCAAGGAACATGCCATATTCACCCGTGACGGCGCAAACCTTTATTCCGAAGTGCCTATTAGCTTCCCTGTGGCCTGCTTGGGAGGCGAACTGGAAGTCCCCACTCTAGACGGCAAGGTGGCGCTAAAAATTCCACCAGAAACACAGACCGGCAAACTTTTCCGCATGCGCGGCAAGGGTGTCAAGCCTGTGCGCGGAGGACCTGTGGGTGATTTGATTTGCAAAGTGCATATCGAAACCCCGGTCAACCTTACCCGTGAACAGATTGAACTGATCAAAAAACTGGACGAGTCACTGGTCGGTGCTGAAGATACACACAGTCCTCAGCATCAAGGTTGGTTGGACGGGGTGAAGACATTTTTTGACAAGTTGGGGTTGTAATAATTTAAGTTACCAGCGTTGCCAGGTAGCAATTCCCATCAGGCGTAAACCGTAGGAACAAGGATGCCCTGAATACATCCAGCGTCCAAGCTACATGGACGCAATAACTCCATTTGGATTGCACCCTACCACGTTGGGTAGAATCAGTAAATTGGAGGGCGGACAGGAAAGGTCCGCCTAATTTTCTTGTCAACGTGTAGTTATCCAATAGGCCGTTCTAAACGCCGTTCAATTGTGCCTTAAACGGCGCTGCCAGTTTGAATCGAACCGATTTGGATGCCGCAATGGTGATTGGCTCGCCTGACTGCGGGTTGCGCCCAGTCCTCTCGGCGCTTTCCTTCAACTCGAAGATTCCAAACCCAGGGATCGGCACCACGTTGCCGTTGGACAGTTCATTTCTGATGGTTTCCCACAGTGCATCCGATAGTGCCTCTACGTCGGCTTTGGTTATATCGGGGCGTTTATCGGCAATCTGAGTTTTGACTTCATCAATCAGTTCTTGCTTGGTAAGGCGTTTGGTCATGGTTGGCTCTCCTGGGTGGGGTACCCGCTTCGCCGCTATTGGCGGACGGGCTGATAATTATAGATGCAAAGGCTGCGAATCAAAAACGGCGTGGATCAATTTTTTCGGCACGTGGCGCGGGATGTTGGAGGTAAGCTAAACGGCGCATTTCCCGTCGCCCTTGTGTGACGCTGTCTAGTATAACTCCACAAGTGAAGCTGATGGCGGAAAGAATGGCCAATCCAATAATCGACATGGCCGTGGGCAATCTTGGCACCAGCCCTGTGTTCAGGTAGGTTTCAACAATTGGCGTTGCCAGGGCAATGCCAGTAATTGCGAATAATACGGCAAAACTGGTAAAAAACAGCAAGGGACGCTCAGATTTCAAGAGCCGCACAATCATCGCCAAAATGTAAAAACCGTCCCTGTAAGTTCGGAGCTTGCTGGTCGATCCTTCAGGCCGTTCCTTGTAAGGGGTCAAGACTTCTACCACAGGTAAATGGAGTTGCAATGCATGGACAGTCAGCTCGGTCTCAATTTCAAACCCCTTTGCGTTGGCTGGAAAGCTCTTTACATACCTTCGGCTAAAAACTCGGTACCCAGAAAGCATGTCATTAAATCGCTGTCCGAAAATCCACGAAACCATTGATGTCAGCATCCAATTGCCAAAACGGTGGCCGGTACGATAGCTTTCCTTGCTAGACGACAGGCGGGCGGCATTGACCATGTCCAACTGGTTTTTTTGCAGTTCCTCGATCAGGCTCGGGGCAATCGACGCATCATAGGTGTCGTCACCGTCTACTAGGACATATATATCCGCGTCCACATCTGCAAACATCCTTCTCACTACATGCCCTTTTCCTTGTAGTGGCTCGGTTTTTACGATTGCGCCGGCAGCCTTCGCAACTTCTATGGTTGCATCGGACGAATTGTTGTCATATACATGGATAGTGGCTTGTGGCAGGGCCTTTCTAAAATCCTTGACTACTTTATCAATTGCCACGGCTTCGTTAAAACAAGGCACGATGACTGCGATTCGAACATCGGTTGAAGTGGGCATGGTATTATTTTCCAGATAAGGGTAAACGACACAGGACAATCGTCGAATCAATTCGAGAGTTTAGGTGTTCGCAAGTTCCTAAGGTGGCAATGGGATACTTAAGGTACTGATTGACAACTGCCGCGCCTTGATTGACTTCGGAACTGTAAGTCAGCAGATACAAGTTTTCCGCTGATTCTGCAATGACCGATCTGATGCGATCAGTCAACGCCGTATTTTGGTTTGGATTGAGAAAGTTTCCATCGAGACGCACAAAGCGGACAGGCGGTGGAAAAAATGGGATTACATAGGCCAGCGGATTGTCCGATGTTATAAGCACGACGGCTTTATCCTTCCATTGAATGGATGGAAGATGAACACCAAAGAAGTCATTTGACCAAGGTGAGCGGCCCCAGTAGATTACTTTTGTATTAAATACTAAAAAAAGCAGGCATAGCATAAGCGACGCTTGGGCAAGCCTGGTTTTAGTCAAGCTACCAACAAGGGCAACCAATGCAATCGGTGATAACAGTTCAACACAGATTAAGTAGCGGTAAACACCAAACAACTTGAGTAATACGATGTAGGTGCCCCATAGAAAAATCAGCAGCCAAACTAAGGAAAGATCAGGTTTGGAGTGATCTTTAGTCTCTGACCTTTGGCTTGAGTATCGGCTTACCAAGGAAGAAATCAGAAGATACCCGCTAGCGAAAAGAGTGGTTATTAATAAAGCTGCTACCCTAAAGTCGCGAAAAGAGAGTTCATTTCCAGCATGCTCTCTCAAGGTGAATCGAAACGGGAAACTTATTGCCTCCCAAACGGATTTCGGTAAAAAGCGTTGGTCAGTGCTATTAATAAGGGGAAAGTACGGGGATTGGAAAAAAGCATTATAGAATGGAAACAATGGGTTGCCATAATGCTTCCAAAGAAACCACATCCAAGGTCCAGCGGCTAACAGAAGGCCTGCCAGCGCGGCTAAACCAAATGGGACAATGCCCCGGAATCTTTTCAGCATGCCAACCTGGACCACCACTATCGCCATTCCCATTCCAATGGCGTAAAGGGCAAAGGTTAGTTTTAGGCCGGTTGCGAGACCTAACAAAAAACCGGACCCAGCCAAAGATTGCAGCGAAATACTCGTTGTGCCTAGTTTGAAGTTAGGCCATGCCCGCAAATAAAGATAAACTGCGCCGAGAATGAATACACTAAGGGTCAGGTCATGAAAAGTCGTCCCGACTTCGGAAGCGGCGGCCGCCCCTCTGACTCCGACTAATGCACAAATTGCCGCCCACAAACCGGGTTTCGGAAAGCTGATGCGGACAAGAAGTTCCCTGCCAATTAGGAATAGTAGCCAAAGGTTCAACCCGTGCCAAGCCCCCATGACAATGCCGAACACGCGGGGCGGGAAGTGTTGGATGAGCAGGAATGGCAGCAAATCAAGTGCCGGGTTCAAATAAGATTGTGTTTGTCCTGGCGCAATATCATAATTTATACGACTTGAAAAAAATGCATAGGCATTGTAGTAATGATAGTTTCTAAGGTCCCAGTTGGCATCCTGTCCCAGCAAGAGCGACCAAATAGCAAACCCTAGCAAAGACGAGGCAAGGACGAGTGGCGATGCGTGCCTCGTTATTTTTTCTTTAGATAAAGCCCAAGTTGACATTGGAGACAATTCGCCAGTTCTTTTTTCCATTGATTTTCGTTATGGTAGCGTGACGGGTCTATAATAATCTAAAGGGGCATGCCCAACAATGTTGTTTCGTTTTCATGTTTTGAGGATAGTGCAATGGCAGACCAACAATCAGTAGTCGGAGACAAGCCGCAAAAAACCTTGTTGCTAGTGGATGACACGCCAGAAAACCTCACCGTGTTGGGTGAGATACTCGTACCCTTCTACCGGGTTCGGGTAGTCAACTCGGGGTTGCGTGCATTGCAAGCGGCGGTCACCGAACCGCGGCCTGACCTGATACTGTTGGATGTGATGATGCCGGAAATGGACGGCTACGAAGTCATCACCCGCTTGCGCGCCAATCCTGAAACCAGGGAGATTCCGGTTATCTTTATCACAGCGCTGGATGCCACCGAGGATGAAACTCACGGGCTAGAACTCGGGGCCGCAGATTTTATCACCAAACCTGTGCGGCCGCCCATTGTGCTGATGCGTGTGCGGGGTCAACTCGAACTGAAGGATTCGCGTGATCGGTTGCATGATCAGAATATTTGGCTGGAAGCCGAGGTCAAGCGCCGCTTGCGGCAGAACCAAATGATCCAACATGTCAGTATGAGGGCTTTGGCCAGCCTTGCCGAAGCACGGGACAACGAGACCGGCAGGCATATCCTGCGCACCCAAGGCTATGTCAACATACTCGCCCATGAGTTGGCTAAATTGCCAAAGTATTCGAGTTTGCTGACCCCAGAGACCATCGAAAGCTATACCAAGGCCGCCCCATTGCACGATATCGGTAAAGTCGGCATACCGGACCGGGCGTTATACAAGCCGGGTAAGCACACGCCTGAGGAGTGGGAACTCATGAAAACCCATGCCAAGATCGGCTCTGATGCCATATGGCGGGCAATTCAGGACGAGGAAGACCAGGTCGGGCTGGATTTTTTGCACATTGCCATGGATATTGCCCATTATCACCACGAAAAATGGGATGGTAGTGGTTACCCGGATGGCTTGACTGGGGATGACATTCCACTTTCTGCACGTCTGATGGCACTGGCGGATGTGTTCGATGCACTGGGATCCAAGCGTGTCTACAAACCGGCATTCAGCATCGAAAAGACGACGGAAATCATCCTTGAAGGTCGATGTAAGCACTTCGATCCTGAGGTGGTTGACGCTTTTGTGGCGCGACGAGACGATTTTTGCGCCCTCGCCGATCGCTATCGCGATGTGGAGGAGGCGGAAGATTAGCACAGCAGGCCGGATTAAGCCCGTTCACGGGCGTTTTCGGCAAGAGTATCGCCGCTTACTTTGCCGGAAACGCCCGCCGGGGCGGACTCATTCCGGCCTACGTCTGGTGTCATGCGTAACATCAGTTGCTTTAGTTCTGACATTATGAATATCTTTGATTTTAGTGGCACTGTAGTAACCTCTTTCTTGCTATTGCTATTGCTATTGCTATTGCTATTGGCGTTTTATGGTTTCCGTTTCCGAGTCCTACGCCAAGAGGCCGAACTAAATGCCGTGCGCTTGGAGCAGGAGCGCACACGGCTGCGCACCCTGTTGTGGGCCATACCCGACTTGGTGTGGCTAAAGGACATGGACGGGGTTTTCCAGTTCTGCAATCCAAGCATGGAAAAATTGTGTGGGGCAACCGAAGAAGACATCATCGGCAAGACAGATTTCGACTTCCTCGACCAAGGCATGGCCAATTACGTCCGAGAGCGAGACCACATTGCCGCGCAAAGCGACAAACCCGTCACCAACGAGGAATGGCTGACTTCCAAGCACGACAGCCACCGTGGCTTGTACCAAACCACCAAAACGCCGGTTCATGATGCGAACGGTAAGCTAATCGGTGTGCTAGGGGTGGCGCGGGACATCACTCCACTGCATAAAACGCAGCTTGCACTGAACAAGCGCGTCAAGGAATTGGACTGCTTGCTTGCCATTTACCGCGCAACCCTAGACATGCAAAATCCACTCCTTGAGGTCTTGCAGGCAGTCGCGGAATTGCTGCCGTCGGGCTGGTTATATCCCGAATTCACCGTAGCCAGCATCGAATGGGAGGGTCAACGATGCGCAACCGCCAACTGTTGCGATTCAGTTGTCCGGCAATCTGCGCCCATTATCATCGGCGGCGAAGTTCGCGGCAGTGTGAGCGTTGCCTTTTCGCTTCCCGAAAAGCAGGACATGCCCTATTCCAACGAGGGATACAAGTTGCTTGAAACGGTGGCCGCCTGGCTGGCAGACCACATTAAGCGTCGGGCCGACGAAGAAAGGGCAAAGAGACGTGAAGAAATTTTCCGGGCTATCGTTTCGCAGGCTTCAGAATCAATCATTTTACTAGACCCCGTGAGTCACCGATTTGTCGAGTTTAACGATGCGGCCTGTCATGATTTGGGCTACAGCCGGGAAGAATTCTCCTGTTTACAACCATCTGATATTCAAGCTGAATTCGATGAAGAAAAGATACGACGTTTAGACAGCGAGATTTTATTGACGGGTTCGGCGCAATTCGACACCTTGCACCGACATAAAAACGGGTCTTTGCGCAATGTCCATGTCTTTTTGAAAGCCATCCACCTACAAGAGCGTGCATACCTTTCCGTGGTCTGGTCAGACATCACCGAGCGCAAGCAAGCCGAAACTAAACTTCGGGAGAGTGAAGCGCGTTACCGCCTGCTTTCGGAAAACAGCAGCGACGTGATTTGGCTTTTTGACCTGGCCAGCGAACGTTTCGTCTATGTCAGCCCCTCGGTGGAGAAGTTGCGCGGCTACACGGTGGAAGAAACGCTGCAACAAACGATGCTGCAGACGGTTGCTGCGGAATCCTGGGCGAAAATCAGTGAAGACATACCCGCCCGTGTTGCGGCTTTCAAGGCCGGAGACATGGCGGCGCTAACCAAGTCACGTGAAATTCTGGTGACCTGTAAAGGCGGCGGCATAGTGTCGGCCGAAGTCGCGACTACTTTGATTGTCGATGCAGAGGGCAAGGTGACCCATATGCAAGGAGTGACACGCGACATCACGGAGCGTGTAGCGGCTGAAACAGCCCTATTTGAACAGGAGTCGGAGTATCGCAGTCAGTTGGTGAACTTGGTCAAAGAACGCACCAAGGAACTTGCAGAGGCATTGGAGAAAATCAAAATCAACGAGGAACGCTACAGCTTTGCGCTGGAGGCGAGCAGGGATGGCCTTTGGGATTTGAACCTAATCACCAACAAGGCTTTCTGCAATGCGGCATATTTTACAATGCTCGGTTATGAACCGGATGAATTCGGCGAATACACCATTAGTCAATTCAGCGATCTATTGCATTCGGAGGATAGGTGGGGTGTGATCTCGGTCCTCAAAGGACTCAAAGACAAATCCAAGGAATCTGTCGAAATCGTATTCCGAATGAGGTCCAAGGCGGGTTCCTACCACTGGATCATGAGCCGTGGGAAGGTTGTGGAGTCGGATGACCTTGGCAATCCGGTCCGTTTGGTGGGTATACACACGGATATCACAGAGCGTAAGGAATACGAGGCCAGCTTGCAGGAAAGCGAGGGCCGGTTCCGCTATTTGGCGGATTCGTCGCCGATGCTGATTTGGATGTCAGGGGCCGACAAACGCTGCACTTATTTCAACAAGACTTGGCTGCGATTTACCGGCAAGACCCTTGAGCAAGAATATGGGAACGGATGGGCGGAAGGCATCCATCCAGATGATATCCAGAAGTGCATGGAAATCTATTTTGGGGCATTCGATCAGCAGCAACCGTTTGAAATGGATTATCGTTTGCGCCGCTTCGATGGCGAGTATCGCTGGTTTCTGGACTCCGGCAGGCCGCGTTTTGATGCCCGTGGCCAATTTCTTGGTTATATCGGTTCATGCATCGATATCACCGACCGCAAGCTGGCTGAAGTGGAACTTATATCGGCCCGCGCCGCCGCCGAAGCCGCCAACTTGGCTAAGAGTACCTTCCTCGCCAACATGAGCCACGAAATCCGCACGCCGATGAACGCCATCATCGGCCTGACCTATTTGCTGCAACGCGACATTACCGAACCTGCTCAGGTGCAAAGGTTGGGGAAAGTGTCCGATGCCGCCAAGCACTTGTTGAGCGTCATCAACGATGTGCTCGATCTGTCCAAAATCGAGGCTAATCACATCACTCTGGAGGAAAGCCCGGTCAACGTGGCTGTCATTATCAATCAAATGCGCAACTTAATGGCTGATCGCATCGCATCCAGGCAATTGCGGTTGATTCAAGAGGTGGACTCGCGTTTGGAAACCTTGCCGCTGCAAGGCGACCCCTTGCGCATCGGCCAAATACTTATTAATTATATTAGCAATGCAATTAAATTTACCGAGCGGGGTAGTATCACCTTGCGCGTCTTGTTGGTGGACAAGCAGGATGAAACCGTCGATCTCCGCTTCGAGGTTGAGGACACCGGCATCGGCATCAGCCAAGAACATCAGGGGCTAATTTTCAATGCGTTCGAACAAGCGCAGAATACGACCACACGCAAGTACGGCGGCACTGGGCTTGGGCTTTCCATTTCCAAGCGCCTGGCGCGCTTGATGGGCGGCGACACCGGTGTCATCAGTATCCCCGGTCAGGGTAGCACCTTCTGGTTTTCCGTCCGGCTGAGACGCGGGCCGGCCTTGCAGCAACAGGCAGTGTACGAAGTTAGTGCCCACATTACCGGCGGGTCGAACATTCTGCTGGTGGAAGACAACGATATCAATCAAGAGGTGGCGAGGGATCTTTTGGAAAGCGTGGGGCTGAAGGTTGACATCGCCAACCATGGCGGCGAAGCGCTGGAAAAACTGCTAGTTGGTTCTTACGACTTGATTTTGATGGACATGCAGATGCCAGTGATGGATGGGCTGGAAGCAACGCGCAAGATCAGGGCAATGGACCGTTATAAGGACCTCCCGATCATCGCCATGACGGCCAATGCGTTTGCGGAAGACCGCCAGCTTTGCTTGCAAGCCGGCATGAACGGCTATGTGGCCAAACCGGTTGAAGCCAAACTACTGTATGCGGAGTTGGCTCGTTGGCTACCTGGGAATGCAAACTCACCCGGCCCGCTGGGAACCCCCCCAACAAACCTGGTAAATCCCCTCCAGCCACAAGGGGATAATGCTGTTGATTTTGCAACTGAAGTAGGCCGGAATAAGCCTACGCAAGCGGGTGTTTCCGGCAAACTGACCGGTCAAATGCCGGAAACGGTCGCTTCGCGACTTTATTCCGGCCTACAAAAAACCCTTAATTCACCAGAAGTGGCCGGCATCCGCCAAATCGACACGAATACCGGACTGAAGTACTTTAACGGCAAACTGCCGGCCTATCAACGGGTTCTCGCCAAGTTCGCCGAGCGGCACGGGGCAGATGCGACCAACCTGAAAACCGCGCTTGCCGCAGGCGACCGTGCCACAGCGGCACGCACTGCCCACTCGCTCAAGGGTTTGGCAGCCATGCTGGGCATGCAGGGGGTGAAGCAGCTTGCAGCCGATCTCGAGCATAAGGTTCGTGGCGGTGGGGACGATGGTGAATTAGCGGAGACAATCGCCGCGTTAAGCGAAATGCTGGCGGAAGTATGCACGGAAATCCGGGCGATGGGCCTAGACGTTAAGGAAGCACCGCGAGTGGATGCGGACCCGGCGCAGGTCAGGCATCTGTTGGCGAAATTGGAAACGCAATTGGAAGAAGACGACATGAATGCCTGTCGGGTTTGGCGGGAATTGCGGCCCTTGTTAGCCAGTTCGCCGGGCGACGAAAGGCTGGCGGCATTGGGGCGGCAGATCGAAAGCTTTGACTTTCCGCAGGCTTTGATCAGTTTACGAGCAATTCTGGTCGGTAAATTGCTTTTGCCATGAGTTCCCAAAAGAGCTTTCTACCATCCTCCCGCAGACTGCCGTTGACAGTGGTGCTGGTCATTGTCGTCATTATGGTATTTGCCTTGTACGTAGGGGCGGAAAAGCAAATTGCCGAAAGGGATGCACTTGCGCTGCGCTATCTGTTTATTGCGTTCGGTGCGGCGCTGATATTGGTACTTTGGCGTTCTTATGTGATTCAAAGCCGCACGGAAATTGATATCCGTCTGGTCAGGGAGCGTGAATTCGAACCCATCACTCACCTTTACGCGGCACTGGGCTTGATGAATCAAGCGCTATTGCGGGGTTTGACTCGTGAGCAGGCCTACGAGTCGATTTGCCGGATTTTGGTCGAAACTGCCGGATTTGCCATGGCTTGGGTTGGCTGGGTCGATCCAGAGACCCGGCGGGTCGTACCCATAGCCTCGTTTGGCGATGACACGGGGTATCTGGATAACATAATGGTTTATGCGGATGGCCGCCCGGAGGGGTGTGGACCGATTGGTACGGCGATTCAGGAGGATCGCACTTACATTTGCGAAGACTTTACCCGCAATCCGGCCACCTCGCCTTGGCATGATGCGGAAGAGAAGGCGGGTTGGTGCGTCTCGAGGAGTTTCCCCATCCATTCTGGTGGGTTGGTTTGCGGGTGTATAACCCTTTATGGTCGCAAGCCGGACTCATTTGGCAAGCAAGAGGTCAATCTGCTGGAGCAGGCTGCGGAGAATATTTCCTTTGAATTGGATGCCTTCGCCCGAGAGCAGCAACGTCAAAGCACTGAGCGTGAACTGGAAAAGGCTGCGGATCTTTATGCCAGGATGTTAAATGTAACAAGCGATGCCTTCTGGCTGGTGGACGCAAACACGGGACGAATCAGGGATGTCAATGGGGCGGCAACTAGGATGAGCGGATTTTCGCGTGTGGAACTGTTGTCGATGCGCATTACCGACTTAGATGTCGATCATACCGAACAGGACGTCTCCGCCCGCACGGAACAAATCATTCGCGAGGGTTGGGAGAGTTTCGAAACCCGGCATCGCACCAAGGACGGTCGCATCCTCGATATTGAGGTGAGTACGATGCCCGATGCTAAATCCCAAACTATGATCGCCTTCCTGCGCGACATCACCGAACGCAAGCGGGCGGAGCGGGAAATACGCGCACTCAATGCCGAACTGGAGGTACGGGTGGAACGGCGCACCGCCGAACTGAATGCCAAGACGGCAGAGTTGGAGCAAGCCGAAGAGCGATTTCGTTTTGCCATTGATGCGACTAGCGAAGGCCTGTGGGATTGGAACCTCAAAACCGACGCCGCTTATTGTAACCCCACCTATTTCAAAATGCTGGGTTTTGAACCGAGCGGATTTGGTGAAGACGCTCAAAGCCGCTTTGTCGATTTATTGCATCCGGATGATAGGGAACGTATTTTGACAGCAATCAAACAGCGCTTGGAAACCGATGGTGGTTACGAAATGGAATTCCGCATGCGAACCAAGGACGGCTACTATAAATGGATAATGAGTCGCGCCAAACGGGTTGAAGTGGACGAACAGGGCAATGTTATCCGTGCGGTGGGTACGCACAGCGATATATCCGAACGCAAACAATACGAAGCGCAACTAAAATACGCCCGTGCCGATGCCGAAGCGGCCAGTTTGGCCAAGAGTATTTTCCTGGCCAACATGAGCCACGAAATCCGCACACCGATGAATGCAATACTCGGCCTGAACTTTTTAATGCAGCGCGATAGTACAGACTCGGTTCAGCTGCTGAGGCTGGGCAAGGTGGCTAATGCAGCCAAGCATCTGTTGGGTATCATCAACGATGTCTTGGACCTGTCAAAGATCGAGGCAGACCGGCTTACTTTGGAGAATACCCCGTTTAACGTGGTCGCCACCCTCGATCATGTGACGAGCATGGTGATTGAACGCATTGAAGCCAAGCATCTGCTATTAGTCGTGGAATCTGACCCTCGCCTATTGACGTTGCCGTTGCAAGGCGACCCATTGCGCGTCGGGCAGATTCTGCTTAACTACCTCAGCAACGCGGTCAAGTTCACTGAGCGGGGAAGCATCAACTTGCGCGCCTTGTTGGAGGACGAACAGGTTGAAACGGTCTTTCTCCGCTTCGAGGTGGAGGACACGGGCATCGGCATCAACCAAGAGCAACAGTCGCGGATCTTCGATGCGTTTGAACAAGCGGAGGGTTCAACCACGCGCATTCACGGTGGCACCGGGTTGGGGCTATCCATTTCCAAGCGGCTGGCACAAATGATGGGAGGGGATGCCGGTGTCATCAGTGCGCCCGGTCAAGGTAGCACATTCTGGTTTACCGCCCGTCTGAAACTCGGCAGCGGCCAGGAAATTGATGTAGCTACCGAAGGCGATGTCCACGTTCGCAAGGGGGCACATATCCTGCTCGTGGAAGACAACGAAATCAACCAAGAAGTGGCGGTGGAATTACTGGTAAGCATTGGCTTGGTGGTTGACGTGGCCAATCACGGTGGTGAGGCGCTTGATAAACTGCGGGTCAATGCCTATGACCTGATTTTGATGGACATGCAGATGCCTGTGATGGGTGGGCTGGAGGCGACGCGCAAGATCAGGGCAATGGACCGTTATAAGCACCTCCCGATCATCGCCATGACGGCCAATGCATTTTCGGAAGACCGTCAACGTTGCTTGGAAGCAGGAATGAACGGCCATGTTGCCAAGCCGGTTGAGGCCAAACTGCTTTATGCGGCGTTGGCGCGTTGGTTGCCTGGGAATTTAAACTCCAGCCCACAGGACCCCCCCCTCCAACCCCCCTTTTTTAAAGGAGGGCTGGGGGATAATGCTATTGAATATGCGACTGAAGTAGGCCGGAATAAGCCCGCGCAAGCGGGTGTTTCCGGCAAACTGACCGGTCAAATGCCGGAAACGGTCACTTCGCAACCTTATTGCGGCCTACAACAAACCCTTAAATCACCTGCATTGGCGACCGACACCCGCCAAATCGACATGGATGCCGGACTGAAGTACTTTAATGGCAAACTATCGGCCTATGAACGGGTTCTCGCCAAGTTCGCCGAGCGGCACGGGGCAGACGCGGCCAACCTGCAAACCGTGCTTGCCGCAGGCGACCGTGCCACAGCGGAACGCACTGCCCACTCGCTCAAGAGTTTGGCAGCCATGCTGGGTATGCAGGGGGTGAGACAGCTTGCAGCCGATCTTGAGCATAAGGTTCGTGGCGGTGGGGAGGATGGTGAATTAGCGGAGACAATCACCGCATTAAGCCAAATGCTGGCGGAAGTATGCACGGAAATCCGGGTGATGGGCCTAGGCGTTAAGGAAGCGCCACGAGTGGATGTGGACCCGGCGCAGGTCAGGCATCTGTTGGCGAAATTGGAAACGCAGTTGGAACAAGACAACATGAATGCCTGTCGGGTTTGGCGGGAATTGCGGCCTTTGTTAGCCAGTTCGCTGGGCGACAAAAGGCTGGCGGCATTGGGGCGGCAGATCGAAAGCTTTGACTTTCCGCAGGCGTTGACCAGTTTACGGACAATCAAAGCTGAACAAGGCGGCGTGTGATTAAGTGGTGTTGGAGTGCAAGGCTTGCCTTGCGAGGGCATTTGCAGGCAAGGCAAGCCTTGCACTCCCGGGGCAATTTCAATTTCCGCCCAGACCCCGCGCATCACTATTAATAGCTGATGTTACGCGCCACTTCGGACGGAAATTGTTCCCCATTTTGCAAAGGGGGTAGGGGGATTTCCCCAAAGCGGGGTAAACATTTTTGGAAATCGCCTGACATCGGTAAATTAAAAATCCCGTAAGAAACGCAATGCCGGGAAAATGGCACAGAAGTCTGGCTTCTCAACAGCATGAAGAAGTCCGACCACCGAATCAATTTTAATTTTTTTGGAACCCAATAACCGGTTTACCATGGTCAAAGCGCAAATAAAAAACTTAGGGTGGATCGCAAACACTAGGGTTGGCTTATCTTTTTTTCTTGCCACCGTTTTAACAATGGTTTTTAGGGTAATGGGTTCGAGTTCGGCAAACACAGGGTGGCAATTGATGTTCAAATTGCCTTGGATCATATCCAAAACAATATCCCCAAGATTGCTAAGATTTGTCATGTGCAACTTTTGCGTATCCGTTGAAGGGATGGCTATGATCGGTAACCAATTGACTAGTTTTGCTATTTTCCCTAGAATCCCGCCTAATTCCCCCTGACTCCAAACCAAACCGGGGCGGATGATTTTCCCACCGTTGTTGACCACGGTCTTTTCTACAATTAGCTTGGCCCGGCCATATTTAGACCGGCATCCAGTAAATGCACTCATTGACGAGATAAATACAACCGGCACAGCATGGGCTTTGGCTTGTTTGATAAGAACCCTTGAGCCACGAATATTGATTGGAATTATTTCACCCCAATTTTCGATATTCATATCCCAAGCTGCATGCAATACTGCGTCGGCATCCTGCAATTGGTCTGAATTCAATGCATCGCCCAGCCGCCAAGGCAAGCCCCGGTCACTCAACAAAGGGATCACGTTAATTTCATGCTGTAAGTGATTAGCCAGAAATTTCCCCAGATACCCGCTTGTCCCTGTCATCAGCACGTTTTTTTTCATGCGTTGATATCTCCAACACGATAAGCGTTTGCCATAATGGTGAGTGTAATTGTCGTCGCCGGAATGCTTGGGAAGGCACTTGAATCAGCGATATAAACCCGATTGAATCCACGCAGCTTGCCATTAGCCTCCGTCGTCAAGAAGCCGCCAGTGGATTGCATCGGAAAAGAACCGCCATTATGAAAACTCTGACCCGGAAGTTTGAATTGTAGTCCTGGAATAATTGGAATTAGCCCTGCTTTTAAAAGTTTCCATAAAATAGGGGGCAGAATCTTGATGCCATTCAGTGCTTTCTTGGATACAGACAATTCAAAGCCGCCGTTTTCGGCCTTTTTTAGGCACATCCTGGCGGATGAATCCGAATGGATAAACCCTTGGACCAATCCTAGGCGGCGGTAAATTGGCATCAAAGCAAAATGGAAGCGTTTCATAAAGGGTAACTTATGAAAAACCACACGCTCAAAAATTTCATTGTAAAAATAAAATTGCAGATGGGTCCGGTTTGTGGTGCTTGCACCGTTCACATGCTCCGCCATCAATTGACAAGAACTGTGGTAATTTGCCAATTCCTCGGTGTTAAGCAATGGCTTTAAAGAAATAAATGGTATGAAAAAATATTGGCTATCCAAGATTTCCACGTCTTGCTTTACTTGCTGGCTACCCAGAACAATGATGGCAGTTGCCAACGGCCCACAAGCAAGAAAAAGCTTGTCGGCGGGCATTGATACCGCTTCTCCTTCCCCCTTCAGGCTCTCCCCATGTACGATGACGTTTTCTTCGGTTTCAGTAAAGGAATTGACCTTTATATGAGGAACATAAGAAAAATTTGGGTACATTTCCTTGATCCGATGGATCGTAGCGGAGAAATCTAACAGGACATCTTCCGGGCAACCGGCAAGGCAGTGGCCGCAGCCCGTACAGGAGTGTTCCCTGTTCTTGTTCAAAGCAATGCGTGCGCTGACGACTTCAAAATATTTTTGAAGTTTCTTAGCTATGCGTCCAAGTGATTTCGGAGCAGGCAAAGCCTTGACCGTCGGTGAATGATAGGGAAACGCCGATTGGCTAGGATTAGCGCAATGTAGAGTCATCATTTCCTGTTCGACAAATTGGTAATAAGGCCGCAATTCCTCATACCGCACCGGCCAGCCGCTTAGTTCCAGATCGGTGTAGGGTAGGCATGCCCTGCCCCAAACGGCGGACAACCCTCCCGCACTCTGGCTAGAAACCAGCATGCAGCCTGTTTGCTTGACTGGGATATCCAGCTTATAGGGGTGAAGAGAGCCAAATGTAGTCTTCAGCGGAATGCCCTGTGGGTTGACTAGCCTATCATATGCATTGTCCCAATCCAGGTCACTTGTATCGGCCTTGACTGAATCCCCCGGTTTCCTCACCCCAATATCCAAGAGTGTGACTTGTATGCCTTTTTTTAGCATGGCTATAGTACAAGACAGTCCGGCAGGGCCAGAACCGATGACGATAATTTTATTGCTATTGCTAGTCACAAAATCAATGCTCCAAACCGGTCTTACCCGCCCAGTCACGCGCAAATTGCCAAGCCACCCGCCCACTGCGCGAGCCTCTTTCCAAGGCAAACCTTAAGGCCAACGGGCGGGCGGCGCTCCAGTCCAAAGGCAAGGCATGCAGGTTTACCAGCCAATAATGGACGATTTCCAAGTATTCGTCTTGGGTAAATGGATGGAACGAAAGCCAAAGGCCAAATCGTTCGGACAGGGAGATTTTTTCTTCCACCGTGTCCCCGTGATGGATTTCGCATTGCAGTCCATCGCCCGGTAAGTAGCGGGCCTCTTGGTTTTCGCCTTGGTATTCCGGCAACAGATGGCGGCGGTTGGAGGTGGCATAGACCAACACATTATCGGCCAGTCCGCTGAGCGAGCCTTCAAGCGCGGCTTTCAAGCGCTTGTAGCTGGCATCGTCAGACTCAAAGGATAGGTCGTCACAGTAGATGATGAATTTCTCCGGGCGATCCTCCAGTAGTTCCATGACTTCCGGTAATTCAGCCAAGTGTTGGCGTCCCACTTCGACCAGTCGCAAGCCCTCCCCGGCATATTCGTTTAGCAAAGCCTTGATTAGCGAAGACTTGCCAGTACCTCGCGAACCCCACAATAACACATTATTAGCGGGTAATCCTCGAAGGAATTGGCGGGTGTTGCGACTGATTAGGTTTTTCTGGCGGTCAATGCAGCGGATGTTGGCCAGCTTTAGCGTCTTGGGGTGGGTGATGGGGCGTAAGCATTCCGACCGATCAAGCCCTAGCCAACGAAACGCAATGGTGTTGCTCCAATCTGGTTCTTTGGGTACCGGCGGCAGGATGTTTTCCAGCCGTTGCAAAACGTTTTCTGTACGCTCGAGCAGGGATTCAAGTGCTTGGGTCATGGTCTGTTTTAATTAATGGTATAATTAATTTTTCGCAACGCGGTAATGTGGTGCAATCTGTCGTTGTGCAATTTCGCCCTTGTCGTCATAAGGAAGCGCGGCGAGCGGAATAAACCGGTCAGGTCCGTGACAGTCACACTAGATATTGCCGATCAACCATCACTTGCTCTTTTACGTTGCGTGAGGACTTCTTTTTTTCCATTCTCGCAATGCGATATGTCATTCAGTGGGGGGTGAGTTTTTGTATCACGCAACGACGCAACGTTAAAAGCAAAGCAGAATCTACAAGGTCGGTCATAAACTGAAGTTTGACATCCCCTTCGACAAGTTCCAATTAGCTTGGATGCCGGATGCATTAGGGGCATCCTTGCCCCCGCGGTGTTTGCGCCTAGTGGGAATTGCTAGTTACCGACACGTGACTTCAACTGTATACTTATCATACTATAATACCCATCTGAGTAGAAACATGAGCGAAAGCGAACTTGAGAGCAAAGCCGAGGATGCCGAGTCTGCATTGGTCGTAGCCAGTAACGTTGACATTAGCAATTGCGACCTCGAGCAGGTTCAGCTTGTCGGTGCGATCCAGCCGCATGGGGCGTTGCTGATACTGAAAGAACCCGAACTTATTATCGTACAGGCGAGTGCGAACACACTTGACTATCTAGGTTTGGCTTGTGAAGCTTTGGTGGGGGAAACGATCAAGGCTCTGTTGGGCGATGACTATGCTGAAGCGCTTCGCCTCAGGATTGCGGAAACTCATTTGACCGACATCCTTGCTCATTTAATGATAGCACCTTGCCGGTCTCGCCCTAGCCAACGATTCCACCTATTTGGCAATCGCGTTGACGGCTTGTTGCTATTGGAGTTTGAGTTGATCGACGAAGACCGTTGCCAGATGCCGCAAAGTGATTTGCTTCCTATTTTGCGTAACGCGTTTCAGTCTATGCGATGTGCTTCGTCACTCTCTGCTTTCTTGGATTTCGCAGTTGTGCAGATGCAGTTGATTACCGGGTTTGAGCGGGTCATGGCCTACCGATTCGATGAGGGCGGCAGTGGTGAAGTCGTCGCCGAAGCCAAGGCACCGGGCCTGGAAGCTTATCTGGGCCTGCATTACCCGTCCAGCGATATACCCAAACCGGCACGGCGGTTATTCGCGTTCAGCTTGCTTCGGCATCTTCCCAATGTGGACTATGTCCCCGTGCCATTGTTCCCGGCACACTCCCCGCTGGCAACTGGGAAACCAGTGGATTTAAGCTACTCGTTTCTGCGCAGTGTCTCGGTAATGTACACCGATTATTTGCGCAATATGGGGGTTAAAGCCACATTAGTGTCGCCCTTGCTGAAGGAAGGCAGACTATGGGGCTTGATTTCCTGTATGCAACATAGTGAGCCGAAGTATCTATCGTTTGAAAGCCGCATCTCGGTCGAAATGCTAATCCAGACAATTTCGATGTTGTTGGCTGATCGGGAAAACTTTGATCAATTAGCCTATCGCCTCCGTCTCGATCAGGCGATTGCTGAACTCGTCTCTGCGCTGGGACGGGTTGAAACATTTCCCGAAGCGCTGTTGTCTGGTGGGGCCAACTTATTGTCTGTAATGGATGCCGGCGGGGTGGCATTGATTGCCGACGGGAAGGTGTCGCTGCTGGGCCAGACCCCTACTTCGCACCAAGTTAGCATGATTGCCAACTGGCTCCTACAAAAGAAGGCGACGGTTTTCTCCACCCACCAGTTGCCGCACGACTTTCCCCCCTCCAGCGATTTCCGGGCCGTGGCTAGTGGACTTTTGACGATCAGTCTGGCCCGTACAAGTTCGGACCGGGTGATTTGGTTCCGCCCGGAGGTGTTGTCTGAAGTGCATTGGGCTGGCGATCCAAACAAACCCGTTGAGATCGTCGGCCAAGATGACCATCAACTGCGGCTACGACCGCGCACCTCCTTCCAACTGCGGAAAGAAACCGTCCATTGCCAATCCCGCCCTTGGTTGGGCTGCGAAATCGACCACGCAACCAAGCTGCGCCAAGCCATCATTGATGTGCTTGTAGACCGTGCCAAGTTGTTGGCGCGGGCCAATGAGGAACTCGAACGCAGTAACCAAGAGTTGGATTCATTTGCCTATGCGGCCTCCCATGATTTAAAGGAACCACTAAGGGGCATCAATAATTTTGCCGAATTTCTTCGCGCAGAGGACGGTGCCCGGTTGTCGACGATGGGGAGCAGTCGGCTTGAGACCATCATTCGGTTGGCTACCCGCATGGATAATATGCTGGAATCGTTGATGCAATACTCGCGTGTAGGCAGGAATGAGTTGGTGTTACAGACCCTCCCAATTAGAGCCTTATTGGAGCAAATTGTCGAATTAATCCAACAAGTCAATCCTGACCAAGATATCAATATTGAGATACAGCCTTCTTTTCCTGAGATTAACGGGGACCGAGTGAGAATTTGTATGATATTTCAAAATTTGATTATGAATGCGATAAAATATAACGATCAAGAAAAAAAATGGATCGAAATTGGCTGTGACTCAACCCAGGTTCCCCCGGTGTTTTTCGTGCGGGATAATGGGATTGGCATAGCACCTTGCCATCACGAACTTATCTTCCAACTGTTCAGGCGCTTGCATGGGCGTGATGAATACGGTGGCGGCACGGGCGCAGGCTTGACAATCGTCAAAAAAGCGGTTGCCCGTCATGGGGGGAACATCTGGGTGGAATCCTCGGAGGGCAGGGGATCGACGTTTTTCTTTACGCTGGCCCATTGGCAAGACAGAGGGGCGGAAAACCAATGAATGATGATCAACCCATCCTAATAATTGAAGATTCTGACGAAGATTTCGAGGTCACTTGTTGGGCTTTGCGGCAGGCGGGGTTTACCCGTCCAATTACCCGTGCAGTTCGTGCCGAGGACGCATTACTACAGATGTGTCCAATGCCTCGGCGACCGGATTGGACAAGCAAACTGCCCTGTTTAGTGCTGTTGGACCTTAACCTGCCAGGAATTAATGGCCTACAATTTCTTCAGGAATTGCGGCAGGCCGGACATCCACCCTCGATTCCCGTGGTGATCCTGTCCACCTCTAAAAATCCGCGTGATATTGCGGATTGCTATCGTTTAGGGGCGGCTGGGTATTTTTGCAAGCCGATGAGCCTTCAACTCTACATAGAGAAGATGCGCAGATTGATGCAATACTGGTTTGAGTCCGTGACGTTAGCGGAGAGTGACGGGTGAGTCCAGAAAGGGATGGTTTGTAATAGAACCTGCTGTTGTCTTGGTAAGCGTTCACTCCGCCTGCCTTTATCCTGGGAGCGCGGCCATCTTGGCCGCTATTTCAGTGGGCGAGACGCCCTCGGTTCCAGGGGGTGAACGCTTACGTTGTCTTGTTTTGGCCGATGATGAACACAATAAAGCCGATTTCTATATTAAACGAACTAAAAGAAGCCACTTGGCCGTATCACGAACGCCTGGAAAAAAACTTGAATTTGCTGTCCCCAGAGTTTTCGCGCAAGGATTATCTGCGCTTGATGAAAGCACTCTGGGGAAACTATGGTCCTCTTGAGGCTCGCATCGCGGGGTTGGCAGAGTTGAAGGCGTGGTTGCCTGACCTTGACCGGCGTACCAAATTGACTTTGCTGGAGTCGGACCTCCGGGCTTTGGGTATTGATGGCGAGACGTTGGAGCAGCTTCCCATTTGCAGTGAAATCCCAGATTGCACTCACCCTGCCGCAGCGTTTGGCTGCCTTTACGTGTTGGAGGGCGCGACCTTGGGTGGGCAAGTGATCATCCGCCATCCCCGCAACGCATTGAACCTTGATGCCCATAACGGTGCTGCCTTCTTTACTGGTTACGGCGAAGCAACCGGGGCAATGTGGCAGACTTTCAGGTTGCAGTTGACCGCCGCAGGGTTGGACAAAACGATACAGATTCGCTCGGCCTGCGAGACATTTATGACTTTGGAACGATGGCTAAGCAAAACGGATGCCATGCCAAATGAATAACTGATGTTCGGTGGATTCAACGCTTGCGTTGCTATAGGGATGTCGTGCCAACAGAAAAATTCAGCCATAAAGAGAATGGCCACCGATTTCTCCGTGGCCATTTAGAGTTCAACTGCTTAGCGTGGATTACTGCTTTGAGGTGGCTGTCATCTCCAAATGCTCAAGGGCTTTTTTGGCATGGATGGTACCATCTTTGGCGTTGTTGTTTTTGCCGGATTCTATCGCCGCATTCAGATGGTTGATAGCCTCTTGCACATGGACGCTGGGCGATTCTTTCTCGGCTGCTAGTGCATGGGTCAGAGCGACTTGGGCATGTTCCAGCAAGGCAGATGCATTGCCAGCTTCGCCTTGGGTGATGGCGGCTTTGGCATGCTCTTCGGCTTGGGCAACATGGCTAGGTGGTTTGCCAGCGGCTTCCAAGTGTTTTAGGGCTTCCTTCGCATGGGTGGTGCCTGTGTCGGCATGGCCTTTTTCTCCGGACTCGATGGCGGCACTTAAATGGGAGATGGCCTGCTCGGTATGCACACTCGGTTCGGCTTGTTGTGATGCTTGCGCATGGGTCAAACCGGCTTTCGCATGATCGACCAGCAGCGCGGCATGACCTGCTTCACCGTGGATGATGGCTTGCTTGGTGTGTTCCACCGCTTGCGGATTGTGAACGGATTCGGCGAATGCCAACGTTCCGGTCAGCAACAAGGCACTGGACAATGCAAGGAGAATTTTTTTCATAACGTATACCTCTTCAGTTTTGTTTAAGTTAATCAGGTGTCCATCTAGTGTGGACTTACCTGTGCAGTATTTTGGTCAAGCCAAGTAATGTCAAGTTATATTCTGTGCTTAGCTTATGCATAGCCGCGCTTTTGCTGAAAGACCGATTCGGTTTTGAAAACCGAGTCGGTCTGTTACGCTTTTGCCCGTATCCGAAGCCACTAAGCCTAATGTTTCAGAATGTGTTTTAGAGTGGTTTTTTGCCATTTCGTTCCGGTAGAGGAAAGGCCTGCTCGTTTTTTAAAACCGAATCGGTTTGGTACGCCTACAGTTGCACCCGTGGGAATTGCTGGTTTCACAAACTAGGGCTTGGCTAGGCGGGTTACTTTGTGCCATATTTTATATAGTTGTGACAACCCAAACCATTTTACTTACTTTTACTCACCCCATGAGTTTCGATTGATGAGCAAAACCATTGTTTTAACTGGAATCACGACCACAGGAACCCCGCATCTGGGCAATTATGTTGGCGCGATACGCCCTGCCATCGAGTCCAGCCAAGATCATAATGTGCTGCCGTTTTATTTTCTCGCCGATTACCATGCATTGATTAAATGCCTGGAGCCTGCACGGGTGGCGCAATCGACGCTGGAAATTGCTGCAACCTGGCTGGCATTAGGCTTGGATACCGAAAATGCCGTGTTCTACCGTCAGTCGGACGTTCCTGAAATAGCCGAATTGTCTTGGATGCTCAGTTGCGTAACGGCCAAGGGCTTGATGAATCGTGCCCATGCCTATAAGGCGGCGGTTCAGGCCAATGATGAGTCGGGCGAGTCCGACCCGGACAGGGGTGTCAACATGGGCTTGTTCAATTACCCGATATTGATGGCGGCGGATATTTTGCTGTTCAACGCGCATAAAGTGCCGGTGGGCAAGGATCAAATCCAGCATATTGAAATGGCGCGGGACATAGGTGGGCGCTTTAATCATATTTATGGTGCGCATTTCAACATTCCCGAGGCGGTGATTAGCGAAGACTCTGCAATTCTTTGCGGCTTGGATGGCCGTAAAATGAGTAAAAGTTATGACAATACCATCCCGCTATTTCTACCGGAAAAACAATTCCGCAAACTTATCATGAAGATCAAAACCAACTCCTTGGAGCCTGGAGTCCCTAAAGATGCCGATAGTTGCACTCTCTTTGGAATTTACAAGGCATTTGCCACCAAGGATGAGGTCGCGGCTGTGCGTCAACGTTACGAAGAAGGTATCGGTTGGGGGGAAATGAAGCAATTTTTATTCAATTACCTAAATGACCATTTGAAAACTGCTAGGGAGCGCTATGACGCGTTGATAGAGTCACCCGAAAAAATTGAGTTGGTTTTGTGTGAAGGTGCGGAAAAGGCAAGGGCATACAGCGTGCCTTTTATGAAAGCTATTCGAAATAGTGTGGGAATTCGTGGTTTGGCTAGGAAGTGAATAGTGTCACCTCTGCAATCGGGCCGGTTTTGCTGGCAACCCTAGTCATGGCGTTGATAGGCTGTACCCATTCGCCTTCGCCAAACGCAGTCAAACCGATAATATTAAAAGCCAAGAAACCTGTGCAGCACCCTCTGTCTGCCGAAGTGTCGGATAATCAATACGACATTGATTATTATGGGGCATCGTCTTTAAGCAGAAATTTACCCTTGGCGGGGACAACATGGGAGTGGGAGGACGAGTCAAGCCCCCTTGATTTTAATGCTTTGAATGATGCATCCGTCTATAAGTTGGAGTTCAAATCGAACGGATGGTTCGAAATCCTAGCGGATTGCAGGCATGGCACCGGCATGTATGAGTCCGATGCTGGACACATCGCACTGACGCTGATTAAACTAAGCCATTCGACTTGTAATCGCGCTTCACGGGCAGACGATTTTCTAAGAGCCTTGGAGGCCGCAAGAGCCTACAGGCTGAGCGATGGCAAGCTTTTCTTCGATATTAAACATGAGACCAAACCTCTAGTTTTTCATCAAAGGTGATATCCAATAAAGAACATGCCATCCAAAGGCCAAGCTGGAGCTTGGCGCTCCCAGAAGCAAGGCCGTCATTCCGACCGGGATGACGGACAAATCGTTTGGGTTTAAAATGAGAATTGCTGAATCATTGCGGTAAGCCAATTTATTGAGTAGTATTACAGCAATTCTAATTTTGGCAAAAGACCGTAGTTCGGGTTGTCGTGAAAGTACGGTAACTAAAGTAGGGTACGCTGTGCGTACCATTGCAAGCCCTTGAAGGTACGCACAGCGTATACTAATTGATATGTGCACCTAACCGGCCCTAAGGCAAGTGGTTTTTTCCCAAAATGAGAATTGCTGGTAGTTTTGCCCACATTGGAAACTACTTAGGGATGACATCCCTCTACAAGAGAAATGGCGTGGTTTTCGCTAGGGCTTCCCAAGCGCAGCCGCTTCATGCCGTGCCTGTTCGCTTTTGGTGGAAACGGCCGGTCGAGTGCGATAAACATCGCACATCGCAAAACTGAATCCATGCCCTGCGTGGGTGGAGATTACAACAACAATTGAGGAGAACTCAGAAATATGAAAAAAATGAACCAAAAGATTTGCGTTGCCTTGGTATCCGGCTTGATGGCTATCGGAACCGTTTCTACAGTTTATGCTGCTGAAAACTCTGCCGGAGTGGCTGAGTTCATCAACAAAACCGCAGATTCCGCCAAAAAGGCTTTGGAAGATCTGCAAGGTGGCCGTCCCGACGAAGCTCTAGTCGAACTGAAGAATGAGCGTCAATACAGCAAAGAAATCACCGGTCAGGCAGCAAGCATAAAGTTGCAGAATGCCAACACAATCGTCAAAGAGACCATGAGAATCTTGAACGAAGAAAAGGATATCAAAAAGGCTATTGAGACTCTGACTCCTGCGGTCCAAAAATTGAAAGAAATTCAAGAAGGCAAATACTAAGTTGTAAAGTTTTAACCCGAGGGCGAGGACGAGGCGGCATTTGTCACCGCCTGTGCCTCGCTCCGGCTTCAACCCAATGGTATTGAGCCACAGGGCGAAGACGAAACGAACTACAGCGTTTTTTATGTCAATGGATTCTTTTGTTTATGTTTTTAAATTGTATTATGCCTAGTTCCAAAGTTTGAATGGTACAAACTGGTAGCCGTCGGGAATCTTGATCGCGTCCGTTGAAACTGTTTGCGTTAAGACACGGTTAATCTTCACGGTGGTTTGGTTGTGGCTGGAAACTTCTCGTAGTTCAATGGGTACGCCAACAATATTGCGCAAATCAAGGTTGGGTAGGTTTACGCCGAACTGTTTGGCTAATCCTTGGGTTTTGCTTGAAACGCGTTCCAAAAAGCTTAGAAAGGAACGGATGGTGGCATAGTCCGCCTCTGATAAGTCAAGTTTGGCCGGGTCTGCCATGCACAACTCGGTCGTTTTGGTTTTTCCTTGGTAAAGTTCCATCTGTTCGCAGGCGATGTCCACCAGCTTCTTAGTCTTTCCCGTATTGACGATTTTTGTAGCCTGCACTGGTTTCGCTGCCTCGGCGATTGTGTCGAGATGAATCTTCCCCCCCAGCATTTCTTCCCATTGCTTGCGTTTCGCGGGGTCGAGTTTGGATAGTTGTTGGCCTAGACCTTGTAAAAGAGGCTGGGCGGTTTCCGCTTGCTTACCGATGCGGTTGATCTGTCCCTCATCCAATGTCATGACGCTGCGCTTGCCATGGTCCAAGATGAACAAAATTTCTGGGTTGGCGGAATAGATGAAGCCCAAGTTTCCGTCCCCGCCCACACCGTTGATCATAATCTTGCCGTCCTTGATGATGACAGGCTGAATTTTTCCAGTCTTTGAGTTGCCTTCGACGGCTAAATATTCCAAAGTGCTTTCGGCACTTGCGGCTTGGATCAGGCCCAAGCCGGCTAGTAGTAAAATACATTGAAAATGTTTCATGGCGTATCTCTGTCGGGCGAATGCTGTTAAAGCGTTTTCAATATCAACTGGATACTGGAAAAATATGTTGTCTTTGCAAGTAATCCATTAAATCAATGTGTTGCGTTGTTTCATGTCATCATTTTTCATTACTATTGAATATGAAAACGCTGTATTATGCATTGTTTGGCTGGATTTTGCCGAGTTCGTTAGTCCCAATGCAGACGAACGCCCGCATAACCAGTGGCGGGCGCACCTGGACCCATGAAGGTGGTGGATTGATTGTTTAGAAAGACGTTCTGCCCCAACTGTCCGAATGACGCATAATGCTGGTTGAAAATGTTGCGGCCCATCGCAAACAGTTCAATATTCTTGGTTACGCTATAACGTGTATTTAAATTAACCACGGTATAGCTAGAGATTTGCGGGTAAATGTTTTGGTCGTCGCCACGCGCATATTGGCTGGAGGCATACTGCAAGTCGCCGCCAAAGAACCAGTCGTGGAATATCTCGTATTCGGCTCCGAATTTGACGGTATCCTGGGGTATGCTAGGTATCCTGTTGCCGGGGGTGACGGTCTCGGAACCTAGGGCATTGCTGAGTACGGCGGTTGTCCGATAGGTCGCATCGACATGGCCATAGCTCAGATACCAGTTTAACGAGTCGAATAGCAAACCGCTGAGCCCGAATTCCACGCCTTGGCGCTGGGTGGTGCCGACATTTTGAAAATAACCGTTGATGACGCTGCCGGGACTGTTCAGAAACAGAATGTCATTGCTATTGCGGGTCTGGTACAGCGCAAAGTTCCATTTCAATGCCTCGCTAAATTTGCCGCGCATGCCAGCCTCCAAGGTATGGGAAACGACGGCTTTTAGCGGCGGATCGGAAACAAAGCTGTTGGGCAAGGTGCATGGTGCGTTGGGGTCGGCGCAACTGAGTTCAACTGCTGTCGGTGCTCGAAAGCCTTCGTTATAGTTGAAGTAGGCAGTAAATTCCTTTAGCGGGGTCTTCAGCGCAAACGCATCAAGCGGGTTGAAGGTAAAGCCGGCCGACGGGTTCACCCTTGCATAAGTATCTTTGCCGTTTAGTGCCGTCCCCAGTCGGTCGGTGGTTTGTACCTGGGCCTGCATCCAATTCAATGCAGCGTTGGCATGCAACCAGTCGAACACGGAAAAGGTGTTGGTGGCAAATACATTGGAATAACGATTTTCCCCTTTAATGCTGACATTGGTTGTCAATGGGTCGGTGGCGATTTCATACCTGGAAGCTGTGAAAACCGCATCCTGTGCGGCCACGGAAAATTGGGTATTGCCGTAATTATAACCCCCCCCGACGACCAACTGGTTTTCGTGGTTGGCGATCTTATAATTCGAAGTCAGTTGTAAATTGATGCCGGTTCCATTGGTGCGCGTGGTGGTGTTCGTCAATGAACCGGGGATGAGCGAATTACTGTTCGCATCCAGGCACTGGGTTCCGCTGACCCAAGTCGCGCAGTTCTGATTGGTATTGCTATTGATGCTGGTGCTGCTGTTGTTGCGATTATAGGCATTAGCCGTCAACTGCAATTCATCAGTTATTTTGTGGCTACCCTTCAGCGTGACAAAATATAAGGTGTTTTGTGTCTGATCTGGTGCGGTGTAGATCGCAGTCTGGCTCAGTTGTAACATATTTTGCGGGGTGGGGCCGACACCGTGCATGGTGTTGTCGGCAAAGGTAAACGACAGATCGATATCGGTGTCACCGTCTTCCCAGCCGACTTTGCCAAATGCCTGATTGACATTAGTTGGCGAATAGGGACGCCAACCGCTGTCATCGAAGATATTGCCGGCAAAATACCAGTCAAAATTGCCGTGTGAGCCACCGACCTCGGCCTGATAGGCCTGTCGCCCATAGGAGCCGCCATACGCCTGCGCATTGAATCCGGGATGGCTGAAACCGCTTTTGGTTCTTACCGACAAAGCGCCTCCCAGCGTGTTCAAGCCGAACAAGGGATTGGAACCCGGCATCATTTCCATGTTGGCAATGGCTATTTGCGGAATCAAATCCCAGTTTACAGTATCACCAAAGGGTTCGTTGACACGAATGCCATCTTGGAAAACCGATATACCGATCGGGGTACCCAGCAAGGGGGATGCGTTAAAACCGCGATAAGTAATATCTGGCTGGTAGGGATTGTTCTGTATGTCGTTGACATTGACGCTTTCCAGCCGACGATTCATGAAGTCCGGTAGGGCGAGGGATTCGTGGCGGCGGATTTCCTCGTCTTCGGCAGATTGCACATTACCTGATATCTTCTTCGGGGCCAGACCGGTCGTGCCGAGTGGGGTATTGCCGATAACCTCTACCTCGGGTTGCTCAAAGGCATCAACCTGTTCTACTTTGTCTATGGATTGGGCCTTGGGATTGCTAACCACCGGTGTTTTTGAGTCCTGTTTCACAGATGACTTACCCTTGGCTGCTTTTTCAGGCGTTGCCGCCTCAGTTTGCTCTGCTGTGGAGGGTGTAGCCGTTGCGATAGGGCTATCAGTTGCTTGCGCATGCGCCATCAACAGGGAAAGCGGCAAGGCGGGTAGCAAACGGAGCTTCGGAAATGAAGGAATATGCATGAATAAAGCCTTTCGTGATTAAATGCTTGTGAATAGTTTATTCTGGAAGACCTGCCGTAGCCTATAGGAAAAATTCCTGAGTATAGAGGCCATCGCAAGGCAAGCCTTGAACTCCAGCATCACATTTGATTACACTTTAAAAACATTGGTGGGTGAATTGTTTCACTCGAAATATGGTAAAATCATTCTAGGCTAAATGTAGGGACATTAGCTTAGCGCATCCTGTTGTTGCGCTTTTTAGCCGCGACATATGCCTGTGCATACGTTATCAGTGGGGTTTGTGTGATTGCACTTTTATCCCCTTGTTTACTTACGCTTAATTTGGAGATTGTCTTATGAAGAAAATATTTATTGCATTGTTTGCCATGTTCCTGATGACATTTGCCGGGTTCGCAGCGGCGGTAGTCGACCTGAATGCCGCAACACCGGCGGAACTTGACGCCTTGAAAGGGGTTGGCTCGGCCAAGGCCAAAGCCATAATAGACTATCGCGATAAAAACGGCCCTTTCAAGAGTGTGGATGAACTGGCCAAAGTCAAGGGATTCGGTGCGAAGACGGTGGATAAGTTGCGCCCTGAGCTAACTGTGGGCGATGCCGCTGCACCAGCCGTAGCCCCGGTGGCAAAGCCAGCAGCACCAGCCGTAGCCCCCGTGGCAAAGCCAATTGCCCCCGCTCCAGCAGTCGCTGCGCCGAAGACTGCCGCTCCTGCTCCCGCTCCAGTACCACTTAAGAAATAAAGCTAGCATCTAACACTGGCTATCTGCGCATTGTGATGTTGCCTAGAGAAACCTTAAGCTAACAAAGATGCAAACAGGCTAGTAAAGCAAAGCTGACTAGGTGTCGGGATTTGCCCTACGCCTAGGTAGCTAACATTGCAGGGGCGGGTTTGGAACCCGCCCTGCGAGAGTCCAGCCCTTGTATGTAGGGAAGAATCTAGTGCCCATTCTATTTTGGTCAAAAAACAATGTCCCACTCCCACGCAGGCCATCATCACGGAAAACATGATAACACCGGATTTCGGCTTGCTCTGGCGGGAGTGCTGACCTTAGGATTTGTTTGTTTCGAGGTCCTGGCTGGATTATACGCAAATAGCCTCGCCTTGCTTACCGATGCGGCCCATAACCTGACCGATGTACTTGCTTTGGGTTTGAGTTGGTATGCACACAGGCTGTCCAGTCGCCCGGCTAATGCCAACAAGACCTTTGGTTACCACCGTGTGGGCATTTTGGTCGCCTTGCTTAATTCAACCACCTTGGTGATTATTGCCTTTGGAATATTCCATGAGGCGTGGGGGCGTTTTTCTGCCCCGCCCGTGGTGGACTCTTATGTACTCATATCGGTGGGTTCGGCGGCTTTATTTGTCAACTTGTTCACTGCCTGGCTGGTCAGCCATGGCAGCAAAAACGATCTCAATTTGCATAGCACCTTCTTGCACCTGCTGGGCGATGTGTTTTCCACTTTTGGTGCAATCGCCTCCGGTGTTGTTATTTGGCTGACTGGGAAATACTGGTTAGATCCAGCGGCAAGTAGTCTGATAGCCTTGCTTATTTTATGGAACGCTTGGAACATATTGGGGGAAACCTTAACTATTTTGCTGGAATCGACCCCGGCAGATATTGATATGAGCAAAATGGTTGAGGATTTTCTCCAAGTTGAAGGTGTGCTCGGTGTTCACGATCTGCATGTTTGGAGCCTGTCACGCAGCCTAAGAATGCTTTCTGCGCATGTCCAAGTATTGGATATACCTATTAGCCAAGCCAACCTCATCCAGTCGCAGATCAGGGATGTCATAAATAAAGAGTACGGCATAGAGCACTGTACTCTGCAAATGGAGTGTGAAGGGTGCGATAACGGCAAGCTATACTGCGAGAAGGTTTAAAACCTTAACCGCCAAAACTGTCCGCCGTAATGTTTTCCCGCCAACTTTTGGCAAATTCTGCTTCACGCCCACGATCAGCGTTCATCGGAGTTTCACCTCCTCCGGTGGCGACCAGTTGCTTTTCGGTGACGGAATATTCGTAAACCCCATTGATGGAGATGGCGTAATCGGAGGCTAGAAAACTATAGCAGTGATTGATTAGCGAAGGGGGGCCGGGAAGGTGTCCATTAAGTAGATCGACTATAGACGCTGCACAGGTTTTGGCTTGCGAATTGGCTGAAAAGGCAGATTTTGGCATCGGGCTGGCGATGCAAGCATCGCCGATGATGTGGATATTAGGTATGCGTGTAGATTCAAAGCTATGCGGATCCACCGGGCACCAGCCTGACTGGTCGGCAAGTTCAGTCTTACGTGCTAGCCAGCCAGCCTTTTGAGGGGGTATCACGTTGAGCACATCGGCCCGGTGATTGTTAAATTCGGTGGCCACGATCAATTTTGTCGGGTTGATATGATCGACTTGGCCTTCTTTTTCAGATGACACCCATTCCACCATACCGGGATAAAGATCCTGCCAACCTTTTAAAAATAAGGCTTGCTTGGGAAACTGTGTTTTGGCATCGAGAATTATGACCTTGGACTTAGGCTTGAATTGTTTTAGGTAATTAGCGATCAGGGAAGCGCGTTCATAGGGGCCGGGAGGGCAGCGGTAAGGGCTTGGCGGTACGGTGATGATGACCACGCCGCCGTCGCGCATGGCTTTAATCTGGTTGAGCAGCAAGATGGTTTGCTTGCCGGCTTTCCATGCGTGAGGAATGAGTTTGCTTGTTTTTAGGTCGTAACCTTCGATGGCATCAAAGCGCATATCCACGCCAGGGGAAAGTACTAGCCTGTCATAGGGTATTTCCGTCCCGTCTTTCAGATACACAAGGCGTTTTTGCGGGTCTATATCGACCACTTTAGCGCGAATCAGGTTCACGCCGAGCTTTGTCTGAAGTCCGTCACGCGAACGGCGCAGCCAATCCAAGTCGTGCCAACCAGCAATGACTTCGTTTGAGCCGGCGCACGAATAATAGGTTTTTAACTTTTCGATCAATGTCACATCAAGATTGGGATTTAACAGCTTGAGGTATTTGGCCGCGGTGGAACCGCCGTAACCTCCGCCGATAATGACAACCCTGGCCTTTGCCCCTTTTGAGGGTGTGGCGGCGCAACCGACTAAGCCCATGGCTCCGACAGTTCCGGCCAATTTTAAAAAAGTTCTGCGGGTAAAGCCTGACATGGGTGTTCCTATCGTTTTTTGAAGAAATGAGCCAAGGCTGCGATGTCCTCTTCAGTGTAAGCGCGGGCGATTCGATTCATGATCGAAGACTCGCGCTTGCCGGATTTGAAATCTAGCATGGCCTCGACGAAGTCGGATTCGGGCTTGCCGGCAATAGTAGGTGTTGGTGCGATAGCGTGTCCGTTGGTTCCGTGGCAGCCCGCACAGGCGTAGGCCATGCTTTCGGTGGCGGGCCGGTGCGCTGCGGGTTCGGCTGCTTGGAGTGAGGCCGCCGCCATCAATAGGGTTAAAAGTGGGATCGTCTGATTGTTCATGTGGGGTATAGGTTGGCCTTGAACCATAGTTCAATGTTCTTCTGCCAAAATTTTACCAGTTTTAAAGTATCAAAACATGGAAAAAAACTTAATAAAATGAAAGCCGTTGTTAGTCCGCAACAAAAATTTGTTGTAGCACCGCATTGACAAGCGGAAGGGGGTGTGACAAAGTGTCGCACATCCAAGGGTTGGAGGCACGAATGGCACTTGGTCGTTCTTGTCGGGCTAGGCAAGGCCGAGCA
>Ga0208496_1000071_pt1 | contig 32203 bp, 38 predicted proteins | sample CryBogmetaGMA2M_FD_184552 | JGI IMG/M metagenome (GOLD analysis project Ga0208496, IMG submission 184552) | Freshwater microbial communities from Crystal Bog, Wisconsin, USA - MA2M (SPAdes) | ecosystem: Environmental > Aquatic > Freshwater > Lake | place: Crystal Bog, Wisconsin, USA | collected... | reverse complement strand
TATATGTTTCTCGGAAAATTATTCCGCTATCTCACAATGACTTGGCTGCTGACCCTTGTGCCTACTAGCGTTTGGCACCAATTGGGCCACTGGCTGCATTTAATCTAAGTCTATTCGTTGTATCCTATGTTTTTATTCATTAACTCATTGAGAATATCAATATGTCATCTTTAAAAGGTAAAACAGCTTTAGTCACTGGATCCACTAGCGGCATTGGTTTAGGAATGGCCATTGCTTTAGCGAAGCAGGGAGCCAACGTTATGGTGAATGGTTTTGGCGAAAAAGATGAGGCAATTGCAAAAATTAAAGCATGTGGAGTAGAGGTTGATTATCACGGCGCTGATATGAGCAAGCCTGCTGAAATTGAAGATTTGATTAAGCAAACTGAAAAGCGTTTTGGCTCACTAGATATTTTGATTAACAATGCTGGCATTCAGTACACAGCCAATATTGAAGATTTCCCGACTGATAAATGGGATGCCATTATTGCGATTAACTTAAGTTCTGCATTCCATACAACTCATCATGCTCTGCCTGGTATGAAAAAAAGAAACTGGGGCCGCATCATCAATATTGCATCAGTGCACGGCTTAGTAGCTTCTACCCAAAAGGCTGCCTATGTTGCAGCCAAACATGGAATTATTGGCCTTACTAAAGTTACTGCGCTTGAGAATGCGCGGACTGGTATCACCTGTAATGCGATTTGTCCTGGTTGGGTCTTAACCCCTCTCGTTCAGAAACAAGTCGATGCACGTGCTGAGCGTGAAGGTATTTCTAATGAGGCGGCAAAAATAGCTTTGGTTTCTGAGAAGCAACCCTCAGGACAGTTTGTTACTCCAGAACAGTTAGCGGCTTTGGCGGTATTCCTTTGTGGGCCAGATGCTTCTGAGGTGAGGGGCGCGGCTTGGAATATGGATGGTGGCTGGGCTGCTCAATAATAGTTGAGCAGTAGTTCAGTACTAGCTAATCGTCGGTGATTTTTCTATCAGCGATAATTTTTCCCCAGGTGACAGATTGGCTATTGATGTATTTGCCTAGATCTTCTCGGCTTCCTGGGTTTGGAGTTAAGCCATGGTCTGCTAATTGTGCATTAGTGACCTTATCTTTCAGAACCGCAACTAGAGCTTTATTCCATTTTTCCAAAATCATATCCGGTGTTTTGCCAGGCGCTACAAATGCATACCAGTTGCTAGCATCAAATCCAGGGTAGCCTGACTCTGCAATAGTCGGCACATTAGGAAGCGTAGGTGCACGCTTCAACCCAGTCGTTGCAATCGGAATCAACTTGCCATTTTTGATATAGGGATCAGCTGTAGCTAGAGCGGAGTAGTAAGATGAGACTCTGCCGCCAAGGAGATCAACCATCGCAGGACTGCCGCCCTTATAGGGTATGTGTACTGTATCAATATCCGCACGTACATTCAAGAGCTCACCTTGCAAGTGGGATGCGGAACCACTGCCTGTTGAAGCAAAAGTAATCTTCCCTGGATTCTTTTTAGCTAGAGCAATATATTCCTTAAAATTCTTCACTCCTAGCTCTGGAATAACCACTAAGACGTTTGGGAAAGTAACACCCATAGTCAGAGGGGCTAAATCTTTTTGTGGGTCATACGGTAATTTCATGAGATGTGGCGCTATCGCTAGCGGTCCGATTGATCCAAATAAGATGACGGATCCATCAGCAGGTGCAGTAGCGGTATAGGCATGTGCAATATTGCCGCCTGCACCTGGCTTGTTATCAACAATGACGTTTTGTCCTAGATCTTCACTGAGTTTTTTAGCGATGATGCGTGCTGCACTATCCGCCGATCCGCCTGCTGCGAAGCCAACAACAATAGTGATGGTTTTCTTTGGGGGAAATTCTTGTGCGTTTACATTTGATAAAAATAAGCCGCCAAGAATGAATGGAACGATTACAGCTTTAATTAACTGGAGCATGACTTTTATCCTTTAGTGGATCTATTTTTTTGGCCATTATTTGCACCTAAGAGAATCCTTGTGCCCCAAAAGGGGCCAAGGGGGTATTTTAGGTATGATTTCTATCATTTCTCTAGATGAAACAAAATTAGCAGAATCGTTTATAGTTACACTCATTATTACTCATAGGAGCTCCTATCATGGCATCAATCTTGACCTCTTTGGGACGTACTGTTTTAGCTGGTTTTGTACTTCTCATTCTCATCATTTTCGCTTTAGGTGGTAACTTTAGCTCTCCTGAATTGCCTTTCTTGTTCCGTTGGCTGCACGTGATGTGCGGTGTGATGTGGATCGGTTTGCTCTGGTACTTCAATTTTGTGCAAATTCCTTCGATGCCAAAAATCCCTGATGAGCAAAAACCAGCGATTGGTAAAGTGATTGCACCTACTGCATTATTTTGGTTCCGTTGGGCAGCCCTCTTCACGGTACTCACAGGTTTGATCGTCTCAATCCTAAATGGCTATGCACATCAAGCCTTCACATTACAAGCCCCATTCCGCGCTATCGGTTTAGGTATGTGGATTGCTTTGGTAATGGCCTTTAATGTATGGTTCATCATTTGGCCAAATCAAAAACGTGCTCTTGGTATCGTTGCTGTTGAGCCAGATGTAAAAGCAAAGTCAGCGCGTGTTGCAATGCTAACCTCACGCATTAATACAATACTTTCAGTGCCAATGTTGTTCTTGATGAGCGCTCAGTCACACAACACTACTTGGTTTGTAGTCGTTTCTTAATCATCTTCCTAGTATTAAAGAAAAGGCCCGCATTGCGGGCCTTTTTATTTGATTAGCGTCTTGGCTTAAGAGAGGATTGGTGGTAATTCTTTTGTTAAGGCAGCCCGTTGAGTTATGGCAGATCCCATCAATGCAAAGCCCAAAAGCTTACCATCAGCAGATTCAAAGCGCGCCTCAATACCGCCTTCAATAGCGCTTGTTTTCCATTGACCTACAGCGCTTTTAGCTGGAGGAGAAACTATCGTTGGTAGTGCAGGTGTTTTCACCATGACAGGCATTGCTGGATAGCCTAAGGCTGTGGGTTGTCCAATTAATGTTGGCGCCAATGCTCGCGCTGCTTGCATGATGGGCATCACGTAAGGGAGTACTAGGCCCTCTACTTCTGCGCAATCTCCAAGAGAATAGATATTCCTTATGCTCGTTTCAAGTTCGCGATTGACCTGAATACCCATCCCAGTTCTTACACCTGCAGCTTTAGCTAAATCTAATCTAGGTTTCAAGCCAACAGCGGAGAGCGCCACATCGCAAGTAATTGAGTCACCATTAGCTAAGCTAATTTCTAGGACATCACCATTTCGATTAATAGTTTGGACAGTAGTTGAGAAGTGCCAACGTACGCCTGCTTCACTCAGTTTGCTTTGTAGCGCTAAGGCTGCAGCTTGGGGCAATAGGCGGCCAAGTACTTGTGGAGCAAGGTCGATCACATCAACCTCATAGCCGCCCAAAACTAAATCATTTGCAAATTCACAGCCGATTAAGCCTGCACCAAGAATAGCAATCCTTTTTTTGCCAGTAATGGCAGCGCGGAACTTTGCATAATCTTCTAGGTCATTTACCGTGAGAACTTCGTGCACCGCATTACCCTCTAAAGGGATCCGAATTTGATCTGAGCCCAAAGCCAGCACCAGCTTTCCATAAGGAATGGCACCTTTGCTTGTCTGCACTATTTGCGTACTAACATCTATTGCATGTACCTCTGTATCTGACATGATGGTGATTGCTAGCTGTGTGGACATCCCTTCAGCTGAGGTAGTAATGAGTTGAACAGCATCTTTCTTATTCGCAAGTGCAGTAGAGAGCATCGGCTTAGAATAAAAATAGCCAGGCTCACGGGTAATTAATATGACTGGAACTTCTTTATTGAGTTTTCGTATCTCACGCACAAGAGTGAAGCCAGCAAGTCCACTGCCAATAATGACGATAGTGGAGGACGGGGGTAAGTTTTCGGTCAAAGCTGGGTTCCTAAGTAAATGTATTCAAGTTCAGATTGACTTAGCTTACCTGAACCATTTCAAAGTCAGATTTTGATACGCCACAATCTGGGCATTCCCAGTTATCTGGAACATCGGCCCAGGCAGTTCCTGGAGCGATGCCATCCTCTGGCAAGCCTTGTTCCTCTACATAGGTGAAGCCACATACGATACATTGCCACGTTTTCATGTTCATTCCTTAAAAGTCAGATGATAGTGTTAGATAAGGATTTTAAATTTAATCTGACTTTTTTTCTTGTGACTCATTATTTTGGCTTATTCGGCAAAATTGATCAATTCTTGTTACAGTGATCGGTCTCGTTACTTATTTATAAAAAGGCAATAGATGTCAGGCAAAGAAATTATGTTCACTCCAGTCAATCTTGGCTCAATTCAGTTAAAGAATCGCCTTGTAATGGCACCATTAACCAGAATGCGTGCTGTTGCTGGCGATGTGCCAAATCCATTGGCGAAGACTTACTATGCACAGCGTGCAAGTGCTGGCTTAATTATTACAGAGGCAACACAAATTTCTCATTTGGGGAAGGGGTATCCAGGAACCCCAGGCATTTATTCGCCAGAACAGACCGCTGCTTGGAAAGAGATTGTTGAGGCAGTGCATGCCAAGGGAGGATCAATCGTAGCGCAGTTGTGGCATGTGGGCCGCATTTCACACTCCTCTTTGCATCCTGAACAAGGCCATCCTGAGGCGCCCTCAGCAATTACACCCACAGGTCAAACTTATGGCGCTGATTGGAAGTTACATGATTATGAAACGCCTCACGCCATGAGTCTTGATGATATTGCTCGTTTACTGAAAGAATATGAACTGGCAGCACAAAATGCAAAAGTAGCAGGCTTTGATGGTATTGAAATTCATTCGGCAAATGGATATTTACTAGATCAGTTCCTGCAAGATAAAACGAACCGTCGCAGTGATCAATATGGTGGTTCAGTTGAAAATCGTATGCGGCTTTTGGCTGAAGTAATTGAAACGGTATGTAAAGTGTTTTCAAGTGATCGAGTGGGTGTGCGTCTTTCACCTTATGGAACGTTCAATGATATTGGCGATAGTGATCCCATCGGTTTATTTACTGCAGTAATTCAAAAGTTAAATACGTATCATTTGGCTTATGTTCATATGATTGAGCCACGTTCAACTAGTGCTGGTGGCGGAGATCAAGTCAATGAAGGGGCACCAATTACTTCAGAGCTTTTCCGTGCAGCTTATCAAGGTAAATTTATTACTGCTGGTGGTTACGATCAGACTCTTGGCGAAAAGGTTTTGGAAGAAGGCTTAGCTGATGCGGTTGCTTATGGTCGAATCTATATCTCTAATCCAGATCTGGTAGAGCGCTTCCAACAGAATGCCCTATTAAATCCTTATAACCGAGCAACTTTCTACGGTGGCCAAGAGCTAGGCTATACTGATTACCCAACTCTTTAATCAATAAGAAACTCAAGTCATCAATAAACCCCGCTGCTTAAAAGCAGGGTTTATTTTTTGTCCTCAGGATCTTTAAGTAGATCGTAATGGTTAGCAACTAGTAGCATTGCAATAGAGGCGCAGCCCATGGCAAAGAATTCCCATTGGTGCAACATGGCTGTACCTACTACTGTCATTAGCACTGTCCACCCAACTGCCATCTTAGTTTTTTTGGAAAGCGGTTTCATTGTTGATTTGCCTCTATGCGTTAGCTTTGATCTTATTAAGCATGCGACGAAGTGTATCGTCTTTTACGATGTAATGCTGCCATAAACCAGCTAATGCATGAGCGCCGATCAAAAAGTACAAGGTATTACCTAAAAACTCATGAATGCCTTCAACGAGTTTTTTCATCTCTGGATTAGGTGTCAGTAATTGAGGCCATACTAATCCAAAGAAATGGATTTCCTTGCCGCCATACTGAAAATAAAGGATGCCAAAGATAGGTGATATCAAGAGTAGGGCATACATTAGCCAATGCATAGTCTTAGCTAATGTGACAACTACAGCCTTAGGATTGGTAGGTTTTGGGACACCACAAATCCAGCGGATCATTAGACGAAGAGCCATGGCTATAAAAATGAGCTGTCCAATGACGCCATGGACAGTTTTGCAAAGCTCACGTGGTTCGCTTCCCTTGGGAAATTGTCCTTTTAACTCTATGGCAATAAACGCTGCTATGACTAGTAGGAATACGAACCAGTGAAGAAAGATAGAAGCGGGGTGATAACGGGTTGTGGACATATTGAATTGGTCAAAATAAAGATTCAATATAAATGATAATGAATCTCATTAAGAATAGCAATATCCATTTTATGGGTAATTTCCCTATTTCAGGGCCCCAAATAGGGTTTTTGAACTAGTTAAGCCTCACTTTGGCGCTTAATTCGTTAACCAGGCCTCGTTTATCGATTTGGGACAGCCTTAGAGCTTCTGCTTCAAAATCGAGCTGACCAGGATGAAACTCATCGTCATTTCGCAGATGAATAACATAGGTCCAGACTAATTCGCGACCGCGGTTTTTAAAAACATCTACAACTCGTTTCATATGTACCGCCTTTATGGAGAAGCTTAATTGGCACCCTTAGAAGAAGCTTTAGCTTCTGTTTTAGGGTTTAATGAATTCTTTAATTCAAGCAGATTGCGTGGCTCAATACGTATTACTCCACCTCTTGGACTATCAATATCTGCAATTAAGAAAAACGATATTGCTATAACAAATGGAAAGATCATGAATAAAGCAATATTCTTTTTAAAATTTCGGGCACCAAAGCCAACTATCAAATTGGCGCAGATTGCGATAGCCGCCATGAGAACCCAAGCAGTAGCTGGGATACGAGCCCACCAGGATGCCTGAACGTAACCTTGTGCATTAAATACATCATTCATACCAGATACTACGAGGGCTATTGTGTTTGATTGATTTACGCGTGCAATTGGTAAAACTTCATTCCACAGCGCTTGTTTAGTTTTATCAGACTTCAGGCTTCCCTCCCTGAGTTCTGCATTACTTTGCTGAGAATAAAAGAAGATACGTAGATCTAAATATTCATTTAATAAAGCTTTGGTAGCTGTAGCCGATGAGTTTGGTAATAAATCAGCCCTTAAATACTCCGTGCCGATTGCATTTGCCTCAGCCTCTTCAAGGGTCTCACGTTGATCGTGCCGATCAATCGCCATAGAAAAGGTGAAGCCAATAATCAAGGCAAGTAGGGTAAGTGTCGCCGTTTGAATGATCCCAAGGTCTTCTGAAGTCTCTGTGTCCTTAGTACGATAGCGGCTCAGCGCTGCATTACCGAACCAAACAGAAAATGCAAATATCAGGAATGACATTCCAAATACAAGTAGAGGGTTATCGAGTATGTAAGTAATTTAAAAAGTTCCTGGATACAAAATGTCTTTGGTCACGTTCTGGATATCGCGGTGCCCAGTAAATGCCATGGTGATATCCAATTCATTTTGGATAATCTCTAGGCACTTAGTCACACCTGCTTCACCCATAGCACCAAGGCCGTATAGGAAAGGTCTACCAATCATCGTACCGCGTGCGCCCAAAGCCCAGGCTTTTAAAACATCTTGGCCCGAACGAATGCCGCCATCCATCCAAACTTCAATATCTTTACCAACAGCTTCCACAATTCCTGGTAGTGCTTCAATACTTGAAATAGCCCCATCTAATTGCCTGCCACCATGGTTAGAAACAATTAAAGCGTCAGCTCCAGAATTTGCGGCCAGGCGGGCATCTTCTGGATCCAAAATCCCTTTGATGATCAGTTTTCCGCCCCAGAGTTTTTTAATCCATTCCACATCGTCCCAGCTTAATCCTGGATCAAATTGCTCAGCAGTCCAAGAGGATAGAGAGGACATATTGCCCACGCCAGTGGCGTGACCAACGATGTTACGAAAAGTTCTGCGGGGTGTCATTGCCATACCCATGCACCAGCGCGGCTTGGTTGCCATATTAATCATGTTGGCTATCGTGAGCTTGGGAGGAGCAGAGAGACCGTTTTTTAAGTCCTTATGACGCTGTCCTAGGATCTGAAGATCTAGTGTGAGAACAAGGGCCGAACATTTTGCCGCTCTAGCACGTTCAATTAAGCGTTCAATAAAGCCGCGATCTTTCATCACATACAGTTGAAACCAAAATGGTTTAGTAGTGTGTTTTGCTACATCCTCAATGGAGCAAATGCTCATAGTAGATAAGCAAAAAGGCACACCAAATTTTTCAGCCGCTCTGGCAGCTAGAATTTCGCCATCAGCGCATTGCATACCAGTGAGTCCAGTTGGCGCAAGCGCAACCGGCATAGTGACCTCTTCGCCCACCATCGTAGTTTTAGTAGTACGGTTAGTCATATCAACCGCTACGCGTTGACGTAGTTTTATTTTCTGAAACTCAGATTCATTGGCGCGATAGGTAGACTCCGTCCAAGAGCCGGAATCAGCATAGTCATAGAACATCTTGGGGGTGCGTTTTTTGTGGAGTACCCGTAAGTCTTCGATATTGGTAATAATTGCCACAATGTATCCTTCTATTTAATGCCTTTTATGTGAGACATATAACTAATTAAGCTCTATCTTAGCAATACCTGGGATTTGTTTCTACAATGATAGGGTATCCCTCTTGGGACCCTTGAATGCCTGCTTATCTTTAATCCTACTGAATGCCTCAACTAAACTTCGCAACGACTGCATATTTATTGATAGCTACGGCTCTATGGGCTGGTAACGCGATTACAGGCAGGATATTGGTTGCTAGTGGGGCAGTTTCACCAATTACCTTAAGCACTGTGCGTTGGGGCCTGGCAGCATTGCTACTTCTTCCTTTGGGCTGGCGGGTTTTTTTGCCCAGTAGTGATTTATGGCGCAATAAGAAACGCTTTTTGCTCTTAGGTTTATTTGGTGTGGGAAGTTATAACGGCCTTCTCTATCTCGCCCTAGAAACCTCCACGGCCATCAATGTCACTTTAATTGGCGCAAGCATGCCGATTTGGATGCTATTAATAGGCTCTGCTTTTTATCAAACCAAGCCTACCTTATTCAAAATGATTGGCGCAGTTGTTTCGCTGATGGGTGTAGCGGTGGTATTAACTAGGGGTGATTTGAGTACCTTGTTGTCGATGCAAATGGTGCTTGGCGACTTTTTAATTCTGCTGGCTACTATTACATGGGCATTTTATAGCTGGATGTTGACTAGGCCTGGTTCAAGTAACGAGCGTCAGTGGCCTTGGGCGCAATTTTTAATGGCGCAGGTCTTCGCAGGTTTATTGTGGACAGGATTTTTTGATGGTTTTGAAATTGCCGCTGGTCAGGCTTATTTAGATCTGAATCTTTGGACTGCCTCTTTGATCCTCTTTGTAGCCATTGGCCCCTCATTGGTTGCTTATCGTTGCTGGGGCTTGGGTGTGAATAATGCAGGACCCACAGTCGCCGCTTTCTTTTCTAATTTCATTCCATTATTTACGGCGCTTTTATCTGCAGCTATATTGGGTGAACCTCCACAGCTATTTCATGGCCTAGCATTTTTATTCATTGTGACTGGTATCTGGGTTTCATCTACCTCAGGTCGATCTGCTAGCTCTTAATATGCGTCTTGGTAAAAAAACTGAAAAAACAGTAAAGTATTTTCTTTTCTATCGAAGTCTGAGCCATGGTTGATGTATTGGTGATTGGCGGTGGTAATGCTGCATTATGTGCTGCCCTCATGGCTAGGGAGGCGAGTGCTAGCGTTTTACTTCTAGAGGCTGCCCCTAAAGATTGGCGTGGTGGAAACTCTTCCCACACTCGTAACATCCGTGCCATGCATGATGAGCCGCAAGATGTCATGATTGAGGCTTATTCTGAAGAAGAGTATTGGCAGGATGTTTTGAAAGTTACTAGCGGGATTACCGATGAGCCATTGGCGAGATTAGTCATTCGTGCGTCTTCGCAATGTCGAGATTGGATGCGTCATCATGGCGTGCGCTTTCAGGCGCCTTTATCAGGTACTTTGAATCTCTCTCGAACGAATGCTTTCTTCATGGGCGGTGGTAAAGCTTTGGTCAACGCCTACTATCGCAGTGCAGAAAAGTTGGGCATTCGCATTCGATACGAATCTCCAGTCTCTTCAGTCGAAATCAAAGATGGAAAATTTATTGCTGCTTATATTGGTGGCGAGCGTATTGAAGCGAAGACCTGCGTCTTAGCCGCAGGGGGTTTTGAGTCAAATCGTGAGTGGCTTAAAGAGGCGTGGGGTGTTAATCAATTCGGTGAATCCCCAGCAGATAATTTCTTAATTCGTGGCACCAGGTATAACAATGGCGTTTTACTGAAGCAACTGATTTCATTGGGGGCTGATTCAGTAAGCGATCCAACTCAAGCCCATATGGTCGCAGTAGATGCACGCGCCCCTTTATATGATGGCGGTATTTGCACGCGCATTGATGCGGTTTCCTTTGGGATTGTGGTCAATAAAAATGCGCAGCGTTTTTCTGATGAAGGTGAAGACTTTTGGCCTAAGCGCTACGCTTTTTGGGGGCGCTTAGTTGCTCAGCAGCCCGCTCAGATTGCCTACTCCATTATTGACTCAAAGGTATTAGGTCGATTTATGCCACCAGTATTTCCCGGTGACAAAGCAGATACTTTAGAAGAGCTTGCTATCAAGTTAGGCTTGGATTCAAAAGCGCTACAAGAAACTATTGCTTCTTATAACTCTTCCTGTCGCGTTGGAAGTTTTGATCACACCATCTTGGATGATTGCCATACTGAAGGTATTAAGCCTGCTAAAACGCACTGGGCTTTGCCAATCGACACGGGCCCGTTTTATGGATATACCGTTCGTCCAGGCGTGACATTTACTTACTTAGGCCTGAAGACTGATCAGACTGCCGCTGTTCGTTTCAATGGCGTAGCCAGTTCCAATTTATTTGTTGCTGGAGAAATGATGGCTGGCAATGTATTGGGTAAAGGATATGCTGCTGGCATTGGTATGGCAATTGGTACTGTTTTTGGCCGTATTGCAGGAACACAAGCGGCTAAAGCTGCGCAGGCTACTCAAGCATCCAAAAGTCTAAATACGGAGACCGAGAATGCAAGAGCTTAAGCTACTGATTAAAGAAGCAGGGGATTTGGCGATGGGAACGCCAGAGTCTGAAGCGGATCGCATGCTACAAATCTGTAATGCATGTCGTTATTGCGAAGGATTTTGTGCGGTCTTCCCGGCAATGACTCGTCGAATTGAATTCACTCCCAGTGTTGTTAATTATTTGGCTAATTTATGTCATAACTGTGGCGCCTGTTTGCACGCTTGCCAATATGCACCCCCACATGAGTTTGGTGTCAATATTCCCCGCATCATGGCGCAGGTTCGTAAAGAGACCTACATTACTTATGCATGGCCAAAGGCTTTTGGCGCTTTATATAAAAGCAATGGACTAAGTGTCTCGCTGGCGGTTTCTATATCGATTGCTTTTTTCTTATTATTAAGTGCGCAGTTAAATGGCTCCTTATTCTCAGGACCATCAAACGGAAATTTCTATGCAATCTTCTCCCACAACACATTGGTAGTGATGTTTGGTGCCGTCTTCGGCTTCTCATTAATAGCTATGTCGATTGGCATAGTCCAATTTTGGAGGGGTATTTCTGCTGGAGCCATCTCCGCTAGCGCTGCTGCAGAGGCAAGCCATGATGCGCTGACTCTGAAATATCTTGGAGGAGGACACGGTGATGGTTGTAATAATGAGGATGATGCCTTTTCCCTCTGGAGAAAACGTTTTCACCATTTCACCTTTTACGGCTTTATGCTTTGCCTTGCTTCTACTAGCGTTGCAACTATTTATCATTATTTCTTGGGTTGGCATGCACCGTATGCGCTGAGTAGTCTACCAGTCATTTTAGGAACGCTTGGCGGCATAGGATTACTCATTGGTCCAGTAGGTTTACTGTATTTAAATTTACAAAGAAATTCTGCGCACGGTGATGCAAGTCAAAAACCGATGGATAGAGCATTTATCGTGCTCTTATTTCTTATTAGTGCTTCAGGCTTGCTTTTGCTCGCTTATAGAGATTCTGCTGCCATGGCCGTTCTGCTTGCAGTTCACTTAGGCTTCGTCATGGGGTTCTTCTTGACTATGCCTTATGGCAAATTTGCCCATGGCTTGTATAGAGTGGCAGCCTTGTTAAAGAACTCCATCGAAAAGCGTGAAAAGAATCACTCGCAGTTTGGTGCCAATTAATAAACCATTAGTAAAAAAGTAACCATAAGAAAGCAAAATGAGACTAATTACCTTTACCCGCGCTGGCTCAAGCTATCCTGAAATCGGCGCCCGCATACCCAAACCCGCTGGCGATCAAATCCTACCCTTTGCTGATGTTGCTAAGAAATTAGGAATGTTGGATTTCCCGGCTGATATGAAAACATTTTTACGTGCAGGTAATGATGTGATGGAACGGGCAAAGTCTTGGGTTACCGCTTCAGATGAATATTTGGCCTTATGCATTAGTCCAAAAACAATTACCTATTTACCGCCAATTACCGATGCTGAAAAGTTTCTCTGTGTTGGTAAAAACTACCGGAAACATTTAGAAGAACTTAAGCGCACTAATCTCATTAAAGAGATTCCACAAGAACCCACTTCCTTTATTAAGCTCAATTCTTGTTTATCAGGCCACGAAGCTAAAGTAGTACGCCCAAAAGGAATTACACGCTTGGATTACGAGCCTGAGCTGGTATTTGTCATAGGCAAAAGAGCCTTGGGAGCAAAGAAGTCCGAAGCAATGGATTATGTTGCTGGCGTCACGATTCTGAATGATTTGACTTGTCGAGACCTACAGTTGCGTGAGGTTGCTTCAGGATCGCGTTTCTGGACTGGTAAAAATATTCCAGGCTTTGGTCCCCTAGGCCCTGAGATTGTGACGATGGATGAGATACCCGATGTTTACAATCTATGGATGACTTGTTCAGTAAATGGGCAGGAGCGTATGCGCGTCAATACTCAAGATCAAATTTGGAAAATCTCTGACATTCTGGAGCATTTTTCACGCTTCATTCCGATCGAGGCTGGTGATATGTTTTCTACAGGAGCTCCTGGCGGGGTTGCGGTTGGTAAAGAGAACGCAGAGGAGCTCTATTTAAAGCCAGGTGACGTTGTTGAATGCTCGATTGATGGTATTACCACCTTGCGTACGACCATTGTTGAGTAAGTGACATGAAGCCAAGCCCCATTTGCTTACTAGTAGCGCTCTGTTTACTATTTGTGCCGCAGATTTCTATTGGTGCTGAGCCGTACCCAACTAAACCAATCAAAATCGTTGTGCCTTTTCCACCTGGGGGCGGTGCGGATACTCTGATCCGTCTCCTTGCACCCACTATTAGCGAATTATGGAAGCAGTCTGTGATCGTTGAAAATCGACCTGGGGCTAGTGGGTTCATTGGTGCTGAGTTGGTTGCACAGGCTCCTGCTGATGGCTATACCTTACTGATGGGTACGACCGCTGCAGTGACTGAAAAAAATATCCAGCAGTTTTCTCCCGTCGCCTTAGTTTCTGCTTCTCCTTATATCGTGACTGTGAACCCTGTCTTAAATATTAATTCTGTGCGTGGACTAATAGCGTATGCCAAAGCTAACCCTGGCAAGCTTAAATATGGTTCCTCGGGACCTGGTTCTGCCTCTCATTTGGCAGGGGAGTTATTTATATCCATGGCGAACATCTCGTTACTGCATGTTCCGTATAAAGGTACAGGGCAGGCTTTAACAGATTTATTAGCTGGACATATTGATGTGATGTTCGCGCCAGCTCAAACAGTAATGCCTCAAATTGATGCTGGAAAATTAATAGCATTAGCGCAGACAGGAGTGAAGCGTTCAGAGGCTCTGCCAAATATTCCAACCGTAGCAGAGTCAGGTTTGCCTGGCTATAGCGCGGTAGGTTGGTTTGGGCTCTTTGCTCCTGCCAATACGCCCAAAATAGTGCTCCAGAAGATCAATCAGACAGTCATGTTCGTCATGGGCCAGGATCGGGTCCGCAAGGCAATGTTGGAGCGGGGAAGTGACCCTGCTAGTGGAACGGCCGAGGAATTTGCTGCATTTCTGCGCTCAGATCAGTCAAAATGGGATAAATTGATCAAAGATAACAAGTTTGCAGTGCAATAAGTTCCTAAATCAGTATCATTTAGGACTAATCACTGAAATCCCCAGGAAATTACTATGCCAGGCTTGCTTCCCAACGTTGATCCAGATGGACTATTAGAGTTCTCGGTCGTTTATACCGATCGCTCTTTAAACCACATGTCTGAAGAATTTAAACGCGTGATGGTGGATATTTCCAGCGTTCTTAAAGATGCTTATAACGCTAGTTCAGCAGTCATCGTTCCTGGTAGTGGCACATTCGGTATGGAAGCTGTAGCGCGCCAATTTGGGAATAATAAAAAATGCTTAGTGTTGCGTAATGGTTATTTTAGTTACCGCTGGACGCAGATTTTTGATTTAGATGCTTCTTTCAAAGATATTGCCATCTTAAAAGGTCGGCAAGTTGAAAATACTTCTCAGGGTCCTTTTGAGCCCGCTCCTATCGATGAAGTTGTTGCTTATATTAAGAAGGAAAAGCCTGCAGTCGTATTTGCTCCTCACGTTGAAACTTCAGCAGGCATTATTCTTCCAGATGATTACCTCAAGGCAGTGGGTGAGGCAGTTCGCTCTGTTGATGGCATTTTCGTTTTGGATTGCATTGCCTCTGGCGCAATGTGGGTAGATATGAAAGCTTGCAATGTGGATGTCTTGATTTCAGCACCACAAAAAGGCTGGAGCAGCTCACCTTGTTGTGCTTTGATTGCGCTTGGCGAGAGGGGTCGCGAGCGGATTGATTCAACACAAAGCACTAGCTTCTCAATGGATCTGAAAAAGTGGTTGCAGATTATGGAAGCCTATGAAAAGGGCGGTCATGTGTATCACACCACTATGCCTACTGATGCTTTAAAGATTTTGCGTAATGTCATGAAAGAAACACAGTCACTTGGTTTTGCAGCACTGAAGGCCAAACAAATTGAATTGGGCACCAAGGTTCGTGATCTCCTGGTATCTAAAGGTTATCCTTCCGTGGCTGTAAAAGGCTTTCAATCTCCAGGCGTTGTAGTGAGCTTTACAAAAGATCCTGAGATTCAATCAGGTAAAAAGTTCATTGCTTTAGGTTTGCAAACTGCAGCAGGTGTTCCTCTGCAATGTGACGAGAGATCAGACTTCCGTACTTTCCGCCTCGGCTTATTTGGCCTTGAAAAGTTAACCCACGTTGATCGTACCGTTGGTCACTTTGCTGCAGCATTAGAAAAAATTACCGAGGCAGAGGCTCAGCCTGCGTAGTAGTTCCACTTAAGAGATAAAGGCCATCGTATGATGGCCTTTTCTTTTTGGACCTAATGGTGCATTTTTGTTCAATTTTTGAGTATTATTAAATTATCAATAAATACTTTTGGAGAATGACATGATTTCTCGTATTACGCGTTTTAGCCTGGCCACCTTTATTGCTGCCGCAATTGGTTTTTCTCCTATAGCGGTAATGGCTGCTGATCCAGCTCCCGCAGTTCCGGCAGCAGCTCCAGCCGCTGCGCCAACTGATAAAGCTGCTGAGAAAAAAGCAAATAAGAAAGCCAAGAAAGAAAACAAAGCCGATAAAAAAGCGAAGAAGAAATCAAAGAAAAAATCTAAGGCAGCTACAAATACAGCTGCTCAGTAATCTTTGTCACATGATCCCTCATTAATTGAGGGCGTCCGCTCCATCAAAGTCATCAGGTCGTTTAACATCCGATGACTTTTTTCTTGGACCATCATTACGGACCAAGAGCCACATAGCAGCCATCACTAGACTCATACCGCTAATTTGAACCCAGGTAATGGGTTCAGACAAAATAAAATAACCCATAAAAATAGTAGAGACTGGTCCTAAGATTCCAGCTTGCGCTACTAGAGGAGAGCCGATGCGGTTAATGGCAATCATAATGAGTAGCATTGGCACTACGGTACATAAGCTTGCATTGAGTAGGCTTAGCCAATAAATTTCCTGAACTTGCTCGAAAATAGCACTAGGGTTATGAATAGTCGATAGCAATATACTCAGTACAGCAGATGCAGTGCTTGCGTAGACTACCAATCGCACGCTACCAATACGTTGGACCATCTCTCCTGAGCCAATCATATAGATGGCGTAAGAACAAGCACTGCCAAAGACGAGAGCCATGCCTAGCCAGGCACTTGCTCCTGTAGAGCTAGCATCTTGAATAAAGACAATAAATACGCCAAGATAGCCAACTACTAGTGCATACCACTGAAAGCGTGATATTTGCTTTTGTAAAACAAAGTAAGAGATCATTAAAACAATCGTTGGCGTGAGATATAAAACAATTCTCTCTAGTCCTACAGAGATATATTGCAATCCTAGAAAATCGATATAACTCGATAAGAAGTAGCCCAAAAATCCTAGTAAAAATAATTTAGCGCGATCAAGCCAGCTGATTGGGCTCATCGTTTTACGACGAGATTCCCACCAATAGATTCCCCAAAATAAAGGCAAGGCCATTAGCATGCGTAAAGCAAGAAGAGTTTCTGCATTAGCGCCATAAGCAAAGGCAAGCTTCACTAAGATGGCTTTGCCGGAGAACAGCATAGAGCCTATGCCGGCCATCAAAATGCCATAGAGGTAGCGCCTATGTTGGTGTACTGTGCTTACTGTTTGCATATCGATTTATAACAGCTTATTGAGCAAGCTTCTCATTTCTAAAATGGTTTCTGAAGGAGTTAAGCCAATTGGCCCAATACCTTTATGCGCCAAGCTATCGGCTGCTCTGGCATGGAGCTGCACAGCAATACAAGAGGACTCCCACAGATCAAGCTGATGGCGCACACCTTGTGCTGTAATGGCCGCAATGCTGCCTGTAAGGACATCACCCATGCCTCCGGTGCCCATACCAGGATTACCTTCTTCACACTGTAGCGCTTGGTGTTGTGGAGAGGCAATTAAAGTATGCTGCCCCTTTAGTACCACGATAGATTGAGTCAGGCCTATTAACTTTTCTATAGAGCCCAAACGATCTGCTTGTACTTCTTCTGTCGTGTTCTTGAGTAATTTAGCCGCCTCTCCAGGATGGGGGGTAATAACGCTCTGCCCGGGAAATTGTTGATTACGTTTTTGCAATGCACTCAAAAGTTCTTGAGATTCTGAAATTAGGTTTAGTGCATCAGCATCTAGTATTAAAGGAATATCGGGATAGGAAATCACTTCTCTTAACCAATCAAAGGCTTGTTGAGATTTTCCGAGTCCAGGGCCAATCGCAATGACATCAGGCTGATTCTGTAGAAGGACATTATTGGTTGCAATATTCGCCTCGCGAATCATCAGCTCTGGATGATCTTTGGAGGCAATTGCAGAGGCAGGATCAAGCATTTCTAAAATTGTCCAGCCAGCCCCTAGATGTAAACAGGCATTTCCCGCAAGCAGGAGGGCGCCAGCCATGCCAGGCGCACCACCAATGAGAGCTACTTTCCCAGCATTGCCTTTATGTTCAGAAGGGGCACGCTTTAAGCGGATTGCCAAATCAAGGATATTCAGTTTTGCTGCTTGTAGAGTCATGACAATAGTATCGCCCCTATTCTTGTCGAGAAGAGGTTTATGTTTACTCAGCTACTTTTGCACCTTGGATGTTATGACGCTGCATAGATTGCGCAATAAACCCAGACTGTTTGAGTTGGGTAATCACTTCGCTTAAATAGGCCGTAGTATTTTCATAGTTTGGTCTTGCCTTCGGAACACCGATAGCTTGATTAATCACCATGAAACGTCCTGGCAGCATGCGTAAGCCTTGATAGCGTTTAGCGTCACTTTCTAATTGCTGCTTCACACCTGCAGCGATGTTTCCAGTTCCTGCCATAAAGTCATCGATTACGGCCTGAGAGCTGGCAGCCCTCAAAAGCTTCGCACTCTTGATTTCACGTGTGAGAAAGAGATCGTAGGCGCTACCTTTGCCAACGACAATTTCTGAGCTAGCTACATCAACCTCTTCATTACTCTTTAAGGTAGAGGAGGCTTTGACCATATACGCTCCCTCAATTTGTATATAAGCTGGTGTATAACTGATATCTGCACCGCGGACAGGGTCGATAGCAACAAACACCATATCAATTTCACCGCCCTTAATTCCATCAACAGTATTGCCTGCGCTTTGAAAGGGGATGAGTTTGACCGGTAAGTTGGTACGTTTGCCAATTTCATTGGCAATATCTATCGTCACACCGCTTAATTGTTTAGTTGAAGCATTTTCATTAGCTAGAACGGGATTTCCTAAGTTAATGCCAATGCGCAGAGTGCCGGTAGGCGCAAAAGATTTTAGAGATACTGGATCAATGGTTTTCATTGTGGGTAATGGCTGACTAGCAATGGATTGAGATAGGCACAGAAAGGTGAGTGCGATGAGATATTTCATTGAAAATAAGAGATAAAAAAACCGCGGAAGTCCGCGGTTCTATAATGCATTAGATGAATTACTTTTTAGCATCGGCCGCAGGAGCTGCTGCTGGTGCTGCTGGGGCAACTGCAGGGGTATCTTTCTTTGCTTCTTCAACATGAACCGCTTCAGCACCATGCTTTTCGCCACCCATATCAATATTACCGTCGCCTTTGAGTAGTAAATAGGCTGTGGCACCAACTAATACTAGTACCATGATGATGATTGAACGATTGCTCATTGCTTTTCCTTCAGTTTGGTTGAAATTGGCTCAATATTAACCCTTCTTCGTGGCGGGGTAAATCCCACCAATTCCCTAGGGTTCTATGTCTAGGTGTTAATACTATCTTTTGAACTACTAAACAAGACCTATGCCGCTTTTGCGCAAGGTTTAAGATGAAATGACGGTGATGTATAAGGATGCTATATGAGCCCAAAGCTCCCCATTAATAACTCTCAAACGATTACAGACTTTTTAAATCTCAAAGAGAGTCAAATCTCCGAGGAAAGTTCAGAGGAGTCTTATAAGTTTGCTTTTGATGATGAAGCTTTTTTAGCCCGTAGAGAAACGATAGGCATTCGTTTTGAGTTGGAGTTATTGAAGCCAGAAATTCTGTTAAGCGAGCACGGTATAGATCACACTATTACTGTTTTTGGCTCTACTCGTTTTGTGAGTCGTGAAAAAGCCCTAGAAATGCAAAGTGAAGCAAAAACGCCAGAGGATATTTCCGTAGCAAACAAGGCTTTGCTCCATAGCGAGTATTACGAGTCAGCACGTGAGTTTGGCGGCATAGTAGCAAAGTACAGCGCTACTCAAAATGAAGGTGCCAATAAGTTACATATTTGCACTGGTGGTGGCCCTGGAATTATGGAGGCAGCTAATCGTGGCGCCTTTGAGGCAGGTGATAAAACAATTGGTTTTAATATCAGTCTGCCAAGAGAACAACACCCCAACCCTTACATTAGTCCAGGGCTTAGCTTTCGTTTTCACTACTTTGCTTTGCGCAAATTGCACTTTATGTTGCGGGCAAGAGCAATCGTTGTATTTCCGGGTGGCTTCGGCTCGTTTGATGAGTTCTTCGAAGTACTCACTTTAATGCAGACTAAAAAGGTGACTCGCTTTCCAGTTATCCTTGTTGGTAAAGCTTTTTGGACTGAAATGATCAATTTCAATCAGATGCTGAAGTTTGGAGTCATTGATGAAGGTGATATGCAAGTGATCCACTTTGCAGAAACGGCTAAAGAGGCCTGGGGAATTATCAAAAACCACTACCAATTGACCTAATGAAGCACTAAGCCCGCTGTAAAATGACCCAAAGGCTTATATATGACTCCACAAGATATCAGCATTGCCACTTCCTTAGATCTTCCTGGTTACCTCATGGGCACCTTCATGCTCATATTGGTGATGGTTTTTCATGGTTTGGTTCTGCTGCAAATTGCGAAGCGTTACGAGGTGAAAAGCTTTCTCTATTTAGCAGAAAAAAAATATTCAGAAGTAGCGCTTTGCTTTTACATCAGCGTATTCTGCTTATTCTTAACCCATATTGCTGAAATCATTTTATGGGGCATTGCAATTTATGCTCTGAAATTAATTCCAGGACTTGGACAAAGCATCTTGTTTAGCGGCAGTACTTATACGGCCATGGGTTTTATGGAAGATTCATTGCCCGCTGGATGGAAAATGTTAGCCATCATTATTGCTTTCTCAGGAATGTTTGCGTTTGCCTGGACTGCCTCTGTGATGATTTCTATGACGAAAAATTTTCGTCAGGCCTATACCAAGCTTCATATGGAAAAACTCAATATTTCCTCTGACATCATCGATCGCTTTAAATAAAGCATGAGTAAAACGTGGGATGTCATCATTATTGGTGCTGGGGCAGCTGGTTTGTTTTGTGCCGGTATCGCTGGCCAACGTGGTAAAAAGGTATTACTCCTAGATCACGCCCCAGTTCTGGGCGAAAAGATCCGGATTAGCGGTGGAGGGCGCTGTAACTTCACCAATCTTCATAGTGGCCCTGCTAATTTCTTGTCGCTCAATCCCCATTTTGTAAAAAGTGCGCTCGCAAGATATCCCTCTAAAGAATTTATTAAGTTGGTGAGCTCATACGGCATCGGTTATCACGAAAAGCATCAGGGACAATTATTTTGTGACGACTCTGCTAAGCAGATTATTGAAATGTTGATGTCAGAGTGTGCTAAAGGTCATGTCACTATTCGTAATCCAGTTTCTGTCGAATTGATTGGACAAGATAGTCAAGGCTGGATTGTTCATACCAATGCTGGCATTGAAAAAGCCCAAGCAGTTGTTATGGCTACAGGTGGCTTACCCATTCCTGCGATTGGCGCAACTGCCTATTCTTTAGATATTGCTAAGCAATTTGGTTTAACAGTAGTAGACCCAAGGCCTGGTTTAGTGCCGCTTTCATTTACTGCAGAAACGTTTGGTCACTTAAATGATTTAGCTGGCTTAAGTGTTCCTATCAGAATTGCAGCAGGATCAAAAGGTCAGCGCTATGGCGCCTGTCGATTTAATGAGGATCTCTTATTAACTCATAAGGGCTTATCTGGCCCGGCAGTACTGCAGGCCAGCAGCTATTGGGTTGAGGGTGAGCCTATCCATATTGATTGGTTAGGAGCGATTGAAGTCGCTGGCAGATTTAATTGCGATGAACTGTTTAATGATGAAGAAAACCGTCTTAAATTGACGGAGACCATTCTTGCTTCTGTCTTGCCTCAACGATTGGCAAAAGCTTTTACAGAGCAAAAGAATTTAATGGGGCGGAAATGGGTAGAGGTTTCTAAAAAAGATCGCCAGGCCCTAAAAGAGTTAATCACGAATTGGTCGGTGAAGCCTGCCGGTACGCTAGGTTGGAAAAAGGCCGAGGTGATGTTAGGTGGCGTGGATACTAAAGATCTCGATGGTCAAACAATGATGTCACGCAAAAATTCAGGTCTATTTTTTATTGGTGAATGTGTGGATGTCACTGGCCATTTAGGCGGGCATAACTTTCAGTGGGCTTGGGCCAGTGGCTTTGCATGTGCTCAAGCCCTTTAATTCCCAATCCTATTTAACTACTTCTTTTCTTTTTCTCTCGGGAGCGGATATTAAGCAGCTCAACTGATAGTGAAAACGCCATTGCCACATAAACATAAGCTTTAGGGATGTGTACCCCCATACCCTCTGCAATCAGTACTACGCCCACGACTGTTAAGAAGGAGAGGGCTAGCACCTTAATAGAGGGGTGGCGGTGGACAAAATCCCCAATAGACTTTGCGGCAATCAACATAATGATGACTGAGGCAAGCACTGCTGCAATCATGATGCTAATTTCATCAACCATACCTACAGCCGTAATCACGCTATCTAGAGAAAAGATGATATCTAGCAAGCCAATTTGTAATACAGAACCCATGAATAGCGCAAACATTGATTTATTGCCTAGTTGTTTATCTGCGTTACCGGGCCCATCTCCATGGTCTTTATCCTCTACCTCGGTATAGATTTCTTTTGAAGCTTTCCAAATTAAGAAGAATCCACCCAGCAGAAGAATTAAATCGCGACCACTGATCTCATGATTACTAATACTAAAGAGCGGGGTAGTTAGGCTCATCACCCAAGATAAACTCAACAGCAGCAAGATGCGGGTAACTAAGGCAAAAATTAAACCAAAGCGGCGAACTTTTTCTCTAATCTCAAGGGGAAGTCTATTAGCAATGACGCTAATAAAAATGATGTTATCGATTCCCAGAATAATTTCTAGGGCTGAAAGTGTTAAAAATGCTACCCAAGCATTGGGGTCACTCAGTAGCGCTAAAAAGCTTTCCATGTTTTTTATTTTGTTAGAGTAGGTTTAGAGTAAAGTGTAACTAAGTAAATTAAATGTGTAATTTTAATGCTTAAGCCCACACAAATTATCAGGACATTACTGCTGGCTAGCATGCTGATGCTATCTTTGCAGGCCTATGCAGCCTATCCAGATAAGCCAATCAAAATTATTATTGGGTTTCCAGCAGGTGGGCCTCTTGATGCACATATTCGACTGTTGATTGAAAAACTCCAGTTGTCTTTGGGTCAAACAGTCATCGTAGATTACAAAGCTGGAGCAGGTGGAGCGGTTGGGGCGCAATTTGTTGCGCAGTCACCAGCTGATGGTTACACCCTTTTGCTGGCAAATACGGGAACGATGGTAATTAATCCAGCGATCTATTCCAAAGCGCCGTATGACACATTGAAAGACTTCCAGCCTATTGCTCGAACTGCGCAGCAGCCTTTAGCGCTCATTATTAATCAGGATGTTCCGGCAAACTCCTTAAAAGAGTTTGTTCAGTATGCAAAGGCGAACCCAGGAAAGTTGAATTACGGTTCTGCTGGCAATGGGGGCATCTCTCATTTAGTTCCTGAAATGCTCAAAAGTGAGACCGGTATATTTATAGTCCACATTCCTTTTAAGGGCAGCGCTCCCGCATTTACAGATTTGATAGCAGGACATGTGCAGTTTATGGCAGAGTCAGTTCCACAGGCTGCCAATTATGCAAAGCAGGGTAAGGTCAAAGCCTTGGCAGTCACTAGTGCAAAACGAAATCCTGCTTTACCTAATGTACCCACGGTGATTGAAACTGGCGTGGCGAATTTAGAGGTTGTTGGTTTTTATGGAATTTTGGCCCCCAAAGGAACATCCGTAGAGGTGACTAATAAATTAAGCCAGGCATTTAAGGAGACTCTTGAATCTCCTGATATTCAAAAGAAGATGATTGACCAAGGCGCAGACCCAGCCTACCTCAATGCAGATCAGTTCAGTAAATTTCTTGCAGCAGAAATGCCCCGCTGGGCAAAAGTAGTGAAACAAGCTGGTGCAAAGCTAGATTAACCTAGCTAATAACTCAGTTATTCAGGTTTTGGTCCTCCTGTCATATTCATGTCTTAAATTGGGGGGATTGGCAGTTTTGCTAATTTCGGTATAGAGTTGAACTGAAAGTTTTCATGGACCCCCTTATTGATAGGAGCTAAAAAATGGATGCAAAAGAATTACAGAAATGGCAAAGAGAAAAGGCTAAAGAGCTTTTTGACTATTCCCATACGCTATTAGAAGCCGCTAAGAAATTGAGTGAGCATCATATGGAAGAGATGGAGTGGGGCATGAAGAATGCCCTAGATAGTGCAAAGTCTGCAGCTAAAAATGATTTAGCTAAGCTAAAGGATTTGCAACAAGATGCTGCCAAAGAGGCAGCTAAACGTGCGACTGTTTATCAGAAGAAGGTCAAGTCTGTTTTGAAAGACCTGAGTGAAACTGCTGCTGATGAAACAGAGAAACATCTTGAAAAAGTTCGCGCCTCTCTTGTTACTTGGCTTGAAGACGCTGAAAATAAAATGCCTGCTCATGCAGACAAGTTATCTAAAGTAGTGCATGAAATGTCCACTACCGGCCAGAATATGTTCAAAGAGGGTCGCCGCATTGTTAACGATGTTGCGAGCGCTGCAGAAAAGAACATTGATGATTTGGTTAGCAAATCTTCTAAGAAAAAATCTGATTAAGACAACTGTTTAAATCTAGGTCACACCTAAAACCGCCTCAAATATTGGGGCGGTTTTTTTATTTCCATCCTTGCATCCAGAGCTCATTATTCATGAGATCTCGCCAAGCAATGAGTGAAATCTTTTTTGTGAGTACCGCCTCTATCTCAACAAATTCAATTTTTTCACTAGGGGGTTCTGGAAGAATCACCTTGCTTACTAAAAAGTGCTTTTGTTTAGCGATTGGGGCAACAGCAGTCCACTTGCTAAGCAGTAGTTTTTTTGGACTAAGTGGGTTTATCACTCTAGAGTTCCTTGCACTGATATTCCTGACTATTGCTCATCATTAAACCCGTTGAAGGTGTAAACACATGGCTTGATTCTTGAATTTGGGCGGGGCATCGCTGGTCAAAAAAGCTTTGCTTGCCCAGGCTGCCGCAGTAGTCTAGTTTGAGATCCCGAAAAGCCATTTGGGCCTTTTTCAGAACCATTGTTATCTTTGTTTCAGATGGAGAACTGCAGTTCCATGTGCTGTATGTATCACGTTCACAGCCGGCTAAGGCTAGTAGAGTCATTGGAATGCTCAGTAAGTAGAAGCGGAGGGGGAAAGGGTGCTGTCTCATGAGGCTAGCATAGCTAAAATTTGACTATTCTGCCCAAGTTTATATTTAGTATTACTATTTATGGCAGATTGCTTACTTAAAAAAGCCCAAAAAATAGATATAAAAAATTTACTAAAGGAGATGATGTGGATACAAATCGGAGAGACGCTCTTAAATTAGGTGCATCTGCTGCTATGAGCGGGATGTTTATTTCAAGTGCGATGGCTGCCCCAGGTGACCAACCACCCATCACTATTCAACCAATGACTGGTAAAGCCGGTCTTCGCATTGCGAATTATTTACCCAAGATGGGTGCAATATCTCGCTTGGGGCTGGTTACCAATGATGGCTTAATCATCGATATTCCTGCAGAAGCCGCGCGTCAAAAAATCGAGCTATCTTTTGATCCCACCTCAATGATTTCATTAGCAGCTTCAGGCAATAGAGGCTTGAGCGAGCTAGCAAACATCTTTAAAAACCGTAGCTCTAATCTCATGAATGTGAATCAAGTGGTATTACTCTCACCTATTCCAAAACCACAAAGCAATATTTATTGTGTGGGCTGGAATTATTTAGACCATTTCGAAGAAGGTATGCAGACCCGCGAGGATAAATCTGTTAAAGAATATCCAAAGGTGCCCGTGTTGTTTACTAAGGGTACTCAAACTATGAATGGACCTTTTGATCCGATTCCTTATGATAGTAGCTACTCCACCATGATTGATTGGGAAGCTGAACTCGCTTTAGTGATTGGTAAGAAGGGTAAAAATATCTCTGAAGAGAATGCGATGGATTATGTCTTTGGCTATTCTGCTTATAACGACACGACTGCACGTGATGTTCAACAAAAGCGCCACTCAGGACAGTGGTTTAAAGGTAAGAGCTTAGATGGTCATGGCCCAATGGGCCCGTGGATCGTGACTGCAGGCGGGGTCAACCTCCAGGACACCAGAATCATTTGTCGAGTCAATGGTGTTGAAAAACAAAATGCAAGTTATAAGCAGATGTATTTCAAGATTCCAGTCATTATTGCTGAGTTGTCTCGTAGCTTAACGTTACTGCCCGGCGATATTATCGCGACCGGTACACCTTCAGGGGTTGGTTTTAGCAGAAAGCCGCCCGAGTTCCTAAAACCAGGCGACATGATGGAAACCGATATCACTGGTATTGGAATTATTCGCAACAAGATTGCATAAATATCTAAAAGCCAAACAGCAAGGATTAGAGAACCCAGAAGTGGTGGGTTCCGTCCTTGCCTAGTTGTTCCACTAAGCCAAATTCCCAATCTAAATAAGCCTGCATGGCTGCTGGATCTACACTAGTACCCTCATATGGGCGCTTATAGCGATCTAAGGGAGGAGATGCTAGATGTGTCGCACCTTTCTCCAGCTCAAGTCCGGACTTCATCCAGGCACTATTACCACCTTCAAGAACAAGCACTTCTGCTCCTGTAAGAGCTTGAAATTCTTGAGCAACAAAGATGCTTAATTCAGATGGTGAACTGGTGAGGATATAGCGATCGACTTGAGGCAATTTCTTAATCGCATCTTCAAGTTCTGAGCGAAGTGCATACCAACTCCCAGGAATATGACCCTTCACATAATTTGCATGTGTACTAAAATCTACTGCAATCGTATTGCTATCAGTCTTGAGCCAATCAGAGACTGTTAGCGCATCTACAGTTTGAACTTTAGGTAGTGTAGGTAAAGGCGCCTTCCAGACTCCTTTTTCGCTGAGATCAGAGCTCTGCAGTCCATCAAGGACATACACATCCCAGGCCATCTGTGCCAACCATGAGGCGGGCATATTTGCTCTTACTGTGCTAGGGTCAGCCAATACGATGCGAGCACCGCGCACAGGGGCAACCATTTCAGTTTCCTGAACCAATTGGCCACCAGGCACAGAGCGAAATCCCGGTAAATGTCCGGCTTCATATTCTTCTGGTGTACGGGTATCAAATAAATACGTTGTTCGTTCAGATTGCGTTTGCCACTGATGAACATCACTAAGGGTCGCTCGTTTGACATACGCTCTATCAGCAACGCTACGCGCCCGACTTGCCGCTTGAGCGGCTGTGAAATCGCTTACTTCTTTGAACTTACGACTTTGGCCTTTGTCTAACTCTTGACCAGCTAGAGTCCAGCCTATGGTGCCATTGCGCAAGGCATTCACTTCATTCGGAATGCCTGCATTAATGAGAGATTGTGTGCCAATAATGCTGCGTGTTCTACCAGCGCAGTTCACAATGATTTTGGTTTTTGGGTTCGGTGCAAGTTCTGGTACCCGAAGCACTAGTTCTGCGCCTGGTACGCTAATTCCCGTGGGGATGCTCATCGTGTTGTACTCATCAAACCGTCGCACATCGACTACCACCACATCCTCTTTTTGATCGAGTAACTGCTTCACTTCTTGAGCAGACAGGGAAGGGGTATGTCTTTTGGACTCTACTAACTCACCAAATGACTTACTTGGTACATTCACATCGCGGAACAATTCACCACCCGCCGCCTTCCAAGCTTGTATTCCACCCTCAAATACAGAGACATCGGTATAGCCTAGCAAACTGAGACGCTGCGCTGCTAACTCTGCGTATCCTTCCCCATCGTCAAGGGTGACAATAGGAACATTTTTCTTAGGGAGTTTGCCGTAAGCATCAATCTCAATTCGGGAGAGAGGGAGGTTGGCGGCAAACAAGGGGTGCTCCTGTGCATGCGGATCTTCTTCGCGAACATCTAATAGGGCAATCTCTTCCTTGTTGAGCAGTTTGTTGCGTACAAAGGCATAATTTTTTTTCGTAAGGCTCATAGGATCTTTATTGATTGTAAATTTATCTAAGTTCAGTCTAATTTTGCACCAGATTTCTTAACGACCTCACTCCAGAGCTTTATCTCTTGGTTGATATAGTTGGCCAGTTCAGGACGTGTCATTTTAGGAACGCTCGCGCCCATAGATGCCCAGCGCTCCTTAATATCTGGTGATGCTAGGGCGATCTGGACCTCATTACTCATTTTGTCGACAATTTCCTTTGGTGTGCCTTTTATTGCCCACATGGCGTACCAGCTAGACACTACAAAGTTACTGATGCCCAGTTCTTGTGCTGTTGGCACATTTGGAAAAGCTTCGCTGCGTTTGTTACTTGCTACTGCAACTGCGATCAGCTGACCACTTTTAATAAAAGGTGCTGCACCAGCTAAGGTATCGAACATCATATCTACTTGGCCAGCAACTAGGTCTTGTAATGCTGGACCAGTGCCACGGTAAGGAATATGAGTAATAAATAATTTGTTTTGCATCTTAAATAATTCACCAGCCAAATGTTGAGAGGTACCATTACCAGTAGATGCATAGTTATATTTCCCTGGGTTCTTACGAATTTCTTCCATGATGGATTTCAAATCATTTTTAGGAAATTTTGTAGGATTGACAACGATGACATGCGGAACGCTACCAATAATGGCAATTGGCTCGAAATCTTTTGTAATGTCATAAGAAAGGTTGGTGTACATGCTTGGCGCAATCGAGTGATGCACTGCACCAAGAAGCCAGGTGTATCCATCTGGGGCCATTTTTGCTGCAACTGCAGCACCAAGGGTCCCACCAGCACCCCCGCGATTGTCGACCACAATAGAGTCATTGAGTTGGGTAGAAAGCTGCTTGGCTAAGGGGCGCCCAAAAGCGTCTACAGCACCGCCAGGGGGGAAGGGGTTAATAAAGGTAATCGGCTTATTGGGAGAGGGCCAGGAGGTGGTTTGCGCCCCTACAGACAGGGCAAAACCGCTTAAAAGCGCTACTAATATGATATTTCTGAACATTTTGGGTGTCTCCGCCATTGATTTCTGTAATTAAAACATGTTGGCTCAAGTACCGTGTCTAGGCGTTATCCCTGATGAAAAAGGCTATTTCTTACAGTTTTTATGGGGATATACTGACTCCGTTGTTGGTTTGAATATTTATTTGATTAATGGGAGACAAAATGTCACAACACGATACATTGTTGGCTGCTTTTGAAGCATACAAAGCTGAAAACGAAAAATTCATTGAAAAAGGTATTAAGGCATCTGCAGCACGTGCTCGTAAAGCCTTGCAAGAAATCGCTGGCGCATGCAAAGAGCGTCGTAAAGAAATCACCGCAACAAAAGAGGCAATGGAAGCTAAGAAGTAATTCTTACCCTAATTGATCTGTAAGCCTAGCCTTCATCCGCTAGGCTTCTTTTTTGCCTAAGCAGTTTAGACAGCCACACTAAAGAGGGTGAGTTTCATCGCTTTACTGCGGATCGAAACCAAAGCTTGATATTCAGGGCTATTAGCCCATGCATGTGCATCTTTTTGGCTTGGAAAAGTCAACTCAACAAACGCACCAAAGCTCTCGCAATGTAATTCATTCCAGAGCATTTCGGAAACCACGCCTCGCATGCTGATAGCGCCCTTATACCGCTCTACTGTTTGACCAACCTGGCTACGATATTGTTCAAAAGCATCCTGGTTTTCTAATTTAATTAATCCAATGACTTTTACTGCCATATATCCTCGCAAAGAATAGCTTATGAATAGAGTGTATATCCACGCTATAGTAAAGGCATGAACAAGACACAATTTATTCAACTGCTTGAGCAGGAAGGCTACCCACAACCCATAGAGGTTAAACAGCAGCCCAATGGATCTTTGGACAATCACGCGCACTCCTTTGCTGTGATGGCCCTTGTCATTGAGGGAAGTATTGATTTAACGATTCAGGAAAAAACGAAAACATACGAACCAGGCGATGTTTTCCAGTTGGAGTTTGAAGAGCTTCATGCTGAATCCTATGGACCTGATGGGGTCACTTATTTAGCATCTAGAAAACAATTTAAATGAATCATTAGGAGTAATATGAAAATCGCATTTATTGGTTTAGGCAATATGGGTTTACCAATGGCTCTCAATTTATTGAAAGCAGGGCATCAGCTTACTGGCTATGATCTTGTAAAAAGTCAGCTCGATCTATTTGCCGCTAGTGGCGGAACTGTTGCACCTGATGCCAATACTGCTACTAAAGATGCTGAGGTCTTGATTAGCATGTTGCCAGCCTCACAGCATGTACAAGGCTTGTATTTGGGTGAAAAGGGTCTGCTAGCAAACCTCAACCCAAAGACTTTGTTAATCGACTGCTCAACCATTTCACCTAAGGTTGCTCAAGCAGTAGCAGCTAATGCAAAAGCCAAAGGCTTTGCCATGATTGATGCTCCAGTTTCAGGGGGTACAGCGGGAGCGCAAGCAGCTACCCTGACGTTTATGGTGGGTGGCGATACAAGGGATGTTGAACGTGCGCGTCCTTTATTAGAAAAAATGGGTAAGAATATCTTTCATGCAGGTGCAAGCGGAGCAGGTCAGACTGTGAAGGTTTGCAACAATATGATCTTGGGTATCCAAATGCTCGGTACGAGTGAAGCATTGCGCTTAGGGATTGCAAATGGCATCGATCCGAAGGTCTTATCGGACATCATCTCTAAAAGCTCAGGACGTAATTGGGTATTAGAGTTATACAACCCATGCCCAGGCGTGATGGAGAATGTACCGTCGTCTAAAGGATATGCCGGTGGCTTTGGCGTTGACTTAATGCTAAAGGATTTGGGTTTAGCAGTTGAGAATGCAGATGGCCTAGACGCTAGTGTGCCACTAGGCAAGCTGGCTCAGCAACTCTATGATACTCACAGCAAAGCTGGTAATGGCCAGCTTGATTTCTCGAGCGTGTTTAATCTCAAGTAGGCAGTAGAAAGACTTAAGAAACTACTAAAGATTTATCTTGGCGCTTACTCATCTGCCCAATGACCCGAGCACCTAAGAACTGATGTTGATTAAAGATATCAAGGACTTTTTGAACACATTCAGGGCTACAAGAAACTAATAAGCCACCACTGGTTTGTGGGTCAGTTAATAAGGCAATCTGTGCAGATGTAAAGCTTTCCGGTATTCCAACATCAGCACCATAGCTCTGCCAATTACGATCTGATGCTCCGGTAATTACTCCATCATCGGCTAAGGTTTGTACGTTAGAGAGTAGCGGCACCTGACTCCAATCAATATGGGCTGTGCAGTTAGATCCCCTTGCTAGTTCAAGTGTATGCCCAGCTAAACCAAACCCAGTGACATCGGTTAATGCGTGCACACCAGATAGTTTTGCTAGGTCTGGACCAGCGGCATTGAGCTTAGTGGTGTTAGCAATCATCTCCCGATAACCATCTGGCCCTAGCAGATCTTTTTTTAAGGCAGCCGAGAGGATGCCTACGCCGAGGGGCTTGCCTAATATCAAAACATCACCAGGTTTTGCACTGGCATTACTCTTCACGCGTTTAGGATCGACTAATCCGATCGCCACTAAGCCGTAGATGGGCTCAACAGAATCAATCGTGTGGCCGCCAGCAATGGGAATGCCAGCACTACGGCAGGCTTCAGCGCCACCTTCCAAAATACGAGCAATCGTTTTGTTAGATAGCACCTTAATTGGCATGCCTACTAAAGCAAGTGCAAATAAAGGTGTACCACCCATTGCATAAATATCACTGATTGCATTAGTAGCAGCAATCTTTCCGAAGTCAAAAGGGTCATCTACTATCGGCATGAAGAAATCGGTCGTAGCGACGATTGCCTGAGACTCGTTGATTTGATAAACAGCAGCATCGTCCGAGGTCTCAATCCCAATCAGCAATTCTTTTGGAAAGGGTAGCTGTGGAACATTCATGAGGATTTCAGAAAGAACGCCAGGTGCGATCTTGCAGCCACATCCACCGCCATGCGATAGAGAGGTAAGACGGGGTTCAATTACATCATTAAAGACTGATTGATTCATGGCGCTATTTTAATCCCAGCAAGTTAACGATTAAAGCTTCTTTTTGGTGGGCTACTGCGTTTTGCTGGAGCCTTCTTTGCAGGTGGGCGGCCACCACTAGAATTTCCTGAGCCCGCAGCTTTCGGTTTTCTAGATTGCTGGTGTTGCTGACTACGCAACTGAATAGGTTGAGCAACTGCATTGGGATCGGGTTCGAATCCAGCAATGACTTCTTGTGGGATTTTCTGTTTGATGACTTTTTCAATATCTCTAAGCATTTGATGTTCATCAATACATACCAAAGAAACTGCCACACCGTTTGAGCCAGCGCGACCAGTACGACCGATGCGATGGACATAATCTTCTGAGACATTTGGTAAGTCGTAGTTCACTACATGCGGCAATTGATCGATATCGATACCACGTGCTGCAATATCTGTAGCTACTAAGGCGGTTAACTTACCTGCCTTGAAATCTGCCAAAGCTTTTGTTCTAGCTGTTTGGCTCTTATTACCATGGATAGCCATGCTGGTGATGCCATCTTTTTCTAACTGGGTAACGAGTTTATTAGCGCCATGCTTGGTACGCGTGAAAACCAATACTTGTTTCCAGTTGTTAGTTTTGATGAGATGCGCTAGTAAAGGATGCTTCTTTGTTCTATCTACAGGATGAATTAGTTGTGCAATAGCCTCATTCGCGCTGTTGCTTCGAGCCACTTCAATCAATTCAGGAGAATTTAAGAGTCCATCGGCTAGAGCTTTAATCTCGGTAGAGAAGGTTGCTGAAAATAAAAGGTTCTGACGTTGCTTAGGTAGAGCTGCCAAGATCTTTTTGATATCCCGTAGAAAGCCCATGTCTAGCATTCGA